>Ga0068714_10001963_pt1 | contig 27873 bp, 21 predicted proteins | sample MTBNYHSulfiMetaG_FD_62988 | JGI IMG/M metagenome (GOLD analysis project Ga0068714, IMG submission 62988) | Enrichment culture microbial communities from rom New York Harbor, USA that are MTBE-degrading - MTBE-NYH (New York Harbor Sulfidogenic)... | ecosystem: Environmental > Aquatic > Marine >... | reverse complement strand
ACGATTTTATCCGCGGCGGCAAGCAATCGGAATCCTTTTGACGCCATCTTCTCGGACTTCGCCAGCCATCGATCCCGTGTTTCCTGATCCAATTCCACATCCGGCCCGCCCTCCGCCCGCGCCACATGCGTGCAAACCTCCAGCACCCTCCCCGGCGCGCCTTTCACCGCCACCTCGAACCCGTTTTCGACTTCGTGAAAGGTCGCCATCATCATCTGCTCCGAATCGAACGGCACTTCGCGCACTTCGGGTTTTCGGGCCAACAGTGCGCCTCGTTCCATGCGCAGGAACAGGCCGGCCCTCAGCAGCGCCGTTTCAGTCGGATCGCCCTGTTCCTCTTCCGGCTCCAGGTCTTGGTCCTCATCGCGCATTGAGGCATTGCTGCACAACACCCCGATCTCGATAAGGCGCTGCAACAGAGGATGATCCGCTGCACTGGCCCCATCCCTGCTCTCGAGCGCATGAATCTGCTTGCTCTCCTCATCCAAGATAAAGTCGCCGGCCGGCGTGCTGACCTGGCGCAGCGCCATCCGGTTCTCGGTCAAGGTTCCGGTTTTGTCCGTGAAAATCACCCGCGTGGCCCCCAACGTTTCCACGGCCGGCAGCTTGTTGATCAGCGCGTTGCGACGGGCCATCAGGTGCATGCCGCGCGCCAGGGCAATGGTGGCCACGATGGGCAGCCCTTCCGGAATGGCAGCCACCCCCAAAGCAATCGCGGTCTCGATCATTTTTTGTGGATCACGGCCCACCAGTAATCCGACGGCGGCGATTAGCACGGCGATGCTGATCGTTATCCAGGCCAGACGACGTCCCAGTTGATCGAGCCTTTTCTGCAAGGGCGTGGCTGCCTTTTCTGCACTTTCAGCCATCTCGGAGATACGCCCGAGTTCGGTCCGCATCCCGGTGCCGACCACTACGCCTTGTCCCGACCCTTCCGTGACCGTGGTCCCCCGGTAAAGCATGCAGGTTCGCTCGGCCAGAACAGCATCGGGTTCCACCGGCCCCGTGAGCTTGTAGACCGGCACGCTTTCCCCGGTGAGGGAGGATTCGTTCACGCGCAGGTTGTTGGATTCGAACAGCCGGACATCGGCAGGAGCCAGGTCCCCGCTCTCGAGCACCACCACATCACCGGGCACCAGTTCGGCCGTATCGATTTCCGTTTCCTGCCCCCCGCGGCGAACCCGGATCCTGTCTCCGCTCATTTTCTGCAGGGCTTCCATGGAGCGCACGGCCTTCCACTCGGTTAAAAATCCAATGCCCGCATTCACCAGCAGCACGGCGGCAATGGCGATGCCCTCGGCCCAGTGCTGAAAGGCAAAAGCCACGGCATCCGCGATCAGCAGCACGATGATGACCATGCTTTTGAACTGTAGTGCCAGGATTTCCCAAACGCTCCGCCTTTGCGTCTCCCGCAGAATGTTCGGCCCGTGCCGCCCCAGGCGTTCCCGCACCTGACGGGGAGACAACCCCTGGTCAAGGTCGACCTTCAAATCCTTTTGGACCTGTTCGATGCTCCGAGCGTGATAAGGCGCCTGGCCGTAGTCTGTATGGTTTTTCATCGCCTCTCTCGGCAGTCTCCGGTTCATGGCTGTCCATCCGGCAATAAAGCGTTGGGGAACAAAGGATTTCGGTCCAGAAACGGTCTTTTGTTTTTATCCGGAAACGGTCTTCGGGATCAACCTCGGCGTCCATCTGCGCGTCTTTTGCGGCGGCCTGCAGGCAGCCTCCGCGCGGACGGTTGATTTCCTCGCTATGGTCCAAAGCGGAACCCGGCACAAAGCGGTGGGACTGAGCACCCGAAGGATGTGAAGAAACCGGGACCCGCCCTGCCGGGGTAGGACTGAGCACCCAAGGGATGTGAGGGAACCGGCACCCGCCTCCTTCAAGGGAAGCCCGAAAAAGAACTTGATAATGTTCTATCAACCTATACACTGAGGGAAAACCGTATGGCAACTACAAGAGTCCATGGAATGTCCGCGCATGGCGTCTAGCGCTTGAACCCCCTCGAAAGGATTACACCCCCTCTTAGGGACTCTTTTAGCGAACCGGCCGATTAAGGCCCCGGCAGTCTTCGCGGGCATCACCCGACGGGCGAATGGCTTTGCGGGCGGCTTTGGCCCGGGCCGATCTCCTCCAGGCTGCAGAAACGGCGCTCGTTCATAGAACGTTGCCGGGCCTTGGGGTGAACAAACCCATCTTTTTTTTTGCGGAGCTGCGATTTATGGGGTCGCTCGATCGCTGGAACCAAGCCTGTTTGCGGCAGCAGCAGCCGAAAAGAAACTGGAGACGAAAAATGAGATTTTCAGAGCGCCTGTTCCTGATGTTTGCCACGTTGCTGGTGCTGACCGGATCGGGGCCGGGGTTGGCCCTCGAAAACGGGACCGCGCAAGGCGAGGTGGTCGTTTTTGCCGCCGCGTCCACCACCAATGCCGTCACGGAGATCGCCTATCTCTTCGCGGCCAGGGGGCTGGGGCGTATCACGACGTCCTTCGCTTCTTCCTCAACCCTGGCCAAGCAGATCGCCAGCGGCGCGCCTGCCAATGTCTATCTTTCGGCCAACGAAAAATGGATGGATTTTCTCGAGGAGAAAGGCGCTATTGAAGAGGCCTCCCGGTTCGACCTTCTGGGCAACCGGCTGGTTCTGATCGCGCCTGTGCAAAGTCCGATTCGGACCGTCGATGTGAAAAAGGGATTGGATCTAGCGACCCTTCTGGGCAGGGACGGCCGTCTTTCCACAGGCGATCCGGAGCATGTTCCGGTCGGGATCTACGCCAAGCAGGCCATGGAGAGCCTGGGGCTGTGGGATCAGGTCAAAGACCGCCTGGCGCCCATGAAAGACGTGCGCGCGGCCCTGGTTCTGGTGGAGCGCGCCGAGGCGCCTTTAGGGGTGGTGTATGCCACCGATGCGGCCATCTCCAAGAAGGTGCGGATTGTCGGGGCGTTTCCGTTGGAGAGCCATCCGCCCATCGTCTACCCGGTGGCGGCGGTGGCCGGCCAAAAGACCGACGCAGCTGCCAGGTTCCTGGACTTCCTGGAGACCCCCGAAGCCCGGACGGTGTTTGAAAAATACGGATTCGAAGTCAGGTCATGCAGCTCTGGCATCTGACCGACGTTGAAATCGAGGCCCTTCGGCTGAGCCTGTGGGTGTCGGGGTGGGCCGTAGCGGTCAGTCTGCCGATCGGCATCCTGGTCGCATGGGTTCTGGCGCGGCTGCGCTTTCCGGGCAAAAACCTCCTGGACGGCCTGGTGCATCTGCCCCTGGTGCTGCCGCCGGTGGTCACCGGATACCTGCTGCTGGTGCTGCTGGGACGCAACGGTCTGATCGGGGCGGCGCTCTACAAATACCTGGGCCTGGTATTGGCGTTCAACTGGAAAGGCGCCGTTCTGGCAGCGGCGGCGATGTCGTTTCCCCTGCTGGTGCGGGCCGTGCGGCTCTCCCTGGAAGGTGTGGACCAGGGGCTGGAGGCGGCTGCGCGCACCCTGGGCGCCGGACCTCTGCGGGTCTTTTTCACGGTCACCCTTCCTTTGATGGCCCCCGGCATCATCACCGGGCTGATTCTCGCCTTTGCGCGAAGCTTGGGGGAATTCGGCGCCACCATCACCTTCGTATCCAACATCCGGGGGCAGACCCAGACGCTGCCGTTGGCCCTGTACACCTTGACACAGGTTCCCGAGGGAGAGGTCGGAGCCATGCGCCTTTGCATCCTTTCAGTGCTGATCGCCATGGCGGCCCTGGTTTGTTCGGAAATACTGGCCCGGCGTTTTACCGCCCGCATGAGAGCTTGAGTCGTCGTGGAGATCAAACTCACCCGCAGGCAAGGCGGCTTCCTGGTCGATGCGGCCTTCGAGGGGCCGGAATCGGGGGTGACGGCTCTGTTCGGACCCTCCGGCGCCGGCAAGACATCGCTCATCAGCATGGTGGCCGGCTTGATGCGCCCCGATGCCGGCCGCATACAGGTCAACGGGCTTTGCCTGTTCGATTCGGAGCGGCATATAAACCTGCCGCCCGAGAAACGGCGGATCGGCTATGTCTTTCAAGACGGCCGCCTGCTGCCGCACCTTTCGGTCCGCGGCAACCTGACCTACGGCATGCGCCTGACCCCTGCAAATCGCCGTTTTGTCGCCTTTGACGCCGTGGTGGAGTTGCTTGGCATCGGGCACCTGCTCAACCGCCGGCCGGCCAGGCTCTCCGGGGGCGAAAAACAGCGCGTGGCCATCGGCCGGGCGCTCTTGACCAGCCCGGCCATGCTGCTGATGGACGAGCCGCTTGCCTCGCTGGACGCTTCACGCAAGTCCGAGGTGCTGCCCTTCATCATGCGGCTTTCCCGCGAGTACGCCATTCCCATTCTTTACGTCAGCCACATCATGGATGAAATTCTGAATCTGGCCGATCGCCTGGTCATCATGGACATGGGGCGCGTAGCCGCATTCGGGGACCTCGACGACCTCCTGTCCAGGCCGGAATTGCAGACGCACCTTGGAACGGAAGATTATGGATCGGTGATCTCAGCGGTGGTGGATGAGCCCCTGGACGCTTCAGGCCTTACGCGGCTGCGCTTCGGCGGCCACAGGCTCAAAGTGCCGCCGATGCCGGCAGACCGGGGCGACCAGGTTCGTGTGCGCATCTCCGCCCGCCATGTCGCCGTGGCCCTCCAAGCACCCGAGCGGAGCAGCTTTCAGAACATCTTCCCCGGCAAGGTCGACCAGATATTCGACCACAAAGAGCCCTTCGTCGACGTTCGATTGGATGTCGGCTGCCCCCTGCTGGCGCGCATCAGCCGGCAATCCTTCTTCGACCTGAATCTGAAACCAGGCCAACCGGTGTTCGCCCTCGTCAAGAGCGTGGCCGTATCACTCGGCGCCGTCCATGCGATGCCGGAAGAGAGCAAGGTGCCACCCGTCTGACAGGCCGCCACCGATGGGGCGCTCGGAAAGCCCGGAGAAAATGGCTCTCTGCCAGCCGCCGAGCACGTACTCGACCGGGGCAAAAGCCTTTTTCGGATCGTTTTCAAAGGCCTCCGGGAAACCGAGGTCCGAAACGGCACCCTGGTCCTTCTTCTGGTGGGCGATGCGGTATAACTTGAACAACTGGGACCTGCAGGGACTCCACGACTATTCCGCGGGCTGGGACATCCACGAGCGGCGGGACAACCTCCTCCATCCTCACCCGGGGATCTGGCCGGATGACGGCAGCCGCCTGTCCGCCCTTCTCGGAGACATCCGCCAGAAGATCGGCGCGGACGCACCCTTTCGAAGGCTTTTCTGCCTGAGCTGCCTCGCCGCAGCGATCCTCGCCCCGGAAAGACGCCGCCCGGAGCTGACCAGCGCCCTCTCATCCCACACCTCCCCTGCCGCTCTCGGACTGGCCTTCCTCGATTGGGACCATTTCTGTGCATGGAGATGGGTGGGAATCCCGCTGGTGCTTTCCCGACCGCAGGAGAGCGCGGGAGAGGTGCGCTAGGCGATGGTCGGCTTCTCCGAAAAACCGGCCGGGCCCGCATGCCTTGCTGGGCGAGTTTCGATGGGCGTCTGAGGAGGGTTAGATTGGTGAAAAAGGAGCCGGGCCCGGCATGCCTTTGTGGGTCCGCAACCGCATGGATGCGACGGTCTGGGGCAGAGCCTTTTCAGGCCGAATCGAAAAGGCTCTTGACGCGTACCCTGACAAAACCAGACAAAAGATTACGGGTTGTGAGTTTTGCCCTGTAGAATCCAGTTTCCAATCCGGAAATGAGGATTTTTTGCCAATATCAAGGAAATCAAGCGTTTGTGCGGAGGCGACCTGTGGGTCGCCGCACAAGCAAACGTGTAGATTGACGCCGAGATTGGCAAAAAAGACCATTTCCGGATGGAAGCTGGCTATCCAATAGCAGCCATTGGGGTGATTTCTTTTTCAATCTTGTCTTCGAGCAGATCTTCCGCGACATCGAGTTCATAATCCATTTGTAGGCCAAGCCAAAACTGAGGAGACATGCCGAAATATCGTGAAAGCCTCAAAGCTGTGTCCGCGGTCACACGTCGCTTCCCCAAAACGATCTCGTTGATTCGGCGTGCTGGAACGCAAAGAGCCATGGCAAGCTTATTTTGACTCAGCCCCAAAGGCTCAAGGAATTCTTTTTGTAAGATCTCTCCTGGATGCAAGGGAGATAATTTTCTTTCTTCCATATTTCGTTACCCCCTATGATAATCTGTGATTTCGACCTCAAAAGCATCGTTGCCGGACCATCTGAAACAGACCCTCCATTGCCGATTGATGCGTATCGAGTATTGATCAGCCCTGTCTCCTTTCATTTTTTCCAGCCTGTTGCCTGGTGGAATTCGTAGATCATCGAGGTTCGTTGCCCGATTCAGCATTCTCAACTTCCGCAAAGCGGCTCGCTGCAACTCCTCGGAAAGCTTCATAGACCGCTGTCGATCGAAGATCTTTTCGGCCTCGTTGTCTTTGAATGATCTTATCATACAGGCAGATTATACCATTTAGCGTTTAACGTCAAATGGTTTTAACATCCCAATGCTGAACTGGAAGGGCGGCTAGTCCTCGCCGCCCCTCCAAGGGGTCTATTCTGGCAACTCAGCAAAGACGAGCAGGCCACCGCCGACGGACGCGATGGCCTGCCAACCCTTGCATTGAAACGGCTACATCGATGGAGCCAGATAGCCCTTCAAGTCCACAGGCACATCGACCAGCAGGATGATGGCCACGCCCCTGGAACCTTCAGGGCTGGTCTTTTCGCCTATCGGGACCAGGTTCAAGCTCACCGTTTCCGGCGAAAGCGTCCACATAGCGCCTGAAAGAGGGTTGACAATCATCCGCCCGTGATCGCACTTGATGGAGCCATTAAAAAGTGGCGGAAAAGCGCCTCGGGATGTCTCAAACAATCGCTAAAGCACCGCAAACTTCCGCTTCTCGGGCTGCTCGCCGACCCCCGAGAACTCGAAGTGCGACAGGCAGCCGCCGCACTGCCGGTAGTAGCGCACGCTGTCCTCGGTAAAATCGATCAGGCGCTCGATCCGGTCCTTGAGCTTCAGAAACTGCTTCTCGTTCAGGTCGGCGCATTCGAAGACGGATTTCTGCACCCGCGTGCCGGCCCCCTTGAGCGCCTTGGCCACCCGGTTCCGCACCTTGTCGTCCACAATGTCGAAGCAGATCAGATAGAACATGGCTCATCCCACCTGTGACCATGGAAACGGCTGATACGCTTTCAATTCCCCCAGCAAATACCTCTCGAAGCGCCTCACCTGCTCCAGGATCAACCCCCGGTAGGTCAGCCTCTGATCCCCGTCAGGAGGCTTCACCCGCTGCTCCATCCACTTTTCGTAGGACTTGAGCAGTGCGCGCGAGGTGGCGGGCTTCATCTCGACGGGGCGTTTCCCCTTGAGATCCTCTTCGTCGACGAAATCCGTGTCCTCGATCTTCCGGTAGACGAAGTCGTCCGGGCTGAGGACACTTCGGTTGATAAGCGCCAGCACGAACCGGTCGGCCAAAAAGACGCGCCACTCCTCGACGAGGTCGCAGGCAAGCGACGGCCGCCCGTAGTCCTCCAGGTGCAGCGCACCCAGGTACGGATCCAGACCGACGATCTTGATGGCGGTCAGGACCTCGCTCGTCAACAGCGTGTAGACGAATGAAAGCAGCGCGTTGACCGGGTCGAGCGGCGGCCGGCGGTTGCGGCCCTTGAAGGTGAAGGCCGGGTTCCGCACCAGCCGTGGAAAGCCCTCGTAGTAGACGCGCGTCCCCTGCCCCTCGATCCCCCTGACAATGTCCAGATCGACGGCCGGGTCCAGCGCGCTCCTCTCCATGGCGCGGATCGTGGCCGCCCGCGCCAGCAGGGAATCGACCCCGAGCTGCTTCCCCCTCAGGGCCAGAAAACGCGCCTGGCCGCGGAGCTTGCCGCCAACGATGGAGCGCGCGGTCTCGAGGGCGAACCCGGGGTCGGAGAGCCGGAGATACTGCGCTTTGCGCCGGCCGACATGCTTGTGTTCGTCGACCGACAGCCGCCCCTCGAAGCCGCCGCGAGGGTTCAGAAGGACCGTCTCCACACGGCTGCGGATCAGCATGCGCAGCACCGCACCGCTGATGGAGGTGTAACCTACGAGGATCAATTGCTCCAGGTGTTCGAGGTCGATCTCCTCTTCGACCCTCCCATCCCGGAAAAGGGCGAGGTTTCCGCCTGACTTCCTGAGATAGCTTCCATTTTCGAGCACATACATCCGCTGCACAGCATCCCCCTCAAGACGTCTCCCGCACCGCGGGCAGAAAACGCGTCACCAGGTCGAGGCTTCGCCGAAGGTGCTCCAGGGCATCCGCCAAATTTTCGACCCGTTCTGCCGCCACGGGCAGGTCTTCGGTCATCCACTCCCGACAGTGGAGCAGCGGATGCGCGTAAGGAAGCGGAGAATCGAACCGGCAGAAATCCAGGGCAACCCCCAGCAGGGTGTGGATCTTCCGGCAACCCAGGGGCGTGCCCCTCAGCCGCGAGAGCTTGTAGTCGACGAGGTGCGGGTTGTACTCCGGCACAGGCTGAAGCAGCGCGTGAAGAAGCGTCTTGCCCCGCTTGAGAAAGCCGACGGTGGCAAAGAGGATCTTCTCTTCGCGCACCCCCATCGCCTTTCCGTTGCGGCAGGCCGTGATCAACTGGCCGAGCGGAGGGCACCGCTCCGAGAGCCGGTGAAGCTCAGGGAAGCGCGCGATCCACTCCCCCTGCCGGGGGTGGATGAGAACGCCGCCGCCGGACCCCGTCTTCCCGAGCGGCGGGTCCTTTTTCTCCAGCGTCGAGTAGGCGGCGCCCTCCAGAACCTCCAGGGCCTGCCACACATCCCCGGATCTTTTCGGCAGAAAATAGGAGGGCTTTCCGGTGACCCGGTGCAGCCCGAGGGGAAGCTTCACGAGGTTCCCGAGCCCCTTCCCTCCCAGCTGGTCCTGCTTCGGAAAGACCTCCAGATCGAAAAACGTCAAATCGGGCCTGAGCGCCCCGGCAAGCGCTGCGAGCGCCTCCTTGAGCGGCCGCGCCGGGACAGGCTCCTCGAAAAAGAACCAGAAGTGATACCCCTTCCCCCCGCTGAACTCCGGCAGCGCGAAAAGGTTCATCGGCTTTCCGAGTTCCTGAACGCGCTCCACCAGGTACGCGCATTCGCGCTGAATGCCCGAGCGCTCCTTGGCAAGCGCCGCCCCCGTGCGGTAGGCCTGCTTCAAATCGGCGTCGATCACGCCCGTCGCCACCCGGCTGTCCCGCCGCAGCAGGTAGATGCCGTAGGTCTTGAGGCCGCGCAGATGATCCCGGACATCCGCCGGCTCGATCGCCCGCCTCACGGGAACGTATCCGCTCGTGCCGGCGTTCCGGTCCGCCCACTGCCTCGCGAAGCAGTCTTCCCGCCCCTGGAAGAGCGCCATATAGCGGGCGATCAGGCGCTCCTCCCGCTTCATGGCCGCAAAGGGCTCGTCCAGAAACTGAAAATCCCCCCCGCCGTCGCCCGTATGCACAGGCTGCGCGTCATGTTGTCCGAAACCGGGGATGGCACCCTGAGCGCGCGCCCTGAGAGCGGCGGCCTCCGCCCCCTTGCCGAGCAGGACCAGCAATTCGATGTGCTCGCGCCACCCCGGCTCGAAGGCCGGGTGGCGCCGATTCAAATCCCCGAGCGTCCGGCAGGCCACGTCCATCTCGCCCGCCATCTGGGCCAGCCGGCTCCACTCGAGGCACTGCTCCGGGTTGAGCCGCTGGAGGACATCCATCTTGCGAAGGATCTCCCGGCACTTCTCGATTTCGCGGTTTTCAATGATGAAGGATCGGAGCCGGGAGAAGAGCAGCTCGAAATCAGGTGCGGCCGGGCGCTTCGGTGCCGTTTCGGCGGGCGGTTTCATGTTCGGATCTCCTTTCGCTTGGCCTTCGTTCTCCCTCACGGGCCAGCCTTCTTCGCTATCGCCTGCCGGAGTTTCCCGAGGAGCGGGTAAGCCGGTCTGAACGCGGCCAGGTCCGCAGCCTTTTGCCGGGCGGCCTCGAACTCGCCCTTCCTCAGGTGAGCGGCGGCCTGCCAGAAAAGCCCGTCCGGGTCCGGGGTCGTGAAGGTCTCGATGTGGAACTGCACCGCTTCACCGGCCTGTCGGAGCACCTGGTCGTCGTTGCCCTCCCGGTACGCCATCTTGGCCAAGCGGACCAGGGTCCGATGCCGCGAACGCCGGTCCCGCTCGAGCGCCCCGGTCAAAACACTCCGGGCCTTGTCGTGTTCCCCGAGCCGATTGAGGACATCCGCCTCCGTCCACCGGACGTAAGGCCTGCGCACCCGGGGCGGGATCCGTTCAACCGCCGCCAGGGCCTCCCGCGGTTTGTCCTGCGCCAGGAGCACCCGCCCGAGAAGTTCGAAGACATAATCGCCTTCGGCCGGATTCACCACCCGGGACGTGAACTCCAGGGCGTCCTGCGCCTCGCGGTAGCGGCCGAGGTGGAAGAGGACCTTTCCCAGGGCGAAGTGCTTGTGCTCGACCCGCACATGGTTCTTCTCCCCGTCTTCCTCGATGCAGCGCTGGATGCTCGCGAGCGCCCCTTTCATCCGCCCCGTCTTCACCTGGCACGAGCCCAGGTTATAGAGCGACTTGATGTAGTTGCGCCGCTCCTGATGCCGGACCTTCCGCTCATCGTCCGTCAGCGCCAGCCAATTCTTCACCGCCTGCACCAGAAGCGGCAACGCCCGGTCGGGCTTCTGCAGGATGTTCTTGTAGAGCATCCCTTCGCGGTAAAACGCCGTCACCCCGTCGGGCCGGAGTTCCCTCGCCTTTTTGAAGTGATCGAGCGCCCTGTCCGTCCGCCCAGCCTTGACCTGAGGCGGCAGGATGATCTCCCGGTTCTTGGCGGCCAGGAGGCTTTCGTACAGCGTGTAGGCCAACCCCGAGTGGAACCGGAAATCCTCCGGGCTACGCCTGAGGCACACCTCGTAGGCGACGATCGCCTCGTCGTAGCGTTTGAGCCGGCTGAGCGCGAAGGCCACCTCAGAGCGCAGCGGGAGGTCCAGGCCGAAACGGACCATCTCCGGCTCGCGTTCCTCGACGGGGTGATACAGATCCAGGATCTCCTGCCAACGGTTGTCGGCCCGCAGGAGTTCGATCTCCCCGATGTGCGTCTTCAGCCTAGCCGCAAGGGTCTCCTGGATCCCGCTCTGCGCGGCCAGTTCCTCGAAGAACGCCTCTCCTGCCGGGGTCTTCCCGTTCTTGACCGCGTCGGTTGTCTGTGGGGGGTTGGGAGCAGCCTCTCCCTGCGGATACGATAGGATCTTCGCCGTGGTGCCCATGTCTGCCGCCTCCTTCACATTGAGGTTTCGGGCTGTCGGCAGGACTCCCGGGCGGCCCATCCCTCAGGAGAGGGGCTACCCGGGGCCTGCACTAATGGAACACGGCATCGAAGAGGGGATTTTCAAAAAACTTTTGCAAAGACCGTCGGTTTTCAGTGGCAGGGATACTGCGCGGATTATTCCCTGAATATCTTTATTTCATTCGAGCACCATGGAAAATCGGCCTTGACCTGGCATTCACATTGAATTAGCATTGTTATTTTTGAAAGCGATAAAAACATTCATAACCAAAAACGCTTTGCCTTCAGAATACCATCCGCGTAAGATTACCGGGATTTCGAATGAGGAGAAGTAATTGAAAGAGCAGATTGGTTTCCGGGTCGAGACCCACATTAAACGAATCCTAGAAAAAATCGCCAAAGATGAGTTTCGCTCCGTCGCGAATGTAGCAGAGAAGTTGATTTGTGAGCAGTTGCGAGGAATGGGTCTTTTGGACAAGGATTTTCTCCCCGTGGACCACCCAGCGCAAGGAAATTCAGTTGAGGGTGCAACCGTTGAATGAGTTTCCATCCGGAAATGGTCTTTTTGGCCAATCTCGGCGTCAATCTACACGTTTGCTTGTGCGGCGACCCACAGGTCGCCTCCGCGCAAGCGCTTGATTTCATTGATATTGGCCAAAAATCCTCATTTCCGGATTGGAAACCGGGTTGTGCCGGGAAATCATTTCCGGATGGAGACGAGTCAGGAAATAATTGATTTCGGAGCTGATCAGCTATCATTATATGGTCGGTATTTATGATTAGATTGAATTCCGCCGACTTATACAATCAGTGAGACTGCGCCGCCTGAGCAGGCATAAGGCAAGGGATGGTCTTCACATCAAAACCACGTGGGATGACAGTTGATAAAAATATGCCGATACCCGGAGATATTAAGATCTATCATATTGTTCATATTGACCGTCTCCCTTCGATTATCTTGGATGGTTGTCTCTGGTGCGACGCGGAAATAATTCGCCGCTCTGCACCTGGAACCCGCATCGGGATGATGAATATCAAAAAACGGCGGCTTGAAGAATTAAAACTGACCAGCCGCCCTCAACTTTACGTGGGTCAGTGCGTCCCATTCTATTTCTGCCCACGCTCGGTTATGCTTTACATTATTCATCAGGCTGATCACCCCGAATTATCCTATCGTGATGGGCAGGCCCCCATAGTACATTTGGAGGCGGATCTCCTCCAAACTGTGGCTTGGGCCAAGGAGGGGGGACGCTCATGGGCGTTCACCCTTTCGAATGCCGGAGCCCACTACTTCGAGGATCGTTGCGACCTCTCCCACTTGGACGAAATTGATTGGGCAGCGGTGCAGGCTAGGGATTGGCGCCAGTGTAAGGAAGGTAAGCAAGCAGAATTCTTAATTGAACGGCAATTTCCATGGGAATTGGTCAATCGCATCGGCGTAATATCACGGCCCGTACGTGATCAAACCCTCAGAATCCTTCAAACGGCAGATTACAAACCTCGTGTAGATGTGAAGCCTGAATGGTATTATTAAGAGAATGGAGAGCTATATGATCGTATACAAGACAGGCGACATACTCAGTGAGGACGTCGAGGCACTGGTCAATACGGTTAACTGCGTGGGGATCATGGGCCGTGGCATAGCCCTTCAGTTTAAAAACGCTTACCCGGATAATTTCAGGGCATACGCTGCGGCTTGCAAAAGGAAGGAAGTGCAGCCTGGAAAGATGTTTGTCTTTGAAACCGGGCGACTGGTGAACCCGCGTTATCTCATCAATTTCCCAACCAAGCGTCACTGGAGAGGCAAGAGCCGGATGGAGGATATCGAGAACGGTCTTGTTGCTTTAGTGGAGGTGATCCGATCAAGGGACATTCGGTCCATCGCCATCCCGCCTCTAGGAAGCGGATTAGGCGGTTTGTGCTGGTCAGAGGTCCGTCCGCGTATCGAAGCGGCTTTAGGAGAGTTCAAAGAGCTTAAGGTGGTCATTTTCGAGCCACGTGACGCATCGATTAACACGGAGATCAACCATTCAAAGGGTGTACCTAAAATGACGTCAGGCAGGGCTGCCTTGGTAGGATTGATGTCCCGCTATCTAAACGGGTTGCTGGACCCTTTTATAACCTTGCTGGAAGTACACAAGCTCATATATTTTATGCAAGAGGCTGGAGAACCGTTGAAACTTCGCTTCACGAAAAGCCATTATGGGCCGTATGCCGAAAACCTCAGGCACGTATTGAACGCCGTCGAAGGGCATTTGGTTTCCGGCTACGCCGATGGAGGAGACGAACCTAACAAGCATTTAGAGCTGATACCCGGCGCAGTCGAAGACGCACTAGCCTTCCTTAGAGATGCAGCAGAAACCAAGGCACGATTTGATAAAGTAACAGAACTGGTCGAAGGATTCGAATCACCATTCGGTCTCGAGTTATTATCTTCGGTTCACTGGGTTATTAGCAGGGAGAAGGTTCAAACCGAGGATGACGTTGTGACACGAACATATGAATGGAATGATCGGAAAAGGCAATTCACAAGACGTCAGATTGCGCTTGCCGTGGACGTTTTATCCAGGAAAAACTGGATTAAGAACTTCCCTGATCAGACGATTTGTCAGTGACATGCGCTTCTATGAACCGGTTCTTATCCGATCTTCCATGCGGTTATAACGGTTTTGGACCTCCTTCCTTCCCTTCCGAAGCTGCCGGGGACTGCCAGTTTTTCTCTTTTCCGCCCTGCAGCAGGAAAACCACCACTTTCTACGGCTCGAAAATCGCGGCGAGGGCGGCCTGCACGAAGCGCGTCTCCTTGCTCCGCAGGCCACACACTTACACGCCGGCCTGGCAAACGCCCGTTCCAAGAAAGCCGATCATCTTTTCGCAGGGCAAAGTGCCCTCCCGAACATCCATAACGCGACTTTCCGCGCAACTGACGCCAAAACTCTCCACGGGTTTCTCGCGCTCAGATTCCCGTTGTCTGATGATTAAAGAGGTGAAACAGCGCCTAACCTGACATCATATTCCACCTATGCCGCAGTCCAGCAGCCTGAGGGCCAGCCGCGACCACAACTCGAACCGATCCAGGTCCATTTCCCGGGTCTTCAGCCAGCTGAAGGAATCGAGTTCCCTATCCGCGCGCACTTGGTCCTCTGCGCTCAGCCGCAGCCGGTACACCAGCCCGAGGTGTACGCGGCCGACCGCCGTGCGCTCCTCATTGATCAACCCGACGAAAACCGGCGGATGCGCCGGAGCCGAGAGGCCCAGTTCTTCACCCAGTTCGCGCTGAAGACCCCGCTCCACGACCTCGGGCAAAGCCGCATCCAGCCCGGAGCTATCCTCCCGGTTCACATGGCCGCCTATGCCGACGGACCACAGATCGTGCAGCCTCGCCTCGGACCCTTTCCTCCGGTAGCACGCGGTCTCGAGCCCATCGACGCTCTGAACCACCACGTAGGGGATGAGCTGCTTGAAGGAAGGATCGCCTTCGGCGCGCCCCCGCGGCAGCCATGACAGTGCGGCATCCGGAACCCGGGCGGCGAACGCCTCCATCGACAGTTCACAGGCGGTCATCTCCATCAGCCACTCCCCCGGGAGACCATCCCGGGGGACGCACAGAACCTGCTCCGAACGGCTTTTCTGATTCATCACGGCAGCCTCTCCTGGATGAGCTGGATGATCTCCTTCTCCGCCTCGCGAAGCAGCTCCTGCCTGCGCCCCCTCGGCGCGAAGGACGCCTTGAATCCGTTGCGCACCAGCAGCAGGATCTCCCACAGGGTCAGCCCGCCTTCCGTCAGGCGGGCGGCCCGGTGCAGCTCCCTGGTGAAGTCGGTCCTCGATATCCCCGGGTTGTCCGTGTTGACCGTCACCCTGAGCCCCCGTTCCAGATACTCTTTCAGGGGATAGGGCTCGCGGCGCCAGGTGACTTGCAGAAAATTGTCCCGGAAGCCGACGATCTGAACATTGCTCGATGGGCACATCTCTATGGCGATGTCCCGGTCCCTGAACTTGTCCAGGAGCACCGGATTCTCCTTCAGCGTCAGGCCGTGCCCGATGCGCTCGGCGTTGAGATGATACACGGCCTCCCAGATGCTCTCGGCCGAAGACGTCTCGCCCGCGTGGATCGTCAGACGCAGGCACCGGCGCATCATCGGCATGAAGGCCTCGCGCATCTGTTCGGGCCTGGCGGCCTCCTCGCTGCCGGCAAGATCGAAGCCCCTCAAGCTCGGAAAACCCGACCCATCGCCTCCCAGCAGGCGTTCGGCCAGTTCGATGTTTTCGTAAACCTTGCTCATGATCCCATGCCGGCTCGCCGTGAAAATCAAGGCATAGCTTGCCGGACCGCCCTCAGCCGCCAGCTCGGCATCGATGACCCGGACCACCTCGGCGGGGTCCAGCCCGCCCTTGCCATAATTCATGGGCGAGCAGCGCACCTCGAGATGACGGACGTTGTGCTTCGCAGCCTTGCGGCACAAGATACGGCAAGCTGCGCGCAGGCTGGCTTCCGACTGAAGAAGGCCCGATCCCTGCAGATCCCCCGCCTTTTCGTACGCTTTGAACCCGACTCCGCAGAATGCATCCTCATGCCTGAACGTCCCGTAAATGATCTGCTCCAACAGATCCGCCCGGTCTTCGAAGGCGAGGACGAACGCCGCCGTACACAAGGGTTCGGGGACCCCTGGAACGGCTTGCCGCAGAACCTTGAAATCGATCCCCTCCCCGGCTTCCCCCTCGGCAAGCCTCCGCCATTCCTTGACGTACGGACCCCATCGGTCCCGGCACCGCTCCAGTGCAAGGCGATTCGCCTCGGCAATCTCGAGGATCTCGGCCGGGTCCGCGACGCCGCCGAGATGGCAATGCAGCTCGGCCTTCGGAAGCCTCTGAAGCCACACCAGCTCGTCATCCTCCCTGGCCGGGTCGACGCCGATCCGCTGCGTCTTCAACCGTCTCACCAGGGAAGGGCGCAGGTTGTAGAGCGCGAGGAAATTCGTGCCCGTCTCCTCGCCCATCAACCGGTTGGCCTGGTTGCAGAAAAGAAAAGACGCCCTGCGCGAACGCTCCTGAACCTCCTCCATGAGGCCGGCCCCCGCCACGGCCGTCTCCAGAGGCTCCGATGCCGCCGGCATCTCGAGCGGATACCGATCCCGGCTGATCACCCTCCCGCTCTCATCCCCGAGGTCGGCGGCGGGGTTCCGCTCATGCCGCCCTGCCACGAGGGGAGTAACCGCGTCCTTCAAGTCTTCAGGCAACGGTTCGAGGAAAAAAGCCGCTTCCTGGCCCCACAGCTTTTTCGCGTAGTCATCATTCTGGATGACGTGGATCAGGGCGTGGCACCCGAAAAACACGGCGGCGTTCTGGATGTCCGAACTCATGGTCTTGCGTCCGCCCGCGAGAGATATCAAGAGATGCCCGTCGGCGCAGCGCTCGGCCGCGTGCAAAACGATCCGGAAAATGCACTCCCCCATTTGCCGGCATTCCTCTTCGGAAGCCAAATCCCCGGCTCCCGCCACCTGCCATATCCTGAGGACAGGGAGTCTCCCGCCTCCCCCGAACAGCCGGTGCCAAGCCAATAGATTCTGAATGGAAGTATCGGTCTTCTCACCCTTTGTCGTCACCATCCAGACTTCTTCGACCGGACGGATGTCCGCTGACCGGCGGGTCTCGGCGATCTCATCGCGCTTCGGATGACGGGCGTAAAGATCCACCAGATTCGGGTTCGTGAACCCCAGCAGCTCCGGCACGATCTGCCAGCTTGTGCCGAGCGTGGTTACCAGGATGTCGGACATAATGCCTACCCTTCTGGAAGGAGTATCATTCCTTTAAATCGATTGTTTTTCTCGGATTGACTTTATGTCATTCCACTCAAAGCGCGATATTCGCTCTTACCGTTAAAAACAAACGCCGATATGACCGCCGACATCGACTGTCAATCTGCGCAGGTCAGGGCATTCATTCTGACTTAGTTTCCATCCGGAAATGGTCTTTTTGACCAAACTCGGCGTCAATCTGCACGTTTGCTTGTGCGGCGACCACCAGGTCGCCTCCGTGCAAACGCTTGATTTCCTTGATATTGGCCAAACCGGGACCCGCCGCGGAGCGGTGGGACTGAGCGGCGAAGCGGTGAAGAAAAATCCTCATTTCCGGATGGACACGACTTAACGTCAGGTGCCCCGGTCCAGAGGGCTCATATCGCTGTCAATCCCCTCCAGTCAGCACATTGATTCTGACTCTGCCCCCCGCAAAGGCAACAGTGGCCATGGCGGGTAGAGGGAAAACCGGGCATCGACTTTAAAACCTTTTTATCATACCAACAAATTGAGATAAATCAGAAAGTTAACATTTTAAGCCCGGTTTTCAGTCTCTTATGGCTGGAGTGTCGAAAATCGCAACATAACATAATCCATGCCGCTGGGTGCAATCAAGGCATCATCCTACTCAACAGACACGATCGCGTAGTTTTTGCCCCCAGCGGGCATCGTCTCGATTTGCTGGACCTTGACGATTTTATTTTTCTTGAGTTTGGCGCGGTATTGCTCGGGGATCAGATCCATACCCTTCATGAAAGCCTTTTTCCCGCCGGCTTCCGCCCTCACCTCCTGCCTGTCTGCCAAGTAACGGAGGTGAACGCCTTCCCAAATTTCATGAACAGGTTCGACAGGAGCATTTGCGGATTTCGCTTCAGGTTCTGCCTCTTCGCCATGGCTGCCCGGATCATCCCGTTTGGCGATGTGAAGGCCAAACCTTCCGTGACCTACAGCGGTTTTCGCCCCCAGACCGTGGCGGTCCAACGCGGCTTCAAACGCCTCGGAAAAATCCGACACGACGGCCTTCTCCTTCGCCAGTTCCGGTCCCATGAGGATACGAAACACGAATCGGGTGTTCTCGCTGCCCTGACGATCCAGAAGCGGATCAACTGCCCAGTACTTTTGAGGATTAGGGGACTGGTCCTCCGTCGGCCTCCCGTTGGCCTTATTGAGATATTCAGGATAATGACAGTTCATGATCTCCGCCTTCAGGAGGGGCAGTTTCGCAGGGAAAGCGTCCATGAAGACGACCCCTCCCCTGTTTGGTTCGAGATTGTCTTCAGCCGACGTCTCTAAATTTCCAAAGACCCTGCGAGCTTCCCCCGCCTCGTTCGGAAGCCGGCCTTTTCCCACCTGTTGCCAAAACCTTCGGGCGTCTTGCACCTCGGGAATCCGGTTGAGCGCCTTCACCAGCCAGGCCAGACGCACCACCCCCTTGATTCCGCTTGCCGGGATATACGGCACACCAAGGGTCCAATCGAATGAAAAACCCTTTTCAGATGGATGGCCGTTGCCAAGACCAACGACCAGCGGCGTTTCAAGAATCGCTTCGAAACGCAGAAGGCGATATCCCAAGCTTTCAAAAGACCGGGCTGCCGCTTCCTGACGTTCGTGGCGTTTCTCGAGAAGCCTGCCGGCGGTCTTTCTCTCCCATTTACCGCCCGTGGGGGAAGCCTCCCCATTGAACATGGCGATTGAGGGGAGTAAATTGTCTCCGGGATCCTCTGCATTCCCCTCGACAGGACATTTTCCGCCGCTTTCCTGGACATAAAACCACTTGTTAAAATAGAGGCCGTAATTGAAGGGACCTTGCGGTTGTTTTCCAATCACGCGGTCGACGGCAGGATTGACCGGCCGCACAACCGGCTTCGAAGCAGCCTTCGCATTCATGGCGTGTCTCCTTGCTCCTCGAGGAAAAGGGCCGAGTTCGCGTAGCGCTTCACCCATTCGAGCACCAGCAGGGCCTCGTCTTGGGCCCGCAGGTACTGCTCCTGGGACATCGCCGAAAGGTTCGTCAGAAAGGGCTTGGGCTCGTCATCCGGGATGATTCCACGCTCTTTCAACCATCGCGCGATGATCGCGAAGGCTGCGTAGTGCTTCTCTTTTACTGATAACTGCCCATCCTTCGTTGCCTTTGAAATGAGAAAGGCCAAGGCATGTCCAAATCCGTTGCCGAGGATCATCGCCGGCAGGCCGGCCGTGAGGTTTGCAAAGTCCTTGTTGACCGGGATCCGCTCGAGCTGCTCCAACGCGAATCGCGACCGCTTCTGAGAAATCGTCGTCTCCATCGCTTCCTCCTATGCCTTTCCGCCCGGCAGCCAACGAACCTCCATGAGGCCGCGGCCCAAGGTCATGTCGCCGCCTATCTGGACATGGGTCGCCAAGGCGGTCATGGTGAGATCCGCTATAAATTCAACCGGCTGGGGCTCGTTCTGCGTCCTCTCCGTGGTAAAAAAGACGAGGGTGTACAAGGCTGAATCAGCCGGCAAAAGCTCCTGATAACGGAGCGACCCAGCCGTGGTCACGCCGGTTTCCGGGTTGATGGCAATCTGGGCCTGGACTTCCGTGGCATTGCGGACCAGATAGGTGAAATCCGCATCGGAAATCAGCACAAGACGCGCAACCTGGGGTGCCAGGGCTTCGAAGGCCGCCTTCAATGCCACGGCATCCGTCTTCGATTCAACAATCTTGACCACCAGGTCTTCCAGCACCAACCCGTTTTCCGCGGCAATATCACCCCGAATCAGCATGCCCTCGCCGGAGCCCGGCGCCGAACCCAACTCCATGCCGGGGAGCGTCAACCCTGCATCGGGGATCAACCGGAGGTCACGCGCGAGCCGCGTAAGCACATAAGGAGCGGTCACCCACACGAATGGGGCGGCGTTGCTTCTCACCGGAAATGCCAACAAACGGCCGTCGGTGATGGAAATCGCCCCGGCGTGGCCTTCAGGCCCGTCTGGGGACTCTTCTCGGCCGAAGACCTTGCAGGCCAGTTCCTTGGCCTGGGAATGCGCTGATTCGTAACCCATTTCGCCCGCTTTACTATTGGCGTAGTAGCGTGTAAACCAGTCCCGGAAAGCCCCTTTCAAACCCGACGACTGGATCATCGGCCAGGAGGTGTGGCGCTCCCGTTGAATGGGGAGATCTACAGCCCCGGTTGACTGACCCGCCCCTGCGTGAAGCGGTGACACGGCGTAAAGAACACACACCCTGGAAGCGTTCGTCGAAAACAACATGGCACTCTCTCCTCTCCTAACCGTTATAGAAACCCACCGGCAATTCCCCTGCATCCGCCGTCCTGATCGAGGTGCCAGGCGCCAGATACGCCGTCACCGGCTTGTGAAACGCCTTTTTCATATCCCAGCCGGCCATCCGCACCGGCGCCCGAGAGATCCTTGGCAGATTCTGCCAGTTATGGGCCCGCAATTCCTCCCACGGAAAATGCGAGAGGGCTACAGCCCAAGGGCCGCGCTTCGGCGGAAGGGGCATTCTGTCAGGCACAAGCGTATAGCTTGCCAGCCGCTGCTCCCCGCCCAAGGTCAGGAGCCCCTCCGCATCCAGATGAGAAGGCACCAGCTCCCGGTCAAGCCCCAAAAGCATCGCGACGCCCTTCTTGAGGCGGATATGGCTCGCCGCATACAAATATCCTGACTTGGCAGTCCGCCGCCGGTCCTCGAGGGCGATCCCTACCCGCTCCTCATAGGTGTAAAACGCCTTCAACGGCAATAGGGCAGGGCCTCCCGTATAGGATGATAAATCCGAGAAACAGGATAATTCGTTCCTCCCCTGGTGGATTTCTTCTAAAGCCTCCACAGAAATCCAGTGATCCAGAAGCGGCGCGAGGTCCCCTGCCTGCGGATTGAGAGCCCACAAGGGTTCTGGGACGCTGCCTTTCAGCCCCACGGCGCGGATAAACTCCGAAGGGAGGTCAGCCGGAGTAATCCCGATCCTTCGCTGTGGCTGGGTCGACTTGCCGCTTTCAGCCGAATCCTCGCATGGGTCAAAAGCGCCGTGATGCATCGCTTCAGCCCTCTTCAACGATTGTTTTGAGGCCATCCAATGGGCAGGCGCAGGCAGAAAACGCACGACCGCGCCGCCAGGCACCGTTGCTTCGAAAATCGGCCCGACGACCTTGAATCCAGGACGCTCGGGCGTCCCCAAAAGGGGATAGCGGCCGGCAATATCCCGGCCCGCCTTTTCCTCTCTTGCATACGTAGAAGGGTCAAGGCCGCGCTGCAGCAGCACCGCTGTACGGAGGGCCCCCAAAAGGGTCGACGGCATGGGTGGAAAGACAGACCGGGCGGTGTGGTTTTCACCCGCGACCATCGGTTCGGAACCCTTAAAGAAACAGCTGTCCAACGGCTCCAACCTCAGCCATTGCAATTTTTCAGTCATGGCATCCTCCATCGCCGGCTCCCTGATACCGAAAAAGCTGCGGCCCAAGAAAACGCGCAATCAGCAGGGCCTCGGGCCGAACGGCGGCGTCGGGGCCAAGGAGTAGGGCCGCCGCCTGCCATGCAATCCGCTCGAGCCTCGGATTGCGTGCTTCACCCTTTCTGGGCTTCAGAGACGGATCGGAGCGAACAATCAGCGTCTTCAAGAACTTGGGCAGATCCGCCGGATTCCTGGCAGCCAATGCGTCCAGTCCATCTCGCATCTCCTCCACCCGATACATCAACGAAGAACTCATGCACAGGCGCGTCCTCGCTCCGAAGGCCCTTGAAAAATCCAGGAAATGATCGACGAGCGTATCGTCGGGAGAAATCTCCTTCGGAATTTCAGCCAGCAAGGCTTCGTGCGGGCGGGCATTCCACTTCATCACCATAGCACGCGGGCCTCCTCCCCGCTTGGCGAGTTCGACGGCCACGGCATTTCTCCCGCCCTCCTCTTTGGCGCCGCCTTCGAGAAGCCTCCGCGCTGCAGCCATAGCATCCGCGAGCGGCCTTTTGTGATGGCATATCAAGACCGCCCCTGAAATGGACAGGCATCGATCCTCTCCCAAATGGAAGGCCAAACGAAGGCGTTCAGGGGCCCAAGGTCCAACGATGGGCTGCGCCGTGCCCGTGATGGCGTCGTAAACCACGTACGGCGTCGCATACATCCGTGCGATTTCATGGGCCGCAGACAGCGCCGTCGAGACCGGCATGACAGCGCACACATCGTCGCCGCCGGCATAGATGAGCCGGCCGCGACACCTCCGGATGATCTCAGGGACCGTATGAAGCGAAAAGTCGCCCAAGGCCTCCGACAACGCTGCATGAACACCAGGAGTCACCACTCGGGTCTCTCCAAGGTGCTCTTTCCAAAAGCCCCGATACGCTGCATCGAAAGAGGGCGTACGCAGCCGTTCGGTCAAGTCCGGATGAATCGTCGATTCCCAGCGTGAGGGAAGGGTTTCCCCTCCTACAAGCCGCCCCATCCTGTCCCCATCCATAAGGAGGATGGCATAGTAGCGATCCGCATCGGTCCACAGACGGCCCCGCTTCTCCATCGCGTGCAGAATCCCGCTGCAAGTCCGGCGCGCCTCCCGCTCGAGCACGCGGCGGTGCTCCCCTTGTCCTGCAGGCGCATCCGGCTCGTCGGTGTCGTGGATGAACTGGGAGAGCACCTTGCGCCATGAGCCGTATGGCTCCAACGCCTTCACCCCCTGCGGCGCCTCCCCGGCGACTTCATTCAACCAGTCCCCGAAGGCAAGCTCCGTCGTCGACGGAAAGACGTCCGCCTTTTCGAAAAGAGGCTTCAGTGGATGGTCGGTCTTTGAGCCCTTGATCACACGGCCGGCCAAACGCTTTACGGTCGCCACAGCGCAGAGCCTCTCCGAAGATCTGAACTCGGGATGCAAATCCCTGTCCTGCTTCAACAGGCTCCAGAACGGATCAACGCTCGGCCTCGGGTTGCGATCCTCTCCGGGCCGCCACTCGAAGCGCAAGGCCTCCAGATCGCCATGAAGCCCGCACTTGATTCCTTCCTCCCGCTCTGTTGAGCCATCAGGTCGGCCGTTTTTTTCGACCGGGAGTTGGGATTCCGCATCTTTCTCCAGCGCTGCACCTTCGCCGTAAACATATTTGCCGGCAGCCAAAAACGACTGAGCCATTGCATGGCTCACGGAATAGAAGGCCGCCTGGCCGCTCAACGGGTAAGGCAAGGCGTGTTTTTCGCTGTCGGCAACGAGGTTGAAGGGCTTCTCCCAAACGCTCGGAGGCAGAAGGCCCTTGATCTGCAGTTCCCGGCCCTCGTCCAGCAACGGACAGGCGCTCCAACGAAAGGTCCAATAGCCTTTCATCTGACGGTGGAACTGCTTGGTGAGATAGGGATCTTTCTTCCCCCCGATAACGGTTTCAATCCGGTCGAGGGTCATGCGGCCCAGATCCTCCCACGCCTCACGGATCCGCGCCTCGATCGCGGCTGCCGTCTCCTCTTCCTCCCCAGCCGGGACGAGGCAGACAAATTTATTGGGAAGCGAAGCGCCCTCCGCTTTCGGCACTCCATCATCGCCCGCAAGGAGCCCCTCCAGGCCGCACTCCCTGCGCAGCATGTCCTCCACCAGGCCCTGACCGATCAGGCTCGGATAGAGCACATGATCCGAGCCCAGCCGGTAAATCACCTCCCGTATACCCTCGAATGCGAGCCACGAAAGAAGGACCGAACCGACCCACAGATCCCGCAGCTTCCGCGCCCGCTCGATGAAGCCCTGAACCGGAGCCAGGCTCACCACCAGCAGCACGGCCCGGCGGGTCTTCGATCTCTTGAAACAGGAATAAATCGCGGCAGCCAGACCGCAGTGCTGCCAGATGCTGTGGTCCGGAATCCGCGTATCCGCCGGAAGCCGACCCCACAATCCTCCGAGGCCGCCGATGTTCTCGCGCCGCAGACGCTCGCGCAGCGCATGGTGCACATAGTGGAAGCGGGCGGGGGAAAGAAGCTCCGGCCTGCCGGGAAACGAGGCGCACACCCGCTCGATATCCGCTTCGATCAGGGCTTCGATAGCGCGGGCAACCGATGCACAATCCTCGCGCGTCATATCCAGCTGGAGGGGTAGAACCGCCTCGCGCGCCGTTGGGTGGGTCAACAATGGCCTTCCCAGAAAGTCGATCGAGCCGTTTAAATCGGCCCTGGCGCTGTGCCCGGGCAGCTGAGTGCGGTCCATGCCTGCCGCCGTTTGATCGGCCATGTGGATCAAGCCCGGATCGGGCTGAGGGAGGGGCCCCAGGATATCCAGCAGACGCCGGCTCCGCTCCTCGTGTCCTGGGATGCGCAGGGCCTTGTCGGGCGGATCGTGCAGATAGGCCGCGAGCTTCTCATCCCAGTAGGCTGAATCTTGAAGAAAACCGTTTCTCATGCTACGCACTCCTCGTACTTGGCACGCTTCAACAGGGTGTCCAGTTTCCGATGGATTTTTTCCCATGTCTGGATCTGCTCGCTATTCTTGGAGTTGAGCTGATTGCGGCTGTGCGCATGCGGCACATGCAAAACGAGCCCGCGGTATTTGTCCATTTTCTTGCGTACGCAAAACCGAAGGGGCGAGGCATGCCGATCATTCTTATTCTTCCCTATCGGGTGATGGGTCAGCGGCACCCCGATCAGATGCCGCTCCGCAAAACTACCGCCCCCGGGGTCCAACCGTTCGTCTTGCCCCACTTTTTCGGCACGCACCTTGATATAGGCGGAGGCAAGCTGCACCATCACCTTCTCCCATGTTGAGCAAAGTTCAGTTTGCCAGAGGAGAGGGCCCTTTTCGTCTTTCCCCAGACAATTCGGGTAGTCCTTCTGGAACCCCTTTGTCCATGATTTGGTGACAGATTGAAGAAGTGCTGCCTGCTGCCCCCCTTCCAACCCTGGATTACTGATATTGAAGCTGCCCCAGCCATTCCGGGAGCGCGCTCCTACGGTGCCGAAAACCGCGACAAGGGCCAACACCGCATCGATCTCCTTCTTCAAGGCGGCTGGGTATTGAAGAATCAACTGGAATGCAGACGTCGAAGGAAAGTAGCTATGCTGGATGCCCTTTTTAAAATGCACAAGCCCCATGCCTGCCAAATAGCCCAAAGCATCAACCTTTCCCCCGTGATCGACCTCAGGATGCGGAATCTTCATTTTCTGAAAAGGAGTTTTGACCGCCGCTGTGCCATGGCCCGGCACCAGCCGGATTTCCAAAGGGCTTTTTCGGCTTTCCCTCTCATCTCCTGCCCGCCCGAAAACGCGCCCTTCCTCTTCAAGCAGGGTCTTTTCTCCCGGCAAATCAATGCAGGTCACCCTCCACCAATATCGCAGCAGGGCCTTGAACGGCTCAGCGCGCCACTGCGCTTCCTGATCCGCCCCGCCAAGGAACATCGGAGTGACCACCTGGCAGTCCAGACGCCGATGTTCGGTTTGATAGTACCGCAACGACGGCAATACAGTTTTCATATCGGACCATTCCCCCTTTCACGGCTGCATAAGGCCTCTGACCTTTCAGGAAGGCCTTGCCTTACTGCCTGAAAAAATCCCACTGACTGAGAAACGCATGATTCCAGTGCGCATACCCATACGATTCAATAGGCAGAGTTCAGTTCTCTCGCATTTGCAGACTCTTCTCATTCGGGCAGCCCATCCCTTGGAGAGGGACCACCCCGGGCCTGCACTAATGGATCACGGCATCCGAGGGAGGATTTTCAAAATAACTTTTTCGGAGACAGTCGTTTTTCGGATTATTCAAAAACACCGGCCTCTTGCACCTTCTTAGTGCCGCAGCCCGTGGACAATCAATTCCTCAGAACCGTTCAAACGCCAATTCACAAATCTCATACAGACATAGAGCCTGAGTGAAATCAGTTTCCTTCGACGAAGCTCCTCCACAAAGCTTCCTGATCGAGAAGCCTTCAAACGAATACGGAATTCCTGCAATCAATTACAAGACCGGAGATAATCCAGAAAGCCTGTGTAAAAGGTTCCAAGTTCCTTCTTGAGCTTGTCAGCCTTTGCACTATCCTGCTTCATCTCCGAATGGTTGATGTCATTCCGGCGTCGAGCCAGCTTTTCATAATCCAGGAACAACGTTTCAGGTAGACGGCTGCGGCAATCAGCCAAGGAACTGCTGTCTCCATATACATGACCCTGCAAAGGCTCCTTTCTGCCTATTTTGTTAAGCACTGCGGAGACATCCCCCCGGTTCTCCATTTTCACCCAGTCCAGCCCCCCTTTCAGGCAGAAATAGGTCAGAATGGTCTCGGTCAAAAGCGTGTAGCCCTGTTGAACCAACCCGTGGTGCAGACACCAGTTCACAGCTCCCAGTCCGCGTCGGATATCTTCGCTCAACCCGGGGCTGTCAACCACCAGCAGATCGAGCTTGGCCGCCAGACGCTCCAGCAGGGGATAGAAGGCCGGCAACGTGTTGGGCAACCGCTTCAGTTCTTCAACGCGAGCTCGTATATCGCCGACGAAATCGGTTTCATATAGTATCTTGCCCCGGCAGGTCGTCACGCTATCGTTGAGCCTGGCAAGCCTCTTGCTCAGTTCGTCCAGCTGCACCGCCTCGGCATCTTTGCCCCGGCTCTCCCGCCTGCGGGGAATGACCTCCTCCTCTATAAAGACTTTCATCGCCTCCACGGAACCCGACCTCTCGAACTCTGCGATGGCCTGGCTCCAATCCATCAACGCCGCAAAAGGCGTCAGGTCGAAGACCGGAACCTCCGGCAGACCGCCGTCTGCAGAGTCCCGCCGGGCCTCCCAGGCCCCATAGTAAATCCCTCCGAGCTTCACGCCCTTCAGGGTTCGCAAGTACTGGATACACGCCAGCGCAAGGATGGGAATGGACCTGAAGGAATGCGTGACATCGAAAATGATCTCATCGCCTTCCTCCACCTCATCGAGGATCTCCTGGAAAATGGCCCAGATCTCCTCCTCATTGCTCCCGTCAGGTATATCTCTTCCACGGAACCGGATAGATGGGACCTCGATCCGAACCCTATCCTCGAGGCCTTTGAGGCGGAGGTCTCCATCCCTCCCTTCCGAACCCGACGGGGACTGCCAGTTTCTCTCTCTTGCGCCCTGAGTCAAGAAAACCACCACTTCCGAGGGTTGGAAAATCGCGGCGAGTGCAGCCTGCACAAAGCGCGTTTCCTTGCTCCGTCCGCCAAACACATATACCCCGGCCTTGTAAGCGCTCGTTCCAAGAAAGCTGATCATCTTTTTGCCCGACATAACACCCTCCTGATGCTCTAAAAAAGCGAAAGCTCTGACGTAGAATCAGCTAAGTCACTCTCAATCCCATCAAGTCGGGGCATTCATTCTGACCGAAGAGCGATATTGTCTGAATGCTCACCAGCTTCGTCTCAATCCCCTCAAGTCGGGGCATTCATTCTGACTAGGATTAGATAATCATAAAAGACTCTTTATCGAAGGTCTCAATCCCCTCAAGTCGGGGCATTCATTCTGACAAAATCGAAACAACAAGCCAGAGTGAGTGAGACGGTGGGACTACAAGTCTCAATCCCCTCAAGTCGGGGCATTCATTCTGACCTAAAGTGGGTTAATGGGCTTTATGGTATAGAATAAGTCTCAATCCCCTCAAGTCGGGGCATTCATTCTGACAGTATTACCTGATACCCTGATTTTTAGTAGATCAGGAGTCTCAATCCCCTCAAGTCGGGGCATTCATTCTGACAATGAACGAAAAAAGACTAGAGAATAAGCGTTACAGGTTGTCTCAATCCCCTCAAGTCGGGGCATTCATTCTGACTCTATCTGTAAAAGAATTGAAAAGATGTTTATCTATAAGTCTCAATCCCCTCAAGTCGGGGCAT
>Ga0068714_10001962_pt1 | contig 27874 bp, 22 predicted proteins | sample MTBNYHSulfiMetaG_FD_62988 | JGI IMG/M metagenome (GOLD analysis project Ga0068714, IMG submission 62988) | Enrichment culture microbial communities from rom New York Harbor, USA that are MTBE-degrading - MTBE-NYH (New York Harbor Sulfidogenic)... | ecosystem: Environmental > Aquatic > Marine >... | reverse complement strand
CTTTGTCAAAGGGGGGACCAAGGGGGGTGTTCGCACGCCTCTCCGAAGGAGTCCGGAGTCCTGGGGACCGGCGTATTCATGCGCGAGGGCGGCAAGATGTCAACGTGATGAGTGTTTACCAGGGAGCGAAGGCTTCATGCTAATTCCCACCTTCGGAAATCTGAGGATCCGTGCGAAGCTGGTGAGCGTCACCCTTTTCCTTGTCCTGGTTCCGCTGCTCTGTGTCTCATACCTTGCCCTGGAGAGGTTCGGGGAAGCCCTGAGAAGCTCCGCCGAGGACGACCTGGAGCATCTTGTGAGCAACATCTACAGCATGTGCAAAGTGCAGCAGGAGATGGTGCAGAACAAGGTGGTTTCAGACCTCAAGGTGGCCAGGGAAATTCTTCACCGTCGCGGCAAAGACATTAAGATCGTCTCCGAAAAGAAGATCACCTTTGATGCCGTCGACCAGTTCACCGGCGAGGTCGCTTCCGTTTCAGTTCCTCCCTGGATGGCGGGAGACTTGCCGCTCACCTTGAACAACGCCTTCGTGGATGAGGTCCAGACCCTTGTCGGAGGTACGTGCACGATCTTCCAGAGAATAGATGGGGATCGCCTCCTGCGCATTTCCACCAATGTAATTGGAAAAGACGGAAAGAGGGGGACTGGGACTTTCATTCCCGCGAGCAGCCCCGTGACACAGGCGATTCTGACCGGAAAGCCTTACAGGGGCAGGGCCTTTGTGGTGGACGACTGGTACATAACAGCGTATGAACCGATTTTCGGAAAGGAGAAGGAAGTAATAGGCGCCCTCTACGTAGGGGTGAAGGAGCAGAGCGCCTACTCCCTCAAAGGGGAGATCAAGAGCATCAAGGTCGGCGAAACCGGCTATGTGTACATAATGGACAGCAAGGGCAACCTGAAGATCCATCCGGCGCGCGAAGGAGGGAACATCATCGATTCCAAGGACTCCTCGGGCTTCGAATACATCCGCGCCATGATCAAGGATTCCTTTGCCCTGAAGGAAGGCGAACTCGGCACCATCCGTTATCCCTGGGTCAACCCGGAACTGGGGGAGACCAAGCCGAGGCTCAAGATGCTCAAGTTTGCCTACTTCGAGCCATGGGACTGGATCATCGCCGCCGGCACTTACGAGGACGAAATCTTCCAATCTCTCAACACCACGCAGCGTTTCGTCGTCATCATGGTTGTCGTAGCGCTCGGCCTCAGCTTTTTCCTGACCGTGACCCTCGCGGTTGTCATCACCAAGCCCATCCAGGAGCTCACCCAGGTTACGACCAAGATGGTGAGCGGGGATCTCTCCCAGAGGGTCACGGTCCACGGCGCGGACGAGATCGGCATGCTCGGGACCTCCTTCAACAGGATGATCGCCCAGATCCAGAATTACACCTCGGACCTGGAAAAGATGGTGGGAGCACGCACCCAGGAACTCAAGGAGTCGAGGGAGAAGTACCGGGAGCTGTCCCGGTTTCTCAACAGCGTTTTGGACAGCGCCACCGAGTATGCAATCATAGCCCTCGACTTCTACGGGAAAATCATCGAGTTCAACAAAGGGGCGGAGAAGCTTTTCGGATACAGGAAAGAAGAGGTGGTCGACAGGGAGAACATCGGCATCACCATCCCTCCGGAGGACCGCCGAAGCGGCATTCAGGAGGTGATGTCGAAGAGGACGCGGGCCGAAGGGGTCTGCGAGCTGGAAATGACCCGGGTTAGAAAAGAGGGAGACCGTTTCCCGGCCCTCACCACTGTGACATCCATCATGGATCCCTCTTCGGGGAAAGCCGTGGGCTTCGTCGAGATCATCCGCGACATCACAGTCAGGAAAAAGCTCGAAAGAGAGCTCCGGGAGACAAAGGAGTTCCTGGAAAACATCATGGAAAGCTCCGTGGACGGCATTCTGACCACCGACCTCAAAGGGAAGCTGACTTACACCAATCGGGCGATGGAAGAGATGCTCCAGTACCGGAGAGAAAGCGTTCTTGGAGTCCACATTTCAAGGTTCTACGTGAGAGGAATTCAGCAGGCCAGGGAAATCATGGCCCTCCTTCAGGCCGAGGAAAGGGCAAACAACTATGTAATGGAAGTGCGAAGAATGGACGGAAAGCATCTCACCATTCTCACATCTCTTTTTCTCCTCAGGAACGAAGACAACGTGATCATAGGCACCGCCGGGATTTTCAAGGACATTACGGAGCAGAAACAGCTCGAGGCCAAGCTCAAGGCGGCGCAGGCGCGTCTTGTCGAGGCTACCAAGATGAGAGCCCTTGGCGAACTGGTGGCAGGGGTGGCCCACGAGCTCAACAACCCCCTCATGGCCTCCCAGACGATCCTCCACGTGATCATGAAGAATGTCCCCCGGGATTGGCCTGAGCGGGAGCGCCTTGAGCTTATCAGGAAGTGCAACGACAGGATCGAGAAGATAGTCGATCATCTGAGGGAGTTCTCCCGCCAGACCAAGCCCGAGTTCCAGGAAATGGATGTCAACCGGCCCATAGAAAACGCTCTGATGATCTGCGGCCAGCAGTTGCTCAACCACGGGATCACCCTTGTAAGAAGGCTGAGTCCGAATTTGCCCGCGATAATGGGCGACGCCAATCAGCTCGAGCAGGTTTTTCTTAACCTCATCGCCAACGCCAGGGACGCCGTCGATGAGGCGGATGTCCAGAAAAAAGAATTGACCATCACCACCGGATTGTCGGAAGATGAAGGAGCGCAGAGTGTAATTGTCTCCATCAAGGACACCGGCGTCGGCATCTCAGCCGAGAACATGGAAAAGATCTTCGAACCCTTCTTCAGCACCAAGCCTGTGGGAAAAGGCACGGGGCTGGGGTTGTCCCTCTGCTATGGAATAGTGGAGGCCCATGGCGGCAGAATCGATATCAGGAGCCGCATAGGAGAAGGGACGGAAGTGAGGATAACCTTGCCGGTCAAACAGGAAGAAAAGGAGTGACGGAATGGGGAAACGGATTCTCGTAGTCGACGACGACGAAATGGTTCTCATGGCTCTCGAAGAGCTCCTCAAACCGGAGGGGTACGAGACCCGGACGGTTTCCAGCGGCACCGAGGCTTTGCAGAAGCTCGACGAGGATCAGTACGATCTGCTCATGCTAGACGTGATAATGCCTGAAATGGATGGATTTGAATTGTGCAAGCGAATAAGGCAGAAGGACAAGTACAAGGAAACGCCCATTGTTTTTCTCACTGCCAAGAGCAGGGACGAGGACCGTGTTCGAGGGCTGGAGGCAGGAGCCAACCTGTTTCTGTCAAAGCCCATCTCTCCCGACAAACTTCTCGGGATCGTGGAAGACGCCCTGAGGTAGCGCCGTGTCGCAAGAGTTCCGAACCTAGGAATAGCAAGTGGAAATGCCGGGATTAGTCTTTTCGCATTTGACCCACTCACGGCAGACACGGAAATCCGAAATTCGAAACAAATAAACCCGAATCTTCAAAAGCTGTTTCGGTTTTGGTCATTCGGATTTCGATTTTTTTCAAGATCTGCAGTATAACCCTCTTCCGAGGGGGGTCACCCTATGTCACCATCTGTGCTGGTGGCGTCTCGCTTTCACGAAAGACCCAGCGACTCCATCAGCCTGGCAATGCCCCCGTCTCTCTCCATGAGATCAGTGACGTGACGGACCTTTCCTTCGTCCCGAGGCGAAAGTCGGGAGGTGCCGTGATCGAGCTTCTCCAAGGCGGCGAAAGTGTCCTCCTTGATCAGCAGGAGAGGAATCTTTGCTTTTTCCGCAGCCTGGACGAGCTGGGAGGGGGGCCGGCGGCCTCCGGTAAGGACAATCCCCGCCAGGGGCCTTGGCTCTCCCTGCACGCCTTCATCTACGGAAGCCTCCAAGAGAATGATTTTGTTGTAAGCCCGCTTGAACAGGAGCAGGTCCGCCGAGAGATCCGCGGAGCCCACCGTCATGCCCCCTACAGACTTATCAAGATGCTCTTTGCCCGAGAGAACTTCCCCGTTGAGGACCTCTCCTATTTCCCTCAAGCTCTGAAAGGAAAGGAAAGGGTCTTCGGGGAGAGCGGTCGTGATCGGAATTGCCTTCCCTCTAAGGGTGGGAACCAGGCTGGATGTGACCTGCCGGAATTCTTCGGGCGGTATGCGATTGATTATTATGCCTTTCATCCTGTCCCTTACCAGGGAATTCACCGACAGCACTGAATAGACTGTTCGAGAGACTTTTCTATACCGGTGAACCAGGACGCAATCGCTCTTCAGCTCGGGGATGAAGGCGATGTCGGGAATGGGGCATGCAGCGTCATCGAAAAAGATGTGTTTTGAGCCCATGACGATCATGATGTCGGTGGACTCGGAGAGATCCTGAACGAGGGACTTGAATTCCGCCATGATCTCGTCCCTTCCCTTGGCTCTCCAAGCCTCGTCGGAAACAAGGTAGGGACACATGGTTTCCAGAGGCTCCTTCAGATTAAGGGATTCTTTGATGAGGAAAGCGTCGTGATCGATCCAGCGGCCTGCGACGTAGGCGGGATCCGTCCCGAAGGGCTTCACAAATCCCACCCTGAACCCCGTCATCATGAACTTGCGCGCAAGGGCCCAGGTGATGAGACTGTGCCCGGCCCGATCGCCTGTGGAGCCTATGAAGAGCAAGGACATATATACTCCCCCGCATGAAATCTGCTGAAACAGATTTCATGGGGGGGAGTATATGACCAACGCCCTGAAACATCAAGTGCCAAACCGGACATTCCTTTTGTGGAACCTCCCCGTTCCACGGACGTCACCTAGGGGGTGACAAAGGCTTGTGTTGATTCCAATCCGCGGTTTGAAAGTCCTGGAGAGGCGCTCAGGATAAAGCTTTCCATCAGCCCCCGGCGGCCGATGGGCGGGAAACCTCTGGCATATATCTTGAATAATCCGGGGATAGAGAAGAAAAATGACGAAAAACACTGACAGCGCTCCACTCATCGACGAAGAGCAGCAGAAGCACTACTACAGGGGTCTGCACCGTAAGTTCGTCCTGATCACCCTGGTCTGCTCTCTAATTCCCCTTCTCCTCGTGGGGTGGGGCATCAACATCCATTATACCCGTTTTGCGAAGGCGAGCATGACCGGCTCCTTTCAGACCCAGGTAGAGTACCACAAGAGAATAATCGAGCTTTTCCTGAGAGAGCGCACATCCAAACTGCATCTCATCGCGAACACCCACTCGAGGGAGTTCCTGGGCGAGATGAGCAACCTCTCCCACGTGTTCGAAACAATGAACCAGGAGTATGGGAACCTGACCGACCTTGGCGTCATCGGAATCGACGGCAAGCACATTGCTTACGTGGGACCCTACGATCTCATGGACAAGAACTATTCCGAGACCCACTGGTTCAAGAAGGTGATGGAGAAGGGGACGTACGTTAGCGACATGTTCATGGGATTCCGCAAAGTTCCTCACTTCATAATCGCCGTCGCCCGCCAGGAAAAAGGGGTGAAGTGGATCCTGCGGGCCACCATCGACACGGAAGCCTTCCGGTCCCTCGTGGAAAACGTCAGGATCGGAAACACGGGGGAAGTCTACCTGGTGAATGAGGAGGGCTACTACCAGACCAGTCCGCGAGCAAGCGGAAAGATCATGGAAAAAGCGGACATGCCCCTGGAGCTTTTTCATGAGGGGATCAGGGTGCGGACGGTGCAGAACTCCTCCCGGGAGATTGTGGCCACGGCGTGGCTCGGCGAGCCCCGCTGGATGCTGGTGGTCAGGCAGGATTACTCGGAAGCCTTCAACCAGGTAAACTACGCCAACTACGCCACGCTGATTTTCCTTCACCTCAGCGCCCTAACGATTTTGATAGTTTCCGTCCTCGTCACCCGGCACTTGATCCGGGTCATCAAGAACCGCGACAGTGAAGCCGATCAGTTGACCAAGCAGCTCATGGAGGCCGGAAAGATGGCTTCCATCGGAGAACTTTCTGCAGGAGTAGCCCATGAGATCAACAACCCTCTGGCCATCATTCTCACGGAAAGGCAGATCCTTCTGGACCAGGCGGAACAATACCCGACTCTGGACGAATCGTTCAGGAAAGACCTGAAAGAGTCCCTTGCCCAGATGGATGTGCAGGTCAACCGGTGCAAGAGGATCACCCACAATCTCCTGCGGTTCTCAAGGCGTACGAAATCGGTGATCGAAAAGGTGGATCTCAACGATTTCATAGGGGAAATCGTTGAACTCATGGAAAGGGAAGCCAAGAGCAGCGGAATCAAGTTCATCACTGAGCTGGACCTGGATTTGAGACCGATTCTCTCCGATCCTTCTCAGCTTCAGCAGGTTTTCCTCAATCTCATCACCAACGCCATCGACGCCCATGACGACAGACCTTACGGCACCATCAGGATAACAACGAAGGCGGACGGATCGAAAAAGGCCGCCAGGATCGCCGTGGCCGATACGGGATCGGGCATCCCCAAGGAAAATCTCGGCAAGATTTTCGATCCCTTTTTCACCACAAAGCCTGTGGGAAGGGGGACCGGGCTCGGGCTTTCCATCTGCTACAGCATTGTTCAGCGCCTGGGCGGAACCATCGGGGTGAAGAGCGAGCTCGGGCAGGGAACGGAGTTCACCCTCGAGCTTCCCTTCACCCCGCCTGCAGATGTGCAGGTAAGAGGCATCGCATGAACTCCGCTTCCGCTGGCTCCACGTGGAAAGGAGGGGAAAAATGAAAGGGTCCAAAATTCTTCTCGTTGACGACGAGGTCGTTTTCACGACCAACATGTCGAAACTGCTGACCAACAGGGGTTACCGGGTAAGCGCGGTGAACAGCGGGGATTCAGCCATCCTGGCCCTGGAAAAAGAGAATTTCGACGTGGTGGTTCTGGACCTCAAAATGCCGGGGATGGACGGCATCACGACCCTCAAGGAAATACGGAAAATGGGTCTCCTCACGGAGATCCTCATCCTCACGGGCCACGGTTCCATCGATTCGGCTCTCGACGCGATCAAGCTGGGAGCCTACGACTATCTTACAAAGCCCTGCGAGGTCGACGAGCTCGTCGTCAAGATAGAGGAAGCCTGGAAAAAGAAGAACGGGGCCGAAAAAAAAGAAATGGAGGAAAAGATCCAGAGAGTGGTGGAGTCCCCTTCTTCCGTGTTCGATCTGTTTCCCAAAAAGAAGTAGGACCCAGCCTGAATTGAGCGATTTTCTCAAGCATTTCGAGCCCGGAGGGTGGGCGCAACTCGCGACATTTATGAATTGTCCCAAAATTGAATTGACACGAACCGTAAAATCTTCCCCCGCCCCATCGGGAGGTCTCTTCAGAGCCGCAACCGGAAATGGGCTCATCGGTCTTAACCGCCCCCGAGGCACTGAAGTGTTCTTCGGGGCAGGCGCACAGGTCCAAGCTTGCCGGAGCCGGCTTCCTTTGGGGCTGCCACCATGACCCACTGACTTTTCGGCGCCGGTTGATATCTCGGTAAAAGTGGTTGCGGTTCTTAAGAGACCTCCCGATGGGGCGTCTGCCAGCGAACGCTTGGAGTGTCAATTCAATTATGGGACCGTTAAAACCGGGCTTTTTTGAACACCATGCAGCGAATCAGGGGTTCTGCTGCTGTTTACTCTTTACCCCCCTCCAGCCTTGCCAGGTTATCCCTTGCGAACTCGATGGTCGGATCCAGTTCCAGGGCCAGGCGATAGTAGGCGACGGCCTGGTTCCTGTCCCCCAGGTCCCGGTAATTCGATGCGATATTGGCGTAATCGATTGCGGATGAGGGGTTCAGGTCAAGCACTCTCCTGAAGCATTCGATCGCCTTCTCGTGCTCCTTCAGCTTGTAATGGCAGAACCCCATGAGATTGTAAACGTCCGTCCTCTCCCTGTCGTGCTTCTCCGCCATTTCCAGGGCGGAAAGGGCATCCCGGTACCGGTCCAGGTCCTTGAGACAAAGCCCCATGTGGGAATATATGGCGGAGACGTCTTCTTCCTTGGGATCCAGCTCCAGGGCCTGATCGAAGAGCTTCAGGGCCGTCTCGGGGTCGTTGAGTGAAAGATGGCAAGACCCGAGAAAAAATTTGACGTAGTATTTTCCTGGCATGAGTCTGTCCATTTCCTCGAGACGGTGGAGGGCCCATAGGGGGTTCCCTTTTTCGGCGATCAGTTTGGCGGAAAACATCCCAACGCTAGTGCCGGCAGACCTTTCCCTGAAGTGAGCCCCCGGGACAATAGCGTAAAGGGCCGGAATCCGGAGCCTTGGATGGGTCACGTCCACAGCGAGGACGGGCAGGCCTATGCGGGCCAGTGCCTTCACGCAGTTCTCCACCTCCACCCTCATGTTGTCATGGGAAAGGTTTGGAAGGTCGATCATCTTCACGACCTTTCCCGGCTTCAGGACGTAGTCCGCCTCCTCGAGGGTTCGGAACTTGGGCAGGCCGCTTGCCACGTACCTGGAAGAGGTGTCGAAATCGCCCGCGAGCTGAGCCGCTTCCGTCAGGGCGCGGATGAGAGCCTTGGCAGGGCTGGGGCTTGTTCCTGCCGTCCACACGATCTCGCTTCTTTCCGGGAAAGTAGAGGGGTCGTAGGCGAGCACGGCCACGGTCGCGATGCCCGTGTCCATCGAGAAGTCGTTCAGGAAGAGCCTGACTCCGGCCCTCTCGAATTTTCCGATCAAACCGAGGGCCACCGGGTCTGCGACCGAGAGTGGATCGATGGAGGGGGTCTTCAGCCTGTTCCTGCTTACGATAGAGGAGACGTGCCTTTCCACGACCTCGCAGATCCCCTGTACAAGGGCTTCCTCGATCCCGTTTCCAGCCGAAGGCCCGTTGAATTCGTTGATGGCGTAAAACCAGTTAAAAGGCACGAGTGCGTCCCTCTGTTCAGTAAAGTCGTAAGCCCAGGTCCACATGAGGGGGAGACGGGAGAAGATGCTCCTTGCCGCTTCGGCCCCGTCGTCGTGCACCGATTGAGCGATCATTTCGAAGGAAATAGCCGGGTCCTTCAGGTTTCGGTATTCTTCCTCCAAGAAATTGCGGGGGTTCCGGAAAAAGCTGAAAAAGCTGAAGCGCTCCGCCAGCTCCATGACTGCGCTGGCTTCGGATTGCTGCGGAGTGGAGCCCTTTCCCATTTGTTTTTTCGTCCCGATCACGTCAAGGGCATCCTTGCCGCAGACGCTGAAGTACACGGGGATGTCCAGCCGGCCTCTGTCGATGCGTATGGTTCTCTCCAGGATGTCCAGGCCGACTTCGTCGAGTCTCGCTTTGAAACGGCGCACCGTTTCTTCCGGCGAAATCGCTTTGTCCTGGTCCAGAGTGTAGCCTTTGTAGGCATCCTTCAAAACAATCCTATGGTTCATTGAACAACCTCAATCTCGCCTATGTGGTTCGCCGAGTCGAACAGGGAAGAACAATGATCTCACGCCCGCTCCCTGTCGGTTGCTAGAGCCCGCAGAGTCTACAGAGTGTTTTTCCTTTTGGTTTCTCTGCGTCTCTGCGCTCCCTGTGTGAGAGCCTTATTTTTCTTTGTCCTTCTTTATGCCTTTGGGCCTACTTGGCCCGCCGTAGCTTGAGCGCAACCGACTGCGCTAGACCTCTTTCTTTGCCGTGCGCCGTGTACCGTTTGTTCCACTCGTCACTTCTTCAGAGCCCTATTCAAACTCCCTGTCACGTAACCATCCATGTCCAACGAAACGTAGAGGAACCCGAGCTCCTTGAGCTTCGACGCAACGGCTTCCCTCATGGGCGCGGCGGTGATCATGGAGAAACCCGCTTCGTCCACTTCGATCCTGGCCAATGGACCATGGCACCTGACCCGTAATTGCACGAGGCCCTTTGCAGCGAGAAATGCTTCCGCTTGCTCGATCATCCCGAGCTTCTCCTCCGTGATAGGTTCTCCGTAGGGGATGCGGGAGGCCAGGCAGGCCATCGAGGGCTTGTTCCACGTGGGAAGCCCCATCTCCTTCGAGAGGTGCCGTATTTCCTCTTTGGTCAAGCCTGCAGCCAGGAGAGGAGCGATGGCGCCCGCTTCCTCGGCCGCTTTTTTCCCCGGGCGGTAGTCGTCTCCGTCGCTCGCATTGGCCCCGTGAGCGATGTGCCGGATTCCTCTTTCTTCGGCGACTTCTTTGAGTTTTTTGAAGAGAAAGGACTTGCAGTGGTAGCAGCGGTCAGGCGGATTGGCCTTGAAGACCGGCAGGTGCCCTGCTTCGGAGGGGAGCATCAGGTGTTCGATGCCGCGCTGACGTGCGAAATCGATCGCTTCGCGCACTTCACGGGAAGGATAGAAGGGTGCGGTTGCTGTGACTGCAAGGACCCTGGATCCAAGAACTCCGTGGGCTGTTGCAAGGAGGAAGGTGCTGTCAACGCCTCCGGAATAGGCGATGAGCAGGGAGTCGAGGTTTCCGAGTGCCTCGTAAAGAGCGTCCTTTTTCTCATGAGCTTTTTCGATGTCGATCATCCCGCCTATATCACCTTCTTCAAATCCACCCCGTACTTTTTCATACGGTTCCAAACGGTCACGCGGTTTACTCCGAGGATGGCCGCATCCCGGGTCTGGTTCCCGCCGGCTTGCCTCAAGGCGTCGACCAGGGAGGCCTTTTCCTCGCTATCTCCGGCCAATGCCGCTTTCTGTGGATATGCGATCTGGGGAGGAAGGTGCTGCGCGCCGATCATTCCTTGTTCGCCGATGACAAAGGCATACTCCAGCGCGCTCTTGAGTTCCCTCACGTTGCCCGGCCATCGATAGGACATAAAGAGTTCCATGGCTTCAGGCGTGATCCCGTTGATATTTTTGCCCGTCCTGGCCGCCATGTCACGCATGAAAGTTCTCACCAGAAGAGGGATATCCCCGGTACGCTCCCGAAGAGGCGGGAGGCGGATGGGTATCACGTTGATGCGGAAGAAGAGGTCTTCCCGAAAAGTCCTCCGGTTGACCATCTCCATGATATCCTTGTTCGTCGCCGTGATGATCCGGACATCCACCGATACGGGCCGGTGGTCTCCGACTCTTTCAAACTGCTTCGTCTCCAGAACGCGGAGGAGTTTGACCTGGGTGGACAGGGGGATGTCGGCGATCTCGTCCAGGAAAAGGTCTCCGCCGTCGGCCGCCTCGAACCTGCCGATGCGGTGGCGGTAAGCCCCGGTGAAGGCTCCCCTTATGTGCCCGAAGAGCTCGCTTTCGAGCAGCGCTTCGTTCAGCGCGGCGCAGTTGAGCTGGACATAAGGTCCCTGTTTTCTTCCGCCCAATTCGTGCACCGCCCTTGCCACCAGTTCCTTGCCCGTCCCGCTCTCTCCGAAAATTATGATAGGAGCGTCGCTCTGAGCGGCCCTTTCAATGATATCGTAAATGCGGCGCATGGCGGGCGATTTGCCGACGATGCCGTGGAAACCCCGGCTCGAGTCGAGCTGGAGGGAAAGGAGGTCCACCTGCCGGACGAGTTTTTCCACTTCGGAGATGTCCGTGATCGTCTCCACTGCGCCCAGGGCCGTCCCCGCGTCGTCTTTCAGGAGGGTTGCGTTTTTAAGAATCGGGAGGCACGATCCATCCTTTTTCATGAGAGAACAGCGTTTCCTGATCACTTCGCCCCTGTTGAAGAGGGCGCACCACACCCTGTCCCCGCTTTTCAAGGTCGTTTCGCATGCGTCGCAGTTGAGCAGGGTGCACGGCCTTCCGATCAACTCCCTCCGGTCGTATCCGGTAAGTTCTTCGAAGGCTTTGTTCACCATCAAAATCGTCCCGTCAGGGGCGACAAGCAGCAAGCCTTCGCTCATGGTACCGATGATTTTGTCAAGATGCCGATTTATTTCCCGGATCTCCATGCGTCTCCGCCAAACCGGGACTTTTACCCCCGGCCCTTCTGAGGGTCGAATCTTTTAACTGTTTAAACAAGCGTTTAAACAAGCTTAAACACCTGATAGAGGTCCAGTCAAGGAAAATTCCTGCATATGGAGTTAAATCAAACGATTAGAATCGAGTGTTTTCTTGGGCACGGGTTTTGCTTATGATTTTCGGCAGGTTCAACCGAGATGCTCCCAGCCGTGGAGGAAAGAACAGGGTGAGGGGGGACTGGGCATGTCAAGACAAGCACGGGGCGGTCTCAATAAAATAAATGCGAAGCGATCGGGGGGAATTATGAAGGACGGATTATGGAGAGCGTGCTGCCTTGTTTTCATCCTGGGGGTCGTTGCCGCTTCGGGATCAGCCATTGTATCGGCTGCGGTTCCCGAGGGAAGGCCCGGACCCGGGGATGAATACGGCATCAGCCGCACGGGGAACGTGACGGCTGATCATTCGAAATTCGACGTCCTGAAGCAGGAATTCAAGAGCGGCCCCGAAGTGACCAGGGCGTGCCTGAGCTGCCACACCGAGGCTGCCGAGCAGATCCAGAAGACCCTTCACTGGCGCTGGATCTGTCCCGCGGATGAGACGGGCAAGCTTGGAAAGGCGGGGCTGGTGGTCAACAACTTCTGCGTGGCTTTGCCCTCCAACGAGCCTCGCTGCACCAGTTGCCACATAGGCTTCGGATGGAAGGACAAGAACTTCGACCTTTCCCAGCAGGACAAGGTGGATTGCCTTGTTTGCCACGAACAGACGGGAACCTACGAGAAGTTTCCTACCATGGCCGGTAACCCGGTTTCCGAGCCAACCTTCTTTCCTCCGGAGAAAAAAACATACAATCCCCCCGAGTATAACAAGGTCGCTCAGAGCGTCGGAAGACCGACCAGGAAAAACTGCGGTGTCTGTCATTTCTTCGGCGGCGGCGGCGAAGGGGTGAAGCATGGAGACCTGGATTCATCCATGTTCAAACCCAACAAGGCTCTGGACGTGCACATGGCGGTGGAGGACGAAAACTTCAACTGCACCCGCTGCCACACCACCGAGAAGCATTCCATCGCGGGGCGGTGCTACAAGGTGTCGGCTACAGACGATCCCCGCACGCTGCTGGAGTCGGACATCATCAAGAGGATCACGTGCTATTCCTGCCATACCGAAAAGCCGCACAAGCCCGGTGTGAAGGCCAATGACCACACCGACAAAGTGGCCTGCCAGAGCTGCCACATTCCCGAGATGGCGCGGGTGAACTCCACCAAAATGATGTGGGACTGGTCCACTGCCGGAAAAAAGGACGAAGAAGGCAAACCGATCAAGAAGATGGAGGCCGGCCGGCCGGTGTACGACACCATGAAAGGCGACTTCCGGTGGGAAAAGAACGTGAAGCCTGAATATTTCTGGTACAACGGCGTGGTCCACAACATCCTGGCTACCGACAAGATCGATCCGGGCAAGTTAGTGAAGCTCAATTGGCCCGAAGGCGGCCCCGGTGATCCCAAGTCGCGGATTTACCCTTTCAAAGTGCACCGGGGCAAGCAGCCCTACGACAAGGAAAACAAGACCATGGTCATACCCAAGCTTTTCGGTCCCAAAGGGTCGGGTTCATACTGGAGCGACTATGACTGGAAAACCGCCATAGAAAAGGGAATGGAGTACGTGGGCCTGCCCTTCAGCGGGGAGTTCGATTTTGTCGAGACCGAGTACATGTTTCAGACCACCCACATGGTGGCCCCGAAGGAAGATTCCCTCTCCTGCGCCGAGTGCCACAGCAAGAAAGGCCGGCTTGCAGGCTTGGCCGGTTTCTACATGCCGGGACGGGACGCCAACCGGCCCCTCAACTTCATTGGGTGGGCCAGTGTGCTGGCTGCTTTGTTAGCGGTTCTCGGCCACGGGGCAGGCCGTATCGTGAGCCGGAAGAGGAGGTCAAAGTGATGGAATACAATGAATGCGCCATGGACAGGATTTACCTCTACACGAGGTTCGAGCGCTTTTGGCACTGGGTGCAGGCGGGCTTTGTGGTTCTGCTCGCCCTTACGGGCTATGAAATACACACGGGGTATGGCTTCTTCGGGTTCAAGAGAGCGGTGGAGTGGCACAACGCCCTGGGCATCTCCTGGCTCGTTCTCTACGCTTTCATCGTTTTCTGGCACCTGACCACCGGCCAGTGGAAGCACTACATCCCCACCACAAAAATGCTGTTTCATGTGATCCTCTATTACATGGCAGGTATTTTCAAGGGGGATCCCCACCCCGTTCCCAAGAGCGAGCGGGCCAAGCACAATCCTCTGCAGAGGCTCACATACCTTTCCATCTCCGTGTTTCTCATCCCCTTCCAGATGGCTACAGGCCTTCTGTACTACCTCTACAACTCCTGGCAGGACCTGGGGATCGAGGGACTGGATCTCGGAACAGTAGCCTTCCTGCACATGGCAGGGGCCTTCGCCCTGCTGGTCTTCCTCGTGGTCCATGTATACATGACCACCACCGGACACTCCCTGAGCGCCCACTTCAGGGCCATGTGCACGGGATGGGAAGAGGTCCCGGTGCAGCCGGGAAGTGGTGACCGGTAAATCAGTGATCTGAAAAATGGGCACAAGGCGCAAAGAGTCCATTTGGTCTGTTTGGTTTGAGAAAGTTCGTAGGGCGGGCCAACGCGCCCCCAGTATAAGTAGGGTAGACGCCGCCCACCGGTCTTCGGCGAAACCAGCAACCTCGAACCCGGACCTTTGAACCCGGCCCGATTTTCGCTTTGCGCCTTAGCGTCTTTGCGCGAGACATCTTTCTTCGCCTTACGCCTTCTTCGTCAATATATCGGCCTGATCACGAAAATGAAGGGATCCCACACCATGTGGGACACAAGGACAGGCACCAGCGTGCCGGCGATCATGTAGAGTCCACCCCAGAAGGCGCCGCAGGTGAGAGCGGCCAGGATCAGGACCGGGTTTCCGGTGGCCAGGTGGACGGCCGTGTAAAGAAGCGTGGTCGCGATCAATGCCCACAGCGGAGACCACTTCGAGGCGAGGCGGCGCTGCACGAACCCTCTCCAGAAAAGCTCTTCGCCAAAACCGATGGGGAAGAAGAGGAGCAGGCCCACGAGAAGAGGCGAAAGGATTTCGCGGTTGGCGTAAACCGCGCCGAGGTTTCCCGCCCGGTCGGGGATCAGGGCAGGAAAGAGGCGGGATAGCAGAATGAGGGCCTGGTTCCCTGCAAGGAAAAGGGCATAGAGCACCGCCGCGGATAGGATGCCCAGGAGGATGTTTTTCCATGTCAGCTCCCTGCGCGAAATCAGAGGCCTTCCAAAGATAAAGGCTGTGGCGGCGAGCAGGGAGGTGCTGAAGGACATCATGAGCCAGAAGTTGAGGGGCCGGATGACGAAGGCGACGATCCAGAGCGCGAAGGCCAGAAGAATGCCCGCCATGAGCCCCCGGGAAGATCCGCTGCCGGTCTCTTCCAGCCTCTTCATAACTCCTTGCGCCTTCTCTCTCCTCATCTGCTTCCCATGACAAGATATTGTACCAGCAGGGAGATCACGGTCAGCAGACCGAAAGCCAAGTGAACCTGCGCGGTGAAGGCGTCTATCATGGCGAATTGCCGTACAGGAAGATCGTCCTTTTGCCTGACAATTTTCGCGGTCCGCACGGCGAGAGGGAAAGAAAGAAAGACGAGCAGGGCAAAGAGGGTGAGTTCGCCCAAGAAAATGAGAACGAGGGTGGTTGCGTAAGCGCCGAAGAGCAGCGCGTAGTACATGAACTTTGCCCGTTTTTCTCCTATGAGGATAGGGACTGTTTTTATGTCGACCACTTTGTCGTTTGCGATGTCTCGCAGGTTGTTGCTGTGAAGAACTGCATCTACGAGGAGCGCAACGGGCAGGGCATAGAGTATGGGCAGCCACGAAAAACGGTGGGCCTGAACGTAGTAAGCGCCGAGAACCATGGCCGGGCCGAAGGAGACGAATACGGCGACGTCTCCGAGAGCCTTGTACTTGAACCGGATGGGTCCGGCGGTGTAGAAAATGCCGAAAGCGCCGCCGATCATGATGAGCCAGACGAGAAATACGCCCCCCGGGGTCACGTAAACAAGATAGGCTCCGATCAACGCAGCCACGGTCATGGTTGCCCACCCGCCGACGAGAACCTGGAAAGGTTTCAAGGCCTTGCTGACCAGGACGCCGCTGGAGCCGAAGGTGCCTTCCCTGTCCACTCCCTCCCTGTAATCATAATAGTCCGAAATGAGGTTGGCGCCTGCGTGGGCCGCCATGCATCCGATCGCCGTCAGCACTAGCCGGGAAAAGTTGAGATCCAGGCTCGGATTGTCTATCAACGCGGTGACGCCGCCCAGAATAGGCGGAATCAGGCTGACCGTGAAAGCAAAGGGCCGTAAGGCCCGCCACCACAAGGCGACGGTTGACATGCTTAATCCCCCAAGGAGTCAGTAATCAGTTCTTTGCGTCTTCGTGCGAGATACCTTTCTTTTCCGTAAGCCTTGCGCCCTTCTTTATATTTACCCTCAAATCGACTTGCCGTCAAACCTCCTCCTCACTGCCAGGAAGAAGAAACCTCGGAGAAGGGCAAAAATATTGATCGAAACGGGCTCTCAACTTCATTTTGTTGTTGAATTTATCATTCGGATACACTACTCTTACATGAACTTGGAACCTTAAACCCCAACACCCTAGCCTTAGGAGGAGAAGGAGATGAACAAAGGTGATCTGGTCAATGAGGTTGCGAAAGTAGTATCCACCAAGAAAGCGGCCCAGGATGCGGTAGACACGGTATTGTCCGGCATCTCGAAAGCCCTGAAAAAGAAACAGGAAGTGACGCTCGTGGGGTTCGGCACCTTCAAGGTGAGTAAGAGGAAAGCCCGGAAGGGTCGAAATCCTCAGACCGGCGAAGAGATCAAGATCAAGGCGAAGAACGTTCCGAAGTTCATCCCCGGCAAGGCGTTGAGAGCTGCGGTAAAGTAGGGAAAAGCATTTCAAGCATTTTTAGAGGCCTTCATCGAGGACCGGCCGGTCTGATGAGGGCCTTTGTTGTCTATGGGTCGTGAAGTGCACACACCGCTGTTTTCATGGAGTCTCTTGCTTTTCGTCCTCCTCCTTGTTCCGGACTCACCCCTGGCCCAGCCTCTTTATGTGCTCGAAACCCGGAACCTTACGGTCCTCTACGAGGAGTCGGTGAAAGGAGGCGCCGAGGAGGCGGCCGGGCTCTACCAGGAGGTGAGAGACCGGGTGGAGAAGAAACTCGGACTTCAAGTCGCCTTCGCCCCCTCGATTCTGCTGATCAAGGACACCGAGAAGTTCCGGAAAGCGGCGGGAAGCGCGCTCGTAGTGGCTTTCGCCGTTCCTGAAAAGAATCTCATGGTAATCGACTATTCCAGGATCAGGATCAGCCCTTTATCCCTCGCGGTGACGATGAAGCACGAGCTTTCCCATCTCCTGATCCATCAGCATCTCGGGGGCCGAAGGGTCCCCAGATGGTTCGATGAGGGCATCGCGCAGTGGGTGAGCGAGGGGATCGGAGAAATCATCATCGAGCAGAAGAAGTCGCCGCTTAACGAGGCGGTCCTGGCGGGAAGGATTTTTCCCATGAGAGCTCTCGCAGAATCCTTTCCCGCCGACGGGGAGTCTCTCTCCCTTGCCTATGAGCAGAGTCGGAGCTTCGTAACCTACATCATCGAAATGCACGGGCTGGGGAAGGTCATGAACATCCTCGATGGGGTGAAAGAAAGCCGCTCATGGGAAGAGGCGGTCCGGGACGTGCTGGATGTCTCGTTTGCGGATCTCGAGTACATGTGGCGCGACGATCTCAAAAAGAAGTTGACCTGGTTCACTTACGTAGTGAACAATCTCTACGAAATCCTGTTCTTTCTCGCGGCCCTGGCCTCGGTGGCCGGTTTTATCCGGGCTTACCTGCGAAAGAGGGCCTACATGCGCGAAGAGGAGGAGAAGACAGTAATCAGTGATCAGTAAACAGTGAGTACTGATTCCCATGGAGTTCTTATGACCGGAGACGACGTGTACGCAAAACTCGCCGGGCACCTATCCCGTCTGGGCATGGGTTATCCTGTCAGAGAGGATCTCGTTGATATCCTGAAGGAGATGTTCAGCCCTGTGGAGGCCGAAGTGGCTCTTGCCGTTCCCAACACTCCCACACCTCTCGAACCCGTCGGCGTGGATGAAATCCGGAAAGGCACGAACCTCGACCGGCAGGCACTGGTGGACATCCTCGATGGTCTTGACGAAAGGGGCCTTCTTTATTCCGCGCCAATGGGTGACGGCCGAAAAGGCTATGCCCTGCACCAGGTGGGCTTTGGGTTTCCCCAGACCTTCCACTGGAAGGGAGATGACACGCCCCAGGCCCGCAAAATGGCCCGTCTCACCGGCAAGTATTTCAACAGGGAGGTGACCAGGGAGGCCTTCAGCCCTTCGGTGACCAAGCCCTATCGCTACATCCCTGTGGGGAAAACCCTTCCGGCAGGCCTCCAGGTTGTCTACCCCTTTCACATGATAGAGGACGTCGTCGGGAAGGCCCGGCTCATCGCCGTGGCTCATTGCCCCTGCCGCATCGCCTACAGGCTCGCGGGCAGGGGCTGCGGGCACCCCACCGAAGTTTGCATGAAGTTTAACGACATGGCCCGCTACGTGATCGACAAGGGTCTCGCAAGGCAAATCACGGGAGAAGAGGCTCTGGAACTCGTCAGACGGACCGAAGAAGCCGGCCTGGTCCATTTCGTGGACAACGCGGAGGGAGAGATTCAGCACAACTGCAACTGCTGCGGGTGCGCCTGCTGGAACGTGGGCAGCATCAGGAGGAGAAAGATCCCCCGCGACGTGCTCATGGCAACCTACTTCATCAGGACGACGGATGAGGAGGGGTGCACCGGGTGCGGGAAATGCGCGGACATTTGCCCGGTTCAGGCGGTGAAGATGGAAGGGGACCGGGCCGCCGTCGACGAAGCCTGGTGCATCGGCTGCGGAGTTTGCGGCACGGTCTGTCCTGCAGGTGCCGTGCGGATCGAGGTTCGACCCGACAGGTCCGGCGCCCTCCCTGCATCCACATTTCGCGAACTGCACCTCAAGATCAAGGAAGAAAAGGACCTGTCTCAAAGGTAGATCGCAAAGCCCGCAGAGAGGTGTTCATCATAGAAGCCGGAAAACGCCCAAGATTGAAAAAGGGAATCCTTAGGTCAGGATTCTATGGTTTTCAACTCCTCATGCAGGTACCTCAGGCGATCCACCTCTTCCTCCCCGACCCGGTCCCGGGCCATTACTTTTTTCTTGAGCGCCTTGATCTCGTTTTCAAGATCGACGATGACGTTGAACATGGCGGCCTGAAAGTCGGGCAGCGCTTCAGCCTCTTCCGGCCCCTCGACGATGACTTCTTTGGGCTTCAGGATCAGTCGCTCTCTCCACCTGGGAATGTGGACTTCCAGCCCGTGAAGATCGCGGATCTTCCGCCCAAGGGCCTCGCTTGCTCCAGCCTCGCCGTGGACCAGGAAGACCCTGGGTTTGCTCTCAAAGTTGGCGACCCAATCGAGCAAGTCCTTCTGGTCCGCATGGGCGGAAAAGCCGCCGATGGTGAAGACCTTTGCCCTTACCGCCACGTTCTCGCCGAATATCTTGACGTGCTTTGCCCCGTCGACGATTCTGCGTCCGGTGGTGCCCTGGGCCTGGAACCCTACTATGACGAGGCTCGCTCCCTCCCGCCAGAGGTTGTGCTTGAGGTGGTGCTTGATCCGGCCGGCGGTGCACATGCCGTTGCCCGCGATGACGATGGCCGGGTCCGGGTTTCTGTTGATGGCTATCGACTGCTCGGTCGTCTCCGTGAACCGGAGGTTGGGCATGGCGAAGGGATCGTATCCCCTGTCCACGATGGCCATGGCTTCGTCGTCGTAGTACTTCTTGTTATTTCGGAAGATCTTCGTGGCCTTGATGGCAAGGGGGCTGTCCAGGTAGATCGGAATGTCGGGCAGGAGACCCTCGCGGTTAAATTCACCCAGGATGTAAAGGATCTCCTGGGTTCGCTCGACAGCAAAGGCCGGGATGAGAATCTTCTGCCTCCGGGAGACGGCATAATCGATCGCCTCCTTCAGCTCGACCTTGCTGGCTTCGAGGGTGCGGTGAAGCCTGTCGCCGTATGTGGATTCCATGAAGAGGTAGTCCGCGTCGAAGACTTCGTGGGGATCCCTGACGATCAACTGGTTCTTCTTTCCCAGGTCTCCTGAAAAGACCAGCTTGATGGAACCATGATCTTCTTCGATCCACAGCTCCAGGACCGACGATCCCAGGATGTGGCCGGCGTTTCTGAGTCTTGCCTTGATTCCCGGCTCAGGCTCGATGGTGCGGTCTCTTTCCACCGGGCTGAAGTACTTCAGGGCGGCTTCCGCGTCTTCGGTGGTGTAAAGGGGCTCGATGCTTCCCCGAGCCTGTCTCTTGTTCTTTCTGGTCTGCCACTCGGCATCCATTTCCTGGATGTGGGCGGAGTCGAGGAGCATGATGGCGCAGAGCTCGGCCGTGGGCGGCGACGTGATGATCTGCCCCTGGAACCCGTCCCTGACCAGCTTGGGTATCCTCCCGCTGTGGTCGATGTGGGCGTGGGTGAGGAAGAGGGTCTTTATCTGTTTGGGGTCAAAGCCCCAGTATTGATAGTTTCTCTCGTCCATGAGCTTCCCGCCCTGGAAAAGCCCGCAGTCCACCAGCACCCTCTTGCCCTGAACGCTTTCCACGAGGTAACACGAGCCTGTAACCGTTCCGACTCCGCCTAAACAGGTGACTCTCACCATCTTCGCCTCCTATCTTCTAAGTCAACAAGTCTTTCCTTGCGTTCTTTGTGCCTCCTTGGCCCACCGTAGCTTGAGCGTAGGCGGCTGCGCGAGACATTTTTGTTTTTCTTGCACCGTGCGCCTTGTGCCTTTCATAAGACCACCTTCCCTCCTCCTCCCGGCAGGTCGATGGCATAATGAGGTATGCACAGGCCCGAGCAGTGTTTCCTGAGGTGTGCGACAATGTCCGGCCCTTTGTCCAGGTCCGTCCAGAAGTGGGACGTTGCCTTTGCCAGGTCCGCCTGGAACAGGTAATAGGGCCGGACCCGGATAGACAGAAGCCTTCTCATGAGGGACGCCATTACCTCCGGGTGGTCATTTACGCCCTTAAGGAGAACCGTCTGGCAGCCCATGGGAATGCCGGCTTCCGAGAGGCGCGCACATGCAACTCCCGCCTCGACCGTGACTTCATCGGGGTGGTTGAAATGGGTGTTGACGTAAAGTGGATGAAATCCACTGAGCATGTTCGCCAGTTCCGGCGTTACCCGCTGGGGAAGGGTGCAAGGCACCCTGGTCCCGATGCGGATGATCTCGACGTGGGAAATGGGCCTGAGCTGGCTCAGTATCCGGTAGAGTTCCCTGTCGGGCAGGAGAAGAGGATCGCCGCCCGAAAGAAGGACATCCCGGACCTGAGGGGTCCTGCGAATGTACGCGATGCCCTCCCGGATGCTTTCGGCGGTTACCATCGAGGGGCTGCCCACCTTTCTCTTCCGGTTGCAGAACCGGCAGTACATTGCGCACCGGCCTGAAACCAGGAAAAGGACCCTGTCAGGGTATTTGTGCGTGAGCCCCGGAACCGGTGAAAGCCTCTCCTCATCCAGGGGATCTTCAAAACCATCCTGGCAGGTGATTTCCCGAATGTCCGGCACGGCCTGAAGAAAAAACGGATCTCCCTTTTTCCTGATGAGTCCGAGATAGTATGGATTGATTCGCATGGGGTATCGGGCTGTGACCTTTTCGACTTCCTCCCCGTCGATCTCAAGGAAGGATGCAAGCTCCCGTCCGGATGTGATGCTCCGGGAGAGCATTTCTTCCCAGGACTGCCTGAATATTTTTCTTACCCTCGCCTTGCTCATATTCTCCGTCGGGGTCTTCGACCCGTCGATCCTTTTGTTTGACTCCTTGCGCCCTGCGCCGGTTCTCTCGACTTTATAACAAAGCCCCCATTTTTTCAACCCCTCCGCCCTTCGGCGGTTTTACTCCTTGAACCGTCTCGACGATTCCTGTACTATCCCGACACAAAAAAAGAACCGCGAGGTTTGGAAATGGATATCCTGGAGGCGATACGGCACCGAAGGAGCACAAGGGCTTTCATAGACAGGCCCGTGGAAAGGGGGACCCTGGAGACACTGCTGTCCCTGGCCTGCCAGGCCCCTTCGGCCATCAATATGCAGCCATGGGAAATTGCGGTTGTCTCCGGCGAGGAGCGCCAGAGGCTAAGCAGGCTTCTGGTGAAGCGAATGAGGGAGAGAAACATCTCCTGCGGCCCGGGCGCGAGCAAGCCTATTCCCGAAGTTTTTTTCGAGAGGCAGAGGGAACTTCAGCGGTGCATTCTCCCGAATCTTCCCGAAGGTACGCCTTTCAACGACTTCATCAATGAAGGAAGCTGCAACTTCTACGGGGCCCCTACGGCGATCATCCTGGGCGTGGACGGTGCCTTTTCGAGTGCAAGGTTCGCCGACATCGGGATAGTGGTGGGCTACCTGGTGCTGGCCGCCCACGGCATGGGCTTAGGCACCTGCCCGATCGGGCTCATCACGGCCTTTGAGGAGGACATCAAGGAGTATCTCAACCTTCCCGAGGGAAAGAGAGTGGTGGTCGGCGTTGCCGTAGGTTACAGAGACGAGGCGTCGGCGGTTAACAGGTCGGTGTCATCCAGAGCCCCTCTGAGCGAGCTGGTGCGCTGGAGGGACTGAAGCCGGCACAAGGCGCAAGGCACAGGGCCCATGCCAAGAGCCGGTGAATCAGCGAGTCAGTAGATCAGATGTGCGATATGGGATGCGCGATGGGAGATGGAACATGTCTTTGCAGGGGCTGCAGGACCGGAGTTCGTAGGGCGGGCCACGCGCAGCGCAGGCGCCCACCCGTTTAACGATCTCAACGATCTCAACGATCCCAACCAACTCAACGATCTCAACGATCTCAACGAACTCAACGAACTTAACGATCACAACGATCTCAACGTACGCCAAATGCCGAAACCGCCCAAAATCATCTACGCCTGCCAGTCCTGCGGCTATCAGGCTCCCAAATGGCTGGGCAGGTGCCCTGACTGCGGCCGGTGGAACTCCTTTGTGGAGGAGGCCTCCCCTTCAGGGACGATGAAGCCTGCGGCCCACGACATGGGCGAACCCCAGTCAATCGACGCCATATCCCTGGCGCCGGAGCTTCGCCTCAAGTCGGGCATCGCGGAATTCGACCGTACCCTCGGCGGAGGGCTCGTGCCGGGTTCCCTGGTGCTCATCGGCGGGGACCCGGGCATCGGCAAGTCCACCCTTGTGCTCCAGGCCGTGGCAAGTCTCTCCAGAAAAGGCTTGAAGGCCCTCTATCTCTCCGGGGAAGAGTCTCCCCAGCAGCTCAAGCTGCGAGCCGAGCGGCTGGCCGTTCGTTCGGGGGATCTTTACGTCGTCACGGGCACCTGTATAGAGAACCTGTTCGAAAAAATCGAAGCCCTGAAACCGGCCCTCCTTGTCATCGATTCCATTCAGACTGTCTACACCGAGGGGCTGCCTTCCGCCCCGGGCAGCGTGGGCCAGGTTCGGGAAGTGGCCTTGCGCCTTCTCAACTGGTCGAAGAAAACGGGCATTCCGACCTTCCTCATAGGCCATGTGACCAAGGACGGCGCAATCGCCGGACCTAAAGTGCTGGAGCACCTGGTCGACACGGTGCTCTATTTCGAGGGCGACGCCTCGCACGCTTTCAGAATCCTGCGGGCCGTGAAAAACCGCTACGGCTCCACAAACGAAATAGGCGTCTTCGAGATGAAGGACACGGGGCTTCACGAGGTGGGCAATCCGTCCCGCATATTTCTAGAGGAAAGGCCCGAGGGAGCCTCGGGTTCCGTGGTGATTTCCTGCATCGAGGGCACGAGGCCCCTCTTGGTGGAGATGCAGGCCCTGGTGGGCGCCAGTCCTCTGGGCATGCCCAGGAGAACGGCCATCGGCGTGGATCACAACCGGATCTCCCTTCTCGTCGCCGTTCTCGGAAAGAGGATGGGCATCGAAATGGGCGATCAGGACATCTTCGTGAACGTGGCCGGAGGGTTGAGGGTGGACGAGCCTGCTGCGGACCTCGGCATTGTCTCTGCCATGGTCTCCAGCTTCCTGGACAAGCCGGTCGACGAGAACACGGTCGCCTTCGGCGAGGTGGGGCTGGCGGGCGAGGTGCGCGGGGTGAGCCAGGCGGAGCTGAGAATCAGGGAGGCGGCCAAACTGGGGTTCTCCCGGTGCATTCTGTCGCGAAGCAACCTGGACGGCTGCAGCGGGCGGAGCGGCATGGAGCTTGTCGGCATCGACTCGGTCAAGTCACTGCTCGAAGTCCTCTTTTGACCGGCGCCGCAGTCTTTCACCCCAACTGCCCATGTCTTCAGAATTTTCATTTGAGTGCCCCTTTTTCCGGAGGATTCGATCGGGGAGCCTGAATCCCCGCGATCCGATGGTCCGATTTCTACTCCACCACAACCGGACGGAATGACTGTACCCTGTGTTGTGGGCCGCTCCAGGCTGTATTTCCGGAAACATGGAAAGCCTGTCCGGTCTGCTTACGACGGAGCGGACTTGACACACCGGCGTGAAAGCCATAAATTGCGAGCTTTGAAGAGAAAATCCACGCGGTCAAACCATACGACAGCGCTGAAGGGGTTCCGTTATGGCCAAAGTGAAGAAGAAAAAGAGGAAATGGTTCATTGCCGATGCGATTATCTGGGACAACTTCGAGCGGTTTCGGGCGGAAAAAGGCTGGCCCTACGCGGAAGTCGCAAGAGCGATGGAAGTCTCCCCCCAACACCTCGCCCAGATAAAAGCAGGGGCGCTCGGCGTCGGTCCGGAGACGCTTTCCAAGATGACCAAAGCCTTCGGGAAGAACGAGGAAGCTTTTCTGGAGATTCACGGAACGCCGGGAAGGCTCCTGGTTCCCCAGGAGATCGTCGATATCTATCCGAGAGCGAGGTTTATCGTCGACATGCTGTGCGAGGTAGTGAAGGTGAACCCCACGGCGGAACATCTCCTCGAGTACGGCATCGATCTCCTTAAGATGGAACTGAGCAGGGAACGGATGAGGATCGAGGAGGCCCGGCGGAATAGAGAAGCCTCCCATTCGAAAGAGAGAACGAAAAAGCAGACATTGCCCGACCGCCCTCATTAGCACCGTGCCTCGAGAGTTCCGCTTCCGGACTCATAATGTCCCCTCGCCGTGCCCCTCCCCTGCAGCCGGGGGAGGGCGTTAATAATCGTTGACCGGGTTCAACGGAATCGAAGTCAATTGACAAGGGGAGGCGATGGTGCTATTTATTCCTAATTATCCCAACGGGAAAGGAGAGAGTTCATGTCCGATATCATGCAAGTAACAGACGAGAGCTTTGACACCGAAATTGTGAAGTCAGATATTCCTGCCATGGTGGACTTCTGGGCCGAGTGGTGCGGGCCATGCCGGATGGTGGCCCCCGTGGTGGAGGAACTGGCCAACGCATACAAAGGCAAGATCAAGATCGCGAAAATGGACGTGGACAAGAATCGGCAGACACCCGCTAAATTCGGGATTCGCAACATTCCGACCCTCATCCTTTTCAAGGGCGGGCAAGTGGCGCAGACGATCGTCGGCGCCCAGCCCAAGAGCTACATAGAAGGGGAGCTGAAGAAGCTGCTGTAATATGCCGGAAAAGAGAAAGGCAGGACGGAGTAGCGGTATGAACAATCTCACAAAGGGGTTCGTTGCAGGGTTGATCCTGCTGTTCGCCTTGAGCGGCTGCGCGACCATAGATCGGCTGCTCGGCAGAGGAGGGGATGAGATCGATCCTTCCGAGCTCATGGCGGAGGGCATCGAAAACCTCGAGAAGGGCCGCTATGAAGATGCAGTGAAAGCGTTCGAGAAGATCCGGGACAGATACCCGTACAGCAAGTTCGCCGTGACTGCGGAATTGAAGCTGGCCGATGCTCTTTACAGGACCGAGGAATACGACCAGGCTTTCGATGCCTACGATCAGTTCGAGAGGCTTCATCCGAAGAACAGGGAGGTCCCCTACGTGATCTACCAGAAGGGCATGTGCCATTTCATGCAGATCACGACGACGGACCGGGAACAGCTCCACACGCAGAAAGCCAGAGAAGAATTCGAAAGGCTGATCGCCAGGTTCCCGAGGGAAGACTACGCGAACATGGCGCGCAAAAATTTGAGGAAGTGCTTCATCTATCTGGCGGAGTACGAGCTCTACGTGGGACACTTTTATTTCAAGAAAGGTCATTACAAGGCCGCCCTTGCCAGATACACCTACGTGATCAAGAACTACCCGGACATGGGCCAGTACCACGAGGCTCTGGAATATATCAGCAAATGCAAAGAGCGCCTCGAGATGGAACCGGCGGTTGCGGAAGAGAATGGGGCGGGAAAACCCAAGTCCTGGTGGAGCTCGGTCTTCGGCCGCTCCTCCACCATGTGAAAGGGCGCCAAAGGGGGTTAGGGCGAGAAGAGCTTTAATCCTATTTTCGAGTTTCTCGCTTCTCTCGCATAATCAAGCACCGCCGATGATCCTGATGGCTTCATCGAGAGCGCGGGGGATGTCTTCGGGTTTGTTTCCGCCGCCCTGAGCCATGTCAGGCCTTCCGCCACCCTTTCCTCCAACCATCTCCGAAAGACGGCTGATAATTTCACCGGCTTTGAAGCGGTTCACCAGGTCCTTGGTCACCATGCAGAGAAGCATGGCCTTGCCGTCTTTTTCAGCACCCAGGACAATGACGCCGGACTGAAGCTTTTCCCTGGCCCGGTCCGCAAAATCACGAAGCTCTCTGGGCGACTCGGCCTCCACCTTTCGGACCAGAACCCTGGCGCCCCCGATATCTCGGACCCCTTCGATCATATCTCCCGACTGGGTTGCGAGAAGTTTCGACCTGAGCGATTCGAGTTCCCTTTCCTTCTGTTTCTGTTCCTTCAGGAGCCTTTCCACCTTTTCGGCAAGCTGATCCGGCGAGGTCTTGAGAAGGGAAGCCATATGCCTGAGCTCCTCCTCCTCGCTCTGGGCGTATTCGAGAGCCGCCTGTCCGGTGAGCGCCTCTATGCGGCGGACGTTGGCCCCCACCGCGCTTTCGCCGAGTATCTTGAAAAAGCCGATATCGCCCGTCCTGTGGGTGTGGGTGCCGCCGCAGAGCTCCATGCTCACACCGTCCCCCACCTGGACCACCCTCACCTCTTCTCCGTACCTTTCCTCAAAAATGGCCATGGCGCCGGTTTTCAAAGCCTCCTCCCGGGAGAGCACCCTGGTGGTGAGGGGAAAGTTCGCGCGAATATAGCGGTTCACGAGGCGCTCGACTTCCTTCAGCGTTTCCTGGTCGACCTGCGAGAAGTGGCTGAAGTCGAACCGGAACCTGCGAGGGGAGACCAGAGATCCCGCCTGCTTGACGTGAGAGCCCAGGATTTCCCTCAGGGCCGCGTGAAGGAGGTGGGTCGCCGTGTGATTCAGGGCGGTGGCGTTTCTTTCTTCCTCGCTGACCCGGGCCTCCACCCTGCTGCCCTGAACGAGTGAACCCTGCTCCACCGTGCCCTGGTGAACGATGAGGTTGTCTCCGAACTTGACCGTTTTCGTCACCTTCACCCGGGTACCGTTGCCGGTCAGCCAGCCAGTGTCCCCCACCTGTCCGCCCGCCTCGCCGTAAAAGGGAGTCCTGTCGAGAACCACCTCGACCCGGTCGCCCGTCCCTGCGGAAGGAACCTCCTTGCCTTCCTTGAGGAGGGCCGTGACTTCCGATGCCAGCACAAGGTAGTCGTGGCCCAGAAATTCGCTTTTAACGCCCCTGTTTGCCAGGGCGCGGTAGACGTCGGGGATCTCCTCTTCGCCGCTTCCCTTCCACGACTCCTGCGACATGCTTCTCTGCCTGGCCATGGCCCGGTCGAACCCATCGATATCCACCTTCAGCCTCTCTTCCCGGGCAACGTCCTGCACGATGTCCGGAGAAAGGCCGTAGGTGTCGTAGAGCTTGAAAGCCGCGGCGCCGGGAATCGTGGTTTCCTTCTTTTCCTTCAAATCTTCGATGCTTTCCTGGAGTATTTTCATACCGTGATATAGTGTGGCTGCGAAGCGCT
>Ga0068714_10001961_pt1 | contig 27887 bp, 23 predicted proteins | sample MTBNYHSulfiMetaG_FD_62988 | JGI IMG/M metagenome (GOLD analysis project Ga0068714, IMG submission 62988) | Enrichment culture microbial communities from rom New York Harbor, USA that are MTBE-degrading - MTBE-NYH (New York Harbor Sulfidogenic)... | ecosystem: Environmental > Aquatic > Marine >... | reverse complement strand
CGGCGGCGCATCGATGGTGATCGCCTTCGTAGAGATCTCTCGCGTGGCGGGGAAGACGTCATCGCCCGGCAGCGCTGCGGTGCGCTCGTCGGCGGTGGCGCCCCACGTGTCCGTGAACCATCGTGTTGCGAGCGGCACGAGCGTGAGCCCCGCAACGAGCACAACCGCCAGACCGCCGAGCACGATGCCAATCCACTTCAGGACCTCGAGTGCCACCGCGAGCATGTTGTCTCCTTGTGACGGCGGGCCGGGGAAATGCAACGCATTCAAGGATAGCCGGTGTGCTTGGGCGCCGTCACGGCACTGACTGCGCTCAGATTATGCAAGCAAACACTTGCACGAGCCTCCTCCACAGCGTATCATGCAAGCAAGCACTTGCATACACTAGCGAGAGAGGCATCGATGAGCGCAGTCGAGAACACCGAAGCGAAGATCCTGGCCGCCGCCGCCGCACTCATTGCCGAGCGCGGCTACGCCGCGACCACCACCCGCGCAATCGCCGAGCGCGCGGGGGTAAACGAGGTCACGCTCTTTCGGCGGTTTGGGAACAAGCTCGGCGTGCTCGAGGCCCTTGCCGCATCGTGGATGCCCAACATGGCCGGGTATGCCCTGGACGACCTGCCGACGCTCGGTGACACGCTAGCCACGCTTCGCGAACTCGCGGACAGGGAGGTCACACAGTCGGCCTCCGCGGGCCCGGCTGCGACCCGGCTCGTGCTTGACGCCCGGACCACCCCCGAGCTTGCGGCGCTGATTGGCAGCGGCCCCAGCGGCAACCACGCGAGCCTTGCGGCGTACGTGAGCGAGCGGCAGGCGGCGGGCGATCTCAGGCAGGACCTCAGCGCCGACGTGATCGCCGAGGCGTTCTTTGCGCTCACGTCCGGCGTGATCATGTCGCGGCAGGTCATGAGCGGGGAGTCGGAGCCACCGTACGGGATGACCATTCACGAGGCAGCCGGACAGCTGTTGGAGATCTTCATGGCGGGTGTGGGCACGACAGGCGCGGACTCTGCGGCGTAGCGCGCCGCAGCGTGAGGGCCGCTGGCGGGGGACGCCGCGGCGTAGCGGACGAGGAGGCAGGAATCATGAAGCGGACGTATGGCGGGCTCGCGATGCTGTGCACTGCAATAGCGGTTGTGGCCGCCGTTGCCGCGGGGCTCGGTGTGTTTGCGCGAGGTGACGGCGCAAGTGCAGTGGGTACGAGCATCCGAGGCGAGACCATCGAGTACGCAGCGAGCGGCGTGTACGCCAACAACGCGGCCCGCGTCGTTGCCGAGGGTATCGGCTGGGACGTGGTGACGCTCCTCTTCGCGGTGCCGGCGCTGCTGCTCGCCGTGCCCGGGATCCGGCGTGCTTCGCTCAAGGCGCGGGTCTTCGCACTCGGCGTGCTGGCGTACTTCTTCTACCAGTACCTGATGTATGCGATGTCGTGGGCGCTCGGGCCGCTCTTCCCGGTCTTCATCGTCTTGTTTGCGCTCGCGGGATGGGCGCTCGTTTGGCTCGCCTCCACCATCGACGTCCCGGCGCTTGCCGGAAGCGTCTCGGCGCGCTTTCCCCGACGGGGCATGATCGGCTTCTGTCTGTTCGTGGCGGTGTTGCTCGTGGGCATGTGGAGCGGCCGAATTGCGGCGGGGCTCTCCGGTGATCTCGAGGGTGCCGGGCTCTTTGGGATGACCACGCTCGTCGTGCAGGCGATGGATCTCGGCATCGTGGTTCCGCTTGCGCTTGCCACCGCGTTGCTGCTGTGGCGCCGACGCCCCTGGGGGTACCTGCTTGCCGCCGTCTTTGCGGTCAAGGGCGTCACGATGTCGGGCGCGATCTGCGCGATGCTCGTCTCGGCGGCGATAGCGGAAGGCACGCTCGAGGTCGTACCGCTCGCTCTCTTTGGCGGCATGACGCTTGCCGCTGCCGCCTTTGCGTGGCGCGTCTTTGGTGGCATGCGCTCGGACGTCACGAGGGACGGCCTGTCGGCGAGCGCGCCCGCGCTGCGAGGGTAGTGCTGTCACGATGGAACGGGCCGAGGCGCTCCAGCTCTGTGCGGCCGTGCAGAACGATACCCCATGGGGTATAATCACGGCGTCTGCAAAGGAGGTGGCGCCGATGCCACAGTACGAGTACAAGTGCCGCGCGTGCGACCACGCGTTCACCGTCAAGAAGAGCTTCGCCGAGGCAACCCGCAAAGAGACCTGCCCGGTCTGCGGCGGCGAGGCCCGCAAGGACTGGAGTGCGACTGCCGTACGGCTGACGTGCGGATCGGGCGGATCGGGCGGCGGCTTTGGTTGAGGCTTCTAGTCCCGGGCGTGCCCCGGCACATGTTGGCCCAACGAGGCTGGCGGTCAGGAAGTGAGAGGCGCGGTCCCCGTGTATCAGGGATCGCGCTTCTTGCGTGTGGGCCAGGGACAGCGCGTGCGTACCCGCCAGCGCGCACCCGCCAGCGCGCCCATGCCGGTGCCAACTGAGAGCGAGCGCGGTTTGGCGGCGCTGCGGCCCGTCGGCGATGTGGGTACCTACCGGTGTGCGGCACTCTCTCGAAAGGAGCACGCCATGGGCAGACCGGTTCACTTTGAGTTTGCAACCCCGGATCCAGACCGGGAGATCGCGTACTTCTCGGCGCTTCTCGGCTGGGAGATCGGGCGGTGGGGTGAGGAGGAGTACTGGCTGGCGGACACCGGCAAGGAGCCGATGGGGATCAACGGCGCCATCATGCGGCAGTCGGCGCCCGAGCAGCCTCGCGTTGTCAACACGATGGGCGTCGAGAGCATCGACGATGCGATCACCAAGGCCGTTGAACTCGGAGAGACGATCGCGATGGGGAAGCAGGAAGTGCCCGGCATCGGCTGGACGGCCTACGTCATCTCGCCGACGGGCATTCTCTTCGGCATGCTTGAGCCGATGCCGATGCCAACGCCGATGCCCTAGGCGGTGCGGGGTGCGCCCGCTGCCCTCTCCGGCCCTCGCTGGGAGGAGTGGCGGTGCCAACGTGCGCGGCGGCTCCACCTCTACGCCGGAGGAGCCGCCGCGGCAGCGTTGCCGGGGCTAGCAGTGCGCGGTCTCCTGCCTGCCGAGGATGAGCTTGCGCAGCAGGCCAAGGCACGCGCCGATCGCAAACCAGAAGGCCACCGCAAACGTGAGATTGGCGACGATACTGTTGGATGCGGCGTAGGCCCAGGTCTCGAGCGCTTCCTCGAAGACGATTGAAGGCAGCACGAGCCAGAAGAGATAGCTCACTCGGCCGTCCGTGATCACCCCCGCGAGGATGCTTACGGCGGCAACCACCGGGAAGATCAGAGCGCCAGACACGAGCCACTCGGGAACACGGCGCAACCACCTCATGATGATCCCCTTTCATCCGGCGTACCCCCGCAGGATACGCCTATCGCGCACTCGACGCCTGGATCGGGGAGGGTGGCGTCAACGTGCGGGGAGGGTGACGTAACCAGGGCGGCGTCGAGCGCTCGCACCGCGGGGAGCAGCCGGGTCACCAGCGCCATCACCGCGATGAGCACGCCCGAGATCGCAAACCACCCGGCAACGCCGATCGTCTCCGCGAGCGGTCCGGCAACAAGCAGCCCAACCGGCGCCGCAAGCATCGCGATCGTCATGTAGAGCGACATGACCCGCCCGAGCAGGGCGGGGTCGATGAGCGTCTGGAACATCGCGGTCAGCGGAGCGCCCAGCAGCGGCGCCGAGACGCCCATCACGATGCACAGCAGCACGAACACCCAGAAGCCGGATGATGGCAGCACGCCGGACGCTGCGAGTGCGACGCCGATGAGCAGTATGCCGGCCGCCACCAGCCGCACGCCCGACGCGCGTTGCGCGAGAGCGCCAATTGCCAGCGAGCCCACGAGCATTCCCGCGCCAAACGCGACCTCCACGTAGCTCGCGGCTTTCGCGTCGCCCCCAAAGTGCGAGAAGGTCATCAGCGGGAAGAGCGCGTTGAGCGGCATGTACAGGAGCGTCACCACAGCGAGCACGAGCGTGAGATCCAGCAGTCCGCGATGCCGGACCAGCTCGCGCCAGCCCTCGGCAAACTCGGCGGCGAAGTTGATGCGAGTTGCGGCGCTTTCTGGGCGCTCGGGGTGGGGTATCCGGACCAGGAGCAGTGACACCACGGCAAGGGCCGCGCCCGCGATGTCGACTGCCATGATGGCCGGCATCGACGTGGTGGCCATCATGAACGCGCCCAGCACGGGCCCCGCCATCGCAACGCCCGAGCTCATGAAGAAGTTCCACCCCGCGACGCGCATGAGCTGGTCCGCGGGGACGTACATCGGCACGGCCGCCTGGCTCGCGGGCGTGTGAAACGCGGCGCCGACGGAGCGCACCGCGATGATTGCGATGACGATCGCCACCGAGGGAGTTCCGAAGGCGAACGCCGCGAGCAGTCCCAGGCTTGTCGCTGCTATCGCGAGGTCCGCGACGATCATCGTCAGACGGCGGTCCCATCGGTCAACAAAGGGTCCGGCGATCGGCCCCAGAACTGCCTGCGGCAGGATGGCTGCGATCGAGGCCAGGGCAAGAATGGTGGCCGAGCCCGTCTCGGTGGTCAGCCACCACACCAGGGCGAAGTTGACGGCAAAGCTTCCCAGCAACGAGAAGGCCTGGCCGGAGAAGATGATCAGGAACGTGCGTAGCCAGGTGTCGGTTCGAGGGTTCATGGAGTCTCCAAGCGAAGGCACGGACGGACGCGCCCGGAAGGGCGAGCAAGCGGGTTGTCCGGACCCCGGTCCCGGGGTCTTCGTGCTAGCGGAGGCGAGCAGACTGCATGAGAACTCCTGAGGCTGGCCGCGCGCGAACTTGTGTCGCGCTGTGGATGTCATCGTACGCCGCCCGGGGGCTGGTGTGAAGACTGCGAGGTGCGATCACGCCTTGCGCGTGTTCTCGGCCACGCGATACTCCACGATCCGCCGGATCAGGTCCACGGGCAGCGGCTGGCCGAGCGGGAACTGCACGGAGCCCTTGCCGGTCTTGTACGCCGACAGCTCCTCGGCAAACGCTTCCATGCCGCTGGGGGCGGGGTAGAGACCCACGTGCTTCTCGTAGCCGGCAAAGTGCACCAGGTGCTTGCCGTTCACGTCGAATGTGGGGATCGCATAGCTGATCGTCTCGGTGGCATCTGGTGCCAGTGTACGGATGAGCGCGCGCATCTCCTGCAGTACAGCTTGCGTCTGGGGTGGGAACTCGGCGATGTACTCGTCAATCGTGCGGGCGGTCGAGCGGGTTGCCCCTCTCTGCGCCTGGTGCCTGTGTTCCGGCATGGTATCGGGTTCCTTCCTCGGGCGCTTTCAGTCGTTTCATTCCCCGGTTGAGCCTGTGCGCCATCGACCGAGGTGCCACAACATCACCACACGCCCGCGACAGTCTGAGCATCCCCGCGATGCAGTATGGCCTCGACGAATGGATCCCGGGGTGATTGCGCTGGTAACGCTCGTGATCGCCGGTATCGGACTAGCCTTCACGCGCCTCCGCCGGATTCCGCCGCAGGTTGAGCAGCGGGCCGACGCGCGGGCGTAGCGGCGGATTTGAGTTCAGCCCCTGGCCGACTCTATGTTGTTCCTGGCTCCCACGCGGCTGCGGTTTTCCGCCATACTGTGCACGTTACGTTGCACTCAAGGAGGAACATCGCGATGGCCGAACTCTTCACCCCCGCAGCGTTCGTGGCGCTGCTGACCCTGACCGTGCTCGAGGTTGTGCTCGGTATCGACAACATCATATTCCTGGCGATAGTCACCCAGGGCGTTCCGAAGGAACAGCAGGCGTGGGTGCGCAAAGTGGGCCTCACGCTCGCGTGGGTGGGCCGCGTTGCGATGATCCTCGGCATGTCGTGGCTGCTCAGCCTGCAGAAGACGCTCTTCTCGGCGATTGGACACGACTTCAGCGCGAAGGACTTGATCCTGCTTGCCGGTGGACTATTCCTCACCTACAAGGCTGTGACCGAGATTTACAAGACCACCGAGTGCAAAGAAGAGTGCGCGCCCAAGATGGTGAAGTCGTCAGCGGGAACGGTGGCCGGCGTCGTGTTCCAGATCATGGTCGTGGACATGGTGTTCGCCATTGATTCGGTGCTGACGGCGGTTGGACTCACGCAGATGTACGCGATCATCGTTATCGCTATGACGATTGCGATCATCTCGATGATGTTCTTCGCGGGCACGCTCGCCGGGTTCATCGAGGAGCATCCGTCTATCAAGATGCTGGCGCTCTCGTTCCTTGTGCTCGTGGGCGTCCTTCTGATCGCCGACGGTTTCGGCGATGAGATCGAGCGGGCGTACGTCTACTTCGCGCTCATCTTCTCGATGGGGGTGGAGGCGCTGAACTTTCGCCGGCGCAAGAACCTCCAGCGTCAGCAGGGCCGGATGGGCCCAACGGGCGTCTAGCGGGCTACCGGCTCACAGGAGTGATCCACCAACCACCAGGGTTATCCAGAGCGCCGTGGGGATCGCCCCCAGGAACGTTCCCGTCCACAGCTGCCAGCTGTGATTGCCAAACGCGAGCATCGCGGTGCCTGCGGTGACAGCTGCAACGGCGAGCGTGATCGAGAGCAGGATCGGATCCATGAAGGGGACCACGACAAACGCGCCGAGTACGAGAAGCGTTGCACCCACCGTGCCCACCGTGAGCACCAGCCATTTGTAGGGTGAACGTGCCGGTTTGCCGCTCATGCGGGCAAGGGTCAGCAGCACAACGCCGATGACGACCCCGCACACAGCGCACACTGTGGCGAGCATAGCGCCTCTCTTAGTGCCGTCTGAGCGTAAGCTCGGATTGCCCAGGCGGGCTGGGTATGGCTTTCATGGCGTTGCGTCTCCCGCTTAGGAGGTAGTGCCGCCCGGTCCGCCCAGAGCCTTTGACCGCTGATAGAGATCTGCGCAGCGCGCTGTGTAAGGTGATGACGGCGGAGGGTCTGCGGGTGGGCATGTGTCCCCTGTGGAAGGAGGCGGCTGTGGGTATCTGGGTCGGGATCGACATCGGGAAGGAAGTCCACTACGCGCTCGCGCTCGACGACGCCGGACATGAGGTTCTCGCGCGTGAGATCGCCAACACCGAGGCGGCCATTGAGCGGCTGCGCCAGGATTGCGCGAAGCTCGGGAGCCCGGTCTTCGCCCTGGACATGACGGAGGGGCCCGCGGCGCTCACGCTCGCCACGCTCGCCTCGCGGGGTGAGGACGTGCGCTATGTGGCGGGGCTCGCGGTCAACCGCTCGAGAGCCATGTTCGCCGGAGAGTCCAAGACCGACAGAAGAGACGCGCTCACCATCGCCGAGAACCTGCGCCTGAGAGCACCCTCTCTTCCCCGGTTCAGCGCGGCTGACGAGACGCTTGAGACCCTGCGCCTGCTCATGCGCCGCAGATCCGACATCCTGGCGGACCGCACACGGACGGTGAACCGCCTGCGCGACACGCTGCTCTCGTACTTCCCCGGGCTTGAGCGCGCGTTCCCGAACCTGAGCGGCACAGGGCCGCTCTTGCTGCTTGCGAGGTACAACAGGCCTTCTCAGATACGCCGCGCCGGCGTTTCGAGAATTGAGAAGCGCCTCAAGGCTGCGGGGGCCGTCAAGGCGGGCGGCCTCGCCGTCAAGGCCATTACGGCCGCCAAGGAGCAGACGGTCCGGGTTCCCGGCGAGGACACGGCCTCCGCGATCGTCGCCGAACTCGCCTCTGAAGCCCTCTCTTTGGGCGGACGCCTCAAGCAGGTTGACAGCCAGGTGAGCGAGGCTTTTTTCTCGCTTCCCCAGGCGGAGATCATCGTCTCGATGCCGGGGTTCGGACCCCGTCTGGGAGCTGAGTTCGTGGTTGAGACCGGCGATATCGCGCGGTTTCCGAGCTCGGGGCACCTGGCTGCCTACGCGGGTCTTGCCCCCGTCAGCCGCGACTCGGGCAAGATTTCGGGCAACCGGATGCGCGCCTGGGGAGGCAGCAAGCGCCTCAAGAATGTCCTCTTCCAGGCGGCGTTCATCGCCAGCGTCCACGACGAGAAGGCCCGCGCCTACTACACGCGCAAACGCGCCGAAGGCAAACTCCACAACCAGGCCGTCATCGCTCTCGCAAGACGCCGCACTGACGTGCGCTATGCGATGCTCGTCCACAGGGCGCTCTACGTCTCAGAGCCCGTTGCGGCTTGACAAATCATATAGAGATGCCTCCTCTAACGGGGTGTCGCGTAGGGTGAGCATACCCGCCTCGGAGGCTGCGCTTGGCAACGGGGGGTTCACCGTAATGAGCGGCGGCGTAATGCCGATGGCCGGGATGCGGCCCCGCGAGAGCCGCCCGTCCGCACGGATCCTCGCTCTTGATCCAGGGCCAGGCACCTCGTGAAGAGGCGAGTGTAGGCCAGACGACGAACATCACTGCCCCGAGGAAGTGCACTCCTCGGGGCAGTGATGCCGCGCTCAAGATCGATGGCTGCCCGGATCAGATTCCGCCGAGGTAGTCGAGGCCGAGGATCGTCTTCGCGCATGAGGTGCCGGTGCTCGCAGCGCCGTCGGAGATCACTCCGTACATCGGTGCCGTACAGTCGCCGGCGAAGTACAGGTTCTCGATGTCGGGTGACTTCTGCGAGATCTTTGGCGTCGCCGAGAGTGCGTAGTGTGATCCGCCTTCACCCCCGCCGCCAACCTGCAGCTCGATGGCGTCCTTGAAGCCCGGATAGAGCGCTTCTTGGATGTCGTTCATCTCGGCCATAACGGCGTCCTTGCCGCGGGCCTCCCAGTCGGCCACTGACGTCAGGTAGTACATCCACACGAGCGCCTTGCCCTCGGGCGCGGTGTTCGGCGCCTCGACCGACTGCGGATACACCCCGCCGATGTGCGAGCCGGTCTTCGGGTCGGTGATCATGATGTAGCCGGCGTCCATAGGAAGCGCCGTCTTGAGACATGTGATTGCCGAGGCCCCCATGATGTGGATGCTGAGGGGATCCTTCAGACAGGCGTGCACTTCTGCGGGCATGGTCTTGAAGAGCTTCGGAATCTCCTGCCAGAACGCCGCAACGACGACCCGGCTCGCGCGGATGATCTCGTCGGGCGCACCCTCTTTGGCGATCCGCACGCCAACGGCCTTGCCGTCTTCAATGAGGACCTCGGCGACCTCCGTCTCGGTGCGGATCACGCCGCCGAGGCGCTCGACCGCCTCGCCAAACGGCCGCGTTATCGCCTCATACATGTCCGGTTCCAGCACAACGGTCGCGCCTTCCCCGGCGAGCCACGCGCGGATCATCGTGAAGGAGCGGCCCGCTGAGGCCTTCTCCCACGTGAAATCGGCATCGCCGATGAAGCCCATGTTCGCGGCGAGGGTCCGGAACACCCACTCGACCTCCGGATTGGACGAACGCTGATGGACCCAATCGCGCAGAAGCACGCCCGCCCAGTCCTCGCACATCTGCTTGAAAGGCAGGCTCACCATATCGGCAAACACGCTGTGCAGCTCCTCGCGCAGCCCAGGGGCCACGGGACCGTGACCACTGGCATCAAGCAGCTGAACCGCGAAGTCCGCCATCGAGCCCGGGCTGAAGCACTTCGGTACGCGGAGATCCGGCGTGTCCGTGCCATTGAAGTGGAAGCGCGGCTCGGTGCTGTAGTAGTAGCGTACGTCAGCGTCCAGATCGCGCGCCGCAAGTGCCCAGAAGCCGCCCTGCTGCGAGGCCATGAGCAACGGGATGTGAATGTAGGCGCTGAAGCCATTGAAGCGATGCACCTGCGCACGGCCGCCGATCGTCTTGCGCTTGTCGACGATCAGTGTCTTCTGACCGGCCTTGGCGAGGTATCCGCCGCAGATCAGGCCGGCAAAGCCCGCACCGATGATGATGTTGTCGTAGCGTTCCTCCATGGTGGAGCACCTCCATAAACGGTTGATTCCTGTGCGTTCAGCATTCACTGTGCCTTTGAGCATGTTGCCCGGTCACGTCCTCCTTCGGTTTGAGAACCATATGTGCCTCGACCGAAACATAGACGGAATCGCGCCAGTCGGCATCGCACGGGTAGGACTACTTCGCAGGTCGGCTGCTGGAATCTAGTCGCTTGCAGGCTGCTGGGTGAACGTGCTGGGGGAGCCCACGCCAGCGGTCGGTCAACCAACCATCCGGGCGGCAGAGGTGCGGACGCCACACTGAGCGAGCTCAGGGCCTAGGCGAGAGGCGCTGTTCGATCGTCTGCTTGAAGTCGGGCTGCGTTCGGAAGACGAAGGACTTCTTGCCGTGTTGCTTCATGTGCATGAAGCCGAGGTTCACGAGACCCAGCAGATCTGCGCGCGCCGTGGCGTACGCGGACTGGTAGACCGCCTGATGATCGGCTATGCGGAACTCCCGGTCCTGGCCTTCGAGCGCAACGAGGAGCACGTCTCGTTGGCGATAGTTGAGCGTGTGCGCGCTGCGGACCAGCGCCCGCAGGTGGTTCTCCCGGCTCTCGAGCTCGCGCACCCGTTGCGCGACCAGCTCGAGTGCGTGGTGCATGAAGTAGATGTAGGTGACGATGTACGATGTCGCGTCAACCGGCTCGCCGGCATGCGTGCTCTGATAAGGGGAAGTCCGCCAGTTCTGCTCGGGGGTGGAGGGCAGCAGCGAGTTGTCGATCTTGTGATCCCACCAGTCCAGCATCAGCTTGCTCATCGGCAGGAGGCTGAAGACTGGATGTCCGGCGCGGATGAAGTAGATCTTGCGCATAAGGCTGCCAAACATGCCGTCCCACTGCCGGAACGAGCGGTGGTGCCAGAGTATCTCGGGGAAATGGCTCGAGACGACCAACATGGGAGCGCTGAGGGCGAACTCGGCTTCCCGCATTTGCACGTCGAACGCGTTGGCCACGGTTCTGTCGAAATGCACGTCGTCCACAGCTCCAGCGACGAGGCGCCGATAGAGCGCTTCGACCGTCTCATCGGTGGGAGCCCGGGAGACGACGCTTTCCTCGATGATCGCGCAGTAGTTGGCGATCACGTGCTCGACGGACCGCTCCGGCCCGCGGCCCCCGGTGATGATTTCCCGGGCCGATTCGTAGTCGATCGCCGCGCCGTCCCACGCCGCGCACGCGAGAACCTCCTCGACCTGGTCCTGAAGGTCGAGGGTGTTGTAGGGGTGGCGGTGGATGCTCTGGCTGAGGAATGACGTCGCACCGCTATGCGCGATGATCTCCCGGATGAGCGCCTCGGACTGCCGGGGTACCGTGTACCAAACCTGGCTGGGGTCCGAGGTCTGGTCCAGATAGACCGGGGAGACCTCAGCGGTCTGTCTGCGCAGGAGCGTGAGGACACGCCAGACCGCCTCGGGGGTTGTGTTGTCGGGCATCTCCATGGTGATGAAGTCATCCCACACGAGCAGTCGCTCATCTGCGGTTCTGCGGATTCGTTTAAAGCGTTCATCGGCCAGCACGTCAAGCACGGCGTCGAATGGATCGACCATGTAGTCTCCCCGTCGAATGAGTCCGGCAGGCAAGCACGATTGTGAGCGAGATTCCTCCGGCCACAAATGGTACTCCAAGGCCCTCGCGGCGGTATACACCCGACGCTCGCTCTATCGGCGCGACCGCTATTCCGTTTCTGGGTTCGTGGGAGTTCGCGATTATCAGTAACTGAGATTGAGGGGCTGCCGACCTGGCGTCTAGGCTGAACGAAGATGAAGTCGGCAGGAAGGGAGTCACAGTGAGAGGCGGGCGGCGGGGGATTTCTCGGCGCGAACTGCTCAAGACCTCGGCGGTGGTCGGGGCAGGCGTGGCAATGGCGGGGCTGTTTGGATGCGCGACCGGCACGGGCGACACCTCGAACTCCGGGGAGCCAACATGGACCGAGGAGACGGACTTCGTGGTCGTCGGTTCCGGTGGCGGTGTCTTCGCCGGCATGGTCGCGGCAAAGGCGGGGGCGGCTTGTGTGGTGCTTGAAAAAGGTGCTGCGTTTGGTGGCACGACGTTTGTGTCTGGCGGCGGCGCGTGGATGCCCGGCAACCACCTCCGCTCGGCGGAGCAGCTTGCCGAGGACGGCGTTGAGGACGTTGTGAAGTACATCAAGGCCGTCGACCTGTACGGCAAGATGGAGGAGGACAACATACGGGACTGGCTCAGGAACGGGCCTGCGGTCTTCAAGTACATCAACGAGACGCTCGGCGTTCCGCTCGGGCTTCAGACCTTTGGTGGCCTGGACTACTACTCGTTCCCCGGCAGCAGCTCCAGCCGCACCATCCTCTTCCTCGATAGCGACGGGCAGGGCACCGGCGTCAAGGCGTGGAACGAGGGCGTCAGGCCGATTGTCGAGTCCCTCGGCGTGGACATCAGGCTCTCCACCACAGCCACTAGTCTCTACACGGACGCCAGCGGCGCGGTGATCGGCGTTGCCGCAACCGGCCCTGATGGCGAGCTTGCGATCAAGGCGAACAAGGGCGTGCTGCTCGCAGCCGGCGGGTTCGACAACGACGCCACGATGCGGCAGAACTACCTGCGCGGCCCGCTGGTCGGGTCGGTCGCCGTCCTGGAGAACACCGGTGACGGGCACAAGATGGGCATGGCGCTCGGTGCCGACATCGGCAACATGGACGCCGTCTGGGGCTCGAACTTCTTCAAGGTAGACGACTCGGGCGAACTCAGCCGCGTCATCGACCCGGTTCCGTGGCGTGGGCAGGCCAACTCGATCATCGTCAACGCACACGGCCGCCGGATCGTGAACGAGGCAGGCGCGTACGACGGTGTCAGCAACGCGATGTGGAACACGAACTTTGGGATCAACCCGACGTGCGGCGCGTTCATGATCTGCGACGCCACGTACGTGAAGTATTACGGCTTCCCCGGGGCCAACACGGCGATGACCCTCGACACGGCCGCGCCCAAGCCGGACTACGTGAAGGAGTACGACACCCTCGAGGCGCTCGCCGCGGACAACGGCATTGACGCCGCAGGTCTTGCGCTCGAGGTTGCCCGCGTGAACGCCATGGCCGCTACCGGCGTTGACGAGGACTTCCATCGCGGCGAGAGCGCGTATGAGATCGGTGGCCCCGCGCTCTTCTGGGCGGGTGTTGAGCGCCCTGACCTGAAGAACCGCTGGTTCGGTCCGATTGAGACGGCGCCGTTCTACGTTGCCGTGACCGGTGCCGGGTCCTGGGGCACTTCGGGCGGTCTCAAGGTGAACGCAAGCGCCCAGGTTCTCAAGAACGGCGAGCCGATCCCGGGGCTGTACGCTGCCGGATGCAACGCGGCCGCCTTCTCGGGATCTGCGTATAGCTCGGCCGGTATGTCGGTTGTCGGGACGATCTACCGAAGCGTGGCTGCGGCGAACCACGCTCTCGCTCTCGGGATCTTCTAGAGCGTCCCGAGCGATCAGCCAATCGCACGCACGGGGCCGCCGACATCTCGTCGGCGGCCCCGAGTGCGTTCCAAACGCGTTGGCGGCTACGGCGCCGTCACACTGACTTCCATGTACGACCCGCCGTCGGGCGCAGCCGCCGTGTCGAGCACCGTGATCACCGTGCCTGTATTTGGCACCTTGACGCTGCCGGTCGGGTTGAGAGCGCTCCAATAGGAGTTGGCGTCGCTGAAGATCGCTACTGCTGGCAGGCTTGGGATGTACGACGGCTTGCCGTCGACGTGGAGCGTGAAGGAGTCGGTGGCATCAAGCCCAAACGTGGTGTCGTACGTCTGGATGCGGTTCCTCCAGAGGCGCCTGTCCGCGCGGATCAGCGGAGTGGGGTGCGCATCAACCGGGAGCGCGAACCCGCTGCCGGGATGCACGCTCGTGTTGTTGTCCAGCTGCGAGTCGTCGCAGTACCACACGAGCAGGCCGTCCTGGTACGGGAAGTGGTCCACCAGATTGACTGCCGAGTCCTTGCCCTTCAGGTAGCCGAAGTAGTAGGGACCCACCTGCAGCGTCTCGTCATAGCCCCAGTACTGGCGGTACTCGGCGAGATAGTAGTTCTCGTAGAGGCCGCTTTCGGTGCCGGTGCTGCGGCTGAAGCCGCGGAACGTCCAGCCGGTGTCTGTCTCGGCGCCATCGGTGATCTGGTCAGTGATCGCGATCGAGTCAACCATGAAGCCGTTCTCGGATACGCCGCCGTCGGTCAGATAGCGGAAGCCGATCAGGACCGTCTGGCCCGCGTATGCCGAGAGGTCGGCCTTGAGCGTCGTCCACCGGTTCGTGAACCCGGTGATGCCGTAGTTCGCGTCCGCGCCCTCGGAGAGGTTCGTCTTGAGAGGCATCCAGTGGGCGCCAGCGTCAGTAGAGACCACGAGGAATGCGTAGTCGTAGTCGGTCTCGATTGCGTAGTACACCTTGGCCGAAAGTGCCGGCCGCGATACGGGAATCGTCACACTCTTGTACATCCAATTGTCCACGTTGTTGCCGGCGCCGCTGTAGTAGAAGTACGTCCCGGCGTACGGCGTGCCGATCGTGGTGCTCACCTCTTTGAGCGGCAGCTGGACGAGGATCGCCTGCGCCGCGGTGGAGTTGTACTCGGCCGGGCCGAGCGTGTAGGTGCCGGTGGCGTCGGCGGTTGCCGTGTCGAAGTTCAGCCAGCCAAGGTGCAGCTTCTCCCACGCGCCGAGGTGATCGGGCGTGGAGCCGAGGTCGTACGAGTTGTTCGACAGCCAGGACCCGGAGTCCATGAGCGTCCAGAAACCGCAGGAGTTCTCGCCGCCGCTTGTGTCGTAGAGGTCCGGTATGCCGAGATCGTGCGTGAACTCGTGAGCGAACACGCCCACGCCGCCATTCTCCGGTTGGATGGTGTAGTCCCCGATCCAGTAGTTGCTGCTGCCGATCTGGATGCCGCCAGCCAGGTTATCGGCCGGGCCCGTGATGCCGATGTCCAGGTAGCGCGCGTACCAGCTGTGACTCCATATGGCGTCATCGCCGAGTTCGCCGCCGCCGGCCTCGTTGCCCTCGCCGGAGTGCAGCGACTGGAAGTGGTCGATGTAGCCGTCCGGCTCGTTGAAGTCGCTGTCGCCGTCGTAGTCATAGCGGTCCCACACATCGAAGGTGGCAAGATACGCGTTGATCTCGGCGTCCGACATGCCGGCCGCAACCTGCATCGCATACCAGCCGTCAACCGAGTCCTCGAGGAACTGCCATACGTTGGTGGCCGAGCCGCGGCCCGGATCGCCGTCGTCATAGCTTGCAGCCTCGCCGGGCACCGCCACCCACTCGGTCACGTCGCCCGTCACCGTATAGCGCCCGCTCGACTGCTCGAGGAAGTAGTTGTGCATCGAGTTCGCGCTGGCACCATCAGCGAACAGAATGTCCAGGTAGTAGGCACGGTTGAAGTCTGAGACCCAGATCGTGCTGTTGTCCACCGTCCGGTCTGGCTCGGGGATGCTGTTGTGCGGATAGTCCGAGAATTCGCCGAGGACGGTCCAGACCTGGTCGGTCCCCTCGAGCGCGAGTTCCACGAACTCGCCCGGCTGTACCTCGTACACCGTCCCCTCGGCCTTGCCGTTGATGAGCGCCTCAACGGCCTTCTTCTTGAGGTTGGCCTGCTTGTCCCCGAGTGGATGCGAGCGTTTGTCGCTCCCGTGACCCTTCAGACTGGCGTCCATCGTCGCCGACCCGGCGGCGCTCGTTGGCACCAGCAGCGCGATGGCGGCCGCCAACGCTACAACGTACGTGATCCTCCCTCGCATGGCTTTCTCCTCGCTCGTCCAAAAGCGACCCCTGTTGCCCGTGCGTCTGCGGAGTGTGATCCACGTCACAACGCCGCGGATAGCGCGATGGTACGCCTCGGAATGTATAGTTGCGAGGGCGAAGTGCAAGAATGGCGGTTCCGGCCCGCAGTCACGCGACGGACGGCAGGAGTTGGGGGGATCACCGGCCCAACTGCATCCCCGCTTTGCTCTGTCTGGCCCCCGCTCTCGTGCAGGGAGTACGATTGAGCCTAGGGCGCGCTCAAGCGCGCGCCGCTCGAAGGGGGAGACGATGGGCACCATGAGCTGGCATGACGAGGCCGAGCGGCTGCGTTCGCTCACGTGGATCAAGTGGACGCACTTCCCCGATGATGTCATCCCGGCGTGGGTGGCGGACATGGACTTCCCCACGGCTCCGGCCGTGACCGAGACGCTTCGCGCACTCGTGGAGCGCAATGACTTTGGCTACAACTGGAACGCGGCCAGGCGGCTTCCGGCCGCGTTTCTCGAGCGGCAGGAGCGCCGCTTTGGCTGGCAGCCGGCCGAGCCGCCGATTGCCGAGTCCGGCGGCCCGGCGTCGCAGCGTCTGCGCCGTACGCAACTCTTCTGCGATGTCGTGCAGGCACTCGAGACGGCGCTCTGGCTTCACACCGAGCCGGGCGACGGCGTTGTGCTTCTGACGCCGGTCTACCCGCCGTTCTACGGTGCGGTGAAGAGCACGGGCTGCCGGGTGATCGACGTGCCGCTCGACCCCGACGGCTGGCGGCTGGATGCCAGCGCGCTTGCCTCGGCGCTCGAGCCGGGCGGCGCGGGGTGGCCTACGGCTCAAGCATCGGCCGCCGGGCCCGCGCATTGCGCGTCCGCGAAGGCAATCATGCTCTGCAATCCGCACAACCCCACCGGCCGGGTCTTCACGCGTGAGGAGCTGCTCGCTATCGCCGCCGTTGCCGAGGAGCGTGACCTCCTCGTGATCTCCGACGAGATATGGGAGGACCTCGTCTTCCCGCCCGCCGTTCACATCCCGTTCGCGTCGCTCTCGCCGGAGGCCGCCGCGCGCACGGTGACCATCACAGCCGCGAGCAAGGCCTTCAACCTCGCGGGTCTGCGTTGCGCGGTGGCGCACGTCGGACACGGCGGGGTCGCCGCGCAGCTCGCCGCGCTCCCGGGCCACGTGCTCGGAGCGGTGGGAACGCCCGGCGCCGAAGCAACGCTTGCGGCCTGGACGCAGGGCGATGAGTGGCTTGCCGAGACGCTCGCCCGGCTGGAGGCGAACCGCGATCACCTCGCAGACCGCCTCTCGGCCGAGTTGCCACGCGTTGGCTTCACGGTCGCCGAGTCGACCTACCTCGCGTGGCTGGACTTCTCGGCATACGGGCTGGGCGACGATCCAGCGAAGTGGCTGCTGCGTGAGGCCCGGGTAGCGCTGTCGGCCGGGACGGATTTTGGTGTGGCAGGGCGCGGGTTTGCCCGGCTCAACTTTGCCACCACGCTGGAGCTTCTCGATGAGATCGTGGACCGCATCGTACGCGCGGTGGGGACGGCGTAGGGGGAGCAGCGGCGGGGTCCCGGCGCGCGGGGTCCAGGTTGCGGGGACTTCCGATGAGGCCGGGCCGGTGCCGCGAGTGACGAAGTGTTGGCGGGCTCTCCCGTCTACGCAACCTCCACGCGTCCGCCGCCCCGGGCCTTCGCGCGGTAGAGGGCGGCGTCTGCCCGGCCGAGCACGGAGTCCAGTGACTCGCCGGGTGCGCTGGTGGTGGCAACGCCACAGCTTGCGCGGTAGAGCGCCGAGGGCACGGCGTTTGCCGACTCTACGGCCATGAGCGCGTCGCACACGCGCTGGGCCACCTCGGTGGCGGCGCCGACGCCCGCCTCGGGCAGCAGCATGACGAACTCGTCGCCGCCAAACCGCGCGAAGAGATCGCTCGAGCGGACGGCGCGCTCGCCGGCCTCGGCTACCGCAATGAGCACCTCGTCACCGGCCGCGTGACCGTACGTGTCGTTGATCTCCTTCATGCCATCGAGATCCATGATCGCCACGCTCATCGGGTGGCCGCTTCGCTCGGAGCGTGCGATCTCCCGCTGCGCGAGGTCCATGAACTGGCGGCGGTTTGCCAGATGTGTGAGCGCGTCCGTGCGTGCCTGCCGCTCGAGCTCCGCCTCGAGCTGCTTGCTCTTCGTGATGTCGCGGGCAACCGCGATGACGTACGTTGCGTCGTCAACGCGCAGCACTCTGGCCGAGGTGAGCACCGTGCGGACCCCTCCATCGCGACCCCGGAAGTGCACCTCGGCGTCGTCCACGTGGCCGTCGCGCCAGAGGGCATCCGAGTACGGCTGGAACTCCTCCGGGCTGACGGCCAGCGCCTTGATGCCGTTCTTGCCGATCACCTCTTCAGCCGCACGGCCAGACATGGCGAGGAAGGCCTCATTCACGCGCGTGATGTTCTCGTTGGCGTCCATGATGATCGTCGGCTCGGGGTTCATCTGGTACAGCAGCTCGAAGTGCTTGCGCGCGTTGCTCGCCTCGGCGGTCAGCCGTTGGCTGATCAGGAGGGCGATGCCGATCGCAATGAGGCCCTCCACGAGAAGGCTTGCAAGGATCTCGTAGTCCGAGATCGGGCCGGTCTCCACCGCGCCGCGCAGGAGGGTGACCGCAGAGATCGTCCCCATCACCACGTAGACGAGGCCTGAGGCTGCCAGCACCCCGCCCATGAATCGCGACATCAACGAGCGCGCGCGCCACGAGGTGTGGAAGAACGCCGCCGCAGCGAGCAGGCTCAGGTACGCGAGGATGGCGTGAACGAAGACGGAGCGAACGCTCCAGTTGTCACTCGTCAGTACAAGGAGCGTTATGCCGACGAACATGACGGCAACGGGTACCCCGACGCGGAGCCAGCGCGGCTTGCGCTCGAACAGGACCATCGTGCCTGCATACTCGAGTCCGATCGCAGCGGCGAAGAGCGTGTTCTGGACGATCGAGTATCCGGTGGACAGCGAGAACCACTCCCGGGAGAACATGATCGCAAACCCGGAGGCGGCGCACGCGCTGGCCAATGCCCAGAGGCCGAGGCCCTTGTACTGACGATTCAGCAGGTAGAGGGTTGTGATCACGCACAAGCGAATCGCTGCAGCCAGGCAGACAGTGAACGCGAGCGTTGCGTGGTCTAGTCCCATTCGCGGCACTCCGGTCGAGGCGAAGGCTGACTGCAAGCGGTATCGGTGTGTATATGCGCCTTTGTGAACGCGCTGCATCAACTGGCTGCACCATCCATCTACCCTCGGGCTGAGCGTGGTTAACGGCGGGTTGAACGTGCATCAAAGCCGACGAACGGCGGGAGGCCGCGGGTCCGTCAACCGGGCCGACGAGGGGTCCGTGGCGCTCGGCGGGAGGGTCGGGTAGAGTGCTGCGGAGGCCTCTCGCGGCGAGAGTTCACGCTGCCCGCGTATGGTAATCGCAGGGCGCGCAGACAGCGAAGACGACGAGATGGTTGACCCCTAGGACGACAGACCGAAGGAGCACGCATGACCGCCGAGCAGCGGGCAAAAGACATAGCCAGGGTCCTGTGGGGAATTCTCGGCCTGAATCTGTGCGTGTCGCTTGCCAAGGCAGTCTGGGGCATTCTCAGCGGCTCAACGGCGATGCTTGCCGACGGCATCCACTCGCTCACCGACGGTGCGAGCAACATCGTGGCGCTTATCGCGATCAGGATGGCGGGCAAGCCGGTTGACGAGGCCCATCCGTACGGCCACAACAAGTTCGAGTCGTTTGCGAGCGCGATTATCGGCCTGATGCTGTGTCTCGCGGCGTGGCGTGTCGCCAACGGCTCGGTGGAGGCACTGCTCGCGTTTGCCACCGACGGCACGCTTCCGCCGGTGGAAGTCACCGCAACGTCGTTTGCCATCATGCTGATCACCCTTGCGATCAACATCTTCGTCGTGTGGTTTGAGTCTCGGCGGGGCAGGGCGCTCGGCAGCGATGTTCTCCAGTCCGACGCGAAGCACACACTCTCCGATATCTGGGTGACGGTTGGTGTCATCGTGTCGCTCGTGCTCGTGAAGGCCGGGGTGCCGATCGCCGACCCGATCGTGGGCCTGTTCGTGGCGTTCGCCATCGTGTGGGCGGCGATCGAGGTCTTCCGCGGCGTCGTGACAACCTTTGCCGATGCGGCCCGCCTCGATCCGCACGCGGTTGCCGAACGGGTGCTCTCGTTTGAGGGCGTTCGTGGCACCCACAACATCCGCACCCGTGGCACCGGTGCGCTGGTGCACATGGACCTGAGTATCCTGGTGGATCCCGAAATCACCATCACCGCCGCGCACGAGATCGCCGCGGGGCTCGAACGCTGGCTCTGCGAGCAGTACCCTGAAGTGACGGATGTCGTTGTCCATGCCGAGCCCGACGATGCGGAGCAGCGGGCGAAGCCGCTGTTGCGCTAGCCCGCGTGTAGGCAGCACGTAGCGTGTTGATGCGAGGAGTGTCTCCCATGGCGTTTGTGAGTTTCGAGGACGTCCGCAAGATCTACCATATGGGCGAGGTGACAATCCCGGCGGTTGATGGCGTGACGTTCACGATCGAGGAGGGCGAACTCGCCGTCATCGTGGGGCCGAGCGGCGCCGGCAAAACGACCGTGCTCAACATGCTCGGCGGCATGGACACCTGCACGTCCGGCCGGATCTTCCTTGGCGCCGACGAGATCAGCTCGCTCTCGCCCCGCCGTCTGACCGAGTACCGACGTTTCGACATCGGCTTCGTCTTCCAGTTCTACAACCTGGTTCCCAACCTCACGGCGCTCGAGAACGTGGAGCTTGCCGCGCAGATCTGCCGAGACCCGCTCGACGCGGCTGAGACGCTTCGCGAGGTGGGACTCGGCCACCGGATGGACAACTTCCCGTCGCAGCTCTCCGGCGGCGAGCAGCAGCGGGTGGCGATCGCCCGCGCGCTCGCCAAGAACCCCCGGCTGCTGCTGTGCGACGAGCCCACGGGCGCGCTTGATTCGGAAACGGGCATGTCCATCCTGAAGCTGCTGCAGGACACCTGCCGGAGCACGGGGCGCACGGTCATCATCATCACCCACAACCACGCGCTCACCACGATGGCCGACCGGGTGATCCAGATCAACAACGGGCGCGTTGCCGACGTGCGGACGAATCCGTCGCCGGCCCTGGCAAGTTCGATCGAGTGGTAGCGGGAGTGCGCATGCGCCGGGCGTTTCATGCGGAGGTGCGGCGGTCCATCGGGCGTTCGCTCACGCGGTTTGGCGCGATCCTGCTGATCGTGGCGCTCGGCGCGGGCTTCTACGCAGGGCTGCGCATGTGCGCACCGGACATGCGGCTCACCGTTGACGCGTACTACCGCGACACAGCCTTCATGGACGTGCACCTCATCTCCACGTTCGGCTTCTCGGATGCCGACGTGGCGGCGGTGCGCGCGGTGGACGGTGTTGCGTCGGTCATGCCTGCGCACGTGGCGGACGTGACGGCCACGATCGGGGACCGGCGCGCGCTCGTGCGCGTGCACGGGCTCGATCTTGAGGCGGCCCGGGCAAGCGACACGTCCAGCGGGACGAGCGCGATCTCAAGCGATGCGGGCTATCTCAACCGGCCGATCCTCGTGGCGGGACGCTGGCCGGAGGCCCCCGGCGAGTGCGTCATCGACCGCAGCAGGATCTATGCGAACACCGCCCAGCTCGGCGATACCGTGACGCTGCTCGAGGGCATCACGGATGTGACCGACACGTTCATACAGACGGAGTTCACGGTCGTGGGCGTGGTTGACGCGTCGTACTACCTCTCGTTCCTGCGCGGCACGAGCACGCTCGGCGACGGCAGCATCGACCGCGTGATGTACGTCTCGGACGCCGACTTCGCTCACCTCGATGTCTACACCGACCTCTTCCTCACCGTGAACGGTGCCGCGGATGTCTTCACGTTTGGCCCGGCCTACGATGACGTCGTGAATCCGGTGCTCTCCGCGCTCGGCACGTTGGCACCCGAGCGCGAGGCCGCCCGCTACGCCGAGGTGACCTCCGAGGCGCAGCGCACCCTCGACGATAAGCGCGCCGAGTACGAGATCGCGCGCGTCGATGCCGATACCCGGTTCGCGGGCGCCGAGGCGAGCCTGACCGCTGCCGCAGGCGAAATCACCGATGCCGATGCGCGTCTGACCGACGCGCGAGAGCAGTACGACGCGGGTGTGGCGGCGCTTGCGCGCGAGCGGACGAGCGCGACCACGCGCTTCACCCAGGCGCAGCTCGAGCTCGACAACGCCCGGGCGGAGATCGCGGCGCGGGAGTTGCAGCTGGACCAGCTCGCCGCAGCGCTCGCGGTCCTCTCGCAGCAGATCGCGAGCCTGGAGGTGACGGCCGCCGATCTGCAGGTGGCCTATGAGGCCGCGCTCGAGGCGGAGTCGCGCGGCGAGGTGGTGAATCCGTCTTCGGCTGAGATCGCGGCGCAGCTCGCCATCGTGCAGGCGCAGCTTGTGTCGGCGCAGGGCGCGTACGCCACGCAGTTGGCAACCTACGATGCGGGCGTGGCGGCGCTCGCCTCGGCCAGCGCGGAACTCGCCGCCCAGCAGGCTGCGCTCGACGCCGCGCGTGAGGAGGCCGATGCGCGCTTCCGCGCGGCGGAACGCGAACTCGCCGCCGCCAGGCGCGACATCGCCTCGGGCGCGACCGCGCTCGCGGCAGCCCGGCAGACCCTGGCGGACGCCCGCGCCACGTACGAGGCCGAGAAGTCCTCGGCGGAGTCGGAGCTTGCCGACGCGCTCGCGACGATCGAGGACGCACAGGCGGAGATCGACGCGATTCCCTCGGCCAGGTGGTACGTGCTCGGCCGGGACACGAACCTCGGCTATGCGAGCTTCGTGAGCGACGCCGAGCGAGTGGAAGCGATTTCGATCGTCTTCCCGTTCATCTTCTTCCTGGTGGCCGCGCTCGTAGCGCTCACCACGATGACGCGGATGGTGGACGAGGAGCGCACGCTCATCGGGACGTACAAGGCGCTCGGCTACAGCGCGGGCCGGATCGCGTCAAAGTACCTGACGTACGCGGGACTCGCGAGTGTTTCCGGCAGCGTGGTGGGCATCCTGATCGGGTCGCAGGTGATGCCGTACACGATCTGGCAGGCGTACAAGACGATGTACTCCGCGCCCGACACGCTCACACCGATCGACCTGCCGATCGCGCTCGCGGCCGGTGCGGCCTCGGTGGGGATCACCCTGATTGCCACGTATCTTGCGGTGGCCGCGACGCTCCGCGAGGGCCCCGCCGCGCTCATGCAGCCGCGGGCGCCCAAGCCCGGCAAGCGTATTCTGCTCGAGCGCGCGCGGCCGGTGTGGTCGCGCCTCAGCTTCTCGCAGAAGGTCACGGCGAGAAACCTCTTCCGCTACAAGAAGCGCCTGCTCATGACCGTGATCGGCATCGCCGGGTGCACCGCGCTGCTGCTCACCGGCTTTGGCCTCAGAGATTCGATTGCCGACATCCTGGACAAGCAGTACGGCGAGATCTACCGCTACAACATGATGATCGGCCTTGAGATCGGTGAAACGAGTTCCACCCCGGAGGCGATCCTCAGCGGGATGGAAGACGTTCCGGGCGCGGGTGGCATCTCGGACTACCTCGTGCAGCAGATCACCGGCGTACGGATCAGCAGCGGTGAAGGCGCGGGAGACGGCACCGCAGAGGCGTCTGTTGACGGTTACCTCCGCGTGCCACGCGACACAGCGTCGCTCGACGAATTCATCCTCTTGCGCAATCGCGTGACCGGGGCGCCGATCCTCCTCGGCAACTCCGGCGCCGTCATCACCGAGAAGGCTGCCGAGCGCCTGGAGGTGGGCCTTGGCGACACGATCTACGTGGAACCCCTTGACGCTACCGGCAACACGACCGGCAAGGAGGCGGTGGCCCTCACCGTTACCGGCATCACCGAGCAGTACGTCACGCATCTCGTCTACGTCACGCCCGCGCTCTACGAAGCAGCGTTTGGCGTGCCCCCCACGTACAACGAAGCGCTCGCCAAGGCGACACTCGTCACCGATGCGGGGACCGAGACGGGCGAAGGCGACACCGCCTCCGGGACGGCGGTTGGCAGCGCAGCCGACGCCGCGGCTGACGCTGACGCCGCCAAGGAGGCACTCTCCGAGGCGCTTCTCGCGCGCGACGGCGTCGGGACCGTGCAGTTCACCGAGGACATCACGTCATCGTTTGACACGATGTTCGAGAGCCTGGACTCCGTCGTGCTGATTCTGATTCTCTCGGCGGGGATGCTCGCGTTCATCGTGCTCTACAACCTCACGAACATCAACGTGACCGAGCGTCAGCGCGAGCTCGCCACCATCAAGGTGCTCGGCTTCTACGAGTCCGAGGTCAGCGCGTACATCTACCGGGAGACGGCGGCGCTCACCGCGATCGGCTGCGCGATCGGGCTCGCGCTGGGCATCGCGCTCGAGGCGTTCGTCATCAGAACGGTTGAGGTGGACATCGTGATGTTTGGCCGAACGATTCACGCGACGAGCTACCTGTACTCGGCGGCGTTGACGGCGGTGTTTGCGGTGATCGTGAACCTGACGATGCGGCGGCGGCTGCGGAGCATCGACATGGTGGAGTCGCTGAAGTCTGTGGAGTGAGGCACCGGGCGAGGAGCGCCGGTCCGGACGGGTGCCGATCGAGCGTCCCCTTCGGCTGCCACTGCGGCCCTGGTCCAGCCCCCGGCCCAGCTCCGGCTACGACCCCGGCCCAGCTCCGGCTACTCAAGCCCTCCCGGATTGCAGATGATGCCGTCGCAGTACTCCTCCGAGGCCGCGTGCTGCTCGGCGCTCTCGATCGTCCAGCCGAGAATCGGGCGGCCGCGCCACTGCTGGATCTCGGTGCCGAGCGACGGGAGTTCCTGGATGTCGTAGGCGATGAAGTCCGGCTGGCTCGTCCAGTTCATGAGCATGTTCTTGAGCAGGAAGACCTGGTAGAAGGGCAGGCCCGCGTCCTTGAATGCCGACGACAGTTGCCCGCGCTGGATGTCCGGTGCGGACTCGGCAAAGCGGGCGAGCGAGAACGGGTTGAACGACTGGACCGCAACGTCTCCCTCGTAGGCGAGCAGCGCCTGTGCCACCTTGTCCTCGAGGACGCCGACCTCGCCTTCGTTCTTGATCTCAACGAGGATGGGGACACGGCCGTCGACGAGGTCGAGCACCTCTTGGAGCGTGGGGATGGTCTCGTCGCCGCCAACGAGGCGGAGGGCCTGCAGCTCGGCTGCGGTCAGCTGGGCGATCGTGCCGCCGACGCCGGTCATGCGCTCCAGGTCCGCGTCGTGGAAGACCACGAGCTGGCCGTCTCCGGCGAGCTGCACGTCGAGTTCGATCGTGTAGCCGTTGCTGGCGGCCTCGTCGAAAGCGGCGAGCGAGTTCTCCGGCCGCTCGGGTCCCTCGGCCCAGTTGCCGCGGTGCGCGATAGGGTTCTGGGTGAGCCACGCCGCAGGCTCCCGGTCCGGCAGGCCGCCGGTGGCGAACCAGAAGCCGCCAACGAGCAGGAGCACGATCACCGCGAGGACGATCAGAAGGCGCTTCCGAGCACGCATGGGTCTCCTATCGCGCGTAGCTGCCGAGGCGGGGGCTGCAGGGCCAGTATAGCTGCCTGGCCGACTGGAAAGCATCCGAGCTTGGAGCAGGACTCGCTCTACCTCGGCAGAACGACCTTCTCTTCGAGTCCTACGGCACGAAGAGGGCCGTGGAGCGTCAGCCAAGAAAGCTGAGCAGCCATGAAGTCGGGGCTGTACTTCATACCTTCGTCGAGCCAGGCAGTGACCACGCCTACATGTGCATTGATGACGTAGCTGCTCAGGAACGCGGCACTCGGCAGATCGGCGTTCTCGCCGGGATAGTCACCACAGAGCGTGAGGAAGTTGCGTATTCCTTGCGCGATGAATTCGTGCCGGAAGGAGGGTACGCCCTTCTCTCCCAGCATCACCTTGAAGAAGTCCGCGTTTTCCCCGATGTAGCGGAAGTACTCGCGGTAGTAGGCGTAGCTCTCCTTGTGCGCGAAGCGTTCTTGGCGGTTGGTCATGTTGAGAAGATCGGTGATCGCCTCGGTCATCGTTTGTGCCAAGAAGTCCTGCTTGTCCTGATAGTGGAGATAGAAGGTTCCCCTCGACACGCCCGCCTGTGTAGTGATGTCTCGAACGGAGATCTCGTTGGTGCTTCTATCCTGCATCAACTCAATCAGCGCGTCTCTGAGGAGCCTGCGCGTGCGCTTCTTTCTTGGGTCGGTGTGCTCGGTCATCGGAGGTTCCTCCAGAGTAGTCGGAGAGACTCGGTGAGTGCCTATGCGACAGTGTGTTCATTAGAGTGCTCGGTGTAAAGGGGCCGCTCCGTGCAAGCATGCTTTCGCCATCAGGAGCGCGTCGTCAGTTCGCGCGGGTCCACTTGAGCACGCCCACTGGACAGGCACACCGCATCGCGTACGGTTTCTCACAGTTTCTGAATGTATCCGTCGTGCATATCTCGTACGCAACACTATCGCGATTGTTGTCCGTTGCCGATTCCGCTCCGCGGACTATCATCGCGTCCTAGGGTCGGCTCATTCATTCGGAGGAAGCCGAAGAATTGGAAGGGGGTGGACCACCGTGATTGTGGTCAAGGTCAGAGCCGTCATGCAGATGAAGGAGATCTTGGCAGAACAAGCACTACCCCTACTACGACAGGGCCACTGATTGCATCTACTGGTCTGACCATGTCGTTCATCCACAAGGCTCAGTGCTTGCAAGCCTGATGGACATGGGCGAGGCGCGCCTTGCCGACATGGACCGGTGCGGCATTGACGTTTCCGTGCTCAGCTCTTCAATGGGAATTGAGCAGCTTCCCGCCGACGCCGCCATCAGGGTGTGCAGGGCTACCAACGATGCACTGTATGCACTGATACAGAGGTACCCGGGCCGCTTCCTTGGGAGTGCCGTCTTGCCGGTACATGATGTGCCGGCGGCGTGTGCAGAGCTGGATAGATGTGTGAGGGAGTACGGCTTTGTTTGCTGGCACACGCATTCGAACTATGGGATCAAGGCTCCTGACCAGAAGGAGTTTCGCCCGATCTTTGAGAAGTGCGAAGCACTGGGAGTCTATGTGTATCTTCATCCGCACTTCTTGCTCCAAGATCGAATCGAGGACTATGGCTTTGGGCTCTCCGGCCCCGCACTCGGGTTTACGCTGGATACCGTTACCACCATCATGCGCATGATCTTGAGCGGCCTCTTTGATGAATACCCGAAGCTCAAAGTAGTGCTGGGCCATTTGGGCGAGGCAATTCCATTTCTGCTTGAGCGAATCGACAATCGCATAGCGTTTATCCGTACCGAAAACGAAAAGAACCAACACCCAGTCAGCTACTACTTCAAGAACAATATCTGGGTTACCACAAGCGGAAACATGTCCAAATCCGCATTCCAATGCACGAAGGAAGTGCTAGGAATGAGCCGTATAGCATTCGGTTCAGACTATCCATACGAAGATCTTGATGACATGAATGACTTCATTGAGAATCTGCCGCTTGGTCGAGATGAGCGAGAAATGCTCTACAACAAGAACGCAATAGACTTCTTGGACGTTGACTTTGATCGTGGCTCAGTCACCTAACACTCTGATCAACAAGACTAAGCAGAGGAAGGAACTCACCATGTCTGAGATGCTGAGAATCAACCTGAGTGATAGAAGCATTCAAAAAGGACAGATTCCCGTCGAATACCAGGGCCTGGGTGGGCGGGGGTTCACGTCGGCCGTGATCAGCGCTGAGGTCGATCCGCTCTGTCATCCCCTGTCCGCCGACAACAAGCTTGTGCTCGCCGCCGGGCTCCTGGCGGGGACTAGCATCCCGAGCTCTGGGCGTGCCTCCTTTGGCGGCAAGAGCCCCCTGACCGGCACCATCAAGGAAAGCAACTTCGGGGGAGCCCTCGGGACCAAACTGGGTCGGCTGGGCCTTCAGGGAATTGTCCTGGAGGGGAAGGCGACGGACTGGATCGTCCTACTCATCGACAAGGATGGCGCGCGGTTTGAGGACGCGATGGAGCTGGAAGACACCCTGATCTACGAGTGCGCGGCGAGACTCCGGGCCAAGTATGGGGAGCACGTCGCGATCGCGGCGATCGGTCCCGCTGGCGAGGCGAGGATGAAGGCTGCCTGCATCGGCGCCACCGATTTGGAGGGTCTCCCTACCCGTCAGGCCGGAAGGGGTGGGCTCGGGGCGCTCATGGGCCGACCCCCGATCTTGGTACCAGCGTAAGTGTTAGGGTTTCCTCGAAGAGAGGAGACCGCTTTGAAGCAAGCACGGTTCAC
>Ga0068714_10001958_pt1 | contig 27899 bp, 26 predicted proteins | sample MTBNYHSulfiMetaG_FD_62988 | JGI IMG/M metagenome (GOLD analysis project Ga0068714, IMG submission 62988) | Enrichment culture microbial communities from rom New York Harbor, USA that are MTBE-degrading - MTBE-NYH (New York Harbor Sulfidogenic)... | ecosystem: Environmental > Aquatic > Marine >... | reverse complement strand
GCCGTGAGGAACGCACCGGCGAGCAAGCCAGCCCGCAGCGTCTCCTTCCGCATCAGCTTCACTGACGATGGAATGACGACCACGAACGCGATGACGGCAATCGCAAACCGCAGCGCAAGGAACGCGTAGAGCGGATACTGCGAGACGGCATCCTTGACTACAACGAATGTGCCACCCCATACAGCGGTGACACCGACAAGTGCCAGCTGAATCGCGTACTTCTGTGCGAACGCCTTCACCGCGCTGCGGTCTCAGGCACCTCGGCCTCGGGCGTCCCGATCTCGGCTACCTCAAGCTCGGCGTCCTTGCCCTCTGCTATCTGACCGTCGCGCACATCCGTCTCGTGCTCGTCGGCTTCAGCGGCCCCAGCCTGAGGAGCGTCGATCCCGGGTACGTCCACATGCGGAACGTTGCCCCAGAGCTTCTCGAGGCGATAGAACCCTCGCTCGTCGGGTTGGAAGACATGGAAGACCAGGTCGCCGAAGTCCAGCAGGATCCAGGTCGCCTCGCGTTCCCCTTCCCTGCCGATCGGCTTCATCTTTGCCTTCTCCCGCAGTGCGGTTTCGACTTCATCGGCAATCGAGCGCGCCTGACGGTCGTTCGCTGCGGTGGCAATTACGAAATAGGAGGTGATGACGAGCGTCTCGGCCACATCGAGCACGACAATGTCGGTGGCTTTCTTCTCGTCAGCGGCCTGTGCGGCCAGTATGGCTATATCGCGCAGTTCCATTGCAGTCACGTGTTCTAGTCCTTCTCACTCGTTGTTTCCGGCGGCACGTAGTCCGCCCCAATAATCACAATCACGTCGGCGACATCCTGGTCCGACGGCTGATCGATCACTTCGCCCACGCCGAGCGCTTCGGCGATCAGACTGCCCTGCGCAGTGTCGCCATCCTGCACGACAACGAGCGTGCTCGCATAGTCAAACCGATCGGCGTTGCGGGTGTCCACGACGCGCATGCCCGCCTCGATCAACTGCTGGGCAGCATCCCCGGCGATCCCCGGCGTCCCAACGCCGTTGTAGATGATCACGCGCACCGCGCCATCCTCGCTACCCACACTCACACCCCACCACTGCAGCAGCAGATCGGCAATCTGGTCCTTCTGCGGCTCGTAGTACGTTTCGCCGCCGAGATCGATCGGCTGAACCGGCAGCGGCACGAGCGCGGTGTTCTCTCCGCTGACCGAAGCGATGAAATCGGAAACCTTGGTCCGTTCCTCGGCCGTGAGGTTCGTGTCTTGAACCGATGCCATGACATCACTCAGACTGCCATTGGTCATGGCATCGCGGTACACCATCACGTCTACAACCACGTAGTGCGCGAACTGCACGGACAGATAGTTTGAGATCGCGGTCAGCGACATCCCCGGACCGCCGCTAATGCTGTCCCCAACCCGCTCGTAGCCCTGACCCGGCACCTCCATGAATGCACCGCTCGGTATGCCGATGCCGAGGACCTGCTGGTTCTCCTCGTCGAGCCGCACGGCTAGAAACTCGGCGCTTACGGTCGTAGTGCCCTCAACGCCGATGATAAGTAGATTCTCTTCCGCCTGCTGGGCGAGTGCCTCCGGCGTCGACTGCGCCTGAACGTGCTGGAGTGCGAGCCAGCGAGCGGCGGCGTTCACGCCGGTCACCAGCACAAAGAGCACCGCAACGAGCGCGGCTGCTCCCACGAGCCCCTTCAGCAGCATCCGCAGAACCTCTACAAGACCAAAGCCAGCAGCCTTTACACCGCGGTCGACGTCATCACGGAAGCGATCCGCCTTCGCCTCGCGCCGGACTTGCTTCCCGAGCTTGCTCGACCGCTTCGATGCGCGCCAGCCCCGTTCCGCGCCCTGTGGTGACGCATACGCTGAGGATCGCGACGCGCTTTGCTGGCGTGGATACGAGGCCCCGCCTCCAACTCCCGCAGGAGTCTGCTGGGCTGCCTGCGGGGACTTGGATGATGTCTTCTCCTGTGGCTGAGCCGTCTTCTTCGGCCCGGATGCACGACGCGCGCTCATCGGCGATCACGCGCCACGGCAACGAGCTCATTCCACGCCTCGATCGTGCGCGGATGGATCTGGCGCCGACGCTCGATGAGTGCCGTCAGCGAGGCCGCGTACACCTCGGCGAAAAGCGCCTTCAGCGGAACCGAACCCGGGAGTTCGCGCAACTGCCCCACGCCGGGGTAGTCACGCTGGGGCTCGATCGCGTCGGCGACGTACACAACGAGCGCCAGCGGGGACATCTCGGCGGCGCCATAGGTGTGGACGGCGATGGCATCGATGACAGCATCGGGCAGTTCGGGGAACGCCACGCGTAGATCAACCGCAGCAAGCGGACCGTGCAGCAGATACGGGAATGCCGCGTCGGCCTCGGTCATCGGGAGTCCGGCCCGCGCAGCCTGCACGAGCAGCTCTTCCCATGGCGTGTCGCGGTGCCAGTCGTGCAGCAGGCCCGCGAGACGCGCCGTCTCCGGGTCTACGCCGTACACCGTTGCGAGATCGCAGGCCGTGTCCGCCACGCGGATGGAGTGTGCGAGACTGCGGGGCGCCAGACGCGCCGCGAGCGCCGCGTATGCGCGCTCGTACGTCACCGGCGCCACGACGGAGCCCCATCGTAGAGCGCGTGCTTGCGCGCATATGCCGCAACCGCCTCCGGAAGCAGGTAACGCACCGGGCGCCGAGTGGCCATTCGCTCCCGGATATCGGTGGAAGAGATCGCGAGCAGCGGCACTTCCATCATCTCGATCCGAGGCGCGAGCGAGGCGGCCTGCGCCTGCAGCGCCGACAAGTCATAGCCAGGCCGGGTTGCAGCGATAAGCGTGCACAGATCCACCAGATGCGCCGAATCCTTCCACGTGAGGATGTCGAGAATCGCATCGGCACCCGTGATGAAGTAGAGCTCGGCCTCCGGTCCGTGCATCTCCCGAAGCTCGGTCATCGTGTCAACCGTGTAGGTGATACCGGGGCGATCGATCTCCATCCGGCTGACCTCAAAATCGGGGTTCTCAGCGGTCGCGATAGCCGTCATCACGTACCTATGCTCGGCGGCCGACACCCTGACGTGCGTCTTGCTCGCCGGTTCACCGGTAGGCATGAACAGCACACGGTCCAGGTTGAACTGGACGAGCGCTTCTTCGGCGGAAACGAGGTGACCGTAGTGAATCGGGTCGAACGTTCCGCCCATGATGCCGAGTCGGAGTTGCTTCCTCACTCGCGTATCTGACCGCTTCCCATAGCCACGTACTTGGTTGTGGTGAGCGCCACGAGCCCCATCGGGCCGCGCGCGTGCAGCTTCTGCGTAGAGATGCCGATCTCTGCGCCCAGGCCAAACTCCCCGCCGTCGGTGAACCGCGTGGAGGCGTTCACGTAGACCGCAGCCGCGTCCACCTCGTTCATGAAGCGGACCGCCGCCGAGTAGTCTCCGGTGATGATCGCCTCCGAGTGGCGCGTGCCGTACTTGTTGATGTGCGCGATCGCCTCGTCGAGCCCGGAAACCACCTTGCAGGCGATCTTGAGGTCCAGGTACTCGGTCTCCCAATCCGCCTCGGTGGCGGGTTGGATGCGCATGATCGCGCCGAGCGAGCGGGTCTTCTCGTCACCATAGACGGTAACGCCCTCTTCCTCGAGCGCGCGCAGGATTGGCGGTAGCGCGGTCTCGTAGATCGCCTCGTCCACGAGCAGGCTCTCGGCCGCATTACAGACGCCGGGGCGCTGGCACTTCGCGTTCACGACGATGCGTCGGCCCATGACAACATCGGCATCCTTGTGGATGTATATGTGGCAGTTGCCGGTTCCTGTCTCGATGACAGGCACTCTGGCGTTTTCGACGACGTTCTTGATGAGCCCTGCGCCGCCGCGCGGGATCAGAACGTCAATCAGGCCATGCAGACCCATGAGCTCCTCGGCAACGGCGCGGTCGGTCGAAATGACGAGTTGAATCGAACCCTCGGGCAGCCCCGCGCCGACTGCGGCGTTTGAGAGTACTCGGGCCATCGCCACGTTCGAATTGGCAGCCATCGAACCGCCGCGCAAGATGACAGCGTTGCCGGTCTTGATGCACAGGCCCGCCGCATCAGCCGTCACGTTCGGCCGAGCCTCATAGATCATCGCAACAACGCCGAGGGGTACACGAATCTGCTGCAGCCAGATACCGTTGGCAAGCCGGGAGCCGCTGACAACCTCGCCGATCGGATCGGGCAGCGTGGACAGACTCTTGAGCGCCTCCGAGATTGCCTTGACGCGGACGGGGTTGAGCTCCAGGCGATCGATCAGCGACGGCGCCACGCCCTTCTCGCGCGCGGCCTGCACGTCCGCGGAGTTTGCCGCGAGGATCTCGTCTTGCTTGGCCACCAGAGCGTGCGCCATGGCGAGAAGCGCCCGATTACGCTGGTCACTTGACGTGTTCGCCAGCGACATCGCGGCCTGCCGCGCTCGGAGTGCCAGATCTACGACCTCGGACATATGCCGTCCTTCCCTTTCAGTCGTGCTTAGAGGACAACCAGGTGATCACGATGAATGACTTCCGAGCCGTCCCAGGTGGCAAGCACACGGGCAATCTCGCTCGTCTTGAGACCGTGGACCTTCGTCAGGTCCGCTGACGACATCCCCGCGATCCCTCGCGCCACCACATTGCCATCGCCGTCCTGAACCGATATCGGCTCACCTGCGACAAAGCTCCCCGACACGCCCGTCACGCCGGCTGGGAGCAGGCTCTTGCCACCGAAGCATAGGGCGTCTCTCGCGCCATCGTCAATTGTCACGGACCCGTGCGGATGACCAGCGTACGCCAGCCAGAGCTTCTTGCCCTTGACCGCGGCCTCGCCGCCCGCAAAAAGCGTCCCTACAGGCCTTCCTTCGGCCACATCCACGAGCACATTCGGCCGACGTCCGTCGCAAACCACCATCGGGATTCCGGCCTTCATGAGCGCCCGCGCGGCCTCCAGCTTCGTCATCATCCCACCGCTGCCGACCGCCGATCCCGCACCACCAGCCGACGCCAGGTGCTCCTCGGTCACCGCCTCAACGCGCTCCACAAGTCGGGCGCCCTCGCACCGCCGCGGATCCGCCGAGTAGAGTCCCTCGATATCGGTCAGCAGCACCACGAGGTCCGCATGCACCATCATGCCGATGAGCGCGGCAAGGTTATCGTTGTCGCCAAAACGGATCTCGTCCGTGGCGGTAGTGTCATTCTCGTTTACAACCGGCACGACACCTAGGCCGAGCAGCCGGTCGAGCGTCTGGCACGCATTCACGTACTGGGCTCGGTGGGCAACATCGTGGCGCGTGAGCAGCACCTGCCCCACGGGCACCTGATGCTCGCCAAAGAGCTCGCGATAGGCGTCCAACAGGAGCGGTTGCCCAACCGCTGCGGTAGCCTGAAGCGTCGGCATGTCCGACGGCCGCGATGCGAGCCCCAGAAGGGGAAGCCCCGCCGCGATGGCGCCGCTCGAGACAATCACCACACGGTGGCCCAAGCCGCGCAGCTCTCGCACCTGAGCCACCAGCTGGCGCAGGTAGCAACGATCGACTTTCCCATCGGCCCCGGTGACCGTGGAGCTGCCGACTTTGATCACAAGCGTGTGCTTAGACACCATCATCCCCGTCATCAGCGTGGGTTTCGAACTCGAATGATACCGGTCCGATGTGTACCGTGTCGCCATCCCGGGCGCCTGCCGCACGCAGGCGACCCTCGACGCCCATGACGAAGAGCCGTCGCTGCAGGTACGCAACGGCCTCTTCGTTGTTCATATCGGTCTGGATTACGATCCGCTCGATCGCTGTGCCAAACACTTCCCAGCCACCGTCAGGAGCGCGCGTCACCGTTATGTCGCGCTCGGATGACGGCGCGTAGATGTACTCGGCAGCATAGGCGGGCGCCTCGGCCGGGACCGCGCTTCGCAGCTCGTAGACTTTCGCGGCCACCGCGCGCACAAGCGGCCCGAGCCCTTCCCCTGTCAATGCCGACACCGGGAAGTAGGCCAGCTCACGCTCGACGCACCAGGCCGCCACGCGGCCTGAACGCTCAACAGCGCCCTCGGCGTCCATCTTGTTGCCCACTATGATCCGCGGACGCCCGGCAAGCTCGGCAGCATGCGCTGCAAGTTCATTGTTGATGACGCAGAGATCCTCGATAGGATCACGCTGCTCGTAGCCGCCTGAGAGATCCACGACGTGAAGGATAAGCGCGGTGCGCTCGATGTGCCGCAGAAATGCATGTCCGAGACCGAGGCCCGCGCTCGCGCCCTCGATCAGCCCCGGAATATCCGCCACTACGAAGGAACGGTCCCCGCTCGACACAACACCCAGATTGGGCACGAGCGTCGTGAACGGGTAGTCAGCGATCTTCGGACGAGCCGCGCTCATGCGGGCGATGAGTGAGGACTTGCCCACACTCGGCAACCCGACAAGCGCAGCGTCGGCCAGCAATTTGAGTTCGAGCTCTATCCAGCGCTCCTGGCCAGGAACGCCGAGTTCCGCGAAGGTCGGTGCGCGCCGGGTTGACGTCACGAAGTGGCGGTTGCCGCGGCCGCCCACGCCGCCACGAACGACCACGAGGCGCTCGCCATCGCGCACGAGATCCCCAATGAGGTCGCCGGTCTCGGCATCTCGCACGAGCGTGCCCTTCGGGACCCTCAGAACCAGATCATCGCCAGAAGCGCCCTCACGCGCGGAGCCCTTGCCGTGCGTGCCACGCTCCGCTTTGAAGTGACGGCGATAGTGGTAGTCAATAAGCGTTGACAGCGTGCCGTCGGCCTCGAGCACGACGTCGCCGCCGTCGCCGCCGTCGCCGCCGTCCGGGCCGCCCTTGGGCACGTGTGCCTCGCGGCGGAACGACGCACACCCGGCGCCGCCGTCGCCCGCCTTGACATGTATCTTGGCTTCATCGATGAACACGCAATCACACCTCTTGTTCCGCGAATCTCAGGAACCATAGTAGCGCACGCCGGATCCATAGCGTGTCGCCCGGGTCATCCCCGATACCTCAAACGTGCACGAGGCCCCCCGCGCGCACGCGGGAGGCCTCGATCAGGTTCTACTCTGGAGCAGAAGAACTACACCTGCGGCAGAACATGCACGCGGCGGTCTTTCCCGCGTGTGAACTCGACGACGCCGTCGATCTTTGCAAACAGCGTGTCGTCACGGCCGAGGCCGACGTTCTGACCGGGCTTGAGCCTGGTCCCACGCTGGCGCACCAGGATCGAACCGGCGGTAACAACCTGGCCGGAAAAACGCTTCACGCCAAGCCGCTGGGCCTGTGAGTCACGACCGTTTCGGGTCGAACCCATACCTTTCTTGTGAGCCATTCTCGATCACCCTCTAATCGTGGGACGTTGCCCGTGAACTAGCCTTCGTACTTCTTGGCGTGAACGCCGCAGTAGAGCGAGCCTTCCTTCGGCTTGTTGGTGCACTGCGAGCCGTCGGACTTCTTGGCAGCGCAGGTTGCAGCGGCATCCGCTGCGGCGATCTCGGCAACCGGCGCTTCAACTACCGGAACCTCGATTGCCACGGTCTCAGCAACCGGTGCCTCGACGGCTTTCTCGGCCGCCTTTGGCTTCTCGGCCTTCACGGCCGCTTTCTTGGGGGCCGAGCCATCAAGGGACACACTCAGGATCTTGACGGCCGTAAGGTTCTGCCGATGACCCTTCGTACGCTTGTAGCCCTTGCGCTTCTTGAACTTGAAGATGATGCTCTTCTCGCCCTTGAAGTGCTCGATGACTTCCGCCGTGACACTCGCGGCGGCGATCTCAGACGGGGTAGCGCACACCGTGTCGCCATCGACGATCATGATGACCGGCAGGGTGACAGTCTCGCCCACTTCCGCGTCGAGCTTCTCGACCGCAACGAGCGTTCCTTCTTCTACCTTGGCCTGTTTGCCACCGATATTCACCACTGCATACATGGGTTGTCGCTCCAGTCAGCCGGAATACACGCGAGGCGAAATCCTAACAGAACGCGCGGCAAGGCGTCAACGTCGCCGCTGCGTCTAGATAGGGTACCACACGCCCGCTATGCCATGGTATCAAGACCCACACTACCCGTCTTTCCTTCCATCAAGACACGCACTTCAACCGCTCCCGCGTCTGGATCGACGATGACGTTCAGCTGTTTCCCGCTCTCGGCGCGCAGCAGCGCGAGCGCGTTGTGTCCCGGGGCGTTGACGAGCGCATACGTTTCGGGATGCAGACCCACGAGATATGCGGGCGAGCGTCCGGTCAACAGGATCTCCCTGAGTCTGCGCTCAACCATGATGCGTCTGGTTGTCTCGGAGAGAACCCTCCCCTCGCCGTGACAGACCGGGCAGGGCTCGGTAAGAGCGCCGTACACACCGTCAGTCACGTTCTTGCGAGTCAGTTCGAGAAGACCGAGGCGCGAGATCTCCGAAACCCTCGTCTTCGTTCTGTCGGATTGCAGGGCCTCGGTGAAGCGCTCCACTACACGTTGCCGGTTGCCCGCATCCTCCATGTCAATGAAGTCGATCACGATGATTCCGCCGATGTCGCGCAGCCGGAGCTGACGCACGACCTCAACGGCAGCCTCCAGATTGGTCCGCACTACTGTGTCCTCAAGGCTGCGGCGACCCACGAAACTGCCAGTGTTCACGTCAATGGCGGTCAGTGCCTCCGTCACGTCGATCGCGATGTAGCCCCCGGAAGGCAGCGGAACCGTCCGCCGCAGAGCGATATCGATGTCCGTCTGGAGGTGATACGTATCAAACAGCGCCTCATGCTCACGATGGAGGTGTACCCGTTTCGCGAGCTTGGGCGCCGTCTTCTTCAGCAGCGATACAACCTTCTCGTACACTCGCTTGTCATCCACAAACAGCGCACGATACTCCTCGTTGAATGCATCGCGCACGAGTCGCAACGCGAGGTCCATCTCGGCGTAGATGAGCTCGGGTGCCAGCCCCTCGCGAGCTTGGCTCTCCACCCGCTTCCACAGGCGCAGGAGGAACTCGATGTCCTGGCCAAGTTCCTCAGACGTTCCCGTGGCCGCCGCCGTCCGGACGATCGCGCCGAGTCCTGCGGGCAACAGCGGCTCAACGATCCCGCTCAGGCGCTCCCTCTCTTCATCGGGAATCTTACGCGAGATGCCTACAACCGACGAGAAGGGCATCAGAACGACATACCGCCCGGGAAGCGTGATATCCATGGTCACACGAGCGCCTTTGGTGCCCATAGGATCCTTCAGCACCTGCACCATCACGCGCTGACCGGACTTCACCAGGCTCTGGATCTCCCGCTTCACGCCTGCCTGGATTTCCACGGGACCGACGACCTCGTGAACGTAGAGAAATGCATTCTTCTCAAGGCCAATGTCAACGAACGCAGCCTGCATCCCCGGAAGAACGTCGCGAACCACACCCACGTACACGTTGCCGACAACGCTTCGCTTCGGGCGCTCAACATAGAGTTCTACAAGTCGTCGATCCTCGAGGATCGCGACTCTCGTTTCGTGTGTGTCGTGCGAAATCAACATCTCGCGCGTGATATCCACAGTCACTCTTCGTGCCCGCTAGAGGGGTTCGTGCCAGCCCTCGGCATCCTCACTGAACAGTCCCGTGCGCGTCACTAATGTCCGGATGTTCAATCCAAGCGCAGCGCCGACAAATGCGTCCGGGCGTAGCGATCCTGCGTCGCCCATTCGGACTGCCATCCGAATGGTGGTTGCATCCGCATCCGACACGATCTCCGGCTCCTTCGGGAGCGTCTGAGACAGGTCGAAAACCTTCGGCTTACCTTTATGCTCGACGCGCATCGTTCCGGTGTCCAGGAGTAGGCGCACTGCCTGCTCCACCTCTTCTTGCGGGGCCCTCCTTTCCATACGAACGTCGTATGTTGCAATCGTCAGTGCCGCCGCTAGTGACGGTTCCTTCGAAGAAACATACCCACACTGACGCGATGATAGGTCCGGCGCACTCGCGCGGCTGAGAGCCGCCAGTGCCTCGTCCACCGGAATGAACCGAGTCAGCAGGAGATCCAAGTACTCACGCTCGCCAGCCGTTCCAACGGGGAGCGCCGGCCCAAACGATGCGCGCATCCGCGGCGTGAATCCCTGGCTCACAGCATACGGCAATCCACTCCGGCGCACAGCCCGCTCGCACGCTCGGATTAGCTCAAGGTGCGAGAGATACCGTAGGCGCCCTACCTTCTGGAAGCGTACGCGCAGGCGAAAGCCCTCAGCCACGACGGCCCCCTTCCGCCTGGACAACTACGTCAGCATCGCATGCACCGCACACACCGCAGCCAGTGCACGCGTCAAAGGTGCAGTCAGGCGTGGTCACTCCTTTGCGCGCAAGATCCGACTCCGCGCGCAGGAAGCTCTCGGAGATGCCGCTGTCGATGTGCGCCCACGGCAGCGGTGTGTCGAAGGCAAACGGCTCCGAGGCGCGCTGCTCGGGATCGAGTCCAGTGCGTTCGAAGGCCACGCGCCAGCGCGCGAGCGAGAAGTGCTCCGTCCACGCGTCGAATACGGCACCTTCGCCCCACGCGGCCTCTATCGCAGCAGCCACGGACCGGTCGCCCCGCGCAAGCACGGCTTCCAGGAACGAGACGTCAGCGTCATGCCATGAGAGGTCCACGCCGCGATGAGGCATCGCCTCACGAAGAATGTGCTGGCGACGTTTGACCTCGGATGGCGGGATCTGGCCTTCCCATTGAAAGGGCGTGTGCGCCTTGGGCACGAAGGTAGAGACCGAGACACCGATCCGTATGCCACCACGCTCCGGAGGGGGCGTCGACTCCCGGGCAGCGGCATGCACACGAGCCACGAGCGCCCCGATCGCCGCAACGTCTTCGTCCGTCTCGGTGGGCAGACCGATCATGAAGTAGAGCTTGACGCGGCGCCAACCGGCCTCAAACGCCGAACGCACGGTGGTGAGGAGCTCCTCCTCGGTGATGTTCTTGTTGATCGCATCACGCAGACGTTGCGAACCGGCCTCCGGCGCAAACGTGAGACCGCTCTTGCGCCCCTCCCCGAGAAGCCGGGCAATCGCCAGGGTGAACGAGTCCACCCTCAGCGAGGGCACCGACACGGCAACGGCGGTTCCCTCCAGGCGGCGGCTCAAGCGGCGCAGGATGTCCTCTAGCTGCGAATGGTCCGCCGTGGAAAGCGATGTCAGCGAGACCTCTTCGTAGCCGGTGCACGCGAGGGACGCAAGCGCGTCGCGCACCACCGAGTCGGCCCGGCGCTCGCGGACAGGCCGGTAGACCATTCCGGCTTGACAGAAGCGGCAGCCACGCGAACAACCCCGAAGCACTTCTATGGTCACCCGGTCGTGAACCACGTCGGCATACGGCACCACGGGACAAACTGGCGAGCGCATGCTGTCCAGATCACGCAGGATTCGTCGGCGGACGCGCGCCGGGGCCCCGCCACGCGCAACCAGCGCACCGCTCTCGTCGGGCGCGTAAAGCGCGGGAACATACACACCCTCAATGCCGGCGAGCGAACGCAGCAGCTCCGCACGATTCAGACCGCCGATGCGGGCCGCGCGATGCGCCGCAACGATTTCGGGCAACGCCTCTTCCCCGTCACCGATGAGAATCGCGTCAAAAAACGGGGCCACGGGCTCAGGATTGTGCGCGCACGGCCCGCCGCCAATGACCAGCGGATCGGTGTCTCTGCGCCGTTCCGCATGCAGCGGGATGCGCGCGAGATCAAGAGCCTCGCAGATGTTGGTGTAAGTCAGCTCGTACGCCAGCGTGATACCTATGAGATCGCATTCCGCGAGAGGCATACACGACTCGAGCGTGAAAAGCGGCACGTCGGCAGCTCGCATTGCTGATGCCATGTCCGGCCAGGGAACGTACACGCGCTCGACCGCACAGCCATCGAGCGCGCGTACGCGCTCGGCAAGGATCTGGAGTGCCTGGTTCGCCATCCCCACTTCATAGGTGTCGGGGTACATCAGCGCAACGCGGTAGTCCGCCGCAGAATTGGCGACGGCGTTCCATTCGTGATCTACGTAGCGGGACGGCCGCTCCACGCGGGCGAGCAGCGGTTCGATCTTGCCCCAAAGGTCGGTCACGCGCCGACTCCGTCAACCGGGACCGGCGCTCCGGTCTGTCCCTCAAGCGGAACCGTTGCTTCAGGAGTAACCGCAGGAAGCATCAGTGTGATGCCCGGCGCCTGCGGGGGCACGGGCGCACGACGGCTGCCAAGTCCCGGGCGCCTACGCGGCAACGTGCTCGCAGCATGTTCGGCTAGATCCCTCAGTCTGGCGGTCACTTTGGCAATGTCCCCATCCTCTTCAAAGTAGCCGATAGCCGTCTTTCCCATCGCGAGCGTTCCCGAGTAGCCGATACCGCCCTTCACGGCCCAGCCGAGGACGGGGACAACCGAAAGCGCTTGCCTGGCCACCGCGCGAAGCAGGAAGCCGCCGCCAACGACCGCGGCGAGTTCCTTGATGCGATCCACTCCAAGCGGCTGACCGTAGGCGGCCGCAATCTGGAGGAGCATCTTCGCCTGGTTCGCGGTCATGATCGGCATATCGGCACCGGGAATAGGCGTCACCGCACCAATCAGCGCATTCTGCCATGCCGTCGTCTTCACGGCCTCCTCAGCAACAGCGCGCCGGACGAAGGCGAAGTTGTGCGCGAACGCGAGACGCTTGCTCGCCAGGTTGTCACCCACCCACTGCCCGAGCTCCTCGAGCACGTGCACCGGATCGAGGCGCACGATCGTATCACCAGAAGGCTGTACGAGGGCATCGCCGATCGCTCCGGCCCGGCACGCATCTCCGAGGCCGAGGACGACCACCGGAATCCGCATGCGGCGCGGCTCGGCAATCGCATCGCGCAGCGCACTGGATCCAGCTCCGCCCACAACGACGACCAGGTCGGTCCCGAGCGCCACGCCATACGTGCGACCGGGTTCAACAACCTCGATCTGGAGACGCGCGCCCGACGTCCGGGGGCGCAACGCCTCCCGAACCGCCTCGATGAGCGCGTCGGGCGCGTCTATCTCAACGAACACCGTCAGCAGTACCGGGCGTTCGCGCTCCTCAACTAGCCGTGCGCTGGACTTTATCAAATCGCGCACATCGACCGGTATCGCCATGACGCGCCTCCCTCTCCTAGCCCGACGTCCCGTACCGTCTCGACCAGACCGATAGTAGCAGTCCTACGGCGGCAAGGTTCGTAACCATCGACGAACTGCCATAGCTGATGAACGGCAAGGGAATGCCCGTGATCGGCATTATTCCGATCGTCATGCCGATGTTCTCTAGAATCTGGAACAGCCACATGCCAAGGACACCGGCCGCAATCAGCGAGCCGAACAGATCTCGCGATGATGTGGCGATTGCGAGGGCCGCCATAAGCAGAGCGAGGTACAGCCCGAGCAGCAGTAGGCCACCGGTAAATCCAAGCTCTTCACCGAGGACTGCGAAGATGAAGTCAGTGTGACGCTCGGGCAGGAAGTGCAGATTCGACTGCGTACCGGCGCCCAGACCCTTGCCTGTAAGACCGCCGGAACCGATGGCAATCATCGACTGTTCAAGGTTGTAGCCAGCCCCGCTGGGATCTAGGGAATGATCCACAAACACGAGCAAACGCTTCATTTGGTAGTCCTTGAGCAGCTCAAACTTTACGACAACGCCGATTGCAAGCGCCGCCACGAGTGCCCCAACTACGAAGTACTTGGCCTTCATTCCACCGGGAATGAGCATCACCGCCGCCGTTGCGACAAAGACCAGGCCGGTACCCAGGTCGGGCTGGAGCATGATCAGCCCGACCGCGCCTCCGACGAACAGGAGCACCTTGAAGACCTTGCCGGGCGCGTCCACCCGGCCCTGGAATCCGGCAATCACCCAGGCGAGTACGATGATGTACACAAGTTTCGCCGGCTCGGAAGGCTGCCCTATTTGATAGCCGAACAGGGCCACCCACGACTGGGCGCCACTCTGAGTGACTCCCAGCCCGGGAATCCGCGGCATAATCATGAGAAGCGCGCACAGTGTTCCGAGCGCGCCAATCCAACCACCGTAGCGGCGGTAGTCCATGAACCACATCACGAACATCGCCACGACGCCCAGTCCGATGCCCACGATGTGTCGAACCATCGTGCTCGTGGCAACGGTCGCCGAGTCCACGACGATCGTCCCGTAGATTGCAAGTCCGACCACCGTCAGCACCAGCGGCACGTTCACCGCATCCAGTGCCCGACGTGAACGGGATCTGTCGACGGCCCTCATCGCGATGCGTCCGTTGTGTGCACGGTCGTAATCTCCTCGCCGAGCAACGCCGCCAGGATGTTGCGGGCCGCTGGCCCCGCAACCGAGCCACCGTGCCCGCCCTGCTCGATGATGACCGCCACGGCGTACTGCGGATCGCCAGCAGGGGCATAGCCGCAGAACCAGGCGTAGTCGTCCTTGCCCTTGACTTCGGCCGTACCGGTCTTGCCGGCAACCGTTACACCGAACGTCTGGAAGACGCTCTTCGCCGTTCCCGACTGGGTAACCGCGACAAGCGCCCGCTGAACCACCGCCAGCGATGCGTCGGACACGCCGGTGTCGGCAAGAACGGCCGGATCGGTGGTCCTGATGGCGTTGCCATCGCTATCGAGTACGGACAGCAAAACGTGAGGCCGCATCACGGCACCATCGTTTGCGATACCAGCGTAGACCATCGCCATCTGCAGAGGGGTGGCCAGCATGTCGCCCTGCCCGATGGCCATGTTCACGGTGTCGCCAGGCAGCCACTGCTGGTATTCGGGGTAGTTCTGGTTATATGCCGCTTTCCAGTCAGCATCGGGAACGCGGCCCGAGACCTCACCGGGCAGATCTACGCCGGTGTCAGAGCCGAGGCCGAAGGCCCGTGCCTGCGCCTGCAGGAACTCACCATTGCCGGCGTAGTACTCCTTGTAGAGTGCATAGCCGATCTCGTAGAAGACGACGTCGCATGAGTCGGCCATGCCGCTGACGACGGTCTCCGTGCCGTGGCCAGCGTGGCGCCAGCACCACTTTGGCCATTGCTTGCCCATTTCCGTCCAGCGCCCCGTGCACAAGAACGTGTCGCCATCGTAGGTTACGCCGCTCTCTAGTCCCGCAAGCGCCGTGATCACTTTGAACGTGGATGCCGGGGGATACGCCGCCATGATCGCCCGGTTGTTGAGCGGATACTCGCTGTCTTCGTCCGTGAGGGCCGCCCACTCCCCCGTGCTGATGCCGCCGATGAAAGCGGACGGATCGTAGGTGGGGCGGCTCGCCATTGCTATGACGTCACCGGTCTTGATATCCACGACCACCGCGGCGCCAGCTACAGCATCCGTGTAGCCTTGCCGATGGGCCTCGGTAATCGCAAGATCGAGCTGCTCCTCGGCGACACGCTGGATCTCGATGTCGATCGTGAGCATGACATCGTTGCCGGCCCGTTCTGCCTCTTCGCTGACCACGCGCTGCGGCTCGCCCGCCGCATTCACTTCGATGCGACGCCATCCCTTGTCGCCCTGCAGCACACCCTCGTACTGGAGTTCCACACCGGACTTGCCCACGGTGTCGCCGATCTCGTACCCGGAGTACTCGTCGGAATTGGCATATTGGGCCTCAGAAATCGTGCCGGTATAGCCAAGGAGATGGGCGGCGAGTGTGCCTTGCGGGTATTCCCGGACGGCAACTTCCTCAACGTCGATCCACGGGAAGTCCGTTTGCCGCTCGAGCAGTTTGGCCGCAACCTCAATGTCGATGTTCTCCGCCACGGTACGGGGGCGAAGCGCCTCCTCGGTCACATCCGCAACGTCCGTGTAGATCGCCTCCGGCGTTGTGCCAAGAATCAACGCGAGCTCGCCAAAGACCTCCTCCAACTGGCGGGATGTCGGATCGTCGGACGTCTTGTCATTGCGACTCCGGGCAAGCAGCTCCGCTATGTCTCCCGCGGTAGGATCAACTGTCACCGAGAGTGATGACCGGTTGATCACCAATGCCACCCCGTTGCGATCGTAGATGCAGCCGCGCGGCGCATCGATCGATATCTCACGGACCCGGTTGTTGTCCGCCTCAGCGGCATACGACTCGCCATTGAGGACCTGAAGCGTCCACAGGCGCACCAGCAGCGCCCCCAAGACGATGATGATGAGCACGCCAAGCGTCCCAAAGCGAGACCTGAGATCCTGGCGAAAGTCTGACATGGATGCGGGAACTCCAGACGGTTTGCTTGCGGCCGCCGCCTCTAGGCGAGACGGCCGAGGGACTTCATCGCGCGATCGGAGCGCAGCCAGCGCGCAAGCCACGGATAGGCGAGCATTAGTAGAATCACATTATACACAGCGCGCGGCATGACAACGGTGAGCAGAGACTCCCAGAACGCGGGACCCACGCCGAGGATCGCAAGAATGAGCAGATACGCCGTGTCTGCGGCAAATGCGGTCACGACGGTTATCGTTGCTGGCGCCAGCCATCCCTCGGCGAACACGTTCTCCTGAATCAGGCCAGCCGCGTAGCCACCAACGGTGAGAATGAGGGCCCACGCGCCAACCGGCCCCGTCCCCAGAAGATCTAGCAGGATTCCCGATACGAAGCCCGCCGTCGCGCCCACGGTCGGCCCACGGAAGAAGGCAAGCGTGATGACCACAAGCAGCGGGAAGTTCGGAACGATGCCGAAGATCGCCAGATGGGACGCCAGCATCACCTGTAGGATGAAGGACCCCAGGAGCACGAGAACGATCGACCGTGACGTCATCATTCAATGACCCCCGACCCCGTGGCGGAGGTTGAGCCCACAAGCACTAGGACCTCCTCGATCTCGTTGATCGGAACCCGCGACTTCACGACTATGTCCGGATAGAGTTCGCCTCGCTGGTCGTCCACCTCGATGATGTCCCCGATCACGATGCCTTTCGGGTACACGCCGCCGATGCCACTCGTAATCACCACGTCGCCCACGACCGGCAACGATGTTCGATCGACATACTCCATCGTCAGTTCCTGGCTTACCGAGCCCCGCACAATGCCTGGGGTGCGGCTCGACTGCACCATGGCCGCAACCCCGCTCTGTTGATCGGTGATGAGCCGGACGGTCGACGCATACGGCGTCACGTCAACCACCTGCCCGACTAGACCCTGTGCGGCCACGACGGGCATCCCGGGTTCAACGCCATCTACCGATCCCCGGTTGATCGTGAGCACACCCTCCCACGTGCTGGTAGGCTGCCCGATCACCTGCGCACCCAGGCTTGCGAGGTCGTTCTCATCGGCGAACTGCACGAGCGCCTGAAGACGCTGGTTCTCAAGCTCAGCTTCCTCGAGTTCCGCGAGACGAGCCTTCAGCTCCTCGTTCTGCGCCTCCAGCGCCGCGAGATGCTTCTTCGAGGCTCCGAGGCCATCGAAGAAGTTCCCGACCGCACGGAACGGACTCGTCGCCCACGTGCCGGCGGCCTCCACCGGGGCGCTGATCGCGAGAACGACCCGGCGGGCGTCATGCAGCACGCCGCTGTCGCTTTCGCGAAAGTACAGCGTCAACGCGACGAGAGAGAGAATGATGAGAACAGCGAGCAGCGCGGGGTTGCCCCGCTTGGGCTCGGATTGCCCGACGCGCATGACGAGCCCTCCGTTGCTAGCGCGAGACCGTCAGTACTTTCTTCAGGACGTCTATCTCCTCGAGGGCCTGCGCCGACCCGAGCACAACGTTGATGAGTGCGTTCTCCGAGACGTGCACAGGCATTCCCGTTTCGGCCTTGATTCGCTCGTCAAGGGCGCGCAGGAGTGCCCCACCACCGGTAAGGACGATACCGTACTCCATGATATCGCTTGCGAGCTCCGGCGGGGTCTTCTCAAGGGTGCCTTTGATCGCCGTGATGATCGCCTGGGTCGGCTCTTCGATGGCGACCCGGATCTCCTCGGATGAGATCTGGAACGTGCGCGGCAGACCGGTCAGGAGGTCACGGCCACGGACTTCCACGTCAAGCTCCTCGGCGAGAGGATATGCCGAGCCGATCTCGAACTTGATCTCCTCGGACGTACGTTCGCCGATGAGGACGTTGAACTCCTTCTTGATGAAGGCAATGATCGCCTCGTCGAATTCGTCCCCGCCGATGCGGATTGACTGCGCGACCACGATGCCGCCCAGTGAAATGATCGCAACCTCAGTGGTACCGCCACCGATGTCCACGACCATGTTGCCGGTCGGCTCCTGGACCGGCAGCCCGACACCAATCGCTGCGGCCATCGGCTCCTCGATGAGGTATGCACTCCGTGCGCCCGCTTGCATCGTCGCCTCGAAGACAGCGCGCTTTTCGACCTCGGTCACGCCACTTGGAACGCACACAACAACGCGAGGCTTTGGCTGCCATGGGAATCGCTTCACGCGGGTCTTGTTGATGAAGTACCGCAACATCGCTTCAGTGACCTCAAAGTCAGCAATGACGCCATCTTTTAGCGGACGGATGGCCACGATGTTGCCGGGCGTCCGGCCGAGCATACGCTTGGCCTCGACGCCCACAGCCAGGACGCGCTTTGTGTCTCGCTCGACCGCGACAACCGACGGTTCAATGAGCACGATGCCTCGGCCGCGGACGGATACAAGGGTGTTCGCGGTCCCAAGATCGACCGCCATGTCTCCACCCCATGAATCAAAAAACATATCGATAAGCGACAAGTCGCCGTCTCCTCTCGAGGCAAGCAGACCGCAGACATCCACCATCTGATGACGTGAACGCGCAGCGGTTGCACGCACAGGTGTCGTGCGGCACGCGCACATACGGCAGAAGTGTACCAGACCTGTCGCGTGAGAACACTCTCCAGAGGTACTCGATTGGGCAACCCCGCAGCTAGAGGGCCCTGTCGGCTAGACGAGGCCGAGGTCTCGAAGGCTCGCATGCTGTCCAGATTCGCCGATCACAACGTGGTCGAGCACTTCGATGCCGAGAACGTCTCCAGCTTTGACCAGCCGACGCGTGAGCTGGATGTCCGCCCCGGAGGGCGTTGGGTCCCCACTGGGGTGGTTGTGCACGACAACGAGTGAGGCCGCCGAGACCCTGACCGCATCCTTGAAGAGCTCACGCGGATGCACGATCGACGCATTCAGGCTGCCTACGGAGACCTCAATCGTCTTCAGCAGCTGGTTCTTGGTGTTGAGCGCAAGAGCCCAGAAGTGCTCCCGATCGCACCCCCGCAGCTGCGGCCCGCACACGCGAACGACATCCTCTGGCCCCGATATGATGGGGCGTTGCCCCGGGCCACGTACCGCAGCCCTTCGACTGATCTCTAGCGCGGCCAGAAACCGCGCGGCGGCAACCGGCCCGATGCCCTCGTAGCAGTAGAGGTCCTCGGCACAGAGGCGCCAGAGTCCGTCGGGCATTGGATACGCGGACAGCAGTCCTTCGCCGACGGACTCATCGCTGCCGCCAAGGGCCAGCGAGATCAGTGCCTCGTCGGAAACGGCCTCCCCTTGCCCGTACAGGACCATGTCGCGCGCGTGCACGCGCTCTCCCACCAGACGCGGCGCCACGTGTGCCCCCTTTACCGCGAGTGATTCAACTCGCCCTCGACCACCTGTGTGCAGCTCATCGCGACCCCCGCCGCCGCGTTGCGAGCGTGCTTGGCTTTGCGCCTTCAATGGAGAACGCGCACACGGCAGAAACAAAGCCGCATGCGCGCTCTCCGACGCCTTGGCCCGGCGCCACTACCAGGCCGCCGGCGTTCTACTGGAACTCAGGATGCCACACGAACTTCAAACGGAACTTCCCACAGTCTGAACCTAGTGAACCGAGCACGAAAGACACGGGTCATATGCCCGCACAAGCTTCTCCATCATGAAGAGGAACTCGTCTTTCGGGAGTCCAACAAGCGATGGAGCTATGGCACGCATGTCGGCGTCCAAATTCCCGAGGTTCTGGGCCGTCGGCGTTATGACATCGCCGGCCGTCACGATACCGTTCGCATCGAACGAGTAGCCGTGATAGAGCGTTCCACGCGGAGCCTCGGTTGCCGATGCGCCGCTGCCCTCACGAGGCAAAACCGTCACGGGCCTACTGGAACCGCCCATCGCGAGCAGCTCGTCGATAATCGTTATACACCGTTCGCATGCGTCCACAAGTTCGACAGCCTGCGCGGGGTTGTTCAGGAACGGATTCCGCGATCCGGCGGCAAGACCCAGTTCCGCAGCAACAGCTTTCGCCCGTGGCATGAGAAGCTGCGCCGATAGGTTCAGCCTCGGCAACGAGCCCACCATGAACGGCCGACCGTTGTGCGAGCTGTGCTTCGCGTTGCTGTGCGAGACCACTGACTCGGTGATGACAGCGCGGTAGTCGGCGATCGGACGGCGCGCGCCTGAGGTGAGCGCGCCAATCTGTCCGTCGTAGAACGCGTACTCCGCGTCGTCCACGAGGGCCAGCATGTCGCCTTCCGTCGCGAAATCAGGCACCGCGAAGGAGTTGAAGAGCTCGGCCGTTGCCACGGTGTCGCCGATCAGCGAGACGAGCCTGGCCCGGAAGGACTTGAGATCCGCCACACTTGGCTCGGCAGTGAACCCGCCAACAACTGCGGTAACCGGGTGCACCGGACGCCCGCCGACAAGTGTGGTGAGCTCGTTGCCCGTCTTCTTGATCAGAAGCGCGCGCTCCACGATGTCCGGATTGGTTGCGGCTAGCGGGAAGACACTGGGCAGACCGACGAAGTCCGGCGCAGCGAACACGTAGAGATGCGTGGCGTGATTCTGCAGGTACGATCCGTAGATGAGCAGCTTGCGCAGCGCAACCGTTCTGGGGCTCACATCGATGCCAAACGCAGCCTCAACGGCCTTCAGTGCGGTGACCGCGTGGTTGGGCGAACAGATGCCGCAAATGCGAGATGTGATCAGCGAAACCTCGTCGTAACGTCGGCCGACAACCATTGACTCAAAGAAGCGCGACGCCTCGATGATGTCCATGCGCACGTCCCTGACGCGGTCGCCGTCCAGTTCCACGGTGATGGTGCCGTGGCCCTCGATACGAGCGACGTGTTCAACGGTAATGGTGCTCATCGGGCGGCCTCCCCGTACGAGTTGTAGATACTGAGTGCCTGGTCGATGCGTGCGGGATCCAGTCCTTTGTCCGCAAAGACCACGCGGGCGGCAGCGAGATTGGCCACCGGAGAAAGTCCGCGGCACCCTGTGCAGGCACGCCCTCGGCTAACGCAGATCGCACCACAGCCGGTGCGGGTGATCAGGCCCAGACAGGGCTGGCCGGAATCGAGGAGACACAGGTTCTCGTTCGTCTTGCAGAGCGCACACAGTGGGTCCTCGGCGGGGCGATCGGCAAGACCGCGCACCGCCCGGTTGAGCACCCGGACGAACTCCGCCGGATCGATCGGGCAACCGGGGACGTGATAGTCCACGGAGATGACGGACTCGACTGGCGCCGGGGCCCTGCGGCCTCGGGCCACGGGAGCGCCTGCTCCGTAGACCGTTGCGAACCGCTGCTCCAGGTCTCCGGTGCCGGCGAGTGCCGGAATACCGCCCAGTACCGCGCACGCCCCGATGGCAACGACGACGGCCGCCGTCTCCCGCACGCGCTTCAGGAGCGCCTCGTGCTCGTCCGTCGTTACGGCACCTTCGATCACTGCCACGTCATAGGCGTCTGGCATGTGTCCCGATGAAGCGAGCTGCCAGTAGACGAGATCTATCGTACCGAGGACGTCCAGAAGGTGGTCTTCCATGTTGGTGATCTGGACCTGGCAACCGAAGTCGCTCGCCAGACCGACGAAAACTACGCGCGGCGCCATCTATATCGCCCCCTGCAGGTTCATGGCTTCCCAGTAACTGAAGACCGGTCCGTCCGTGCAGGCGTACTGATGACCCACGCCGCAATGGCCACACTTGCCCACGCCACACTTCATGCGACGCTCGAACGACACGTAGATCCTATCGACGTCCATCTGCTTCTTGCGCATCTCCTCGATAACGTACTTGTACATCACGGGAGGTCCGCAGATCGCGCCGTACGTGTTGTCGGGATTGACGTCGATGCGATCGAAGAGCTTCGTCACCAGACCCACTTCGCCGTCCCACGTCTCGTCTGGCTGGTCAACAGTGAGGATCAGGTTGAAGTCATCGCGATGCTTCCACATGTCGAACTGCTGCCGGAACAGCACCTCGGAGGGATTACGCGACCCGTACAGGATCGTCACCGTGCCGAACTCATGGCGCTCGTCGTGTATATGGTTGATGAGCGACTTCAGAGGCGCGATCCCGAGGCCACCGGCCACAAGCAAGATGTCGTGCCCCTTCATCTCTTCGAACGGGAATCCGCGACCGTACGGGCCGCGCAGACCAACCACGTCACCACACTGTTTCCGATGAAGTGCGCCGGTTACGTCACCTGAATTGCGGACACACAGTTCGATGAAACCCTGCTTGCTCGGTGCCGACGAGATGGACACCGGCGCCTCGCCAACCCCAAATAGGCTCAACTCGATAAACTGCCCCGAGTCAAACGTGAAGTTCTCGCGAACGTCAGCATCGATGATCCGGAGTTCGAAGAGCTTCTCCTTCTCGGTGAGATCGATGATCGAGGTGATACGCGCCTGCCACGGGTGGTACGGCGTGGCGCACGAACACACATGTCCCTCTTCGTGGCCGCTCACTGGACGGCTCCTTTCTGCAGGGCGCCAATCACAGCGGCAGGCGTGATACCCGTCGGACACGCACGGGCACAACGGCCGCAGCCGACACACAGTACACGCTTGTACTTGGTCAGATGGCCGAGCTGCTTGTGGTAGTAGCGGTAGCGGACACGGCTCGCGCGCGTCCCGCGGAAGTTCTGACCATGCGCCACTGCGGCGAAGTCCTTGAACTGGCAGGAGTCCCAGGTCCGGACCCGTTCCCCGCTCTTACCATCAGGCGAGATGCGGTCGACGACGTCAAAGCAGTAGCACGTGGGGCATACGATCGAACACGCGCCGCACGACAGGCACTTCTCGCCAAACTCTTCCCAGATGGGATCGTCGTACTTCGCATCCATGAGAACCGGTAGCTGCGTGGCATCCACGTCGAGCGAGAATGACTCCACGAACGCCCGGGACACTCGCTGGAACTTCGCCACGTCCTCGGCATCGACCTGGCTCGTTTCGACGTAACGGTCGAGGATCTCCGCGCCACGAACCGAGCCGAGCGACACGTAGTAGCTATCACCGATGTCAGTGAGGAACATGTCGAATCCGCGGTGCACCTCGCCTGCATCGAACGCATTGCAGAAGCACTCGCCGTCTGGGATGCACGAAACGCCGATCACGACGGTAGCCGCACGACGCGCCTCGTAGTAGGGATCAACGGTGCCCGTGAGAAACACCTTGTCCATGAGTTGCAGCGCGTGCACGTCGCATGCGTGGAGGCCGAACAGGACGCGCGGCGGGGCAACGATGCCCTCGCCCGTGACGGTCTCGTCGGCCAGATCGAATTTCAGTAGACGCTCCTCATTGGGCAGGAACCACCGCTTGGGCGGCAGGAGCGTCGTGTCGTAGTCGAGCCGCAACTGCGAGGCATCTGCAATCGGCGCAAATACGAACTTGTCTTCTTTGGCCACCGGACCGATGACCTCGTACTCGGTTGCAAGTCCGCGCACCAGATCCGGCACGTGGTCTTTGGAGAGAATGCGAAACAGCATGAGTCACCCTTTTCCGTGACAGGGGGACGCCCGAGGAAGGCGGCTCCTAGGAGAAGAAGATCGCGATCTCGCGCTCCGCGCTCGCGGGCGAGTCAGAGCCGTGAATGACGTTGGCGTCCAACGTGAGGCCGTAGTCGCCGCGAATCGTCCCAGGTGCTGCATCCTTCGGGTTGGTGACGCCCATGAGTTTGCGCACGACCGAGACTGCGTCAGGACCGGAGAGAACCATCTTCACGACGGGGCCCGACGTGATATATGCAACCAGACCGTTGTAGAACGGCTTACCCTCGTGTTCGGCGTAGTTGGCCGCGGCCTGCTCGGGAGTGACCACATCGAGTTCCAGGCGCTCAATGGTAAGACCGACTTCTTCGAAGCGGGCAACGATACGCCCTACCAGCCCGCGGGCGACCGCGTCCGGCTTGATCATGCAGTACGTCTTCTCGCTCACAAGCACACTCCTTCAATGACTCGCCTACGGACTTTGTAACATATAGCAACAAAGTCCGCGCCATGCAAGCATCGGGGAGTCGACCGGGGAACCGTTTACGTTCCGCTACCCAGCGAGCTGAAGGAGTTTGAAACACCATTAACTTTCCAGCCGACACCCTCGCGAGCGAGAGATATCTCGTACGTCACCACGCCGCCCTCAACGAGCGTCACGGTGACCTCTACGTTTGAAGTCCGAGCGGAGCTTCTGGTGCTCCCCACCGCGTACGACGCCCACTCGGTGGGAATCGCCGACATCGCCTTGTCCACATCGGTTGCAGGAGCAGCAACCCAGTAGGACGCATAGTCACCGCCGGAATGGTAGGCATCGAGCAGACCGCTTACCGTCATCTCCTGCGTCGGATAGCCGATACCGTTCAGATACGCAGCGACGACACCGCCGCTGATTGCCACCACTATCGCAACCCACGTGAGCACCGTGACCCACACGGGGTGCCGGGTCGCCCGGTCGTGACGCTCGCGGCGTCGATTGTCCCGATCCATGGTGCGCATCTCGGCGTCCGTGATGGTGAAGAACCGGGAGTCATCTTCGCTGAATTCGTCTGAGAGCGCGGCGACCTGCGAGGGCATAGAGCCCGTGTCGCCCGGGTGCCAGCCCTCAACGCGTTCAAAAGATCCGGTCGGACCCGCCGACAGCATGCTCACCCGGTACGCCTTCTCCATGGCCGGCGAGAATCCGTGGCCAAACTCCTCCCGCGCACGGTCAAACGACGCCACCGCCCGCTCATGCATGCCGAGGGCGGCGTAGGCCATGCCGAGATTCGCGGCCGCGCGTCCACGGCCGGCATACCCCTCTAGATCCACAGCCGCGCGATAGGCCTCAACGGCATCCTCCGGGCGCTCCAGTGCTACGAAACACAGCCCCAGGTTGTTGAGCGCCTTGCCCGGCTCGGGGTTGGCAGTGTCGAGCACCGCGTTCCGGTACGCCTCGGCGGCCTCCTCGATAGCGCCCATCTCAAAGTACGCGCCAGCCTGCCCCTGAAATGCCTTGTACCGCGTCGGGTAATCGGGGTTGTCGATCGCGGCCTGAAACGCTTTCACAGCCTCTTCGTACTGCCCGAGCGCCGTACGGGCCTGGCCCAGGTTGCACGCCACGGCGCCCGCATCCAGATAGCCGGGATCGTCGAGTGCGCGTTCGTAGACACCGCACGCGTCCTCCAGGCGCTTCAGCTTCAGCAGCGCGTTTCCTGCCCGGTGGTACGCATAGGCGGTACCGGCAACGCCACCGGCAGCTGCGGCCAAGTATTCCCGGGCGGCAACCATCCACTCGCCGGCCGCATAGGCCGTATCGGCAGCTGCAAGGCGAGCATCATCCACGCCGGGGCCCCTTTCTACCGCACAATGGTGATGGACACGATCTCGTCGCCCACGCCGAGCGACTGCACGACGTCCATGCCCTCGGCGACCTGCCCAAACACGGTGTACTGGCCATCGAGCGACGGCTGCGGGGCAAGACAGATGTAGAACTGTGACCCCGCCGAATCCACATCGCGCGAGCGTGCCATCGAGAGCGTTCCCGTCACGTGCCGGTTGCTGTTGAACTCGGCCTTCTGATTCCAACCGGGACCGCCGGTGCCAAGGAACGGGTCCCCGGGCTGCGTCATACCGCGCCCCTGCCTGCTGACGATGGCGCGAACGTCATCGCTACTGTAGTCGCGGGTCTGAGGATCGCCGCCTTGTGCCACGAAACCGGGGATGACGCGGTGGAACTTGACCCCGTCGTAGAAGCCCGACTCGGCAAGCTCAACGAAGCTCGCTACGGTGTTTGGGGCGGCTTCAGAGAAGAACGAGAGCGCGATCGTGCCCTTGGATGTCTCCATCACTGCCGATTCGGTGCCAGTCAACTGGACTGATGACGTATGCAACATGGTGTCCTCCTTGCGAGCAGGTCGCCACCCCGAACCGGTCGCTCTTCAGCGCCGGGACAGGCGGACGGAATCTCCTCATTCTAGCAGTGCCTATCTTCTTGCGTCAGTGCCGATTGAGACGACTAGCCAACGCCATCCTTGTGCTATCGTTGCATCACGTCGGCACTCCGCTCCGGAGAGTCGGCGGACCGCGTGGAATGGGCCGGTACACGGACCCCTTGCCACGATTGACGTGGCACATGCGTCCGGCATATCGGCCCGCGAGAGACACTCGAACCGTGTTTCACGAGGAGGCGATGTGGTATGGGCGCGCCCAGCACCGAAAAGGTCCGTAACGTCGTTCTGCTTGGCCATGGAGACGCCGGCAAGACCTCACTTGCCGAGGCGATGCTCTTCATGGCGGGTCAGACGAAACGCCTCGGCAGCGTTGCCGACGGCCACTCGAATCTCGACTATGAGGCCGAGGAGGTCCGCCGGAAGATCACCCTCAATCTCGCCCTTGCTCCTGTAGAGCATAACGGCGTCAAGCTCAACATCATCGATACCCCCGGCTACGCCGACTTCGTCGGCGACGCCGTGGCCGGCATGGAAGCTGCCGAAATGGCGCTCTTCGTTGTCGACGCGGTTGCCGGCCCCCAAGTCCAGACCCGCAAGCTCTGGAAGCTCGCCGACCAGATGGGGATCGCCAAGGCGGTCTTCATCAACCGGATGGACAAGGAACACGCGGACTTCGAAGCAGCCATGAAGTCACTGGCTGCCGCATTCGGCCATCGCGTCGGAGCCGTCCAGATCCCGCTCGGCGCCGAGGCGGACTTCCGCGGCGTGGTTGACATCATTCGCATGAAGGCCTACCACCACGAGGGCGACCGCGAGGAAGTGCTAGAAATCCCCGCCGATCTCGTCGATGCAGCCGAGACCGCACGCGAACAGCTATGCGAACTCGTCGCAGAGGCCGATGACGCGCTCATGGAGAAGTACCTCGAGGGCGAACGGCTCACACAGGAGGAGCTCGAGACGCTCCTCGGCGAGGCGATCGCCCAGTCCCTGTTCATCCCCGTGTTCGTCGGCTCCGCACTCACCATGCAAGGCGTTGAGGACCTCATGGACGACATGGTGACGTTCTTCCCGGAGCCCACAGCTCACGGTCCGCTCACGACAACTGACGGCTCAGAGATCCCGTTCAGCGTTGCGGGAGACGTCGCCGTGCACGTGTTCAAGACGCTCTCCGACCCGTACGTGGGCCGGATCAACTTCGTCAAGGTAGTCTCCGGCGTCCTCAAGCCCGGGCTGGAGCTCACCAACTCCCGGACCGGCAAGAAGGAACGCATCGCGCACGTGTTCAAGATGACCGGCAAGGAAACGACCGACATCGACGGCGCGCCCGCCGGTGACATCGCCATACTCACGAAGCTCACCGACACCCTGACCAACGACACGCTATCCGCCAAGGGTGACGTGGCATTTGCCCCGCTGCCCTTGCCTGCGCCGCTCTACCCCGTCGCAATCCTCGCCAAGACGAAGGCCGACGAGGACAAGCTCGGCTCAGCACTCAAGGCAATGGTGGATGAGGATCCGTCGCTTCTCATGCGGCGTGACGAGGAAACGCACCAGACGGTCATTACCGCGTTTGGGGACGCCGCGGTGGACGTTCTCCTGAACCGACTCCGCGACCGCTTCCACGTTGAGGCCGAGCTGATCGACGTGCGCATCCCCTACCGCGAGACGATTCGCCGCGTCGCGCAGGCGCAGGGCCGCCACAAGAAGCAGACCGGCGGCAGCGGCCAGTTCGCCGACTGCTGGCTCCGCCTCGAGCCCAATCCCGGCCACGGCTACGAGTTCCTCGACGAGATCGTCGGCGGCAGGATCTCGAAACCGTACATCGTAGCCATCGACAAGGGCGTCCAAGACACGATGTCCTCGGGCGCAATCGCCGGCTATCCCGTTCAGGACGTGAAGGTCGCT
>Ga0068714_10001955_pt1 | contig 27936 bp, 26 predicted proteins | sample MTBNYHSulfiMetaG_FD_62988 | JGI IMG/M metagenome (GOLD analysis project Ga0068714, IMG submission 62988) | Enrichment culture microbial communities from rom New York Harbor, USA that are MTBE-degrading - MTBE-NYH (New York Harbor Sulfidogenic)... | ecosystem: Environmental > Aquatic > Marine >... | reverse complement strand
GACGTGATCTGCGTGCCCGAGGACCTGGGGTTCGTCTCGGGGCCCTTCTTCTCCCTCGAGCACTTCCGGCGGCTCCTGCTTCCCTACCTGGCCGAGCTCTTCGAGGTCGCGATCGCCGCCGGGGTGCCCACGTTCCTGCACTGCGACGGCAACGTCAATGAGTACCTGGGCGACCTGGTGTCGATCGGCTTCGATGGCCTTCACCCGATCCAGAAGACCGCCGGCATGTCCATGCGCCGGGTGCGGGAGCGTTTCGGCTCCAGGCTCTGCCTGATCGGGAACGTCGACTCCTCCCACACCCTCGTCCACGGGAGCGACGAGCGGATCGTGGCCGAGACCCTCTCCACGATTCTGGAGGGAGGGCAGGAGGGAGCCCTGATCCTGGCTTCGGACAGCGACGTCAGGAACGAGATGCCCTACGAGAAGGTGGACCTGATGTTCCGGACCGCCCGGCGCTACGGCGGCTATCCCCTTGACCTGGAGGCGATCGGCGCGGCGCTTCGGGAGTGCGGTGCCGCTGTGGACGCAGGGCTCCCGGGGGCGCCGGCGTGAGGGCGGCGGGGAGCGTCGAGCCTTGAGGGTATCCTTCCAGGTGCTCGCGGACGAGCAGCTGCAGGTCGTTCACGAGGCCGGCCTCCGGGTGCTGGAGCGCACCGGGATGCGCTTCGGCTCCGAGCGGGTGGTCGAGCGCCTCCGGGCTGTCGGCGCGAGCGTGGATGAGGGGCGGGGCGGCACGTTCGGGGGCATCGTGCGCTTTCCCCCGCGCCTGGTGGAGGAGGCGGTCGCCTCCAACCAGCGCGTTCTCCGCGAAGGCAAGAAGATGGTCCTCCTGAACGGCGTGACCTCCGAGCGCACCGCCGGCACTCAGATCCGGGCCAAGGTGAGCGGCGGGTGCAACCGTTACCTTGACTGGGAGAGCGACAAGCTCCGGGAAGCCGACCCCGATGCCCTGCTGCGATTCATCCGCCTGGGCGAGATGCTCCCGGAGGTGAGCTTCGTGGGCAACCCCATCGTCCTGAGCCGCGATCAGGAGGGCCGTCCGATCGACGAGCGCACCCGGCGCATCCGGACCGCCGCCCTGATCGCCAAGAACACCCGCAAGCTCGGCTCCATGGAGGTCTGGAGCGAGGCCGAGATCGACCTCCTGGTGGAGATCGGCACCATTGCCCGGGGTGGCCGGGAGGCGTACCTCGAGCGCCCCTGCCTGGTGACCGCCAAGGAGACGATCAGCCCCCTGTTCCTCGACGAAAACGCAAGCGGCGTGCTCCTGGCCCTGGCGGCCCGGGGGCTGCCCTGCACGATCATCCCCATGCCCCTGACCGGGCTGAGCGCTCCGGTGACGCCCCTGGGCAACGCCGTGGTCGGGAACGCCGAAATCCTGGGAACCATTACCGCCATCAAGGCCTTCCACCCGGAGGCCCTGGTGGGAGGGGGGACGATCAGCGGCGTGCTGGACATGCGGACCGGCGTGGTGTCCTTCAGCGCCCCGGAGGCGATCCTCCAGGACATCGCTCTCGCCGAAGTGCACGAGCGCCTGTACGGATTCGACTACCTGGTCGGGAGCGGCTACACCGACGCCAAGTACCCGGCCAGCGAGGTCCTGGCGGAGAAGACCGCGAAGTTCCTGTTCACCTTCCTGTCGGGCCGGACGAGCTACCCGGTCGGACTGATCAACGCAGGCTCGGTGTTCAGCGACCTCCAGTGCCTGGTGGACCTGGAGCTGTGCCGATACATCCACGGGCACTTTGCAGCGTTCGGGTGGGCGCCTGGGGACCCCGCCACCCCCGGCGCGCTCGACGAGCTGGTGGAGCTGATCGACCGGGTCGGCATCCAGGGCAACTACGTCGAAGCGGACCACACCCTGGCCCATTTCCGGGAGCGCTGGATGCCGCAGCTCTTCGACCGCTCGAGTTTCCTCTCCCTGGAGGACAGCCGGGCCCGGGACCTGTACGCGGCGGCCCGGGCCAGGCTGGGCGAGCTGTACGCCGCCGGGGACTATTGGGAGCTCGAGCCGGAGAAACAGCGGGAGATCGACCGGGTGGTCCGAACCGCAGAGCGAACCCTGTCCTGAGGATGCTGCGCTTCTGCGAAACGGGAACCCGGGACAACCCCAAGGTTGACGGGCGCTAACGTAAGACTGTATCTTACTCATATGAAAACCACCGTTTCCAGCAAGGGTCAAATCGTCCTCCCGGCCACCATCCGCCGGCAGGACGACATCAAGGCCGGTCAGCAGTTCGACGTGGAGCGTATCGATCGGGGTGATTATCGATTGGTGCTTCGCGAGCCGCTGCCCAACGAGGGTCTGACCGACTGGCTGCTGGCCTGCCCGGAGAAGGGCTACTTTGTGCCGATCTCATCAGAGTCCACCGATACCCTGTGACCTACCTCGTCGATGCCAACGTGCTGAGCGAGCCGACCAGACCCAGGCCTGAGGCGCGGGTGGTCGATTGGCTGCGGCGGCACGAGAGGGAGATCGTGGTGGACCCGATCATTCTCGGCGAAGTTCGCTTCGGCATTTATCTGCTGCCCGCCGGCAAGCGCCGGGACCGGTTGGAGCGCTGGTTCGCTGATGGTGTGGAAAGAGTCCGCTCCCTTGCCTGGGAAGCTGGAACCGGCCTGTGCTGGGCCGGGCTCCTGGCCGAACTCCGAGCCACCGGACAGTCGATACCCATCAAGGACAGCCTGATTGCTGCAACTGCGCTCACTCACGACCTGACGGTCGTGACCCGAAATACCCGGGATTTTGGGAAAGCCGGAGTGAAGGTGATCGATCCTTTCGTGTCTGGGGCGAATCTGACAGGCAGAAACGGTACGGCCCGTCAGCGGAGCTGACCTTCTACCCCGGCGGCTCGAGGGATCCGGGTCACAGAATTGCTGCAGCTTATCGAGAAGCCCCTCGCCGTTCGCCCCGTGGGGGCGCCTCGTGGAAGCGGCGGATGTTCCTCCGCCAGCGGCCGAAGGCCCAGAGGTCCCGGAATAGGAAACGTTCCCGGTAGCCCATCGACATCCACAGCTTGTCCCCCGGCTGTGGGTTCTCGGGGGTGAAGGCGGCCAGATAGTAGGTACCCGAATCGGGCAGGGTGCGCGTGATCTCCAGATGGATCCAGGAGTGCGTGCCGGTGAAATGCTCGTGAAAGCGCCGCGGCTGCTCCCCGCTGGGGTACACGGCCGCCCCGAGCCCGCCGGGGGTCTCGAAGTCGAGTGCTTCGGGAGGAAGGCCGGGCCCGATCAGGGCGACCCGGGGGCGGTACTCCTTCAGACGTTCGATCACGGGGACGCCAAGCATGACCAGGATCTCCTGCCCCCGCCGTCCCTCGAAGCGGAACCAGGCCTGGGGTCGGTCGACCTCGAGGGCGGCATAGTAGACCTGGGACACGTCGGGCCTCTGGATGTGCACCGCCCGGCTGAAGTGGTCGGGCGGCACGCCAACCTCGATCAGCCGATGGCCGAAGAGGGCCTGCCCGACAAGTGAAGACAGGGAGAGCAGGTCGACCGAAAGGCGGGAGGCGTTCACCGATACCCCCATGCTATATCGACCAGCGCCGGCCGTCCAGGAATCGTTGAGTTTTGCCGCAAATGCCGGTAAGCTCTTGACCGGGCGGGGCGCTCGGAATTCACCATTCCAGGAGGATCGGCGATTCATGTACCTGAGCTTCGACGTAGGCACCACCTCGGTCAAGACGGCCCTCTTCGACCGGCAGGGCCGCCTTCTGGCCAAGGCCATCAAGGATTACACCCTGGACTCTCCGCGGGTGGACTGGTACGAGGTGGACCCGGGGGTCTACTGGCGCGCCGTGATCGAGGGCTTCAAGGAGACCCTGGCCGGCAGCGGCGCGGACCCGAAGCAGGTCAAGGCGGTCGGAGGCTGCAGCCAGGGAGAGACCGTCGTCTTCCTCGACGAGGGGGACGCCTCGGTGCGCCCGGCCATCGTCTGGATTGACAACCGGGCGCGGATCGAAGCCGAGGAGCTCAAGGGCCAGATCGACACCGAAGAGTTCTACCGCAAGACCGGCTGCACCGAGATCGAGGCCACCTGGACACTTCTGAAGGTGCACTGGCTGCGCAGGCACGAGCCCGGGACCCTGCCGAAGACGAAGAGGCTCCTCCTGGTGGCGGACTACATCGACTACCTGCTCACCGGCCGGCCTACCACCACCCCGACCCTCTCCCAGTCCACGGGCTTCGTGGACATCCACGCCGGGGACTACTGGTCGCGCACCGTCGATCCCCTGGGCATCCGGGACAGCCTGCCGGAGATCGTCCCGGTGGGCAGCGTGGTGGGGCGACTGAAAGCCTCCGTAGCCGACGAGCTGGGGCTGTCCCGGGAGACCATCGTGGTCAAGGGGGCCATGGACCAGACCATGAGCACCATCGGCGCCGGCAACGTGGCCCCGGGAATCGTCACCGAGACCACCGGCACGGCCCTGGCTATTGGGGTCACCGCCGAGGAAATCGAGCCGATTCACGACAACCACCTGGCCTACCAGCCCCACGCCCTCGCGGGCAAGTACCTGATCCTGCCCTACGCCCAGACCTCCGGGATTCTGTACAAGTGGTTCCGGAACACCTTCGGGGCCGAGGAGGTGCGCAAGGCCGGCGGCGCAGAGGAGGCCTACGAGGAGCTCAACCGCCTGGCCGCCCAGGCACCGGCGGGCAGCGACGGCCTGGTGCTGCTGCCCTTCTTCGCCGGGGCCTATTCCCCCGAGAACGACATGCACGCCAAGGGGGTGTGGTACGGCCTGACCCTGGCTCACGACAAGCGCCATTTCAGCCGCTCGATCATGGAGTCGGTGGGCTACATGCTGCGGCGGATCCTGGAGCAGATCCAGGGGGCCGGCATTCCGATCGAGGAGGTGCGCTGCATGGGCGGGGCGGCCCGCTCGGACCTGTGGCTCCAGATCAAGGCGGACATCTGCGGGCTGCCCATGGTACGCATGAAGGAGGAGGAGACCTCGACCCTGGGCTGCGCCCTGCTGGCTGCGGTGGCCGTGGGGGACTACGGGAGCGTGGACCAGGCGGCGGGCGCCATGGTCTCCCTGGGGCGGCGCTTCGAGCCGGCTCCGGGGGACGAGGCGATCTACCAGCGGCTGTTCGAGCTGTACGGGGAGCTGTACGGGAGCCTCAAGCCGGTGTTCAGGAAGTACTCGAGCTAGGGAGAGGATGAACATGGAGAAAGCGCATACGGAAAAGCTCAGGGCAGGATACGTATCGTTCGGCACACAGTTCTACGAGCCGGCGCGCCTGGCGGAGATCAGCGCCCGGGCGGAGAAGCAGCTCCAGGAGGCCGGCATCGAGCTGATCCGCACGGACCCGGTGTACGGGGAAGGAGAGGAGCCCGAGCGGGCTATCCGGGAGCTCAAGGCGGGGGAGTGGGACTTCCTGTTCGCCAACATCATCAACTGGATCGAGGTGCGGGCCGTGACCCGGGTGCTCCTGGAGTTCCGTGACCGGCCGGTGCTGCTGTACAGCCTGGGGGGATTCACGGAAGGGGACACCCTGATCTCCCCGGCTGCCGGGGCGGGCTCTACGGCCATCCGCTACCCCCTGGAGCGCTGGAAGTTCCGCTTCAAGTACCTGTTCAACGGACCGGACCAGCCCATGGACATCCAGGGAATCCTGGCCTTTGCCCGGGCGGCCCAGACGGCCCGGCGGCTTCGAAGAGCCCGGGTGGGGATGATCGGCTTCAACGACATGGGGCTGTACACCACCGACTTCTCGGTGGTGAGACTGCGCGACAAGGTCGGCCTGGAGGTCGAGAGCATGGACATGCTCCAGCTCCTGCGGCGCATGGAGGCCCTGGAGGCCGGAGAAGTGGCGAAGGAAACCGCCCGGGTCACGGCGGACTGGGAGTACCCCCTGGGCAGGCCCAAGGCGGGGGTCGTCGAGAAGGTGATCCGCATGTACCTGGCCACGGTCCAGCTCTGCCGGGAGAAGGGCTTCAGCGCCTTCTCCTACAAGTGCGTGGACGGGGTGGACCTGGAGCTGGGGCTGACCCACGCGGTGCCCTCGGCCCTGGTGGCCTCGGCGGGCTATCCCTACGTGGACGAGAACGACATCGGCAACCTGGTGGCGGAGCTGATGCTCAAGTGGCTGTCAGGGAGTGAGCCCATGTTCCTCGAGCACTACGAGCACCACCCGGAGTGGATCCTCCTCGGGGAGGACGGCTACGCGCCTGCAGCCTTCATCCAGGGCAAGCCTCAGATCAAGGACGTGTCCACCGTGCTCCTGGGGGGGATCGCCCACTGCTCGCGCCTCAAGCTGGGGCGGATGACCCTGGCCTGCCTGGCCGAGGACGACGAAGGCTACCGCATGCACATCGTGACCGGGGAGGGCAAGACCCCGCCCCAGTGGGTGGAGATGGGGGTGCCGCTTCCCTCCTGGCCGAGCGTCAAGTTCTTCCCGGACGCGCCGGTCCGGCGGATCCTGGACCACGTACAGTCCCAGCACTTCGCCGCGGTGTACGGAGACCACGTGGAGGCCCTGGTGGACCTCTGCGGGCTCCTGGGCATCAAGACGATCCTGGACGTGGGATAGGGATCGCGGGGGCCCCGCGCGCGCAAGTCGGGCGCCACGACGGTCCGGGGGGCGGGTGGAAAAAGAGGCAGGGAGGCGGAGATTTCGGCCGACAATCTCCTTGGATAGGAGAAAGTCGTGGACCCCGCAGGCGCATCCGCCGGTCAGAGCAGAACCCCCCGAGGTCGTACCCGATCTTCGGCTTGCCGCGGCCGTACAGGGAGCGACGGCGAGCTCGAGCAGCAGGCCGAGACCCTCAGGCGCCTGGCGGACCAGCTGGAGGCCCTGGCCGAGGAGCGGCGCACCCCAAACGGGGGAACCCACGCCGTGGCCCGTGCCTCGGGCCGCGAGCCGCTGACGGACGCCGAGGCCGAAGCCCTGCGGGAGCTGCCCAGGCGGCTGGAGCATGCGGTCCGCCGGGTGCGCCTGAGCGCCGAGATCCTGTCGTATCACCTGGTGAGCATGACGCTCCTGCTGCACAAGGCCGCCGGTGGGCGGCACCCACGCCGAGGGACCCGGGCGACCCGGAAAGCGCGGGCGGCCCGACCGGCCTGAGCAGCCGCGACAACCCCCGCAGCAGCCGTCCTCAGTACCCGACCGTCTCCCAGCACTCGAAGGGCGCAGCGATCTCCTCGCTCACGTACACCTGGGTCTTCAGGATCTGGAAGATCGAGCTCGGGACGTAGGGGGTGACCGGCCCCAGCAGGATCAGCCGGGAGATCATGCGCTGCCAGGACACGAAGGTCCCCATGGTCTGCAGGGCATGGAGCTCGATCCGCTCCCGGGAGCGGGCCACGTCCGCCGGTCCAATGGTGAAGGCCTTGGGCGGGACGTTGGCGATGTCGCCGGACTGTCCGAACACCCCGTGCAGGGAGTTCTGGCAGATCGTCAGGGGGTGCAGGGTCACGATCCGGGCGTCCTGCCGGAGATAGGCGTCGATGTCGTCGGTCAGGAACTCCGGGGCGGGGTCCACGAAGGCGATATGCCCGGCCCAGCCGGGACTCGAGTAGCAAACGTCCGCGCCGCCTTCCCCGATGTCCGTGATCATCTTCGAGTAGTCCTTGACGTTCTTGTTGGTCGGATAGAAGACGTTCTTCATCGGCATGCGCAGGGGTTCGTCGATCTGGTCGACCAGGTACTTGAGCATCGAATGGGAGAAGCCGGCCTTGTACGTCTCCGGGGCGATGTTTCCGTCCTGGTCGGCCCACTCGTCCATGGCGAAGACGTACAGGTTGCGGCAGTTCACCTTATGGTAGTTGATCAGCTCCGCCACCGGGATGTAGGTTTCCGGTTCCGGGTTGCCCAGAATGAGTACCTGCTTCTTGTCCAGGTCGTCGGACATCTTGATGCGAGTGAAGATGTCCCCGATGATCACCGGATGCGGGTTCTTGGTCACCCGGATCGTCATCTTGTCGTTCGAATGCTTCTCGAGATCCTTGCCGTGCACGGATCGCGCCTTTTCCAGGGCCGCTCGGTCCCGGAAGGGAACGAAGCTGGCGGGCTCGAAGACAAAGTCACTCATCGTCTACCTCCTTGGTCTGCTCGTGCTGCGGGGCATCAGAGATATATGCTGCAAGCCCTGATTGTACCGGTACCGCCGGGATTGTCAACGAAGTGGGCCGGAGCAAGGCCGGGTGAGGGTGGCGGGGAGCGGTGCAGGGTCACGGTTCCCGATCGTCCCGAACCCGCGTCGATGCGAGTCGTTGCCGGGTATTGACTTTCCATGAATGTTCGTTTATGATCGTTTATAACAGAAACCGACATTGTGGAGGCGGCGTTCATGCATCGGGAGCCCCGGCTCAAACATATCCTCGATACCCTCGAGCGTTACGACTCTGTCGGCGTCCAGGAGCTCGCGGACCGCTTCCGGGTCTCCCACATGACCGTGCGTCGCGACCTGGCCGAGCTGGAGGGCAGGGGCTACCTGATCCGGCAGTACGGCGGGGCGGTCAAGAGCCCGGCGGTGGAGCGGCTGTTCAGCTTCTCCCGCCGGCTCGAACGGGCCGCGGAGCAGAAGGAGGAGATCTGCCGGCTGGCTTCCCGATTCATCGAAGACGGGGATGTGATCTTCCTGGACTGCGGCACCACCCTGTTCCGCCTGTGCCACCACATCGTGGCCCGGCGGGGCGTGCGGGTCATCACCAACTCCCTGCCGGTGGTGTCGGAGCTGATCGACCACCCCCACGTGCGGGTAGGCCTGGTGGGCGGGGAGCTGGTGGGGGAGCGCAAGGCAGCCTACGGCCAGGCGGCGGAGCGCGCCATCGCCGAGATGCACGCCGACAAGGCCTTCGTCGGGGCCGACGGGCTCTCCCTAGCGGGGGGCCTCTCCTCCTACGACGAGCAGGAGGCCGGGGTCACGAAGAGCATGGCTGAAGCCGCAGATCGGGTGTACCTGCTCTGCGACTCGTCCAAGATCGAGAAGGACTCGTACTTTCGTTTCGCCCCCCTTTCCCTGTTTCAGGTCCTGATCACTGACAGCAGGCTCGATGGGGCGCTCCTCGAGCGCTACCGCGGGCAAGGCATAGACATCGTCAACGAATAGGCGAAGAGCCTTCACAAGGAGAGAAACATGGCCAAAGACTGGTGGCGCCAGAGCGCCGCGGACATCCCCAAGATCCTGGTCGAGCCCCCTGGGCCCAAGTCCCGGGAGCTGCACGCCAGCACGACCCGCTACTTCCACGGCCTGTCCAGCCAGGTCAAGCTGTTCCCGGTCGCCTTCGAGGAGGGGCACGGGATCACCCTGACGGACGTGGACGGGAACAAGTACCTGGACTTCTCCTCCGGCATCTACGTGACCTCCCTGGGCCATTCACACCCCAAGGTCTCCGAGGCGGTGGCGCACTGGGCCAAGAAGCTCATGAACTGCCACGACTTCACCACCCCGATCAAGGATGCCCTCTTGCGCAAGATGGACCAGATCCTGCCGGGCAAGCTGCGGGGCATGCAGTTCTACAGTGACGGGACCTCGGCGGTGGAAGCCGGGATCCGGGCCGCCCGGGCCATCACGGGCAAGCACGAGTTCCTGTCCTGCTTCCGGGACTTCCACGGCAAGACCCTGGCGGCGGTGAGCTGCGCCCAGATGTCCCGGGGGGACAGCTTGAGCTACGGCCCCACCCGGGCACCGGGCTTCTACATGGTGCCCAGGCCCAACCCCTACCGGCCCACCTTCACCAAGGCGGACGGGACCATCGACACGGACGCCTACATTCGCTACTACGACGAGTTCATCCGGGAGGGCACGGCCGGCAACGTGGCCGCCTTCGTGCTGGAGCCCGCCCAGGGCTGGGGCGGCTCGATCTTCCCGCCTGACGACTTCTTCCCCAAGCTCCGGAAGTACTGTGACGAGAAGGGGATCCTGCTGTTCGCCGACGAGGTGCTGACGGGCATGGGCCGGGCGGGGGAGTGGCTGTGCATGAGCCACTGGGACGTGGTGCCGGATATCGTCACCTTCGGCAAGAGCTTCGGCAACGGTTTTCCTGTGACCTCCATGGTGGTGCGGGAGGAGAACGCCACGGTCCTGGACAAGATCTCCGCCTCCTCCAGCTACGGGGGCAATCCCATGGCCTGCGCCGCCGCCCTGGCTTCCCTGGAGGCGATCGAGGAGGAGGACATCCTCGAGAACGTGCGCACCGTGGGCAAGTTCTTCATGAAGCGCATGGAGCAGATGAAGGAGGCGCACCCGATCATCGGGGACGTCAAGGGCAAGGGGTTCCTGCTGGGGATCGAGCTGGTCAAGGACAAGAAGACCAAGGAGCCCTTCGACGAGGCGGGCAAGCTCGTGTACCAGAAGGCCTTCCGCAAGGGGCTGGCCTGGATCCCGGCCGGGCACATCCTGCGGATGTCCCCGCCCCTGATCATGGACGAGAAGTACGCCGAGATGGGGCTGTCCATGATCGAGGAGGCCATCGCCGAGGTCGAGAAGGAGCACGGCTACCGGTAGGGGCCGGAGGACGCTCGTGTCGATCTACTATCATCAGCTCACGTCCCCGGAGATCCGGGAGGCTGCGGAGCGGGGCACGCTCATCCTGCTGCCGGTCGGCCAAGTCGAGGAGCACGGACCGCACCTGCCCCTGGAGACCGACTGCGTGATCGCCCGGGAGACCGCCCGGGTCCTGGCAGAGACGCTGTCCGGGGAGATCCCGACCCTGGTGCTTCCGACGCTGTGGGCCACCTACTCGGTGCGGCAGGTGGCCCGCTGGCCCGGGCTGGTCTCCTTCCGGGAGCCGGAGCCCATGATCCAGATGGTGTACGACATCCTGGCCTCGCTGATCCACGACGGCTTCCGCAAGATCCTGATCGTCAACGCCCACGGGAACAACCCCGCGATCCTGGAGCTGGCCTGCCGGCGCATCGGCGGCGACACGGGGGTGCACCCGGCGCTGACCTACGTGCTGGGGATGAGCAAGGGGGTCGGAGCCAAGGTGCGTAAGTCCGCGCCGGGAGGCTGCGGCGGCCACGCCGGAGAAGAGGAGACGGCCCTCCTTCTCCACCTGGCCCCGGAGCTCGTGCGCCTGGACCGGGCTACCGGCGAGGACATCGTGCAGCACCGGACGCGCTTCTTCCCCGGGGACATCTATTCCGACATCCCGGACCGGCCGAGCGGGATCTTCTGGTCCACCTGGGGGGTGGTGGACTCGAAGAGCGGGGCCTACGGCGACCCGACCGCCGCGACCGCCGAGACGGGCAAGGCCTTGTTCGAGGAGATTTTGCGCAATTACCGGGAGTTCGCCCGGGAGTACTGGGGGCACACGCCTGCGGGGTAGACCCCGCCGGCTCGATCTCAGCTGTCTGCCGCGCTCCGGCTCTCGGTGAGCGGTCCCAGGTACCTCTCGGTCAGGGCCATCAGCCGGAGGATCGCTTCGCGGTCCCGGCTGGGCCGGGAGGTCTCGACCATCCGGTTCTTCTCGTCGAAGCAGCGGCCGCTCACGCCGGCCACCTCGGGGGAGTCGAGCAGATGGACGTAGGCTCGGGCCATCTCTTCCGGGGAGATCGAGAGGCGGCTCTTGAGGGAGTAGGCCGCCCGCTGCAGCGGGCTGAGATTCGGGTAGCGGCCCGTGTCGATCTTGACGTTGGTGACCCACACGCAGTTGACCGTAGCCGGCGTCCCGGCCAGCTGCTCCGCCAGCCAGCAGGTGTACATGACCTGGGCCAGCTTGGACTGGTAGTAGGCCTTCTGCACGCTGAATCTGCGCTGCCGGAATTCCGGGTCCTCCAGGTGGACGGTCAGGCGGGGGTAGAGGCTCAGGCCCCTGGAGGCCACGGTCAGGATGCGTCCGGCCGGGCTGCGCCGCAGGGCGGGAAGGAGCAGCTCGGTCAGGAGCACGGGGCCGAGGTGGTTGGTGGCCCAGACACTCTCGATGCCCTCCCCGGTCAACCGCGGCGTCTTGCGCCCGACGTCGAAGTCGGCGGCGTTGTGCACCAGGCCGTCCAGGCGACCCTGGGCAGCCAGAAGCTCCCGGGCAAAGCTCCGGATCGAGGCCTGCGAGGACATGTCCACCAGCATCAGCTGGGCCGACCCCGCCCCGCCCGCGGCCTCCACCTCCCGGAGCGCGGGCTCCGAGCGCTCGCGGCTCCTGCAGGCCAGGACCACGCGCCAGCCCGCCCGGGCCAGCTGGACTGCGGCCGCCCGGCCGATTCCCGAGTTCGCCCCGGTAATGACGCAGCTCCTGCGCTCCACGGCTATCCCTTTTCCCCCGCGGGATGCTGAAGGGATTTTTGGATCAGCTCGCGCAGGACGCTCCGATCCACGTCCTCGAGCCGGTTGAGATAGAGGCAGCCCTTGCCTGCCTTGTGCTTGCCCAGGCGGGCGAGAAGGTCCTCGTAGCCGTGGAACCCCGACATGATGTAGAGAGTCAGGTTTTGCTTGCGGGGCGAGAAGCCGGTCCTGAACCAATCGCCTTCCCGGCCGCTGGCGTACCGGTAGTGATAGCTCCCGAAACCGACGATGCTGGCGCCCCACATGCGGGGCTCTTCGCCGGTGATCTCCTTCATCAGCTCGAGGATTTGCTGAGCGTCCTGCCGGCGCTTCGCGTCCGGCACTGCGGAGAGAAAGGCCCCCACGCTCCCGTCGTTCGGCCGGGTCTTGAGCTCAGCCATGGCATCCTCCTGGAAGCACGATTACCATTAACAAGCTACCCAGGTGCGGGATATGACGTCAACCTGGCCGAAGAAGCGGGCTGGTCTGGCAGGGATCCCGGGCATAGCTGGGGTGTCGTGGCGCCCGCCGTGCCCCGCGCGGCTTCACACCTCCACGAAGCCGATGGCGAGCATCCGGGCCACCACCCGCAGGACCCGGGAGAGGCGTCCGTAGGCCGCGGTGTGGTGGTGGGACGGGGCGGCCAGGAGCCACTGCTCGGCGAAACTGCGGATGCTTCCCCCACGCCACTTGAAGAAGGTCTGGGGGGCGGCGATGTCCCGGGGCTTCATGGACAGGAACTCCCCCTCCGAGGCGATGAGCTGGAAGCAGCCCTCCCCGATGTTGCCCACCGAGCACAGGGTCACCTCCCCGGGCTTGTAGGAGTAGTTGAAGGAGGCCCCGAAACCGTGCACTCCCTGGTAGTAGATCGTGGGCACGATCCTGACGCCCTGCGTCGGGTCGGCCAGGGCCGGGTTCCCGTGGCCGTCGTGGGAGTCGAACATCTGCTCCCGCTCGTAGTCCAGGATGTAGTGCTCGAGGAAGGTGGAGTGCCCGGCGGTTTCCTCCAGGATCAGCATGGCGATCCCCCGCAGCACGTCCGCCTCGCAGGTGAAGGGCACGTGATTCTCCACCAGCCGGGAGGTCCCGAAGAAGGGGATGATCCCGACCTTGGGCTCGGAGAGCCAGACCTGGTCGAACTCCGCCACCGCGTCGTAGCCCCCACCCCGCACTACGTCCTCCAGGCCCAGGGCCAGCCGCGCCGAGCGCATCATCATGGCCTCTTCGACCTCTACCTTTCGGCCCTTCGCCTTTTCCTCCTCGATCAGCTTCCGGGTCCGCCCGTCGTCCACCGCCTGGCAGGCGGCGGTGACCTCGTCGTGGTCGATGGGCCAGCAGGTGCAGCCGAAGGTCTCCATGACCGCCAGGTCGTCCTGCATCAGGTCGGTCATGCCCTCGTAGGGGTGGCCGATGATCCCGATCCTGGCATTCCTGAGCCGGGCTACGGCCTTTGCGGCTGTGATGTACTCGCGCAAGCTCGCCAGGGCGTGCTCGTCGTCAATCGGCCCGGTCACGAGGTGGAAATCCCGGCCGGTTCGCAGCAGGCTGCTGGTGAGCTCCGGCAGCCCGGCCATGCCCGAGTTGACCATGATGAGGTCGAAGTCGGCGTCCTCGGAGAAGTCGTGGACCATCTGAGTGTTCCAGATCACCAGGGGCACGTCCAGCTCCAACAGGGCCCGCATGGGAATCAGCCCCTTCTGGTAGGCCAGGGCCACGTACACGATGATGCCGACCCCCTCGGCTTTGAGTGCCTGGGCCACCTTGACGGCCTCGTTCTCGTACTCGAAGAAGCCGGGGTTGACCACCGTGCCGAAGGCTTCCAGGGCCTCGGCGTAGCGCCCGGCCACCCGGCGGGCCTCCTCGCGCATGTGGCCTGTCTTGTTCCAGCGGTCCTCCAGCAGGGCCGTGCACATGAGCCCGATCTTGAAGGGCTGTTCGGTGATGGGCATGGGAAACCTCCTGCGTCGCGTCGGCGCGTACGCTGTCCCGCCTGACTGCTGCCGCAGGGAGCCGGGAACGTGCAACGCCGTGCCCATGATACCCGGTCCAGAACTCGTTGAATACCTCTATGGGGCAGCCAGCTTCGCAAGTGACCCCACGTCCGCCTCCAGAAACTGCTCGAGGGTCAACCCGGTGATTGCCTCGGTTTCGAATTCGCTTGCACTGACCACGACCAGGCGCGCGCCCCGGAACAGCCGGGGAAACCAGGCAAACTCGACGGGGGAGCTGCGACCCCGCTTGACCTCGACGAACAGCTTGGGGGAGACAACGTAGTCTAGGCCATGTTCCCTGCTCTGCCAGTAGGGAAGAGCCTCAGGTACCTGGGCCCCCTCGATGCAGCGCCTCCGCCACAGCTCCTGAGCCACCAACCATTCGAGCCACTTCCCCTGATCGTCCTCGGGTAGCCTCTCGAACGAGGCGGCACTCCGAGGTCTGTCGAGGCTCCACGATGCCGCGGCGAGGAGGTTGACGAAATGGAACTTCGCGGGCCGTCGCGGCACTGTGGCGCTCCGGGATTCGTCCCACGCCGGTCCGGTTCCGACGCACATGAGGTCCGAAAGCAGCTCGATGTACCCTGCTGCTACCGTGTTGTTGGCCAGGCCCGCTTCGCGGGCGAGTTTGGCCTGGCCTACAGGACAGCCTCCGAAGCGGAAAAGCGTTTCCATCACCGACAGCAACGACGAGCGGTTTCGCCCGGTAGCGGCGCAGTCGCCCAGGATCCAGTCCCGGGTAGTCTCGTGGACGTACTCGGGAACAGACCCATCCCGGGCTGCCTCGGCGCAGGCCACCGGGGAACCCCCGGTCACCAGGTATGTCCGCACCAGGTCTGCTGAAAGGGCCTCGCCACAGACCCGCTTGAACTCCCTGAACGATACCGGCGTGAAATGGTAGGACGTGCGGGCGAGCCGTCCCTTCCTGCCGGGCAGCCGCTCGGAGCCTCGGCGCAGGTCGAGTGCCTTGGAGCCCGTGGTCACCACCAGCATCTTTCTCAGCAGTCCCTCGTCCGCAAGCCTCTTCAGCGCACGCTGCCAGTCGGGAACAGCGGTGATCTCGTCAACGAACAACCGGCGGACGCCCGCCGTCGGCCGGAAGAGCGGAACCAGCTCGCCGACCTGAGCGTACAGCCGTTCGGCGTCCGGAATCGCGTCGCCGTTCAGATAGAACGCAGTCCCGGGGCCGAAGTCGTGCACCGTTGTTCGGATTTGCTGTTCGAGCCAGGTGCTCTTGCCGTATTGCCTGGGCCCGCGAATCAGAATGATTCCAGGCTCTTCGGGGAGCTTCTCGAGTCCGAATTCGAAGGAAAACACGAATGGCAGCCTGGCGAGCTCCTCGAGGTGGGGGAAGAGCCCGGGCGTTTCGACCGCGCCGAGGGACAGAGCCTCATTGACCTTGTTAACGTTCATTCCGTTAGATTACCAAACGTTCAGAACGTTAGCAATACCCATGGGTGTGCCGTTCGGTGACCGGAATCCCGCCTCTTGTGGCCGGGCCGCGGGCTGTCGCGCCGGCGTCAGAATTCGTTGAACACCTTCACGACCCGGCCCTCCCTGATCGAGGTCCAGGCGGCGTCGCCGGCGGAAACGGTCTTGGCCCCGTCCACCACGCTCGGGGAAGGTTCCCGATCGGTTTCGAGGCACTCCTCCATGTGCTTGCAGTAGCGCATCATGGTCTTGGTGTGCCCGTAGACATCGATGCCGTGCTCGGCTGGAAAGGCCATGGCGGCGGCGGGGCGGTACTCGACCTTGTCCCAAACCACCTTGACCTGTCCCCCCAGGTTGTCGGAGAAGGTGCTCTGCACGTTCATCTTGGTGCCGTACAGCGAGAGCTTCATCATCGGCTCCGGGGGCTCGACCATCCCGTAGATACCCAGGATTCTGCCGATGACCCCGCTTCTGAGCTTTACGGTCAGGCAGTAATTGTCCATGAGCTCGATCTCCGGGGTCAGTCCGCCGCGGCTTCCGTAGGCGTGCAGCTCCTCGATGTCTCCCAGGAACCAGCACAGCACGTCCACGGGGTGGCACACCCCGCCGAACATCAGGTCCTGGGGGACGAGAACAGGCTCGAGCAGCTGTTCGTCAACCTCCTGATGAACAGCCCCGAGGCGCTTCTGGAGGGTGGAACCGTCCGGGTGGGGCTGTCCAGGACGGCGGAGTACGCGGAAGTATGCATCGCGGACAACGGCCACGGCATCCCGGAAGAGATCCGGGATGAGATCTTCAACCCCTTTTTCACCTCGAAGCTGAACAAGAAGAACACGGGTCTGGGCCTGACGATCTGCCGTCACATCGTGGAAGAGCACAACCGGGCCATCAGCTTCTCCAGCATCCCCGGAGAGGACACGTCGTATGTCGTGCGGCTGCCGCTGAGCGCACAGCACGAGCGCTAACCCGTTCGGCGCACAACGCATGTACTGCCGTGGCCGCCTCAGGCTGCCGGTCTCGGGACTTGCCGAAACCCTTCAGGGCCCAGTCGCTGGTGCACGCGCTCGTCTCCGGGCGCAGAGATCGGCGAGCACAATGCCGGCAAGGATGAGCGCCCCGCCGAGCCAGAACAGCCAGCCGAAAGTCTCCTTGAGGATCAGGTACGAGAGGGCCACGGCGAACACAGGGGTGAGATAGATGTACACCGAGATATGGGAGGCGGGAAGCCGGCGCAGGCTGAGGAACCAGAGGGGGTAGGCGAGCCCGTTCATCGTGATCCCGATCGTAAGGGCGAGCAACCAGGCCCTGGGCGGTGCCGAGAAGATCGCACCGTACCCCGTGGAGACTGCCACAAGTACTGCCATCAAGGCTGTGCCCGAGAGCACGGCCACGGCGGTTACGGCCAGCGGATCGTTGCGCTTGAGGAGCTTCTTGCCGAACACCGAGTAGGCCGCGAAGGATACAGCTCCGAGCATTGAGAACAGGCAGCCGACCAAATCCATGCCGCCGTCGATACGAAACCCCTGGTTGAAGGTCACGAGAGGCACCCCGGTCAGCGCCACGACGATGGCAACAACCCTAGCCCAGGGGACTCTTTCCTTCAAGGTCACGGCGGCCAGGACCGTGATGTAGACAACGCTGGTGTTGATCAGCAGGGCATTGACGGATGCGGGAATACGGGCCAGGGCGCTGAAGGTCAGGATCTGGAAGGCAAAAAAGCCGATCCCCCCGATCGCGGCAGAAGCGCCGATGTCCGGAACCGACATGGCAGGGAGGGTTCGTAGCCTGCTCGTGGCGGCCATGAATACCAGAAGGAAGCCGAATCCCGTCGACAGCGACACGAGCGCCAGCTGCAGAGGGTGCATGTCCCTGACGACGATCCTGGCAAGGGGATGCCCGACGGCACCGAAGAACGCGAAACCGAGCATGAAGAGGTGCTCGATTCTGAGAGACCTCCCGCTGGGGGCTCCAACCTTCCGGGGGCCGACGGCAAAGCTTACGGTCGAACGCCGGCTCACGCGAGCACCAGCCGGATTCCCATGGCCTTCACGGCCTGGCAGGTAGCGTCGGGTATGCCGCTGTCGGAAATGACTACGTCGACGTCCCGCAGATTGCAGATCTTGATGGCCCCGGTCTTGTTGAACTTCGAAGAGTCGGCGAGGAGGATCGTCTGGCGTGAGTTCTGGATGATCTTCTGTAGATAGCTGAACATGGTGACGCCGTCCGAGAACAGTCCGTTGTGCACGTCCACGGCGTCACAGCCGATGAAGGCCTTTGCCGCGAAGAAGGGATCCAGGAACTTCTCGGTCATCGGACCTTCGCAGCACTGCTCGGAAAAGTTGAAGGAGCCGCCGGCCAGGATGACCGCGTTGGACTGCTCGCGACCGATCTGGGCGGCGATGGGCAGCGAGTTGGTGACGATCGTCAGCCGCTCGAACTCCACGAGAAGCTGAGCAAGCATGAGGACTGTAGTGCCTGAGTCGAGAAAGATCGTGTCGCCCGGCTCCACCAGCCCCAGCGCCCTTTGGGCGATCCGCCTCTTTCCCCGCCGATTCAGCGTGAGCCGCTCGTCGTATGCGGACCTTCGTACGGGCCGTGCACCGCCGTGGAAACGTCGGATCAGGTCCTGGTTCTGAAGCGTCACAAGATCGGTCCGGACGCTGGCCTCGGATACGCCGAGCCGCTCGGCCAGGTCGGCCACGTACGCCGTCTTCTGGTTCTTGATAAGATCCAAAATTTTTTTTTGTCGGCTGCTGAGGGCCAAGTCCTGCTCCGTCCCACAGGGATTCCTGGACTGAACGTGTGGCAGGCGGCAAGTGTACGACATCATGGTCCATTTGTAAAGTGGCCATTTGCATTTTCGAAAGCCCACCAATTTGCTTGTGTTTGCTCTGGAATTGTTTTTGACTTGACAACTCGATCAGCTATTGTATAATTCACTCACCTGTCGCAGCGGACTGATCGCCTGCCGCACGCCCATCGACTAAGGAGGAACGATATGCAAAAAGACATCGGAATTGGTGTGATTGGGATCGGGATGGGCCTGGACCTACTGTACCTCAACCAGAAGGTTGATTCACGTTTGCAGGTTCGAGCTCTCTGCGCCGCCCACCTGGAGAAGGTCAAGAGGATCGGCAAGGAACGGGGGATCGCCTTCACCACCGACAAGTATCAGGAGTTGCTGGCCCGCGACGATCTCCAGGCGATCGTGGTCTTCTCCCCCGACCACCTCCATGCCCGGCATATAATCGATTCCCTGAAGGCGGGCAAGCATGTGATCGTGACCAAGCCGATGGTTACGAGCCTCGAGGACGCCCTGGAGATCGTCAAGCTGACCGACAAGACGGGCCTCAAGTTCCTTGTCGGCGAAACCTGTCGGTTCTATACGACCTTCGTGGCCGTCAAGAAGATGTACGACGACGGGGACCTGGGAGAGTTGATATTCGGGGAAGGGCACTATGTTCACGACCTCCGGGACATCATCCCCTTGACGCCCTGGCGGATCGAGGTTCCCCAGGACTTCATGTACGGGGGTGCCTGCCATCCTGTGGACTCTCTCGTGTGGTTCTTTGGGGAAGCCGAGGAGGTGCAGGCCTACGGGGTCAAGAGCGGGGTCAATCCCACCTATCCCCTGGAGGACACCTACCTGCTGAACATCAAGTTCGCCAGCGGCAAGCTTGCCCGCGTGCTCGGGGCGTATGGGATTGTAGAGCCTCCCATGCCGATGATGGGCCTCAACATCTACGGGACCAAGGGCAGCGCGGTGGCGGACTTTCACGATTTCAGGGCGACGCAGATGCGCGTCGTGCTGGATAAGATCGAGACCAAGCCGGTGTTCAAGATGGACGTGCCGCCGGACCTCAAAGGCGCCTACGGCCAGGGGGATGCCGTGCGCCGCTACATGGCCAACTTCGAGGCCTGTCTCAACGGCACGGAACCCTCGGCGATCGACGCCCGCGAAGGAGCCAAGACCATCGCCGTCCTCTCAGCCGCCTGGGAATCGATCCGCAGCGGGGGCAAGCCAGCCAGAGTTGTCAGGGGCTTCTAGTATGGACAAGGACGTGGGCCTCGGCGTCATCGGAGTCGGCATGGGGCTGGATCTTTTGTACCTGAATCAGAAGCCCGACTCCCGTCTGGAGGTCAGGGCCCTCTGCGCCGCTCATCTCGACAAGGTGAAGAAGATCGGGAAGGAGCGGGGAATAGCGTTCACCACCGACAGGTACCAGGAGCTCCTGGAACGGGAGGACCTCCATGTGATCGTGGTCTTCTCCTGGGACCACCTGCACGCCCGGCAGATCATGGATTCCCTGAAAGCCGGCAAGCATGTCATCGTCACCAAGCCCATGGTCACTCGCCTCGAGGACGCGCTGGAGATCGTCAAGCTGGCCGACAAGACGGGCTTGAAGTTCCTGGTCGGCGAGACCTGCCGATTCTATACCACCTTTGTTGCGGTCAAGAAGATGTACGACGACGGGGATCTCGGCGAGCTGATCTTCGGCGAGGGACACTACGTCCACGATGCCCGCAACGTCATTCCTTTGACGCCGTGGCGGATCGAGGTTCCCCAGGATTTCCTCTACGGGGGACTGTGCCACCCCGTGGACTCTCTGGTGTGGTTCTTCGGGGAGGCGGAAGAGGTGCAGGCGTACGGCATCAAGAGCGGGGTGCTGCCGACCTATCCCCTCGAGGACACGTATCTGATCAACATCAAGTTCGCCAGCGGCAGGCTGGCCCGAGCGCTGAGCGCATTTGGCATCGTCGATCCCCCGATCCCGATGATGGGTCTCAACATTTTTGGGACCAAAGGCAGCGCTGCGGCGGACTTCCACGATTTCAGGCCGACGCACGCTCGGGTGGCGCTCGACAAGATCGACGGCCGACGGGTCTTTGCGACCGAAGTGCCAGCGGACACGAAAGGGGCGTACGGGCAGGGAGATGCCGTACGCCGCTACATGGCCAACTTCGAGGCGTGTCTGAACGGGACTGAAAGCTCGGCGATCGACGCTCGGGAAGGAACGAAGACCATCGCGATACTCGAAGCGGCCTGGCAGTCGATTCGCAGCGGCGGCAGGCCGGTCAAGGTGGTGCGGGGCTTCTAACCCTTGTGGCATGCAGGCTGGAAGCCTCTCGTGCCCGGAGATGAGAGAAGGAGGTGATGGAGCAAGAAACGCCGTCCAGTGCGCGAGTGTTTGCATCGAAGCACCAACATATCGTAAGGAGGAAGAGATGAAAAAAACCAAGACACTGTTGTTCGCGGTCGCCGTGGCATTCCTGGCCCTGGCCTGCGTGTTCACGGTCGGCGCGGGCGGGCAGAAAGACAAGGCCGCACCGGAGTCCGAGGCGGCTGGGGGTATGGTGGAGGGAGGCGAGCTGGTCTACGGGACCTGGCAGTCGCCGGACAACCTCGACGTGCAGGTGACCGGTCTGCAGATCACGACCAACGTGGGTACGCAGGTGTTCGACCCCCTGCTGCGCAAAATGCCGGGAGAGTCGGAACTCAAGCCGGGATTGGCGGAGCGCTGGGAGGTCAACGCCGACTCCACTGAGTTCACGTTCTACCTGCGCAAGGACGTCACGTTCCATGACGGGACCCCCTTCAACGCTCAGGCGGTCAAGTTCAGCCTGGACCGGCTGGCGGATCCCGCCACCCGCTCGGTGGCCGCCCGCGGAGCCCTGGGCCCCTACAAGTCCAGCCAGGTGGTCGACGACTACACGGTCAAGGTGAGCTTCTCGCAGCCCTTTGCGGGATTCCTCAACATGTGCACCTGCGTGCTCGTGAACATCCTGTCGCCGACGGCCGTGCAGAAATGGGGAGACCAATACCAGTTCCACATCACAGGCACCGGGCCGTTCATGCTCAAGGAGTACGTGCCTGATGACCACGTGACCCTGGTGAGAAACCCGGACTATGCCTGGGGCCCCGATTGGATGCACGGCGGGCCGGCCTACCTGGACACGATTACGTACAAGGTCATTCCGGAGGACCTGACGCGGGTCAGCACCCTCAAGACGGGTGAGACGGATCTGATCGACAACGTGCGCTCCCACGACATCGCAGAGATCAAGAAGAATCCCAATCTCAAGGTAGCCATCACGGGGGTTCCGGGGGCACCCTGGATTCTGCTCCTGAACTATCAAAAGGCCCCCACCAATGACCTGGCAGTACGTCGGGCTATCGAGTACGCCATCGACCGCGACGCCATGGTCAACCTGCTGTATCAGGGCACGAACGAGCCCGCCTATTCGCCCCTGGAGAAGGGTACCCTGGGCTACAGCCCCGAGATCGACGAGATCTACTCGTACGATCTGGCCAGGGCCAAGAAGATTCTCGACGACGCGGGCTGGAAGGTCGGGTCGGACGGGGTTCGCCAGAAGGGCGGCCAGCGGCTTAAGCTGATCTGGGTGATCTGGTCCGGCGGAGCCATGGAAGAACCCGCCGCAGTGGTCCAGGATCAGCTGCGGGAGATCGGCATGGATGTGGTCATCGAAACCTACGACGTCGGTACTGCGTTTGGCAAGTGGAACACCGGTGACCTGAACATCGCCATGCCCTTCTACGTCTGGCCGGACCCGATGTTCCTGCAGAACTGGTACGGCAGCCAGTACATCGGCGCCACCAACTGGGCGCACGTGAACAATCCGGAGCTCGACCGCCTGCTGGCGAATGCGGAGAAATCCACGGACCCGGCGGTTCGGGCGGACGCCTACAAGAAGGTGCAGAAGTGGCTGATGGACAACGCCATCTGTGTTCCCCTGTTCGGCAAGTCCCTCGCCCTCGCCATGGAGAAGAACATCGAGGGACTAAGCTACGAGGTGATCGGCTACCCGGTGTTCTACGGTGTACACTATACGAAGTGACAGTATGCCTGGGCGTGTACTGCGCGCATTTCGAAGGTTTGTCGGATCGGAAGGTGCGGGCGGATGCCCGCACCTTCCCTCGTAAGGGCCGGACCTACCCATGATACGGTACATCGCAAAGCGCCTGATCTTGTCGATCCCGACACTGCTCGGCGTTATCGTAGCCGCGTTTCTGGTCATACACCTGGTTCCGGGTGACCCGGTGGAGGTCATGATGTTCGGCGCCAATCCGACACCGGAACAGATGGCCCAGCTGCGGGAACAGCTCGGACTGGATCGGCCGCTGCATGTGCAGTTTGTGGACTACCTTGGCGGGGTTGTTCGAGGCGATTTGGGCGAGTCGATCCAGCGTCACCGGGCCGTCGCCCTCGAAATCGGGGACAACATCGGACCGACGCTCATGCTCACGCTGGCCGGGATGAGCATCGCGATCGTGGTGGGGTTCGCTCTCGGGCTGACCGCCGCGCTGCGGCCGAACTCCTGGGTGGACAACCTGAGCATGGGGGTTGCCAATCTGGGGGTGGCCGTCCCTGCTTTCTGGCTCGGGATCCTGCTCATCCTGTTGTTCGCTTTGACCTTGGGGTGGCTGCCGGCAACGGGGCAGGGAGGCGGTCGTCGGCTGATCCTGCCCGCCGTGTCGCTGGGTCTCGGCTACTCCGCTATCATCGCCAGGCTGGTACGCTCCAGTCTCGTTCAAGTGCTCGGCCAGGAGTACATCCTCACCGCGCGTTCCAAGGGTCTCGTCGAGCGCATCGTGCTGTTTCGCCACGCGCTCAAGAACGCCCTGATCCCGGTCATCACGATGGTGGGGCTGCAGTTCGGCAACATGATGGCCTCGGCGGTCGTGATCGAGGTGTTGTTCGCCCGGGTTGGCATGGGACGGCTGCTGGTCACCTCCATCCTCCAGCGGGACTACCCCCTCATTCAAGGGACGATCCTGGTGTTCGGGATCGTCTACATCTTGTCCAATCTGATCATCGACCTCCTGTACTCGGTCGTCGATCCGCGGATCCGCTACACCTGAGGTAACCGATGCTGACGCTGTCGAAGAGACAACCTGATCCCGGACAGCCTGCGGGTTCCCGGGGATGGAAACAGGCCAGAGAGGCCTTCGAGCGCTTCGCGGCCAATCCGGCCGCGCTGGTGAGCGCCATCGTCATGCTGGTCCTGATCGTGGTGGCCTTTGTCGGTCCGGCAATCGCGCCGTATGACCCGGTCAAGATCGGAACGGGGCCGCGGCTGCACCCGCCGAGCGGGCAGTTCCTGATGGGCACCGATCAGTTCGGGAGGGACATCCTGAGCCGCGTCTTGTACGGCACCCGGCTCACCCTTCAGGCATCTCTGATCGCCGTCGTGGTTGCCGCCGGCATCGGCATCCCGCTGGGGCTGATGGCAGGCTACTCCGGCAAGGCGGTGGACGGTGTGATCTCCCGGTTCATCGATATTCTCCTGTCGTTCCCCGGGATCCTGCTGGCTCTGATCGTCGTGGCCATCCTGGGGACAGGCCTGGGCCGTGTGCAAATCGCCGTAGGCATCTCCCTGATCCCGGCGTATGCCCGACTGGTGCGGGGCAGCGTGATGTCGGCCAAGGAGAACCTGTACGTAGAGGCAGCTCGCTCGGGAGGGTGCAGCACCTTCAGGATCGCCACCCGCCACATCCTGCCCAACATCTTTGTGCCGCTGCTCGTGCTCTCGACCACCGCCATCGGGTGGGCGATCATCATCGCCACCTCGATCAACTTCATCGGCCTCGGCGTTCACCCCCCCACACCCGAGTGGGGCGCCGATCTGGGAGCGGCGCGCAGCTATCTCGGGGTCGCATGGTGGCCCGGGACGTTTCCGGGGCTGGCGATAGTCGTGTCGATACTCGCCGTCAATCTGATCGGCGACGGTCTTCAGAACGCTCTGGATCCGCGCCTCAAGGGCAAAGGGGCGTACGACAGGTGAGCGGGCCTCTGCTTCGGGTCGAGGACCTGCGGACCTCTTTCTTCGTGAAGGAGGGGGTCGTGCGGGCAGTCGACGGGGTCTCGTTCGAGATCGAGAGCGGAGACACCATCGGCGTGGTGGGAGAGAGCGGGTGCGGCAAGAGCGTGACCGGACTTTCGATGCTCAGGCTGGTGCCTCCGCCGGGCCGGGTCACCGACGGCCGGGTGATCTTCGAGGGGCGGGATCTGCGCACCCTGAGCGAAGATCAGATGCGCCGGGTCCGGGGCGGAACGATTTCCATGATCTTCCAGGACCCCATGACCTCTCTGAATCCTGTGCTCAGGATCTCGCGGCAGATTACCGAAAGCCTCGTGGCTCACGCCGGCTGCTCGGCCAGGGAAGCGAAACGTCAGGCTGTGGAGCTGCTCAAAAACGTGGGAATCCCGGCCGCGGAGAAGAGAATCGACGACTACCCTCACCAGTTCAGCGGCGGAATGCGGCAGCGGGTCATGATCGCCATCGCGATTGCCTGCAACCCGCGTATCCTGATCGCCGACGAGCCCACCACCGCCCTGGACGTGACGATCCAGGCGCAGATCATCGAGCTGATGCGGGGGATCTGCGACAAGATCGGCACCTCCATCATGCTGATCACCCACAACCTGGGGGTGGTGGCTGGCATGTGCCAGCACGTGGCGGTGATGTACGCAGGCAGAATTGTGGAGAGCGCCCCGGCGGGACAGATCTTCGCCCGGCCCAGGCATCCGTACACTCACGGGCTGCTCGGTTCGACTCCACGTATGGACAACGTCAAGCGTAAGCTCCAACCGATCCGCGGCCTGCCGCCCTCCCTGCTCAATCCGCCCCGGCAGTGCGCGTTCGCACCCCGCTGTGCGTACTCCGAGGAGCGGTGTTGGAACGACGTCCCGGAGTACCAGGCGGTCGACAGCCGGCATTTTGCCACCTGTTTCCGCAGCCGCGAGCAGCTTTGGTAGAGGAGAACGAAGATGGATCCACTGCTGCAGGTCAACGATCTGAAGGTACATTTCACCTCGGAGAAGGCATTCGCTGGCGGAAAGTCGAGAGCTGTTCTGCGGGCTGTGGACGGGGTCAGCTTCTCGATCGAGAAGGGCGAAGTGCTGGGACTGGTCGGAGAGTCCGGGTGCGGGAAGTCCACGGTGAGCAGGGCGATTCTGCAGCTGATTCCTGTCACGGGAGGAGAGGTGTACTTCCAGGGCAGGAACCTGGCCCGACTGAGCGAGCGGGCGCTTCGACGCGAGCGGGTCAGGTTCCAGATGATCTTTCAGGACCCCTACGCTTCCCTCAATCCATCGATGACGGTGCAACAGACGATCTCCGAGCTGCTCATGATCCATGGCGTGGGAACGAAAGCCGAACGCCGCGCCCGGGTGAGGGAAATTCTTGAGGAGGTGGAGCTGAGCCCCGAGTTCCTGGACCGTTACCCGCACGAGTTCAGCGGTGGACAGCGGCAAAGGATCAGCATCGCCCGCGCTCTGGTGCTTCATCCCGCCTTCCTGGTGGCCGACGAGCCCGTTTCGTCCCTGGACGTGTCAGTTCAGGCCCAGATCATCAATTTGCTCCAGGAGCTGCAGGACAGGTTTGAGCTGACCTACCTGTTCATCTCCCACGATTTGAGCGTCGTTCGCCACATCAGCCGGCGGATCGCCATCATGTACCTAGGCAGGATCGTGGAGCTGGCCGTGACGGCTCAGCTGTACGACGAGCCGTTGCACCCGTATTCTCAAGCACTCCTTTCCGCCGTGCCGATTCCCGACCCCGAAGTGGAGCAGCACCGCAAGAGAATCCTCCTCACCGGCGAGGTGCCGAGCGGATTCGAAATTCCGAGAGGATGCCGCTTCAATAGCCGCTGCTGGCGCCGCATGGACGTGTGCTTCGAGCAGGAACCGGAGCTTCGGGAAGTCCGACCCGGGCATTACGTGGCCTGCCACCTGTACTGAGCTGTCCAGCGAAGTATCGTCGTCCACGCCCGCGGCGGCCTTTGCGGCAGGGGGAGCTCCAGGTGGGAGGACCTTGGCGGGCACTCTGGATCGAGGGCAGCCGAGCGGCCCTGCACCGGGTGGAGCGGGGTGCGGCGCCTGGATGCCAGGGGGGGTAACCGCCGAAGATGTGCCTGGTGAGAGTCCGGCGGCACCGCCCGCCCGGCGGCACCACTCGGCCGCGGGGGTGGTGACTATGCGTCCGGGTGGTGGTTGACCCGCGCCCGGTTCCGGTTGAAAATGGGCAGGGGAGAGGCCGACGACCCCCGGAGACGCGCTCACGGTGATAGAGTTCCGGCAACGCAGTCAAGCAAAGCCAATCCTGGCAGCCTTCCTTCTTCTGTGCCTCGTCGCTCCGCTCGCCCGGGGCCTGGAGGCCGGGGATGGGGCTTCGGGGATCAGCCTGTACAACCAGGGGCGGTTTCGGGAGGCCAGAGAGGTGCTCGAGGGGGTCGTCGAGTCTGGCCGGGCCGGGGCGCTCGAGATGACGGTGCTCGGCATGGCCTGCACCCGCCTCGGGGAGCACGACCGGGCCCGGGAGGTACTGCTCGAGGCGAAGAAGCGCGAGCCCTTCAGCTCCCTGGTGCACATCGCCCTGGGCATGCTCGAGTTCGAGCTCCAGGACTACGAGGCCGCCTACGAGTGCTTCGATCTGGCTCACCGTATCGAGCCGGGCTCCGGACAGGCCAGGGAGGGCATGGTTGCCTCCCTCGTGAACAGGGCCGTCGCGGTGTACCGGGAGGGCCGGGAGGAGCAGGCCGAAGAGCTCCTGCTCGAGGCCCGCCGCCTCTCACCGGAGGCGGTGAACGTGCTGCAGAACCTGAGCCTGATCCAGCGGGACCGGGGGGATCTCGATCAGGCGGCCGCCTCTCTGGAACAGGCGCTGCGCTTGGAGCCCCGCAACCCGGTCCTGATCGCCATGCTGATCCGCTTGCGGGCGGAGCAGGGACGCAGGTCCGAGCTGGTGGAGCTGTATCGGCGTCTGGTGGAAGTGCAGCCGGACAACGCCCAGGGCTTCGCCGAGCTGGGAGTGCTGCTGGCCCAACAGGGCCAGTCTGCCGCCGCCGAGAGGGCCTTCCTGAGGGCGGAATCCCTCGACACCGAGGAGCCGGATCCCTACCTCTATCTGGCACTGCTGTCCCGGCAACGGGGAGAGCCGGCCTCCGTCGTGATCTCTCGCCTGCATTCGGCGATCGGCAAGGCGGTGCGCAAGAGCGGCATGATCCAGATGCAGGCGGCGGGCACGGTTCGGGAACGGCAGGGGGAGCTCGGTGCCGAAGGGCTTGACGAGCTGCGGCGCCTGTCGGCCCTCGCCGAGGAGCCCCGCCGCATCCTGGCGGAAGCCCTGGCGCTCCTGGCCGAGAGCCACGATAACAGGGAAGACTACGCGGAGGACCTCAGGCGGCTCAGCTCCTGGTACCCGCACACCCTGGAGCTCCGCAGCGCCGTGGGGCGCCTGCTGGAGGGCGAGGAGCGTTTCGAGGAAGCCCGGGAGCACTGG
>Ga0068714_10001953_pt1 | contig 27947 bp, 22 predicted proteins | sample MTBNYHSulfiMetaG_FD_62988 | JGI IMG/M metagenome (GOLD analysis project Ga0068714, IMG submission 62988) | Enrichment culture microbial communities from rom New York Harbor, USA that are MTBE-degrading - MTBE-NYH (New York Harbor Sulfidogenic)... | ecosystem: Environmental > Aquatic > Marine >... | reverse complement strand
TTCTGCCTGGTGATTAACCCCGACAATCCCGACCTGGCTATCGGCCCGGCGGCGGCGCTGGCCTTGCTGATTCGGCTGATGGTTAGTATCTGTTCCTTGCCCGGGGCCCTGGTGCCTTTATTCGGAGGCCATCTGCCGAAAGCCAGCCAGATGGAACGTGAAATGCTTAGCGACAGCAGCAATGAGAAAGAGGTCGCCGCCGCGGAATAGAACAGTCTTCGCCATAAAAATTTCTGCCGTTGCTAATCTGCAAAGCAGCGCTTCGCTGCGAAGCACGAGTCGTAAAATCAAAAAAAGCCAAATAAGCCCATAATAAAATGGAAAATCGCCTTTATTTAATGTCATTTTTAGTTTTGCCACTGCTGGGTTATTTAGTCGGGTCGATCCCCTTTGGACTTATCATCGGCCTGGCGCGAGGCGTTGACGTGAGAACCCAGGGAAGCGGCAATATCGGCTCGACCAATGTCGGGCGTATTCTTGGTCAGCCTTGGGGATATCTTTGCTTTGTTCTGGACGTGGCCAAAGGTTTTCTGCCCGTCTGGTTTACCGGCCATTATCTAAGTGCCGCGGTATCAAATAGTAATAGCACCCTCCCTATGGCGGGCCAATTAGCCTGGTTGCTGGCAGCAGCTAGCTGTATCCTGGGTCACATGTTCAGCATCTATCTCAAATTTCACGGCGGCAAGGGCGTAGCCACCTCCCTGGGAGTGCTGCTGGGTATCTGGCCTTATTTCACCCTCACCGCTGCCGTTTCTCTATTCATCTGGATAGGGGTCTGGGGCCTATGGCGCATTGTTTCTTTAGCCTCGATTACCGCGGCAATAAGTTTTCCTCTGGCATTTCTCCTGTTGATCTGGCGGATACCCCGCTGGTCTTTTAACTCATTGTGGCCGCTGTTCTTATTCAGTTGCATGATGGCAGGGCTGGTGGTTCTGCGGCATCGCAATAATATCTCCCGCCTGCTGGCCGGTACGGAAAACCGCTCCGGCTCACCACGTAAAAAGGCTTAGGCAAACTATGATACGCAAACATGTCTATTATCGCGGGATTGTCCAGGGCGTGGGTTTTCGCTATGCAACCATTCGTTTGGCAGCAAATTATACCGTCACCGGCTTTGTAAGAAATATGATGGATGGCCGGGTGGAGGTGGTCGTCGAAGGCAAGCCCAAGGAAATTGATTGTTTTCTGGCTGATCTCGCCGCCGAGATGCGTAGATATATCAGAGACACGCAGGTCCAGGACGCCCCTTACACCAGCGAGTTTGACAGTTTTGATATTCATTACTAAAATAATATGAAATTTAAAATGTGCTTCTATGGTAATATCGGCAATATAACTCTTTGTCAGACAGGATATTAACTATGTTTCGCTTCGTAAATAATGTAAAAACCGCCATGTTACTGGCCCTTTTGCTGACCCTGTTTATCTATGTCGGCCATCTAATCGGCGGGGAAAATGGCATGATCATCGCCCTATTGCTCGGCGGGGGGATGAATTTTTTCGCCTACTTTTTTTCCGACAAGATCGCCCTGCTCACCATGCGTGCCCAGGAGGTCAGCGAACAGGACGCTCCTGAACTTGTGGGCCTGGTCAGAGAATTGGCCCAGAAGGCCGATTTACCCATGCCCAGGGTTTATATTTGCCCCCAGCAGGCCCCCAACGCCTTCGCCACCGGCCGTAATCCGCGGCACGCCGCCGTGGCGGTCACCCGGGGAATACTGGATATCCTTGACCGCCGGGAACTGATGGGGGTGCTCGCCCATGAAATGGCCCACGTCAAGCACCGCGACATCCTGATTAGTTCGATCGCCGCCGTCATCGCCGGGGCGATAAGTGCCCTGGGTTATCTGCTCTGGTTTGTTCCTCTCGGAGGTAGTAATCGGCGGGACAATCCCTTAGCGATTCTGGCCTTATTTATCCTGGCCCCCATCGCTGCTGCCTTAATCCAGTTGGCCATCAGTCGCAAACGCGAATTTAACGCGGATAGCTTCGGGGCGGAGTTGGTGGGTAATCCGATGCCCCTGGCCACCGCCCTGGAGAAACTGCACAAGCTCAACCGTCGCATCCCCATGGCCGTGCCGATGGACAGCCAGAAGAACATGTTTATTGTCGAGCCGTTCAGCGGCAAAGAGGCCCTCAACCTGTTCAACACCCACCCCAGCCTGCAGGCCCGCCTCACCGCCCTCATCGGCAGGCCCTCCACCGGCCTGGTATAATGGCTTAAATAACCATCACATTCTTAAGTTGGAAGCGCAGGCGATTAGCCTTTCAGCTTGGTCCCGCCCAGCTCGTCGAGTCGGCGATTAAGGGCCTCATGCTGAGCCCATAGCTCCAACGGCATCCGATTGCCGAATTTCTGGAAGAACTCCACAATATCTTCCGCTTCTTTCTTCCATGCCTGCGGATCAATCTCAAATAGTTTTTTCATCTTATCTTTGGAGACATCCAGCCCGGTCATATCAATATCTTTCAGATAGGGAATAAATCCGATGGCCGTCTTGACCCCTTCCACCTCGTTGCGGCAGCGGGCCAGGATCCATTCGAGCACCCGCAGATTCTCCCCGTATCCCGGCCAGAGGTATTCACCGTTTTCATCCTGGCGGAACCAGTTAACATGGAAAATCTTCGGCTGCCAGCGCATCCGCACGCCCATTCGCAGCCAATGCTCAAAATAATCCGCCATGTTATAACCGCAAAACGGCAGCATCGCCATCGGATCGCGGCGGACCTCGCCTTGCTTGCCGTACTGGGCGGCGGTCCGCTCACTGGCCATGGTGGCCCCGACATATACACCGTGCGACCAATCGAAGGATTGATAAATCAACGGCGCCAGATGGGCCCTTCGCCCGCCAAACACTATAGCGGAGATATTCACCCCGTGATGGTGTTCCAGGCGATACGAGTGCGTAGGACACTGCTCGATGGGGGCGGTAAACCTGCTGTTGGCCTGGGCGCCGAGAATCTCTTTACCATCTTTGTCTTTCATGCCCGGCTTCCAGGGCTGGCCCAGCCAGTCCAGTGCTCCCTCGGCCACCGGCTCATCATCGCAGCCTTCCCACCACACAGTACCATCAGGATTCAGCACTACATTGGTGTAGATGGTATTCTTTTTGATTGTTGTCATGCAATTCGGGTTGGTTTTGCTGTTGGTACCGGGTGCTACTCCGAAGAATCCTTTTTCCGGATTTATCCCCCAGAGTTTCCCGTCCGTATCGATCCGCATCCAGGCGATATCATCGCCTACCGTCCAGATGCGATAGCCCTTTTTCTTAAGTCCTTCCGGCGGAACCAGCATGGCCAGATTGGTCTTGCCGCAGGCGCTGGGAAACGCCGCGGCGATGTAATCGATCCTGCCGGTTGGATCTTCTATCCCCAGAATCAGCATGTGCTCCGCCAGCCACATCTCCTTGCGGGCCAGGAAGCTGGCGATCCGCAGGGCCAGACATTTCTTGCCTAACAGCACATTGCCCCCGTAACCGCTGCCCACGCTCCAGATAGTATTATCTTCCGGGAAGTGCAGTATCAGTCGTTTGTTTGCATTCAACTCTTCCTTGCCGTGCAGACATTTGCTATACTCCCCGCCCGTCCCCAGCGCCTCCAGAACATCCTTGCCCACCCGGGTCATGATGAGCATATTGAGCACCACATATATGCTGTCGGTAAGCTCCACCCCGATTTTACTGAATGGCGAACTAACCGGTCCCATGCAGAAGGGAATAACATACATAGTCCGGCCCTTCATTGACCCTTCGAAGATTTCTCCCGCCCGGCGATAACCTTCCTCCGGCGACATCCAGTTATTATTCGGGCCGGCGTCATCTTTCAACCTGGTACATATATAAGTAAGATTCTCGACCCGGGCCACGTCGTTAGCAGCCGTACGGTGTAACAAACACCCGGGCAGTTTTTCCTGGTCGAGCTTGATTAGTTCGCCCGTGGAGCATGCCTCTTCGGTTAATTGCTGCTTCTGCGCCTCGCTGCCGTCGATTAACACAATCTTATCCGGCTGGCACAACTGCGCCATTTTATCTACCCATTCATTTAATTCCTGGTGCTTTGTTAACGCCATCGATAATACTCCTTATGCAGGCATAACCTTCCTAAACAACTTGTATATAACAAGTTGCTACAACAAGTAACTTAATAAAATATAGGCAAAAAAACCGAGGCAATTTATCAGATATGGTCCGATAAGTCAAGTTTTTTCAGAATTTTTTAATGAAAATAATTATTTTAACCGGTTTTTGTCATCCCTTCGCTGTCTCGGTCGGGGCTCGCTGCTGCGTTATTATGCGGGTGCCCTTCGACGCCTTCCCGGCAAGAGGTTCCTTTTTCTCCTTAGCCAGTGCCTGATCTGCCTGTTTATTTTCTTCAATAACCACGCTGGAAAGCCTGTCAAGAAAGTCCGGCAGCGCCGACAATACCCGGTTCCACGCCGGGATCCACGGCAAATCCGTCGGGGCTTCGCGAAACTGCTCTTTGCCCAAGCGGAACACCTCGGAAAACTGCTCCATCGCCTGGGCCTCATCGTGCCGGTCATAATGGATGCAGTTGACCAGGGCGTCCGCGGCATATTCGTCGATCGCCTCCCGGGCCATGTACAGGTATGACGCCTGTAATCCTCCGAAAAAGTGGGAGGGAAAAACCACCCCTTGCGCCGCCAGGGTCTGCAGCAGCACCTTGGCAATATCTTCCGACATCTTAAGCAAGCCCTCCTGGGAAACATCCGAAACCAGTTCCTGATGTTTATGTTCATACCTGTCCGCTATATCCACCTGACATACCCTCGTCAGCGAGCAGGTGCGGTAAACCTCCGACAGCGTACCGATCTCCAGGCCCCAATTGCCGGGCATTCGCATCACCTGGGCCAGTGACCGCGTCATGCAAATCTCGCCGGAAAGGGGATAGCGAAAACTGTGCAGGTAATCGAGAAACTCGTTGCCGCCCAGAATGCTCTTGAGGGCTCGTATTAGCGGCGTAAAGAAAAGCCGCGTAACCCGTCCATACAATTTTTCGCCCACCCGCATATAGTATGCCTTGGTAAATTCGAAGTCCATTCCCCGTACCGCGCAGGGAAAGCAAAGCCTCGCCAGCATCCGGCGGTTATAGTTGCTGATATCGCAATCATGGGTAGCGATTACCCACAGCTTGTTATTACTGAGCACATATCCCATCGCCGTCCACACCCCTCTGCCCTTGCCGTCGGCCCCGACATTCAGGTAATTATCCGTCAACTCACCAAATAACGCTCCTATCCCCGGTCCGGACGACCAGACCACGGTATGCGGCTGAGGCAAGGGCGCCAGCCTCCGCCTCGCTTCCACCATATCCGCAAAATTCTGCGTCTGGCCCAGCGAAACCACCACCTCGGAGATGTAGGGGGCCTTGGCCAGCTCACTGACAATATTGTTGAATGAGGGTGACATCAGATCGCGGGGGATAACCGGCAAAATCAACGCTATATCCCGGCGCTTGAGGATATCCAACAATCGGTCTTCCATCCGCTCCAGGTCGGCGGTGACGAAATCATGCAAAGTGGTTATGACGCCATTTTGAAAGAAATCTCCCATTACTCGCCTCCTTTCATTTTTCTTAAACCTCGCCAAAACAAAGGGATAAGAAATTTTTTTCGAATCGCTTATAGCTAAGAGTTCTTGTCCCCCGTTTAATCTCCCTGACCAGGCCAGGCCGCACAGACCTTCAAATTGTAATGCCTGGCTACCCCTGGGCCATTTAGGTTGATTATAGCCGATTTCCCCCCTGATACCAACCAGTTATAATGCTTTCAGTTCCGCATTCGTCGCCACTAACAGGGCAGATTTCCCCGTATTTACCCTAACATATTGCAATATATTAAGTTACGTATAGATATCCAAGCAATCATAGCCCCCATAGGCGTTCAGAACCTACAGTTCGCCGGTGATAACCGTCTGTACCTCGCAGCGCCGCAGATGATAATGCAACACGCCTATCTTGCCATTTCACTTTTTTCCACCGCCACCTGTTATTAATTCATTGATTTGCCTCAGTTGCAACACCACACTATCAGGCCGCACCTCCTGACATTGCGGGTCTTCTCTTCGCAGCACGATTTGGTTGCTGTCACCGGCGAAAAGTATCGTCCGCATCCCGCACCGTTTAGCCGCCCAGACGTCGTTGAGCATATCATTGCCGACATACACAATGTCCCCCGCTGCCAAGCCCCGGCCTAACAGGAACTCTATCGCCCGATTAAATGCCCCCGGATTGGGCTTGTTGTAGCCCAGTTCGTAAGAAAATAAGATCAGCTCCTCGTTAAAAATATCCTCCAGTTCCAGGTACTGCCGGCCCAGCTCCTTTCGCAGCAACCGCCTCAGGTGGATCGGCGTGTAAAACTGGGCGTTAGAGATTATCCCCTGAATAATCCCGGCTTCCTCCAGCGCCGCCAGACATTGGCCCGCTTCGGGGTAAAGATAGGTCTTCTGCAGACTCTGATCAAAATAATACCCCATCCGATATGCCATATCCATCAAGTCACCGTCCCTGGGCATCTGATATCCCGCTGCGACGCATCCGTGCAAAATCCAGGCCCAGATATTCTCGATCACCACTTCCGGATATTCTATACTCCGGCGGCGCGATTCTGCGCGCGAGATCTCGATCAATTGCAAATATCGATTCTTTAGCGCCACCTCCGGCTGCTGCTGCGGATACCATCGCTCTAAAGCCTCGCCCAGGGAAAATTCATCGATTACCGCACCCGCCGCCCTCTCCAGCAAATCCTCATGTTGCAGCGTAGTATCCAGGTCGCCCAGCGACACCCCGCACAACGTGCCATACACATCCCATAGCACCGCTCGGATACCTTGAAAATCCCCGCTGACAAACTCCACCGGCGCTGCTTTTACAGCTGGTACATCCGGCAGGACGAATTTTCTATCTACTTCCTGAAAATATTCCCAGAGATCGGCTGAAAAATTAAAAAATCTTCCCATAGTTAACTTTCGCAGATTATTTTATCGAATCTCGCCCATTATGATTCCTTCTCACCTTCCTACCTTCTCACTTTCTCACCTTCTTACTTTCACACTTTCTTACCGCGTCAGGGCTAATGCTGCGTAAGAAAAAAGTACGAAAGTACTCCCATAATTATTATCAGTCTATTTTATCCGGCCTATTTTGTCAAATTGTCCCCTTGCCTCTCTCTTGCTTTGCTTGTACGATTTAGAGCGATTTTTTCCTTTTCAGATACCCCATTACTATCTATCATACTGGGAAATAGATTTATTATCGAAACGCATTAACAACGCAAATGAGGAGCTTTTTCATGAGCCGCAAAACTGTTATCTTGCTGACGATTGTTTTAGGGGCATTTGCCGCCCCCTTATGGGCCCAGGCCCCCGGCACCCAGGAACGCCTGAACGATTGGCAGGCTTGTTTTACCTCCGGTTATTTCACCGGCGGAACCGTATTAAGAACCCACGTTAACGGCGAGTCAGTCAAGGCAGATATTGATACTGGCTGGCAGATAGGGTTGAAACTGGGTGTCGATCAGGAATATACCGGATTGGAGCTGACCACCGCCGCTGTCTTTGCCAATATGGACCTCGTGCACGACCCCTATGTTACCTTTTTACCATCCTCCAATAATGCCACCTGGCTTCTCGCCAACCTTGACGCCCTGATTTACCCAACCGGCAATCAACTTGTCGATGGCCGCGTTCGGCCTTTTATCGCCATCGGACCCGGCCTGGCCCATTTATCCAGTGATTTCGACAAGGCGGACAATAAGACCATGTTTGACGTCAACGTTGGCGGCGGGATCAAGCTGCTGCTTGGCGATCAGGGCAATCCCATCGTCCGCCTCGATTGGCGCTGGCATTACATCGTCGGCTCCACCGCCGGATTGGCCAACCAAATGAATCGTCAGGAGCTTACTTTAGGTATTGGTTTTCGTTTTTAAAGGAGCACTTTTTGTCTCGCAAAAAAATCTCCATCATTGGCAGCGGCAATGTCGGTTCCACCTGTGCCCATTGGCTGGCCCAGAAGGAGCTTGGCGACATTGTTTTGCTCGACATTCTCGAAGGCCTGGCCGCCGGCAAAGCGCTCGACCTCTTCGAGGCGTCACCCATCGGCCATTTTGACGTCAATTTCATCGGCACCGGCGATTATCAGCACACTGCCGACAGCGACCTCGTGATTATCACCTCCGGCCTGCCCCGCAAGCCCGGCATGAGCCGGGACGATCTGCTGAAAAAGAATACTGAGATTGTCGTCGAAGTAACCCGCAAGCTCTGCCGGCTGAGCCCCGATGCCATTTTAATTGTCGTCTGCAATCCGCTCGATGTCATGACCTTCGTCGCCGCCGAGGTCTGTGGTTTTCCCAAACACCGCGTCATGGGGATGGCGGGTATTCTTGATACCGCCCGTTACCGCACTTTTATCGCCGAGGCACTGGGTGTCTCGGTCATCGACATCTCCGCCATGCTGCTGGGCGGCCACGGCGATGATATGGTCCCCTTGCCCCGCTATACCACCGTGGCCGGCATTCCACTGTCCGAACTGATGGATCAGCGGAAAATTGAGGCCATTGTCGAACGCACCCGCCAGGGCGGCGGGGAAATCGTTAACCTGATGAAGACTGCCTCCGCCTACTACGCCCCTGCCGCCGCTGCCGCGGAAATGGCCGAGGCTATCCTCAAAGATAAAAAACGCGTCCTGCCCTGCTCCGCCTGGTGCGATAAGGAATATGGCGTAGGCGGGGCTTATATCGGCGTGCCGACAGTTTTAGGCGCCGCCGGAGTGGATAAAATCATCGAATTGCAGCTAACTCCACAGGAAAAAAACATGTTCGATAACTCCGTATCGCATGTCAAACAACTGGTAAGTCAGGTGAAAAACTTTATCGACTCGTAAACTGCCTTGGGGATAAATCTCTATGAAGATCGCCCTGGCCCAGATTAATCCGACCGTCGGTGATATCCCTGCCAACTCCGCCAAAATCAAGCAGTTCATCGCCCGCAGCCGAGACGAAGGCGCCGAACTGGTTATCTTCAGCGAACTATCCCTTATCGGTTACCCGCCCAAGGACCTGCTGCTTAAGCACCGCTTCATTGATGATAATCTTGCCGCCCTTGACGATATCGCCCGGTACTGCTCGGATTGTGCCGCCTTGATAGGCTTCGCCTGCCGCCACCGTGGCCCCGCCGGCAGGAATCTGCACAACGCTGCCGCCCTCCTTACCCAGGGCCGCGTCTTAGCCACCTACTATAAGCAGCTCCTGCCCTCCTACGATATCTTCGACGAAACCCGCTATTTCGAACCGGCCAAATCCCAGCAGGTGGTAAACTTTGCCGAGCACCGGCTGGGCCTGACCATCTGTGAGGACATCTGGCAGGGCCCCCAGGGTGCGGTTCGCCCACTTTATGAAGATAATCCACTCGCCCAGCTTGCCGCTTCCGGCGTCGATATCATCATCAACATCTCCGCCTCGCCCTTCGAGATGGGCAAACACGCCTTCCGCTGCGAGTTGTTTTCCGCCCAGTGCCGCCGTTACCATCTGCCTCTGCTTTACGTCAACCAGGTCGGCGGAAACGATGAATTGATCTTTGACGGCTGTAGCTGCGCCTTCGATAAAGACGGTCAGATATTTGCCCAGGCTAAGGATTTTCAGGAGGACTTGATTCTGGTGGACCTGGACAATCTTCCCGCCGCTCGTATCGAAGAGACTAAAACCGACGTCGCCGCGGTCCATGCCGCACTGACGCTGGGCCTGAAGGATTACGTCGAAAAATGCCGGTTCCAAAGTGTGGTAATTGGCCTCTCCGGCGGAATCGATTCCGCCGTCACCGCCGCCCTGGCGGTTACCGCTCTGGGCCCCCAGCGGGTCATCGGCGTAGCTCTGCCCAGTCGATATAACGCGCCCGCCAGCATCGCCGATGCCCGCCGGCTCGCGGATAATCTGGGCATCAGATTATTAACCGTCCCCATCGAAAAACCTTTTACCGCCTTCCTGGAGCTGCTCCAGCCGCATTTTGGCTCTCTGCCCCCTGATATAACCGAGGAGAACATCCAGGCCCGCATCCGTGCCGTCATCCTGATGGCCCTGAGTAATAAGTTCGGTCATCTCTTGTTAACTACCGGCAATAAGAGTGAACTGGCGGTAGGCTATTGCACAATATACGGCGATATGGCCGGGGGCCTGGCGGTTATCAGTGATGTGCCCAAGACCATGATTTACCAGCTAGCCCGCTATATCAACCGCGACAAAGAGCTTATCCCCTCCTCTTCCATTAACAAGCCCCCCTCCGCTGAGCTCCGCGAGAACCAATGCGACCAGGACTCCCTGCCGCCCTATGACACCCTTGATGAAATTCTCCATCGTTACGTGGAACAGGAACAATCGCAAGCGGAGATTATCGCCGCCGGTTTCGACCCCCAGATAGTATCGCACGTCATCAATCTGGTGGACCGCAACGAGTACAAACGCAAGCAAGCCGCCCCCGGCCTGAAAGTTACCAGTCGCGCTTTCGGCACCGGCCGGCGGATGCCCATCGCCCAGAACTACCACCCCCGCTAACCATTCCCCCCTTCTCACTTTCCAACCTTCTTACTTTCTTACTTTCTCACTTTCTTACATTTCTTACTCTTCTCTTCCCTTTCACACTTTTCCCACCTTTCACACTTTCTTATATCACCCCTTGCCCCACCAATAGTAAAGCACGAACATCACCGCACAACTATATACCAATAGTGGACATTGCCGCGCCTTTCCCGTCAGCAGTTTCAGCACCGCGTAGCTGATAAATCCCCACGCGATCCCGTCGGTGATACTCATGGAAAACTGCATCACCGCTATCGTCAGGAATGCCGGCAGCGCCTCGGAAAAATCGTCCCACTTGATCTGACGGATCACCGGCAGCATATAACAGCCGATCACTATCAACACCGGCGCCACCACCGGATAGCATTGGATTACATTGAAATTTTCTGCCTGACAAACCAGATGCGAACCTAACTGACCCGCTTCCAATTGCACCGTGCTTCCCAATACTCCCACCAACGGATATGCCACTATGGAAATCAGTAAAAACCCCGCTGTTACGATCGCCGCTAAACCCGTCCGGGCGCCCACCGCGATCCCCGCGCTTGATTCGATATAGCTGGTAATGGTGCTGGTCCCCATCGCCGCCCCGCTGATCGTGCCGACAGCGTCCGCCATCATCGCCTGCCGGGCACGCGGCAGTTGCCCGTTTTTCATCAGACCCGCCCGTTCTCCCACCGCCACCAGCGTGCCGATCGTATCGAACACATCCAGCAGCAGAAAGGTAAAAATAACCAGTATTACCTGCGTTAGCGGATGATTATCGCTAAATAACGATCCCAGCCCCCCGATAAACTTCCCCGCCGTAGCCGAAATATGCGGAAATCCCAATTCCCTGGGCATACTCACCAGTTCATAGCCCCAATTCTGCCCCCACCAGCGCATCGCCAGCCAACCCGCCAGTGCCGTAGCCGCCATTCCCACCACGATCGCCCCCCGAAAATGCACCGCCAGTAAAATCCCCATCACCAGCAGCCCGAAAAGACTAAGCAGGGTCACCGGATTGATAATATTGCCCAGCCCCAGATACGTGGCCGGCTGACCCACGATAATGCCCGCCCATTTAAAACCCACAAAGGCAATCAACAAACCAATGCCCGCAGCGATGGCATATTTAATCCCGTCGGGAATAGCGTTCATAATCGCCGCCCGCATCCCCACTATTGACAGCAGCAGAAACAACACCCCGGAGATAAAATTAGCCCCCAGCGCCTCCTGCCAGGTCAGGCCGAACCCGCCCGTGCTAACCAGTCCGCACACCGTAAAGGCGAAAAAGAAATTATGCCCCATCGCCGGTGCCAGCGCCACCGGCAGATTCGCCCACAAACCCATGACCACGCACGCTAGCGCCGAGCAAAGGCAGGTCGCCAGCATCACCGCCGATGGGTCCATCCCCCCCGTTCCGGACAAACTCAGCACCGCCGGCTGTACAAATATAATATAACTTAGAGCCATGAAGGTCGTGGCTCCACCGACAACCTCACGCCCCACGGTACTGCCATGCTCTTTGATGCGAAAAACACTTTCTAAGGACATGATAATCGCCTTTCGAATGTATGCCCATGGTGTATGGACGGTTTATTTTATACCCTTATCCCTCCCCGATAAAAGTAAAAAATCTCCCTTATACTATGGTTTTATGGCTAAAAATGCCTTTCCGCTGTTCATTTTTCCCCCAATTTGCGGAAAAAATTTATGGTGACATCGCTTTTATCGGTTGCTATAATACCCCCGTTCGTTTGCTAAATTCCCGGTTGGGACTTCGCAAACCTGCGGGCGTTTAGCTTTTTTTTACTGATAGATATTCGAAAAAGGAGAGTTCTGTATGAATATCTACGTTGGGAATTTGTCGTTCGACATCAAAGACACTGATTTACGCGAGGCGTTCGAGGCCTTTGGCCAGGTTACCTCTGCTACGGTAATCAAGGACAAATTCAGCGGGGAATCCCGAGGTTTTGGATTTGTGGAAATGCCCTCTGACGATGAAGCCCTCTCGGCCATCAATGACCTCAACGGCAAGGAGCTTAAAGGCCGGGCCCTTAAGGTCAATCAAGCCCGTCCCCGCACTGAAGGTGGTGGCGGCGGCGGCCGCGGTGACCGTGGCTCACGAAGCAGAGAGTAATTATTTCCTGTTTACCTTCGATCGGGTATTATTCTTTCGCCTGCCATCGTATTCAAAAGCGTTTGATTATCCTTTGGCGAAAATATAGCTAATTCCACAGTCACTTTACTGCTGGAAAATACGAAAGGTTGATGCTAAGGTCATTTGTTGCGCTTGGGTACCCAGGGGTTTCTTCGATACAAAATCTATCCGTACTTAAATCTGCTCGGATACGCCTTCCCGACGTGTTTTGACGTGTGCTTTACCTCCCCTGCCCGCACCCGGCTTGACCCAAACAACCCTTAAGCGCAGCGGTTAGAGTTGATTCGCCTGCGGGGTAAACTCTGCCAGACTCAGACCCGTGTTCAATTTTATATCCGTAAACACGTATTTGCTCAGCAGCTTACCCTGCCAGTCATAGCTGGTAATCGCCGTCGGCAGCAGGTATTCTTCGTCGAACTCCATTACCATGCGGGCACAGGGATAGTCTTTCTTGGCCGGCAGTACCCTTTCCATGGCTATGCAGGGGCGATTATCCACCTGCGTTTGCCCCAGGTATCTGGTCTGCAAATCCCCTTCTTGCTTCGCCTGCTGATATATCCTGATCATATCCTCCAGTGTCCGATAGAAACCGAATTGATCACACGTTTTTCTACTCGAACGTTGTGCTTCCGCGCATCGCGGATCACGCTTGACCGATTTGATCCAGGACAGCCACCCCGTCGGATGCACTATCATCTTGTTATCGTTATACCCTTCCACATAAAGCAGTTTATCAATGGTTTTAGCGTTCTTCTGCCATTCCATTATCACGGAGAAAGGTGCATTCTTAAAACGCACTGCTATTTCTTCTTCCGTTTTAAGCACACCGTTAACCCGCTCCTGTTTGCGTAATACTGCTTGAAAATCCTGGATGTCCTGCTGGTAATGTTCCATCGCCCATTTTAACAGGGCAATATGATCGCTCTTGGCCAACTCCGCCAGACGAAGGCCATGGTCTTCGCTTTCATTTGGTATTACCAAAACCGCCTTGGCTACCGAAATTAGCTGAGCTGGTTGTAACGGTACTTCCTTCTTATTCTGCCCTATGACGCCCTGATAAAGAAAAAACACCACTAACGCCCCCACCACTATCCGGGCCATTTTATTACTGCTGGATGTATGTGATTGGTCGTGCATAAGGGATTTCCTTTTCTTTCAAAGCCCTTTTTATCGGGCTTTTGAGGATTGGTTTATAAAAACATTCCCTCTACGCTTTTGGCTGCTTATGGTCTTACTCTTATATAAATAACATCGGAAGTTCAGGCCCCGCCGGTAAAATTTAAACCAAATGCTGAGCCTTTTTTCAATTTAGGTTTGCTTATCCTACTTGGGTGTGAAAATTTGGTAGGCCTTATTTGAGTGTTATTGCCCTTCATTTTTTTTTATAAGGACCACTCTATTTTAAAAACGCTGTCAAATTATAATAAATAATACCCCCGCCTGCAAATACTTTTATCACCCGATAACTGCGCGATAAACGTTAACTTATGCTCAGGCAACCCATTATACCGAAATATTAAATTTATTTTTCTCAAAAAATTTGTTAAAAAAACCCCTTTTTATCCGCCCCATCGCCCAGATCGCAAATAATTGCCTGATTATCGGACCCTCTCGATATTTTATGTTTTTATGAAATCTTAAAGACTCTAAGTTTGACAGGACAATTCCAATTTTGATCCAAAAGACTTTAATTAACTCAAACTGGCCGATTTTACGGTTAGAAATTGACGCATTTATTTGCTTAATAAGATGTTCTATAACCCCAAAAACCCAATTAAATTCATCCGCCGCAGGCGGATACCACATTTTTGCATTTTGATTTTTGATTTTTGCATTTTCGAACTGGCCATCAGCCAGTTTGAATAAACTACCCTTCCAGATAGCGCAGCAGCACTACATCCGTTATTATCGCCACTATGGCCACCACGATTGCTATCAGTATTTTGTTATAGCCCTTCTCCTCCGCCCGCTGTTTCTGGGCCAGTTTTCGCTCCTCCTGCGACTCTTTATACAACTGATGCTGGCGGACCGCCTCCACAATCTGGGCGATCAGCATATTCGCCCGGAACTGCCCGATACCCCGCTGCCGGGCCATCTCCAACAGCTCCCTCCGGCTGTTATACCGGATTAATTCCCCCTCTAGTCGATATATCACCTCGCGACAAAATTCATCTTCCACCATCGCCCGCTGGCGTTTCTCCTGCGGTGAAACGACCTGCTGCCCTTTCTCCGCGCCTGGCCCGTTTCCCTGCCGTTCGACCAGCCAGCCGCCTTTTATTGATGACTTTACCGGCCCTTTAGCCTCCAGTAAATGCCTCTGCCCCGCCACCTGCCGCGCCAATAGACTCATCGGCCGACCGACCTTCGCCAGCGCCTTCGCCGCCGCGCCGGTATCATCTTTTTGCCTTGATATCCCCCGTTTCAACGCTTGATATGCCTTTTCCGCCTCGCCTAACAGTTCCGCGCGATAAAACCGCAATGGCCCCCTCGCTGTCAGCCGCAGATACCGCTGCCGACTTAGCTCGTACGCTCGCTCCAGCCGCTGTGGCTCCACCGCTCCATTAAGCTGTAGAATTATCCGCTCTTCGTTATTCACCGCGTCAGGCTCCAAGAAACGCCCGTAAATTACGCCTCTATCTCAATTTTAGCACATCTACCCCCTCCAGGTTAATACCTCAAACGTGCCAAATGGTTTATCCCCGTCAAATTATTAACTCCATGCAATTGTCTGTAACGATTATAACAGTTATAAATCCCTATAAATACACCACTTCGGCCGGCCTGACCCACGAAAAAATCCAAAATATAATCAGACTAAAGCTTGCAAAAAAAATCTTTATGCCGATACTAATTTACTCAAACTGATCGTTTTACGGTTAGAAATTGATGTAACTGTTTGCTTAATAAGATGTTCTATAACGCCAAGCCCCTTGCCGCCAACGCCGCAGGTGTAAAATGTACCGCCGCCGCAGAAATATGAGATTTCGCCTCCTCCGGACCGCCGCTTCCGCCGTCGCCTTCGCGTTGGCCTTGCTGCTGATCTTATGGTATCTGGTAACCGGCTATCAGCCTGCCGGCTACCACCCACGCACCCTGGACAAACAGCGTAAGGAGCTCGCCGAAAACTACTTTGGCCAAAAAAGTCAGGAATTGTATAATAATATCAATATGATCGAGCCCTTTCATATCCGCTTCGAGGAAGCCGCCGTCAACGACGTATTAATGTTAGCCCAGCAGGAGCATTTACTCAGCAAATTAACTAACGGCTCAGCCGACTATTTCCAGAGCAGCCAGATCCACCTGACAACTGGCCACTTGGAGCTTATGGGCAAGGTTACTTATAAAGGCCTAAACACCGTCCTCACCATCAGCTTTGAGCCTGGCGTCCCGCAGCCCGGCTTATTACAGATTAAGCTCGTCTCGCTGCGTGCCGGCGCCATTACCCTGCCCCATTCTCTGGTCAAAAATTATCTCTCGCAATTGCTAACCACTTTAACTGGGGCCCTGGAAAAAACCCAGCCCTCTGCCGGCCAGGTTAAAATGACAAAAGATGATAATGATAATAACAACCCGGCGGAAACCCCGTTTCCCCCCGACTTTTTGCCCCAGTTGCTCTCCGCCGCCGATGAATTACTTGACCACCGGCAGGCCACCATTGACACCACCTTCCGCACGGAATATCAACAAGTCCGGCTGACCGGCGTCAAGATCGGCCCCGGCTGGATCGAGTTAGCCCTGCTGCCCGAACCCCTTGATAACTAATTATTGGTGTAAAATGCTGCTGCTTACCCGTGCTGTAAATCTTCATCTTGACACCCGCACCCGCCAACTAAGGCCGGCGGGCCAATCGACCTTTGATTTCAATTACTTGCCGCTGAAACTCTGGGTCACTTTGCGGGGCGAGCCTCACCGGCAAACCGCCATGTTGGTAAACGTCCACGAAATTGACCAGTTGATCTATCAGACCCTCTCCCAGCGGCCAGTAGCCGTCGCCGATGCCTTCGAGCTGCTCCGTTGGGCCGGCAATATCCTCAAAAATCAGTTCGCCAATTGCACCCTTTCCCGTCTGACGCTGGACATCGACCAGACCTTTAGCCTGTCCCTGTTGGAGGAGCAAGCCATGATACAGATAACCAAAAAATACGAACTCGCCGCCTCGCATCGCCTGTGGAACAGCCAGTGGAACGAGCAGCGCAACTTCGCGGTCTTCGGCAAATGCGGCAACCCCCGCGGCCACGGCCACAACTATATCGTGGAGATAACCCTCCGCGGCTCGACTGAGCTTGCCGAAGTCAGCCGACCCGACAGCGACACCGGCCGGGCCATCAACCCCGCCCAGATGGACCGGATTGTTTTACGCGAGATCGTCGATCGCTTCGACCATAAGAATTTAAACGAAGACACGCACGAATTTGCTCAACTAATCCCCACCGCGGAGAACATGACACAGGTTTTCTGGGACATTTTGATCGCCCAATTCCCCCCTGCCTCACTTTATTGCGTCCGGGTCTGGGAGAACCCGCGAATGTACGCGGAATACTTCGGCCCCGCCGCCGGCCCGCTCCGCTTCAGCGACAGCGTTTGACAAACCCAAATATTGATGCCCACGCCCTCGCTATAAATAAATACCGTAAACGCTGTGTGCCGCCCCTCAACTTTTGTTAACCGGTGCGTTATCTCCTCGCCCCGTTACCCCCAAAATTACCCACCAACCGCCCAACCAAATCACCCAAAAACGAAATAACTTACCAAAATACATCCGAAACCATTTACCTTGCCGGAAAAGGGGACATTCTTTTCCATTGACAGAGGTGGCTGTTATTGAGTAAATTAATTTCATGCCCAGAACCTCTCGTGCAAGTAAAGGCAATATCTGTAACACGTTCTTAATCGGAGAATAAAGAAATGTCCATTTTATTTGACGGCACAGCAGTTGTTGCGGAGTGACGTGCATTGGTAGGGCTTGTTTTTTGTTGGCGTTACTATGATAATTTTTTGTTTAGAAACGTAGGTAAACACGCAGAGAGGAGATTAATTATGAATGTCTTATTAATTTATGGACTGATGGTTGTTATTCCGGGCTTGATTCTGGTTTTAATGGCTGTCTTTGGTGCTGATACAGATGTTGACGCAGATACGGATGTTGACATAGATGCAGGTGATTTCGGAGGGCCGGGTCTATTAAGCTTAAAATTAATATTGTTTTTTCTGGTTGGTTTTGGTGCTGGTGGTTATTTGTCTTTTTATTTTAAGTGGCCCCTTCATCATGCTCTTTGTGGCTTGGTTGGCGGAGGTATAGCCTGGTTTCTGGGTTATCGATTGCTTAAACTTCTCTACCAACAACAATCAACAAGCCAGATTAAGTTGACTTCATTTGTTGGGAAACAGGGAAGAGTGGTTGTTCCTATACCTAAAGATGGAGGTACTGGAGAAATAGAAGCAACCAACGAAGAAACCGGGCAAAGTACTTACTTCAATGCAAGAGCAGCTAATCCTCAAAGAGAATACAAAAGAGGAGAGTTTGTCAAAATAAATTCTGTTGTCGGAAAAACTGCAGTTGTGGAGTAGAAGCTATTTTGTAAGTCACCTTAAAATAACCACTAATATAATTTTATAAATAGGAGAATTATTATGGCAAATTTAGGTTTGATAATCGTTATTGCTGTCCTGTTTATTGCGGCTATTTCTATTCTTTTGATTCTCGCCAATAACTGGTTGAAAGCAGAACCAAACGAGGCGTTGATTTTCACAGGAAGAAAAATCAAGGTAAAGGCCAAAGATGGAACTGTTATTACCCGAGGATGGAGAGCTGTTGTTGGTGGCGCTAAATTTCGAATTCCTGTTTTGGAAACCGTCAATCGAATTTCCCTTAAGACCATGAATCTCGCTGATGTAAGAGTAGAAAAAGCATATTCAAAAGAAGGTGTTCCTGTAACTATTGATGCCGTTGCCAATGTGAAGATCTCCGGTGAAGAAGGAATGCTTGACAGAGCCGTTGAAAGATTCCTCGGAACCGAAGCCCGGCAGATTCAGCAGATTATTAAAGAAACACTGGAAGGACAGTTGCGTGATATTATTGGTGTTCTGACTGTTGAAGAGCTTTACCAAAAGAGGGATATGTTTGTAAACAAAGTCCTTGAGCAAGCTGGTGAAGAATTAGCCAAAATTGGTGTCATAATTGACATCATCAACATTCAGGATATTCGAGATGAAAGAGGATATCTCGAAGCTCTGGGTATAAGGAGAACTGCTGAAGTTAAGAGGGATGCTGCGGTTGGGCAGGCAGAAGCAGACCGAGATGCCATGCAAAAGTCTGAAACTGCCAGAAGAGAGGGCGAAGTCGTTCGGGCGGAACAGGAAAAACAGATTGCCGAGGCGGAAAAAAACCGGGATGTTGCGAAACAGCAGTATCATGGTGAAACTCTTGCTGCCACTAAAAAAGCGGAACAACAAGGTCCTCTTGCGGAAGCAAGAGCAAGACAGGAAGTTGTTATTCAGGAACAGAAAGTCTTGGAAGAACAGCAAAGAGCCAGAGAAAAAGTTGAAGCAGCAAAGGCAGAAGCAGAAGAGCAAAAGTACCGAGCCGAAGTGGTTGTACCTGCTGATGCTGAGAAACAAGCTGCTGTTCTTAAAGCAGAGGGTGAAGCTCAGGCCATTTTGAAAGTAGCTGAAGCAAGAGCTAAAGGTACTCAATTACAACTTGAGGCTGAAGCTGAAGGGTTGAGAAAGAAAGCAGAAGCCTGGAATGCTTATGGGAAAGCAGCACAACTTAATCTTGCTTTAGAGGCTATCAAAACAGTTGCTGACGCAGGAGCCAAATCAATTGGCCAGGTGAAGTTTGATAACGTTGTTGCCATCGACAGCGGTGGTGGCAATGGTGATAATGCAGTGAACAGACTTATGACCGCTGCCCCCGGGGCTCTGGTTAAGTTTCTGGAACAAATGAAAGCTGCTACGGGAATTGATTTGGCAAAAAGACTACAAGAAATTACTGACATGCCGGATGAAAAACCTGATCGTACTGCGCCGGACCGGAGTAAATCCTCTGCCAAGCCGGCAAAACCTGAAAATACTTCTAAAAATGAATAAATTCTAACCGGTTCGCAAATGAATTAAGTTCAAAAAGAAACTTTCTTGAATGGTGATTCCTTAAGCCGAAAAATTTCACCTTTTGGGCTTGATACCAGGCTTTATGCAAATTGGTTATTATACAACTTCTGTTAAGGAATAATCTAATCACTTCAGTGAAACAGGCTCTGCCCCTTTATCAGCTTTGCCGGGGCCGACTTCGATTGCCTGCGCCGCCGCTTCCCCATTCGCCTGATTTCGAAAAATAACCGCGATTATGCCGTTCTGGGGACGGATATCATTGAACACAAGGTCCACCGCCCGGTTGAATCCTCCGGCGGTGACGGCTATGTCCATATCGGCAACAACCTCCTTATCGTTGATTAATATTGTCAGCGCACGGTCCGCCGGTTTTGAATCTTTGCGGGTTTCTGCCAGTTTAATTTTTACGTGATAAGTGCCCGGCCCGACCGTGAAATTAACCTTAAATTCCTTATTATGCATCCCATACTTGTACAATTCAGGGTCAGCGGTATTTTCTATCGTCTGTGCCTGCGGAGTTGTCCACCACGTTGTTTCTACCGTATCGAATTTCTTGCCCTCTATCGGTGGAATGCATACCTCGCAGGTTGGCCGCCATGCATCGCCCTGCGAATCTACGTATGGCTCTCTGCCGGCATATCCCAGCAGAAAACGCTGGCTTTCTGTTGGTCCCCCGCCCGTGCCAAAGCCGCTACAGCCCTCAGCAGCGGAGTACTGTATCGCGTCTATATAAATATTTTTCCCCTGCGACAACGGATTGCCTTCCCCCTGCCCGACAATCTTAATAGTATGCTCACCTGCTTTTAAGCCGTTTTTGTAATACAGAACCTGGCCGGTTCTCGTATAAGGGCACCAAAAATCTATTCCCGCCATTTGTTTTTCGCCGTCTATATATACATCTGCTCTGCCTCCCCGGGGATTAACCTCGCCGATTACCCTGACCTGATTGCCCACAAATGTATAACTGGCCGATGCTCCTTTTTCCGTTGCGGTGTGCACGGTATTTTTCGATTTTTTCCCGCCTGCCAAAATCTTCCATTGTCCCTCATACTGTAATTCGGTATTATCTATTTGCTCCTGGGGATCGTTTCCTTTAATCGTGATATTTTGTGCTCCGTCATGTCTGATTGTCACAAGGAAATCTCCGCCGGCCAGCCCCTGGAGCTGGTAACCATTCTGATTTGAATCGTTTGACAGTTTCAAAATCTGTCCGTCGGCCTGGATAATCTCCGGCTGGAAGGCTACACGTAAAACATCAACCGCGGGGGCAATCGCGTCAAACGTAGTATAGCTAATATTCCCTTTGGCGTATTCGACAGACCTGACCACCGACGAGACACTCATAATGTGATTTTCCCGGTTCGCCCCCAGTTCCGCCGGCAGGAAAGACATATTCCTTAAAAAGAATAAAATCGGATTGCAGACTGCTATCGAAAACCATCTATTCGCGACCCGTGCCCGGTTCCCAAACAGTGAGTCCAGCACCACCCCGTTTTCTTTTATGTCATACGACGACAGGATTGACATCCGCCTGCCTATCTCCCTGGCCCAGTCGCTGCCGGTAAGTTTGGCGTACTCCAGAAACAGCCCCGCGGTTCGCTGGGGGCCATAGCCGTTGGCGTCGCCGCAGCAGCCGGTGGATTCCGGATGCGCCCACGCCCCTGAATACACTCCCGTTTTTCCCGTCTGATTGATACTGGTTCGGTTCAGCATCACGGTCATTATATTGCGCACATCATTTTTCCAGTTGGGAAAATATTCCGGACTGTGCATCAGGTAGCGGCTGGCGTTATAAACCACATTATGATTGGACGAGGGCGATTTGCCGTCCCAGTAATTATATCCCCACGAAGGATTATCCGCCCACTTGGGCAGCAGCACCTCACGCAAATAAGCCCGTCCTGCGTCCCTTGCCTTGACCAGCGAATTATCACTGCCCGTGTAACCCATCTCGATTAATTCATCCAGAAAGGCGAGCACCCACGCCGTTCCGCCGGTCATTGTATTGCCGTCCGGCTGCGAACCCCAGGGAACATCTTCTGGATTGGCATAACGCGGCCAGGGTGATCCGCCGGTCGCGAAATTACAATGCTCCGCGAATAAATCTGCCCAGTGTTGCGCGTAACTCAGCCATCTTTCCTCTCCGATAAGTTTATACGCTTTTATCAGCGCTGAGCCTGCCCCCGCCACATGGTCCAGTTGTATGAATCCCGTCGGCTCGCATTGGCAATATAGTTTGCCTCGCGTCGGACAGCTTATAAGGATTTTGGGCCAGGGGTGCTCCTCCGGCGTCTGGCAATAATCCAGGATATAATCCGCGAATAACTTGATGTAGGACAATGCCACGGGATCGCCCGTATAACGATAATATTCAATAAAACCAAAAATGCCTCGGTATGCCCGGGATCCGAGGTCGCCGTTCGTCCAGTCTTTGTTGGGGATTCCGTGATTATCCGCCCCTTTGACATTTCGGTCGGGGATGGTAATCTTTCCCTCACTATCGATACTCCACCTCCCGTCGAAAACAAAACAGGGTGCGGGGGTAATCGCGTCGTCTATCCCTGCCCAGGGATATCTCTTGAGGGTTTCCATCGCTATCCGCACCCGGAAATCGCATTGGCCGTTCTGCCCTTGATACCAGGGAGCGATGACTCCATACTCATCCTCAACCACTTCATGCGCGTAATACTGTTTTGCCGCTGCCTGGCCGTAGATACTTGCGGACAAGCTCAAAATCAACATCGATATTTTCACTCGAAAATACTTCATCATTATCATCTCCATGTTAACTTTCGCAGATTGCCTATTAGGATTCCTTCTCACTTTCTCACCTTCCTACCTTCTTACTTTCTTACTTTCTTACTTTCTTACTTTCACACCTTCTTACTATAATTAGGGCCAATATTGCGCAAGAAAAAAGTACGAAAGTACTCTCCATATTTTACGGGCATAGATAAATAGATACCCTGACCCAGCGGTATAAATTATACAGGCGGAAATAAAAGAGGCAAGTTTCGATTATAATCCATTACCACAATTTTCGCCGACTTTTAAAAAAGCAGGCAGCCCCTCCAGGCCCCGCTATAAACCGCCGGGCTATCTCGCCTTAATATCCCAAAAGAGGGGAAACAACGAGAAATATAGGATAATTAAAGGTGTCCGTAAAAATCAAAAAGGCTGGTACATTCTTTTTATCGATGCGCCACTCTCTACCTTCTATTCTCTCTTTTTCTATTCGCCGTCGGCGAATCGGGGCCATCCTTTTTCCCTTGCCGGAGGTAGGGTTTCATAACTTCTTCGTGTTTCTCTCGCCGCGCTAGCACTTGTCGCAGCGGGTCGTGGCCTTGTGGTTTAAATATATCTATTTTTCTCTAATAATATATTACTGTGATCTCGGTGATCTCTATGGTCTGTGGTTAAGTCTTTTCTTACTTCGCGTTTATTGGCGTCTATTCGCGGTTAACAATATTATGTTTATTTGTATTTCGCATCCTGTGGAATCTTGAATTTGAGATTTTAAATCCTGTTATCCTGTCAAAGTATATTTTTATGCTTTTTTTCTTAGCCCGGTATCAAATGTTCCCTTGTTGGCGGCAGGTTTCGACAGCGAAACAATATTCCTCAAATCTTTAATCTGCGTTAATCGGCGTCATCTGTGGATAATAAAATTATTTATTTTCTATCTGCAGCTCTGGTAAAGATAAATTCTTTTTTTTCTTTCACCTGTTCCCCTGCCTGCCTCGTCGAAGCCCTTGGCGAAGACGGGTTCCCCTGTTCTCCGCCGCAGGCGGCGGGCGACTTGGCGGGAGAAAATACGAATTTATTCTCCGTCAAGGCGACAGATAATATATGGCCGTCAATTACAGGCGCGAAAAATCTTCGAACCATGCAAAAAAACTATCAAATGAGCACCGGGGCAAATTATTTTATAAGGATATTGTTATAAATAACTCGAAATTAATTTTTCGCCCGCTATGATATACAACCATCGTAAATTCGCGTTTACTATAAACCCCAATACAGCCGAGGTTGACCATGCCCGACCAAAACGTAATCACTGCTTCGCCGGTTTCCGCCGAGTATAAGCAGCCGCCTGCTTTTACCCTGGTGATCTTCGGCGCCACCGGCGATCTGACCCGGCGGAAGCTCATCCCCTCCATCTACAACCTGTTCTGTCGCCGCCTGCTGCCGGACGATTTTGCCCTTGTCGCCTTTGCCCGCCGGGAATTCTCCGACCAGGCCTATCGTGACTGGATTCTTCGGTCGGTGAAAGAATCTAACCCTGGCGCAAAAATTGAGCTAGACTCCTGGAATCGTTTCGCTGCGCGCATGGTTTATCATCGCTCCACCTTCGAAGAACGGGCCGGGTTTGCCTCTTTGTTGCAGCGACTAACCGACCTGGCCGCCGAGGACAAAGGCCCGCGAAATTGCTTATTTTATCTGGCCTGTCATCCCGCCAGTTACGAACAGATTATCACGCACTTACATGGGATCGGCATACCTTCTTATTGTTCCGGTATTCAAAAACCGCGGATTATTATCGAGAAGCCCATCGGCCGGGACCTGCGTTCCGCGGTGGAACTGAATCATCAGTTGTCCTCGGTCTTCGCGGAGGAGCAGATTTATCGCATCGATCACTACCTGGGTAAGGATTCCGTCCAGAATCTCCTGGTGCTCCGCTTTGCCAACAGTATTTTTGAGCCGGTCTGGAACCGCCAGTTCATCGATCACGTTCAGATCAGCGTCTGCGAAAAGATGGGTATTGGCACGCGAGGCGCCTATTATGAGCAGACCGGCGTCCTGCGTGACATCGTGCAAAACCACATGATGCATCTCTTGTCCCTGGTAGCGATGGAGCCGCCTTATTCTCTCCAGGCTGGTGCTGTCCGCGATGAAAAGGTCCGGGTGCTGCATTCGCTTCGGCCCATAGCCTGTCAATGCGCCGCTGGCGAAGTAGTCCTGGGCCAATACACCGCCGGCCCCGCCTCCTCTGCCAACTCCGCAGGTTCCGCTGACCCAGCCAACACTCCCGGCAGCGGTACCGGCAAGGTCCAGCGCGGTTATCTAGAGGAGCCGGACGTCGCGCCCGACTCCCGCACTGAGACCTTTGCCGCCATCAAGGTTTTTATCGATAATTGGCGCTGGGCGGGCGTGCCCTTTTATCTGCGAACCGGTAAATGCCTGCCCGTCCGCATCTCCGAGATCGGGGTCCATTTCAAGGCGATTCCCAGGATACTTTTTAACGCACCCAAAGATTTGAATCTGCCGCCGAACCTGCTGTCCATCCGCATTCAGCCGAACGAAGGAATCACCCTGCGATTCCAGGTGAAAAAACCCGGCCCCGCTACGCACATTGAGCCGTTGAATATGGACTTCGGCTACGCCAGCTCCTTCGGCATCACCCCCTCGGAAGCTTATGAACGACTGCTGCTCGACGCGATCCAGGGCGATCAAACCCTCTTCACCCGCAGCGATGAGGTGGAGGCAGCCTGGAAGTTTATTGACCCCATTATTAAAGGGTGCGCCCAATGCCAGCCGGAAGGCTATCCCGCTGGTTCCTGGGGGCCACCAAAGGCGGAACAGCTCATAGCAGCCGATGGCAGACGCTGGCAACTAAATAAAAGGCCGATCGAAAAGGATGAAAATGGACAAATATAATCCCCGGCCAGCTAACTGATTATTTATCCTGGTCGAACCGACATCGCGATAAAAATGGTTAAATTATTGCAAAAGGCGATTTTTTAAAAGGAGGCTAAAATTTATGACGAGAGTGAAAAAAGCAATCAATATTATAGAACTGATCCCGGGCTTGTTGCTGGTGTTGGCGATTACCCTTTCTGCGTGGTATGCGCATAAATACTACAAGCCGATTAGCGCTGTGGCGATTGCTATTATAGCCGGTGTTTTAATCCGGAATGTTATTGGGTTGCCTGAAATATGCAAGGCGGGACAGTCACTGGCGGTTAAAAAAATTCTCAGGTTAGGCATTGTTCTGTTAGGGGTGCGTCTTAGTTTTTTAGATATGGTAAAGATCGGGGGTAATTCTCTGATTATTGTTATTTTTTGTATTACGATGGCAATTATTTTGATTAGATATATAAGCAAAATACTTGGGTTACCGGATAAGCTGGGGACCCTTATTGGAGTTGGGACATCGATTTGTGGAGCATCTGCGATTGTGGCGACAGCTCCGGCTATTGGGGCTGATGAAGAGGAAACTGCATTCGCGGTGGGAACGATTACTGCCTTCGGATTGTTGGCTGTTTTGGTATATCCATTCATCGGAAGATGGATAAATATGAGCGATGTATTTTTCGGAACCTGGGCCGGGGTAGCCGTTAATGATACTTCTCAGGTTGTAGCGACAGGTGCTATATATAGCGAAAGGGCGCTGGAAATTGCCACAACCGTAAAACTGACGCGAAATCTTTTTATGGCTCCGGTTATGGTGTTGTTAAGCGCTTTCTATATGATGAAAAGGGCTAAAGAAGAGGGAAAGGCGGGGGTGGAAAAGAAGAAATTGGATTATATGAGCACTTTTCCCTTTTTTGTGCTCGGTTTTATTGGCATGACGATATTAAGAAGCATGGATGTTTTCACCCCTGCAGGAATCGGCATGCTCGGGAGCACGGCTAGTTTCCTTATCGTGATGGCACTGGCAGGAGTGGGATTGGGGACCAGTTTCGCTTCCATGAAAAAAATCGGATTCAAACCTTTCTACGCCGGGATGTTCGCATCAATTCTACTGGCAGGTACAAGTTTTCTTCTCATTAAATTGTTTGATATAGGATAATAATACTTATATGAGAGGATGACAAATATCTGAAAATAGATCTTCACAAAGTCGGAGGGAAAGTGGAATCACCGGTGTTTATTAAAATTATAGATAAGAATTTCACGCGCTAAATACAACCTCCGGCTGGGTAAGTGATTTACTTATAAGAGGACCTTCTTTTCGCATAGGCGTTACGGTAAAATGGGCAAAATAGGCCAGAGGCGGAGGATTTAAAAAGGCCAAAATCGGGCGAAAAGGGGCAAAAAACCGGGCAAAAACTGGCGAAATTTGCGCAAAAAATGGCAAATCCTGGCATAATCGGGGGAAATCCCGGCATAATTTGCGCAATGGCGCGATAAAAACGTGGTTATAATAATGAAATGACGCAGTTTTTATAGGAAAAATCAGACGTTTTGACAGATTTCAGCCAGCGAAGAAAAATCTGTTGGAATTGACTAATTTGTCTTGAATTTTTAACATGAAGGAATCGAGTACTATGAGAATTGGCATAATTTCCGATACCCATGACCATCACGCAAACGTCCTAAAGGCAATCGAAATCTTCAACGACCGCCAGGTAACGTTCGTCTTCCACGCGGGGGATATCGTTTCACCATTCACGGCCCGCTCGTTCGAGAAGCTGGTCTCGGCGAAATTCATCGCAGTATTCGGCAATAACGAAGGGGAAAAAACGCTCCTGAGGAGCGTAGTAGCCGGATTCGGCGGGGAGATTCATGAAGATTGCTATAAAGGGGAGATAGCCGGCAAACGGATTTTTATGACCCATACACCTCATTACCTGGATGAGGTGACGGCCAGCAAGATGTATGACCTGGTGATCTACGGGCATACCCATGTGATGGATATCCATCACGCGGGTAAAACGATGATTATCAATCCCGGCGAAGCTACCGACTGGCTGACGGATTCACCACAGGTGGTAATCCTCGATACGGCAAGCATGGAATATGAGGTCGTGCCGCTGAAAGAATAAAAATATACTTTGACAGGATAACCCCGCTTCGCCCAAGGGCTACGCAGGGCAGGCCCTTCTTCGCTATTCTGCTTCGCGTAAAGCTACGCAGAAACCAGCTTCGAAGAGGCAGGCCCGTCTTCGCCATGGGCTTCGAAGAGGCAGGCAGGATTTAAAATCTCAAATTCAAGATTTCACAGGATGCGAAATCCACATCAACAAAAAATTGTTAACCGCGAATGCACGCGAATAAGCTATGTAACCGGAGCCTCCCGGTTGGGTTATAATGCGGGATCGTTTTATCGTCCCAATAACTTTTTTCAGGAGGCTCCTAATGGATAAGTATATCGGATTGGACATGGAT
>Ga0068714_10001952_pt1 | contig 27956 bp, 23 predicted proteins | sample MTBNYHSulfiMetaG_FD_62988 | JGI IMG/M metagenome (GOLD analysis project Ga0068714, IMG submission 62988) | Enrichment culture microbial communities from rom New York Harbor, USA that are MTBE-degrading - MTBE-NYH (New York Harbor Sulfidogenic)... | ecosystem: Environmental > Aquatic > Marine >... | reverse complement strand
CGGTGTACAGCCGAAGCATCTCCACGCCGATGGTGATGTCCAGGGCCTCGAGCTCTCCGAGCAGGGCCCCGGAAAGCGGAACGGCGGGGACCAGCTCGGGCCCTCTGGAGCCCCATAGGGTGTGAGTGATCTCCTCCCCTGCCCGGAGGCGTTCAAGGATCGGCGGCGGCACGAGCGAGGACAGGGACGGCGCGGCCGGGCCGGCCATGGCGATGAGCAGAAAGACGAGAATCGTTGAAGCCCGGGCTCTGATCATGGTACACTCGTACTGTACTGAAAGCTGAGCCCGGATTCAAGACGAACAGTTGAGCGGCATGAATGATTGTATTGCCTTCACCGGCGGGGGAACCGGGGGCCACGTGTTCCCGGCCCTGGCGGTTCTCGAGGAGCTGACGCCCCTGTGGGCCGGGCGGGTGATCTGGATCGGATCGCGGCGCGGTATGGAGGGCGACCTGGTGCGCGGTCGGGGGATCCCGTTCTACGGGATCCCCGCCGGAAAGCTGCGGCGGTACCTGTCGGTGCGCAACCTCTTCGACCTGCTGAAGATTGGCTTCGGAGTGGTGGCCAGCCTCATCGTTCTGCTCAGGGAGCGGCCCCGGGTGCTGTTTTCCAAAGGCGGGTACGTGAGCGTCCCTCCGGTGCTGGCCGCCTGGCTCCTGCGCGTCCCGGTGCTGACCCACGAGTCGGACCTGAATCCCGGCCTGGCGACCCGAATCAACGCCCGTTTCGCCGAAACGGTTCTGGTGTCGTTCCCCGAAAGCTCCGAGTACCTTGGCGAGGACATCCGCCCGCGGGTCGTTCATACCGGCAACCCCGTACGGGCCGCTGTGCTGGCCGGCGATCCGGGGCTGGGAAGGCGCTACGCGGGCTGCCAGGATGAGCGCCCGCTCGTCCTGGTGCTCGGCGGCAGCCTGGGTTCCCGCTTCATCAACGACCTTATCGAGGAGGGGATCGGGGAGCTCGCCGAACGCTGCTGCGTGGTCCACCAGATGGGCCGGACGCACTTCAGGCCTTCGAGCCGGCCAGGTTACTTCACGGCGCCGTTCCTGAACGAAGAGCTGCCTGACCTGCTGGCGGCCGCGGGGCTGGTGATCTGCCGGGCCGGGGCAAATACCCTCTGGGAGCTTGCCGCCCTGGGCAAGCCGGCTCTGCTGATCCCCCTTACCAGGGCCGCCAGCCGGGGGGACCAGATCGAGAATGCCCGGTACATGGAGCGCTGCGGAGCCGCCGTGGTCCTCGAGGAGCCCGAGGCCACTCCCCGGAGGCTCGTGGATACGGTCCTGCGCCTGCTGGAGGACAAGCCCGGGCTCGAGCGGATGGCCCGGGCGGCGTCCGAGCTGGGCCGCCCCGAGTCGGCCCGCACCATCGCCGGGCTCATCGCCAGCAGGAGTCGCAGCCCCGGTGTCCGAAATGCAGTATGAGATCATCGACGTGGTCTTCGGCATTCTCATCCTGACGGCCGCGGTGCGTGGGGCCTTTCGAGGCTTTGTGGCGGAGGTAGGCTCCGCCGCCTCGGTGATCCTCGGGATCGGGGGGGCCATCGGCTTCTATCGGCCGGCCTCCCGCCTGATCGCCCGCAGGTTCGGGGAGTCGATGTGGAACCCGTTGATCGCCTTCCTGGTGCTGTTCCTGATCATCTACATCCTCGTCAAGCTCGTCGAGCGGCTTCTGGCGGCGGTCTTCGAAAAGCTGAACCTGAACCGCCTGGACAGCGCCCTCGGCTTCTTCCTGGGCATCGGCGAGGGGCTGCTGCTGGTGGCAGTGGCCCTGTTCTTCCTCAGCTGGCAGCCCTTCTTTGATCCCGAGCCGCTGCTGGGAAACAGCCTGTTCGCCAGGGTGCTGTTTCCGCTGCTTCCGTCGCCGGAGCGGATTTTCGAGAACGGGATGAGACCCCGCAATGTTTGAGAACATCATCGGGCAGAGCGCCGTGGTCGGCACGCTGCGCACCGAGCTCGAAGCCGGGACCTTTCCGGCCTCGGTGCTGCTGTACGGACCGCCGTTCTCCGGCAAGCTGTCGACGGCCCTGGAAATCGCCCGGGTCCTGACCTGCCACCGGGAGGCAGAGTGGGCCTGCGGTTGTCCTTCCTGCCGCAAGCAGAGACTCCTGGTTCACCCCAACACCGTGCTCATGGGGTTTCGGTATTTCGAGTTGGAGATCGCGGCCTCCGCGGACACCCTGCGCAGGAATCCCAGGACCGCGTCGCAGTACCTGTTCATCCGAGCGGTGCGCAAGCTGACCCGGCGCTTCGACCCGCAGCTCTGGGAGGGGGAGGACAGCCGGGTGCGCAGCCTTCAGCCCGTGCTGACCGAGGTGGAGGAGCGCCTGGACGGTGTTCTTCCGGCTGCGGATGGCGGTGCGGGTCTGAGCGGCAAGAAGCTCGAGGATCAGCTGAACAAGCTCCAGGAGCTGTGCCGGAAGCTCGCCGCCGCTCTGAGCGTCGAGACCATCCCGATCAACCAGCTTCGCCGGGCGGCCGCCTGGCTGCACATGACGGCCCTGAACGCACCGGCAGCCGGGAGCGGGGCGGCCCGCAAGATCGTCGTCCTGGAAAACGCGGACCGAATGTACGACGCCTCCAGCAACTCGCTGCTCAAGCTCCTGGAGGAGCCGCCTCGGGAGGTCCATCTGATCCTGATCACCACGCGGCGGGGTGCGTTGATCCCGACGGTGCGTTCACGCCTGAGACCCTACCTGTTCGTCGAGCGCGACCGCGAGGCGGACGGGCAGGTGCTCAAGCGGATATTCCACGTGGAAGGGGAGGACTACCAAAGCCTGCGCGAGTATTTCCTGTACTGGAACGACGTGAACCCCCAGATGCTGCGCTCCCTGGCCCAGCGTTTCATCCGGGCGGTGCTGGGCGGAACGGTCGACGTGCAGCGGGGATCCGTCCCGCCCCCGGGAGCCGCCGCGGCGGCCGACCCGGAGGCCAGGAAGATCCTGGATGAGCTGACCGAAACCGTCTCCTCGCGCTACGACCGGGCCCGCAAGGATCGCAGCTTCGTGTCCTCGTTCTTCGAGGAGCTGCTGCGGCAGCTTCACCTCCTGCTCCGGCAGGGGGGAATGAGCCCGTTCCGGTTGGATCGCTGGAACCGGGCGATCCGGGAACAGCTGGCGTCCTTCGAGAGCTTCAACCAACAGCCGGCGCTGACGCTGGAATCCCTGTACTACACGCTGAGGGGCCTGGAATGAGGAAGTTCCTGGAAAAAGCGCTCGAGAAGATGGACAAGATGGACCGGGCCCAGATCCGCCTGCTGGTGGAGGACATCGCCGGTGAGAACGAGCTCCTGGCGATGGTGATGGAGTCCATGTCCGACGGGGTGGTGGTAACAGACCGCGACGACCGCATCCTGCTGGTCAACAAGTCCGCGGAGCGCATGCTGCCCTTCCTGAACGAGGACCTGACCGAACGGGTGCTCTGGGAGGCCATCACGGACCAGGAGATCGCGGCGTTCCTGCAGGGGACCCTCCACGACCTGGACCGCATCGTCGACAAGGAGTTCACCCTCGACGGTGGGTACACCAAGACTCTGTCTCTGAGCATGATGCCGCTGGTCCGCAGGGGAACGATCCAGGGCAACGTGATCCACATCGAAGACATCACCGAGCGCAAGGCCCGGGACGCCCGGCTGCGCAGGGCGGAGAGCCTCGCGGCCCTGACCACCCTGACCGCCGGGGTCGCCCACGAGATCAAGAATCCCCTGGGCTCCATCGGGATCCATCTGGAGCTCATGAAGAAGGAGATGGGCGGCAAGCGCCAGATCGAGACCGCCAAGGTCATGGAAAACCTGCTGATCATCAAGGAAGAGCTGGAGCGGCTCAACCGCATCGTCATGGACTTCCTGTTCACGGTGCGGCCCATGAACGCCGAGCTGGAGTACGGCGACCTCAACCGGCTCATCCGGGAGCTGCTGGACCTCCTGCGACCGGAGCTCCAGCAGGGGGGGATCGAGACGGAGATCGACCTGGCGGAGCCCGCGCCCGAGATCCGGATGGACGAACGCTACATGAAGCAGGCCGTGCTCAACATCGTCAAGAACGCGATCAGCGCCATGCCCGAAGGCGGGATGTTGCGCATCCAGACCACGGTGCGGGGCAATCACCTGCGCCTGCGCATCAGCGACACCGGGGTGGGCATCCCGGACGAGAACCTGGAGAAGATCTTCGAGCCGTATTTCACAACCAAGGAGTTCGGCTCGGGGCTTGGCCTCACAATCGTGTACAAGATCGTCAAGGAGCACCTCGGGGACATCGCCGTGGATTCCAGGGTAGGCGAGGGTACCTCCTTCACCCTGAGCTTCCCGATTCCCCAGAAAGAAAAGCGCCTGATCGGATACCGGGAGGATAGTCGATGAACTACAACATCCTCGTCGTCGACGACGAGAAGAACATCCGCGAAGGGCTGGGCAAGGTACTGGAGCTCGACGGCTACAAGGTGTTCCTGGCCTCCGACGGCCGGGAGGCCGAACAGATGCTCGGCCGCGGCAACGTCGATCTGATCATCACGGACCTCAAGATGCCGAACCTCTCAGGGGACGAGCTGCTGAGAAGGGCGGCCTCCGAGTACCCGAACCTCCCGGTCATCATCCTCACGGGCCACGGTACCATCGAAAACGCCGTCCAGGCCATGAAGGAGGGAGCCTATGACTATTTGACCAAGCCCGTGAACATGGACCGCCTGTCGCTGCTGGTGCAGCGGGCGCTGTCCAACCGCGAGCTGATGCGGGAATACAGAATCCTCCAGGAGGAGCTTCAGAAGCGACACCAGTTCTCGAACATCATCGGCAAGAGCGATGCCATGAAGAAGATCTTCGAGGTGGTGCAGCAGGTGTCGCCGAGCAAGGCTTCGGTTCTGATCACCGGAGAGAGCGGTGCCGGCAAGGAGATGATCGCCGATGCGATCCACTACAACTCTCCTCGCAAAGACAAGCCCCTGATCAAGGTCCACTGTGCGGCCCTGTCCGAAGGCCTGTTGGAGAGCGAGCTGTTCGGGCACGAACGGGGGGCCTTCACCGGGGCCGTGGCCCGCAAGAGAGGGCGCTTCGAGCTTGCCCACATGGGGACGATATTCCTCGACGAGATCGGGGAAATCAGCCCGAGCGTCCAGATCAAGCTCCTGCGGGTGCTGCAGGACAAACAGTTCGAGCGGGTGGGGGGAGAGGAGACCCTCGAAATCGACGTCCGGGTGATCGCGGCCACCAACCGGGACCTGCGGGAGGCGATCGAGCGGGGCGAGTTCCGGGAGGATCTGTTCTACCGTCTGAACGTCGTCAACATCCGCATCCCGCCCCTGCGGGAGCGCAAGGACGACATACCGCTCCTCCTGGCCACCTTCCTCAAGGAGTTCGCCAGGGAGAATGACAAGAAGATCGAGGCGATCGAGCCCAAGGCGCGGATGATCCTGTACAACTATCCCTGGCCCGGCAACGTCCGGGAGCTGCGCAACTGCGTCGAAAGCGCAGTGGTCATGTCCAAGTCCAGCATCATCACGGTCGACGACCTCCCGCCGCACGTCCGCTCGGATTCGGAAACCGACGTGATCAAGCTCAGCACGGGCATGAGCCTGGCAGATGCGGAAAAGGAAGTCATCCGCTCGACCCTGGCGGCCCAGAATGGCAACAAGTCCAGGGCGGCGGAGATACTCGGCATCGGGCGGAAGACCCTGCACCGCAAGCTCCAGGAGTACGGTCTATGAAGGCGACTCTGCTGTCCCGGGTGACCGCCGGTACCGCCCTCCTGGCCCTCGTCCTGGTGCTCCTGGCCGCGGGGATGGGAGTCTTTCTGGTCCTCGACGCCCCCCGGGTCGCGGTCCTGGCCGCGCTCGCGGTCCTGTTCGCGGCAGGAGCCGTCGCGGCGGTTCTGGTGGCTCTGGTCTGGCTTCCCCGGCTCGGTCGGGCGGTGGCTGCGGTGGTCGACTACGGAAGCCTGGTGGACCGGGTCCCGGCGGACGAGGAGCTGGAGCTTCCCGCGGTCGCGGCCGGCGAGCTGGATGGCGTGGTCGCCCAGCTCGCGTCGCTGCGCCAGGCCCGGCAGGTCTACCGCCAGGTTCAGACCCGGGCCTCGGAGATGCTGCGCACCTGTATCCAGCTGGAGGGCTTGAGCGGGGTGGTCTACGAGGCCGAGACCAGACAGGTGGAGCTGATGGAGCGCTGCGGCCGGGACCTGAGCGCCGTGGATGCCTCCATACGCTCGGTGCACGAGCAGACCCTCGGCAACGGGGAAGCCGCGGCGTCAGGAGGGGCACATGTAGAGGCCTCCGGCGAGGTCATCAGGCGCGGCGCAGAGGAAGTCCAGAAGCTCGACGAACAGACCGGCAGGATCGAGGAGATCACCTCCCTGATCCGCGATCTGGCGGACCAGACGGACCTCCTGGCCCTCAACGCGGCCATCGAGGCGGCTCGCGCCGGGGAGTTCGGCAAGGGGTTCAACGTGGTGGCCCTGGAGGTTCAGAAGCTGGCGGAAAAGAGCGCGGAGGCCGCCGCGGAGGTCTCGGAGCTCGTCCAGTCGATCCGAGACGCGGTCAAGCGCATGTCCATGCGCACGGGGGAAGCCGAGCGCTCTGTGGAGTTGATACGCAGAAGCATCGGTCAGATCAGCGAGAGCCTGAAGCGGGTCGGGGAGACCGCCGGTTCAGCCGCCGGGGGAGTGGATTCGCTGGGCAGCTCTCTGGATTCGATCATGAACCTCGCCCTGGAGAGCGTCAGCGGCTCCACGGCGATGAGCCAGGCATTTCAGGAGCTCCGTGAGCGGGCGCAGGAGCTTGCGGGACTGCTGGAGGCTCCCCCGGTTCTGAACCTTCCCGGCTTACCCGCGCCGGGGGAAACGCCCCGAGGCGGCTGAGGAGGCTGAGGAGGCCGGGGAGTCCTCCTCCTCGGCGGAGTCCAGGTTTGCGGCGGCGGAGTGGTTCCTGACTCCCACGAAGTACAGCAGCCAGGTTCCGAGCAGGCTTCCCACCCACACTACTGCGATCAGGTAGACGTCGATTTCCTGGGGCAGGACCACCGAAGAGACCGAGACCACGCTCAGGTAGGCGCAGAAGCCGTAGATCACCGCCAGGATCTGGCGTTCGTTCAGGCCCATGGCCAGAAGCCTGTGATGCACGTGCTCCTTGTCCGGCGACACGATCGAGCGCTTCTGTTTGGCTCGCCTGAATATGGCCATGCAGGTATCCACGATCGGCACCGTGAGGAGCGTGATCGGGACCAGAAGGGTGCCGAAGGCGGAGGCTTTCGAGATCCCGCCGACCAGGGGGAGGACCGCCAGGGAGAAACCGAGGAAGTAGCTGCCCGAGTCCCCCATGAAGATCCTGGCAGGCGGATAGTTGAAGATAAGAAAACCCACGATGCCGCCCAGCAGGGAGAAACAAAGCACTGCCGTGACGCCGGCGCCCTGGAGGAAGGCGATTACTCCCATCGACAGGGCGGCGAATGCGGCTATGCCCCCGGCCAGCCCGTCCATCCCGTCGATCAGGTTGACCGCGTTGGTGATAGCCACGATCCAGAGCACCGTCAGGGGGTAGGCAAACCAGCCCATCGTGATGGCTCCCAGATACGGCAGCGTCAGGGTGCGGATCAGAAAGCCTCCCGAAGCCACGAGCCCGGCCGCCAGCAGCTGGAGCAGGAACTTGGGCACCGCCTTGACGTTTCGAAAGTCGTCGTACAGCCCGACCAGGTGCATCACGAGCAGCCCGGCGAGCAGGAAAAGGAATCGCACGCCGAGCTGAGCCTCGAAGCGCCCGCCGCTCAACAGCGGGCTCAACGAGGCGGCGGCAGCCGCTGCCAGGACTGAGGAGAGGAACATCGCGGGTCCGCCGAGGCGCGGAATCAGTCCGGTGTGGATCTTGCGCTTGCCTGGAACGTCGTACCACTTTCTGCGATGTGCAAGTCGCAGGGTGAGGGGAACCAGAACAACGCTGACGGCTAAGCTGATCACCGCTGCGAGAATCGAAACAACAATCATGCAGGCATCAAACCTTTGTACAGCACTATATCACATCGGAGAAAGAATAACAGCCAAAGCCCCCGTCAGTTCTGGCACCTGCCGCCCCGCCCCAGGCGAACATCCGCCCTGCTATCCGCTCCTCGACTCCGTGCGGTAGTGTCGCCGGATGTTCTGGAACGACTCGTTGAGACGCTTCGTGATCTCCGTGGCCAGCTTCTGCTTCTCAGCATCCCGGACAAAGCGGTCCGGGTGGTACTTGCGCAGCAGGCTCCGGTAGGAGCTCTGCACCTGCTCCAGCGGAGCGGCAAAGGGAACCTCCAGGTTCGCGTAGTCCTGGCGGAGAGTCTGCGGGGGAGGGGCCTGCCGGGCCGTGCTTTGCTGCTGCTCCCGCTGCTGCTGGCCCCCGTGGGGCTCCCCCCCATGCGGCTCCCCCGGGTGTCGCTGCCCATGACCCTCCGCTGCGGTGGATCTGCCGGACTGAAGGTAGGCATCCAGCTCGTTCAGGGCGGCGCGCATGTCCGGGTCCCGGGGGTCGTAGGCCGGTCGCGTCGACAGGTCGCTGCCCATGAGGGACCGGAGGAGATCGCCCAGGCGGTCGAACAACCTGTCCATGCGGGGGAGCGCTCTTAGAAACGCAGGGCCGCGATGCGCTGTGCCGCCTTGCGCGTGTTGTCCAGCGTGGGCACCAGGGCGAAGCGTACGTACCCTTCCCCGGGGTTTTCCCCGCTGATCGTCGGCTCGGAAATCCAGCTCCCCGGGGTGGTGACCACGGCGATCCTGTCGTCCAGGAGCATGGTCGCGAAGTCCACCGAGCTCAGGCCTTCCGGCACCCGCTGCCATACGTACAGGGTCGAGGCCGGAGTGCAGTCTTCGAGGCCCGCCCTGACCAGGGCGTCGCAGAGGATGTCCCGCTTGGCCCGATACTCGTCCCGGAAACCCTGCACGTGGGTCTCGTCCCCCAGAGCCGCGATGGCGGCGTCCTGGATGAAGGTCGCCGTACCCGAATCGATGTTGGTCTTGGTCTTGCGGAACAGGGCGACCAGCTCGGGATCGCCCATGACCCAGCCGATCCGGTAGCAGGTCATGGCCGAACGCTTGGAGAAGGAATTGAAGACCAGGATCCCCTCCCTGGCCACCTCGAGAATCGAGATCGGGGGCTCCCCGAAGTAGATCTCGGAATAGGCCTCGTCGGAGGCGATGACCAGATCGTGCCGGCGGGCGAACTCGATGGCCCGCCGGTAGAAGGACTCGTCCGCCACCGCTCCCGACGGGGAGTTGGGGTAGTTGAGCCACAGCACCTTGGCCTTGCGGGCGACCTCCGCCGGTATCTCCTCGAAATCGACCAGGAACCCTTTCTCCTTGCGGATCGGCACCTGATGGGGAACCCCCTCGGCGAACAGGGCGCCCCGGGTGTAGGGGGGATAGCCGGGGGAAGGGCAGAGCACCACATCCCCCGGGTCGACCACGCCTTCATGGAAGTTGAACACCGCCTCCTTGGAGCCGATGGTCGACGAGATTTCGGTGGCCGGGTCGAGGTCCACGGAATACCGGCGGTGGACCCAGTCGGCGACCGCCTTCCGGAACTCCATCATGCCCACGTAGCTGGGATAGCCGCTGGAGGCGCGCTCTTCCAGTCCCCGGGCGGCGGCGGCGCGAATCAGCTGCGGGGTAGGGGCGGTGGGATCACCGACTCCGAAGTCGATGGGATCGATTCCCTTGGCCCTGAGCTCCTCGACCTTCTTGTCCACCTCCTCGAAGGCGTACGAGCCGATGGCCTGGAGCCGTGCTGCTGCCCTGCTCTTCATGTGGCTTCCGCCTCCTCGTAGTAGTAGGTACCCATGAACACGTACTCCGCCGGGCCCGAGGTATAGAAGCGGTTGTCGTTCTCGGCCCACTCGACGAAGAGGTTGCCGCCCTCGCAGTGCACCTGCACTTCCCGGTCGGTGAACCCATTGATCACGGTGGCGACCACGGAGGCACAGGCGGCGTTCTCGGACGCATAGGTCTCGCCCCTGCCGGCCTGCCAGGTGCGCAGGCTCATTTCTTCCCGGCTGATCACCCGCACGATCGAGATGCTCGGCCCCGTCGGCAGGAGGTGGCTCGACTCGAGGGTCTGAGCCAGCTGCTGCAGGTCGCCGCTGGCCTCGCCTGCGTAGAAGACCGCGTGCTGCCCATTCACGTGGACCGGCGTGAACCTGAGCTCCTTGTCGCCTATGGCCACCGTGCGGGTGATGGTCTCTCCCGCCCGTTCCTTCAAGACACGCTCCGCGTCCCAGTAGTACGCCGGACCGCTGCGAACCATGACGTTGAGGGAGTCGATCACCTCCACCGCGTGCCTGAGCTCACCCGCTTCGAGGGTGAAGGTCTCGCTGTGGACCAGCCCGGCGTCGAAGGCGTAGCGGGCCACGCAGCGCAGGGCCAGGGGGTCGGGACGGCACTCCTCGCCGTCGCCTCCGTAGCAGAGAACCCGGAGGCGCCCCTCCTCCCCGGCGAGGATCAGGGCCACATTCACCGCACCCACGCCGAAGTGTCGGTTGGTGATCCGGGCCGCCATCCCGGGGAGCTGGTCGGGCCGAAGGATCGTGTTCTTGAAGGTGTCGACGACGATGAAATCGCTGCCGCAGCTCTGGAGCTTGATGAACTCGATCTCCATGATGCAAGTAGCTTCTCGATACCACGCGCCGATTGGGCGTGTCAAGGCCGGGCGCGCAGGCAAGCGGGGGTCGGTTGGGGAGGGCGAGCTTGAACTTTTGCGGAAGGCGTGCCCATAATGGCCCCGAGGAGTCCCGTGAGAGTTCGAATCGTAGGCCCCGGTGCCGTAGGCACACTGTTCGGCGCTCTCTTGGCCGAGGCCGGGCACGAGATCACTCTTGTCGGTCGGCGCGGCGAAGCTCTGCCGAGTGAGGACGCCGGAGTGCGGGTGGTGCTGCCCGACCGCTGGCTGCGCTTCCGGCCCCACGACTACCTGGCGCCGAGCACGGGGAAGGTGCGGTCGGGGGAGGCAGGTGCCGACCTGGTCGTCGTGGCGCTGCGCCGGGACCACCTCCGGGAGCTGCGAAGCACTCCCGGGGGCGGGAGCCTGTTCATGGCTGCAGGGGAGTCGGGCGAAGCCGCGCCGCTTCTGTTTCTCAACTGCGACGAGCGGGACACCGAGGGCCTGCTTGTCCCGCCGGGGAGCGATCGCGGCTCCCGGCACGGCCGAAGCGCCGGTGCCGCAGGAGCGGGCCGCATCCTCCGGGGGCTGACTCTGTGGACCGCGGTCCGCCTGGAGCGCGGCACCGTGGAGCTGGGCTCCGGGGATTCGGCTTTCGTCACGGTCAAGGATCCCGCCCTCAAGCCCGTGGTGGCAGCGCTGCGGGCCGGAGGAATCCAGACCGTGGTGGCCGACAGCATCGAGCCGTACCTCGGCTCGTTCTTCCTGTGGCAGCTGCTGTTCCTGCCCATGGCCATGTGCCGCGCAACCTATGAGTACTTCCTCTCGTTCGCCGAGGGGAGGGAGATGGCGTTGGCGGTGATCGAAGAGGGGCTGAAGATCCTGGAGCGTTCCGGCGGGGAGCTCCGCAAGCTCCCGGTCATGGACCCCCGGGAGCTGGTTCTCCGGCTGCGCAGGGCCCGGCAGACCTCGGGGACGGCCCGCTTCGATCCGGACCGGGGATACAACAGCCTCTTGCAGGCACTGCTGCGCGGGGAGAAGACCGAAGTCCGTGAGCTCAACGAGCGCCTGGTCAAGCTGGGGGGGGAGGCGGGGGTCGAGGCTTCCTGGAACTGGCGTCTGGCGCGCAAGCTCGGTCGGGTCGCCCGCCTCGGCTTCTATCGGGATCCCGCGGAGCTGTACCTGGCCCTCGCGTAGCCCCGCCAATCGCGATACCGGAGAAGGTTGGGCGAGGCTCAGAGCGAGGTGGGAAGAGGGTCGAAGAGGGTGGAAAGAGGACGGTTGGGAAGATGAACGAGGGATTCACTGAGCGGGTGCGGCGAGCCGTAGCTTCCGTGGCCCCGGAGGCTGCCGAGGATCCGGCCGGGCGTCCGACGGTAGGCCTGATCCTGGGTTCCGGGCTGAGCGCATTCGCGGACCGGGTGGCAGGGACGGATGTCCCGTTCTCCCGCATCGAGGGCTATCCGCAGCCGACCGTAGAGGGCCACGCCGGCACGCTCAGACTCGGGAAGTCCCTGGCCGTGATGGCCGGTCGCTTTCACTACTACGAAGGCTTCTCGATGGACGACGTGGTCCTTCCGGTGTTTTTGCTCCACGGTCTGGGCGTGCGGACGCTTATCCTCACCAACGCAGCCGGGGGAATCCGGCGGGAGTACACGGCGGGTCAGCTGGTCCTGATTCGCGATCATATCAACCTGATGGGGGCTAACCCCCTGCGGGGTCCGAATCCCGGCGGCTTGGGGCCGCGCTTTCCGGACATGAGCGAGGCGTACTCCAGGCGCCTGAGGGCGCTGGCCCGGGGTGTGGCGGCCCGGGGTGTCGCCGCCGGGGACCCTCCCGCCGGGGACCCTCCCGCCGGCGCAGTCGCCGGGGACCGCGCCGATTCCCGGGGCGGCCCGCTGCCCGAAGGGGTGTACGCCGCGTTTGCCGGTCCGACCTACGAGACCCCGGCGGAGGTGCGCATGGCCGAGGCCATGGGAGCGGACCTGGTGGGCATGTCCACGGTCCCGGAGGTGATCGCCGCCCGATACCTGGGCATGGAGGTGCTCGGCCTGTCCATGGTCACCAACATGGCGGCGGGCATACTCGAGCAGCCTTTGAGCCACGACGAGGTGGTGGAGACGGCCCGGCGGGTGATCCCGGCTCTCTCGGAGCTCCTGGGAGGCATACTCGCAGGTCTGGGCCTGCGGCCCGAGCCGGCGAGGTGATTGTCAGCTGAACGCAGGGGATCGTTTTTCCGTACAGTCCCTGGAACAGTTGCGGGCCGCGATAGAGGACGCCGGCGGCAACGAAGTTCTCGCGATCGGCCGCCTGGACGGGGAGGGCCTGGTCGGTTCTGTGGCCGTCGGGGCGCGGGGCAACACTCAGGCCGTGCCCGCGCTGGAGCCCTACCTCCAGCAGGGGGACGTGGTCGTCCACAACCATCCGAGCGGGGCGCTGCAGCCCAGCGCCGCGGATCTCAGGGTGGCCGGACAGTTGGGCGACCAGGGCATCGGCTTTTTCATCGTCGACAACCCGGTCACGACGGTGTACGTCGTGGCCGAGCCCGTGCACCGGCGCGAGAATCGGCCCCTCGAGGCTGCGGCGCTGGCCCGCCACCTGGAGCCCGGGGGAAGCCTGGCGGAGGTCTACCCGGAGTACGAAGAGCGGGAAAGCCAGGTCTCGATGTGCCGGTTCGTGTGCGATGCCTTCAACCGGGAGGAGCTCAGGATCGCCGAGGCCGGCACCGGGGTCGGGAAGTCCCTGGCATACCTGATCCCGGCACTGGAGTGGGCGCTGCGCAACGACGAGAGGGTCGTCGTCTCCACGGCCACCATCAACCTCCAGCAGCAGCTGGTGGAGAAGGACATCCCCCTGGTCGTGCGCCTGCTCGGACGGGACCCCGGTTTCTGCCTGGTCAAGGGGCGGGGCAACTACGTGTGCCTGACGCGGCTTCACGAAGCCCTGGAGGAGGGCTCTCTGTTCGAGGAAGACGACGCGGGGCTGCGGGGGATCCTGGGGTGGGCCGCGACCACCCCGACCGGCAGCCGGAGCGAGCTCCCGGTCTACCCCGAAGCGGAGCTCTGGGCCCGGGTGTGCTCGGAGGCCGACGCCTGTCACGGCCTGCGCTGCCCCAACCGGGAGGGCTGTTTCGTGCTCAAGGCCCGGCGGCAGGCGGCGGCTTCGAGGGTCCTCGTGGCCAACCATCACCTGCTGTTTTCCGATCTCTCCCTCCGGGTGTCAGGCATGGGCTTCGAAGCTTCTGCGGTGCTGCCCCCGTTTCAGCGGATCATCTTCGACGAAGCCCACAACGTGGAAAAGAGCGCCACTTCCTACTTCTCCCTTTCCTTCACCAGGTTCCAGGTGCTCAAGTATGCGACCCGGCTCTACAGCAGGCGCAAGAACCGCCGCCGCGGCCTGCTTGTGGGCCTGGAGCGGCTCCTGGGCAAGGGAGAGAAGATCCTGTCGATACGGCGGGCCGTGGAAGAGATCGGGGCAAAGTCCGAGCTCCTGGACGCCCTTGCGCTGCAGCTCCTGGGGGAAGAAGGCACCCTGCGGGTGCTGCCTGCCGCCCGGGAGGGCCAGGCCCGGGTGCTGCTGTTCGAGCCCATGAGGGAGCTCAGCGCGGCGGTGGCGCTTCTTGCTTCACTGCAGGAGCGGCTGATCGAAGGGCTGGACCGGGAGCTGGAGGATGACACCCTCGTGGTCGAGCTCAGGATCCAGGTCCGGAGGCTGCTGCAGGTGGCCGACATCTGCCAGCGCTTTCTGCGCCTGGAAGAGCTGGGGGATGAGATTTTCTGGATCGAGCGACGCAAGAGCTTCCGGGGCGAGCCCTACGTCCGCTTCGTGATCACCCCTCTGGACGTGGCGCCGATGATGAAGCGGGCTGTGTACGAACCCTACGGCACGGTGGTGTTCACCTCGGCGACCCTGACCGTGGGCGGGAGCTTTGCGTACTGGAAGCGCCGCCTGGGCATCGACAGGCTGCGGCAGGACGACCAGTGCGAAGGGCGGTTCCCTTCGCCTTTCGACTACGCGGCCAACGTGTTCCTGGGCGTCCCGGCGGAGGCTCCGGAGCCCGACCAGGAGGGGTACAGGGCCTTCGTCGCCGGGTTCCTGCAGCGAGCCCTGGCCATCTCGGAAGGCCGGGCCCTGGTGCTGTTTACCTCCTACGCGCTTCTCGAGGAGACCTGCGCCGCGATCGCTCCGGAGCTGAACCGGCTGGGGATCCCGCTCCTGCGGCAGGGAGAGGATGAGCGCAGCCGCCTGCTCGCCCGCTTCCGGGAGACGATCTCCAGCGTCCTGCTGGCCACGGATTCGTTCTGGGAGGGGGTGGATGCCCCGGGGCGCGCCCTGGAGGTGCTGGTGGTGGCCAGACTTCCCTTCCGGGTGCCGTCGGACCCGGTGATGGCCGCCAGAATGGAGGCTGTGGAGCGGGAGGGCGGGAATCCCTTCGTGGAGCTTTCCCTGCCCGATGCCATCATCCGGCTCAGGCAGGGCTTCGGGCGCCTGATCCGCCGGCAGGACGACCGCGGGGCGGTGCTGATCCTGGACTCCAGGCTGGTGCGGCGCCGCTACGGGGCCCTGTTCCTGGAGTCTCTGCCTCCGGCGCGCACGGTTGTCTCCTCGGAGAAAGGGGTTCTCGACGCCTTCGAGGACTTCATCGTGAGCATCCGGAAACGCGAAGAGCGTACCTGAAGCTCAGATACGCTCTTGCTTTGTTGGGTACGGGTACCCGAAGGGCCTTGGCCCCTGAACCCCCTGCCCTGGGGCCTAAGGGCGGGGGGGGTGGCGCTCCGGGGCGCCGAACCTCCGGCCTACTGAATGACGGCCAGGATGTCCGCCATCTTGATGATGAGCTGCTCCTCGCCGCCCACCTTGATGGTCGACCCGGCGTACTTGTCGTAGAGAATCCGGTCCTTGGGCTTGACCTTGATGGACTCGTCGTCTCCCACGGCCAGCACTGTTCCTTCCTGGGTCTTCTCCTGGGCCGTCTGCGGGATATAGATACCCCCGGCAGTCTTGGTTTCCCCTTCCACCATCTTCACGAGCACGCGGTCTCCAAGGGGTTTGATCTTCATCGCCTTTTCCTCCTGACTTCGATGTAAGTGTGATCGGAACGGATTCGTTATGATTTCCGGCAAAATATACAGACACACCGCGAGAATCGTCAATACAAACTTGGAGAGTTTTTTTGTCCTCCCGCGAGTTGCCGACCATTGCTGCCCTGCAGTAACTTAGTGGCAGCGGTAGACGTGAATGGAACGCTGGCAGACGGATATTCATCGTGGGATGCGACAGCTGTCGAAACACGATCCGGGCGGAGCCGTACTACATTTCGCCAGGGGACTGCATCAGTGCCCGGTGACCCGAACGGAAGATCTCGCCAAGCTGCTGTACTATCTGGGGATCGCGCTCAAGAGGCTGGGACTGTCGAACTCGGCGGTTCGCAGCTGGATCGCGGCCCATCGCACCAAGAGGCAGCGCCACAGCCAGGAGCTGCTCCAGCGATTCGCCAACAGCTACGGAATGGCCAAGCAGTCCTGCCCCGACCAGGACGACTGGCAAGCCTTCTACTCGATGCAGCTGGTGCGCTACCTCCGAGGCTTCAACCGCAAGACCCTGTGCAGCGAGGCGGAGCGGAAGATGCTCGTGGACATCATCCGCAGCTACTGGGACAGGCTCAAGTCCTCCGGAGCGCTGACCGGCAAGAGCCCGGCGGAAAAGAGCGCGATCTTCCAGAACACGTGCATCGACTTTCCCCTGTTCTTTCACGGGAGCCTGTCGGATCCGGTGCTTCGGGTGAACTTCAGCTCCGGGAAGAGGATGCAGCCGGGGGACAAGTGCTTCTGCGGCAGCGGCTTGCCATATCTTGCCTGCTGCGGGCGCACACCGGGGGAGGATGAGCTCCTCGTTGGGATTTTCTGACCCACAATCGAGCAGATCGTGGGTAAAAGGTACATTTTGACCCAGTGAGGGGACCGACGCCCACTCTCGGAGAATTCCTTTCTCTTATTTGTTTTCCTGTAAAGAACTAGCGCGATACTCTCATTATCGTTTGGCACGCATATTGCTTCATTGTCTCAAAATCGAGGAGGACTAAATGTCTGCAGCGACCAAAGTCATGACCGCCCAGCGTGCCGGCCAGCGGGACGCGGCTCGCAGCGCGTCCAGCGATGAGAATATTCTGTCCATCTATCTCAAGGAAATCAACAGGATCCCACTGCTGACCCGGGAACAGGAAGAGAATCTCGCGCGAAGGGCCGCCGCCGGGGAGATCGAAGCCAAGAACAAGCTCGTCCAGGCCAACCTGCGTTTCGTGGTGAACGTGGCCAAGAAATACCAGAATCAGGGACTGCCTCTGGCGGATCTCATCAGCGAAGGAAACATCGGTCTGATGAACGCCATAGAGCGCTTCGACGTGGAGAAGGGTTATCACTTCATCTCGTACGCCGTTTGGTGGATTCGCCAGGCCATCCTCAAGGCGATCTGCGAGAAGTCCCGCATGATCCGGCTGCCCCTCAACCGCGCCAACGAGCTGGTGCAGATCGAGAAGGTGCGCAAGGAGATACAGATCGGCTCCCGCGGCGAATCGGAGATCGCGGAAGTAGCCCGACAGCTGGACATGGACCCGGAGCACGTGGCCGAGCTGATCAACATCTCCCGCGACCTGGTTTCCCTGGACACGCCGATCTACGACGAAAAGGACTCCTCCCTGCTGAGCGATTTCGTGATCGACAAACGAAGCAGCTCGCCGGCCGACTCGGTGATCGACCGCTCGCTCAAGGAGGAAATCAACGACGTGCTGAGCACCCTGAGCCGAAAAGAGTCGGACATCATCCAGTACCGCTTCGGCCTGAACGGCAAGCGGCCCATGTCCCTGAAGGAGATCGGCAACCGCTACAAGCTGACCAAGGAGCGGATCCGGCAGATCGAGAAGAAGGCTCTCAAGAGACTCCAGCACCCCTCTCGGAGCCACACCCTGCGGTCGTACATCGCCTGACACGCACCGCCGAGTGCTCCTGGGATGACATGTGCCCCGGCCCTCGCCGGGGCTCTTTTTTCCGCGTGCCCACCGGTTCACCATTTGTTGACATTGGCCGGCGTTTCAATTACTTTTGACTGTAAATCCGCACTAAACCCTGGACAAGGTGGTATCACATGGCAAATCAGAAGTTCGTGTACTTCTTCGGCGGGGGCAAAGCCGAAGGCGCGGCGGGCATGAAGAACCTGCTCGGCGGCAAGGGGGCCAACCTGGCCGAGATGACGAGCCTGGGTATTCCGGTGCCCCCCGGCTTCACGATCTCGACCGAGGTCTGCGACCTGTTCTACAAGAGCAACCGCAAGTATCCGGCCGGTATGGACAAGGAAGTCGAAGAAAACCTGCGCAGGCTCGAGAAGATGATGGGCAAGAAGCTCGGCGACCCGAAAGACCCGCTCCTGGTGTCGGTGCGCTCGGGTGCCGCCCTGTCGATGCCCGGCATGATGGACACGGTCCTCAACCTCGGTCTGAACGACGTGGCCGTGGAGGGGCTGGCCAAGCTGTCGGGGAACGAGCGCTTTGCCTGGGATGCGTACCGGCGCTTCATCCAGATGTTCGGCAGCGTGGTGAGAGGGATCGAGCACGACGCGTTCGAACATGCCCTCGACGCGGTGAAGAACAAGAAAGGCGTGGAAGAGGACCTGGATCTCGGAACGGAGGATCTCAAGGAAGTAGTCAGGCGCTACAAGGAGATCTACAAGAAGCACACGAAAGAGGCGTTCCCCCAGGACCCGATCAAGCAGCTCTGGGCGTCGATCAATGCGGTCTTCGGGTCCTGGAACAATCCCCGGGCCATCCGATACCGGCAGATCAACGAGATCAAGGGCCTGCTCGGAACGGCCGTGAACGTCCAGACCATGGTCTTCGGCAACCTGGGCGACGATTCCGGCACGGGTGTGTGCTTCACCCGCGACCCCTCCACCGGGGAGAACGAGTTCTACGGCGAGTACCTGATGAACGCCCAGGGAGAGGACGTGGTGGCGGGCATCCGAACCCCCCTGAGCCTCAAGTCCCTGGCCAAGAAGAACCCGAAGATCTACAAGCAGCTCAACGACGTGCGCCTGCGCCTGGAGAAACACTACAAGGACATGCAGGACATGGAGTTCACGATCCAGCAGGGCACGCTCTACATCCTGCAGACCCGCACCGGCAAGCGCACCGGGCCAGCCGCGGTCAAGATGGCCGTGGACATGGTCAAGGAGAAGCTGATCACCAAGGAACAGGCCGTGCAGCGTGTCTCCCCGGACCAGCTCGACCAGCTCCTGCACCCCATGATCGATCCCAAGATGCGCAGGAGCCTGAAGTCCCTGGCCAAGGGCCTCAACGCTTCTCCCGGGGCCGCCACGGGCCAGATGGTGTTCACCGCCGACGAAGCGGAGGAGTGGGTCAAGAAGGGTCACAAGGTCCTGCTCGTCCGCCGGGAGACCTCCCCGGACGACATCGGGGGCATGCACGTGGCCCAGGGCATCCTGACCTCCACCGGGGGAATGACCTCCCACGCCGCCGTGGTGGCCCGGGGCATGGGCACCCCCTGCGTGGCGGGCTGCAAGGGAGTCGCCATCTCGGGCAACGTTGCCACCATCGCCGGCAAGAAGTACAAGGAAGGGGACTGGCTGACCATCGACGGTTCCACCGGTGACGTCTTCGACGGCGAGATCAAGCTGGTCCAGGCCAAGGTCTCCGGCGAGCTGGCCGTGTTCCTGGGCTGGGCCGACGAAATCCGCCTGGTTGCGGTGAGGCCCGGCATCAAGGAGAAGGGCTTCGGGGTGCGCACCAACGCGGACCTGCCTCGGGACGCCAAGGTGGCCCGGGGCTTCGGGGCCGAAGGGATCGGCCTGACCCGGACCGAGCACATGTTCTTCGAGGAGGGGCGCCTGGAGATCTTCCAGGAGATGATCGTGGCCGAGGACCTGGAGGCCCGCAAGAAGGCGCTCAAGAAGCTCCTGCCCCTGCAGAAGGGGGACTTCAAGGGCATCTTCAAGGCCATGGACGGTCTGCCCGTGACGATCCGGCTGCTGGACCCGCCGCTGCACGAGTTCGTGCCCAAGACCCCCGCAGACACCAAGGCCCTGGCCGACAAGATCGGGGTCGCGGTCAAGAAGCTGCAGGCCAAGATCGATTCACTCCACGAGCTGAACCCCATGCTCGGACACAGGGGCTGCCGGCTCGGCGTGACGTACCCGGAGATCTACGACATGCAGGTGCAGGCCATAGCCGAGGCGGCCTGCGAGGTCGCCAAGGCGGGGGTCAAGGTTCTTCCGGAGATCATGATCCCCCTGATCGGGGTGGACGAGGAGCTTCGGATCCTGCACGAGAGCGCCGACCGGATCGTGAAGGAGGTCATGGCCAGGAAGAAGGTCAAGCTGGACTACAAGATTGGCACCATGATCGAAATTCCCCGGGCCGCCCTGACCGCGGACAAGGTCGCCAAGGTGGCCGAGTTCTTCAGCTTCGGGACCAACGACCTCACCCAGATGACCTTCGGCTATTCCCGCGACGACGCCGGGGTGTTCCTGCCGGAGTACGTGGAAAAGGGAATCCTCGAAAAGGACCCCTTCCAGTGCCTGGACCAGGAAGGCGTGGGTCAGCTGGTGCGGGTGGGCACCGAACGCGGGCGCTCCACTCGGGGAGACCTCAAGGTCGGCATATGCGGTGAGCACGGGGGGGACCCCAGCTCGATCGAGTTCTGCTACAACGTGGGCATGAACTACGTATCCTGCTCGCCGTACCGGGTGCCGATCGCCCGGCTGGCGGCGGCGCAGGCGGTGATCAACGGCCGCCGTAAAGGGGACAAGTACACGACCGCGTAGCCCGGGCCGGACGACGCGTCAAACAGGGAGGAGGCGAGGTGGACTTCCACCTTGCCTCCTCGTTTTTTCCGACGGGAGTGAGAATGAAGACAGTACGGTTCGTGGGGGCTGCAGTCCTGCTGGTCGCAGGCATGCTCCTGGGGCTGAGCTCGTGCGCGAACAAGGGGGCCAACGGCGCGATCGTGGCCACGGTGAACGGAAGCCCGATCTACGCCTCGAGCCTCGACATGGAGATGGTGCGCTACGAGCAGCTTCTCCTGGACGAAGGCGATGCCGAAGGGGCCGCCAATCCGGAGCGCATGGGCCGTGTCCGGGCCGCGGCTCTGGAGAAGCTCATCGACACCGAGCTCCTCTATCAGGAGGCGGTCCGGGCGGGTCACCAGGCTTCCGAGCAGGCGGTGGACGAGCAGCTAGGCGGCCTGATCGGGCAGTTCGAGAGCGAGGAGCGCTTCGAGGAAGCGCTGGCGGAGCTCGGGATCCAGCGAGAGGACCTGCGGCGGGACCTCGAGCACAGCCTGGCGATACAGGGGTTCGTCGACAACGACATCGGACCCGCCGTGGAGGTCAGCGTCCAGGATGCGCGGGCCTACTACGACAGTCACCCGGAGCTCTTCACCGAGCCGGAGCGCGTGAGAGCCCGGCACATCCTGCTGCAGGTGCCCTCCGAGGGCGGCGAGGCGGCGGAGCAGGCCCGGCGGACGCTGGAAGAGCTCCGGGGTCGGGTCCTGGCCGGCGAAGACTTCGGCGCCCTGGCGGAGCAGTACTCCCAGGGGCCCAGCGCACCGGCCGGAGGGGACCTGGGCTACTTCGGCCGAGGAGAGATGGTCGAGCCCTTCGACCGGGCCGTGTTCGCCCTCGCGGTTGGCGAGCTGAGCGGCGTCGTGGTCACTCCCTTTGGTTACCATCTGATCCAGCTGGTCGATCGGACCGAAGCGTCCCTCGTGGAGTTCGAACGGATCGCCGCTCAGCTGGTGCCCTACCTGGAAGACCAGAGGATCGGCGACAGGCTCGCCAGCCTTACCCGGGAGCTGCGCGGCAAGGCCGACATCAGCATCACGGGAAGCGCCGACTAGCGCGGGGGCAGGCCGCGCTCCTGTCCCTGGGCGGTCTCGATGAAGGCCAGCATGTTCTCCAGGGGCACGTCCCCCTCCACGTCGTGGGCAGGGCTCAGGATGTAGCCCCCGTCGCGCCCCCGGGCGATCAACTCCCGTGTCTCCCGGCGTACCCCGTCGGGGCTTGCGTACGGGAGCGTCTTCTGCGTGGAGAGGCCCCCGTGAAAGGACAGCCGGTCCCGGTAGCGCTCCAGGAGCGCTTGCGTGTCCATGACCTCCGGCTGAAAGGGGTTGAAGCAGTCCACGCCGATGGCGATGAGCTCGTCGAACAGCTCGTCCACGTCGCCGCAGGAATGGATCATGACGAACTTTCCGGCGGCCTTCACAGCTCCGTACATGCGCGCGAGCTCCGGGTACAGGAACTCCCGCCACAGCTTGGGGCCCATCTGCAGTCCGCGCTGCTGCCCCCAGTCGTCGCCGAAGTACACCGCGTCGATGTCGTACTGCAGTGCCTTGCGAATCTGGGCCAGGTTGTACTCTGCGATCGCGCGCAGCAGCTCCCGGACGAACCGGGGGTGCTCGATGAAATCCATCATCAGGCTTACCAGACCCCGGAGCGTCCAGGCCCGCTCGTACAGGGAGAAGCCGATCTGGAACACGCGGAAACAGTCCCCCCGGGCCTCGATCTTCCCCGGAGTGTCCCGAAAGAAGCGGTCGTCGAGGGGGTCGGGAAAGGCGTACCCGGCAAGGCTCGGTTCCCCGAGGACCGAGCCCTGGACGTTGCCGATGTCCTTGTCGATCGAGCGGTCCCAGACGACGCCGAACACGTCCCGGACCAGGTTGCCGCCGATCTCTTCGAAGAAGCCGATGTCGCTGCCCAGCCTGAGCAGGTGGTTGTCCAGCACCGACTCCAGGTCCGCCTCCGCACCGTAGTGCTCGAGGAGCTTCTGCCGGGCTTCCTTGGTGAAGCCGAAAGACCAGGGCACGTACGGCGGGCGTCGGTGCTCGAGTACGCTGCGAACCACTTCCCTCTTGGTCATGCTGCATCCTTCCTTCTGCCGCCGCAGCGCGGCTATCGCTTGTAGAGCTCCTTGAGCAGCTCCGCATAGGTGTTCAACGTGGAGGGGATGCTGGCGTCCCCCAGGAGAATCTCCCGGGCGGCCTTGGCGCAGAACGTGATGGAGAGCATGAAGAAGGGGGAATCCGCGAAGGGAATCGGGAAAGCCGTCTCCATCTGGCGTCGCAGCACTCGCCCGAAGGGGTCGTCGTACACGGGGTTTCGGGACAGCTCATCGAGCCTGACCGGCAGCATCCGGGTCATGGAGTAGTACAACTCGCCGGCTGACGGCTCCTCGGTCAGGTACCGGATCAGCTCCAGTGCCAGCTCCCGGTTCTGGCATTGCCGAAACATCCCCAGGGTATGGTTCCACAGCACGGAGCCGGATACTCCGTTGGGTCCCTTGGGCAGCACCGAGAACTCGGTGTCTCCCATCCCTTCGCGATAGCTGTGATTTAGGGTTGGGATGATGCCCTCCAGCCAGGGCCCCTCGATGATATAGGCCAGCTTGTTGTCGGCAAACAACTGCCGGTTTTCCAGGTGGCTTCGGGAGAGCTCGATCCGCCCCTTTCGGATGAACTCTTTCAGCCAGGCGAAGGCTTGGATGTTTTCGCCGGAGTTGAAGATGACCTCGCCCCGGTTGTTCAAGACGCCGCCCTCGAAGGCGTGAAGGAAGTTGTAAATCGAGAAGAGAAAGAACTTCTCGTCGTCCTGGACCGGGATCGAGAAGGGCAGGATCCGGCCGCCGGAGTTCTCCCGGATACGGGCCAGGATCTCCTCCATGTCGGCGAAGTACTCCACCCCGCAGCTGATGCCCCCGCAGTACTCCTCCAGGAGCCGGCGGTTGGAGTACAGGATGCTGGGCGCGTTGACCCAGTTGAAGCCATAGAAGTGCTCGCCGAAAGTCACGGCGTCCAGGGTCTGGGGATACAGGTTGTCCCTGATTTCCGGGGTGTAGAGCTCGTCCAGGGGCAGCAGGGCCCCCTGGTGGGCGAAGATCGGAATCCACAGGTAGATCAGGGCGGCCAGGTCCGGGGCCTTTCCGGCCGAGGTCATGAGCATGAGCTGATGCTCGGTCTGCAGATAGGGGATTCCCACGTTCTCGATGTCCACCCCGCGCCGGTCGGCGGCGAAGCGGGAGAGCAACTCCGCGAGAGCGGCTGCCGAGTACTCTTCGGTGGCCAGCCAATTCGTGAACACCAGGTGATCCTGGGCCAGGCGGACGAACGTCCCCTTGCCGGGCACCCGCTCGAGGACGCCTTCGTTCACCAGCTCCAGGATCGCCAGGCGAACGGTGGCCCGGCTGATCTTGAACTGCCGGCTGATCTCCAGCTCGGGCGGAATCATGTCGGTTCCCGTCTGTTCGGTGATGTAGCGCACGAGGAACTCTTTGACCTGCTTGTACAGGGGAACCCGCGAGGTCTTGTCGATTTGCGAGCCGAATGTGTCGGCCATTTCGATCACGAGCGGCCTTCGCCGCGTATCGCATCGACCATGGCCCAGAAGTTCTCCATCGGGGTGTCAAGCTGTACGTGATGGGTCGGGCCTATGATCAGGCCGCCCTCGCGCCCGACGGTCGACAGACGGGCCAGCACCTCCTCCCTCACTTCTTGCGGACTCCCGAACGGGAGCGTTCGCTGCTCGTCGATCGTGCCCCAGAAGCACAGCTGCCGTCCGTATTTTCGCTTGGTCTCAGCTGGGTCGAGGCAGGCGGGCTGCACGGGGTTGAGAACGTCCAGGCCGATTTCGATCAGGTCGGGGATGATCGGGTCGACGTAGCCATCCGAATGGTACGCGATCTTGAGCCGGGGATTGATGCCTTTCAGCGCAGCGAAGAGCTCGGCCATCCTTGGCTTGAAGAAGCGCCGCCAGGTGTCCGGGGAGAGCACCATGGAGGATTGACCGCCCATGTCATCGCCGGTCCAGATCATGTCGACACCCATCTCCACGAGCCGCTTCGCCGCCTCGAAGTGGTAGCGGAAGGGTATTTCCAGGATGCGTTCGGCCAGCTCCGGGTTCAGAACGAAATCCATGAACAGGCGGTCGAGCCCGCGGAGTGCCCACGCTGTCTCGAAGATCGTGCACACGGTCACCCCCACGATCCAGTACTCCCTGCCGTAGCGCTCGAGGGTCTCCCGGGTCGCTTGGTACAGCTCGGGCCGGTGCGGGTCGGGGGGGCGATACCGGTCCACGGCCGAGTCGTCGGCCAGGGGATGCCCGGCGATCTCGGTGTAGCGCCCGGTGCCGAAGCGCGTCTCGTACTCCACCGAGCGCCAGGAGATGCCCCATTCGTCCGTGTAGTCACCCTCGGCCTGGTAGTAGGAGTTGGCCCAGCCGACGGAGCTCAGCAGCATGTCCTCATCCAGAACCCGTTCGAGCTCATACGTGTTGCCGCCGCCGTGGGGGTTGTGCTCAGCCGTGCCCCGCATCCGCATGTCCTGCTCGAGTCTCCGGGCGAACTCGGGGGTGAAGCTGATCTGCATGGGGCAGCGGTCCGGGGGCTCGTGGCCCAACGCCGCCGTAACGCGGTCTCGGTGGTTCACTTCACCTTCTCCTGTGTGCGCGTCCGGGAAGATCGCTTTTTCCTCCCGTATGGCTCCTTCCGGCGTGAATTGCGGTTGACAATTCCCCGGAATCTACTATAATGCTTGGTAATGTACATACATTATGATACATTTCCTTTCCTGTCAACCACAAGAATCCATGAAGACGTGAAGGGACCAACTCGAGATGGCGGAGAAGAGCTTTAGGAACGTCCTGGAAATGGCCGACGTGCACAAGTACTTCGGCAAGGTGGCGGCGCTCAAGGGCATCAATTTCGAGGTCGGGAGAAACGAGGTGGTCGGGCTCATCGGGGACAACGGGGCCGGGAAGTCCACCATGGTCAAGATCATGACCGGCGTGTTTCCTCCGAGCCGGGGTACGATGTACATCCGGGAGCAGGAGGTCGACTTCCGGCACTACAACGTCCAGAGGGCCCACCGCTATGGGATCGAGACCGTGTTCCAGGAGCGGTCCCTCGGGGAGAAGCAGCCCCTCTGGCGCAACTTCTTCATCGGCCGGCAGGTGACCGGCCCGCTGGGCTTCATCAAGATCAGGAAGGAGAAAGAGCTGGCCCAGCACATCATCCTGGATCTGATCGGATTCCGAGGCGCCGGCATCACCGTGGACTCTCTGGTCAGCAAGCTATCCGGGGGGGAACGCCAGGGAATTTCCATCGGTCGGGCCATGTACTTCGATGCCGACCTGATCGTACTCGACGAGCCGACCGTCGCTCTTTCTCTCAAGGAGGTGCAGAAGGTCCTGAACTTCACGCGGAAGATCAAGGAATCCGGTCGGGCGTGCGTGTACATCTCTCACACCATATCCCACGTGTACGAGGTGGCAGACCGCTTCGTGATCATCGACCGGGGGGAGATGGTGGCCAATTTCCAGAAGAGCGAGGTCAGCCTGAAGGAGCTCGACGAGTTCATGCTCAGGTATTCCAGCGGAGAGGCGGCGAGCTGACTATGAACGACAAGGTCACCATCAAGGGGAGAGCCACGGGCCTCGCCCGCATCGAGGGTCTGCCGATCATCGCGGTGTACGTCGTGATCGCGGTCCTCTTCATGATCACCGCGCCGGGGACTTTCCTCAAGTACAGGATCTATCAGTCCTTCATGTCCACCGTACCCGTGCCTCTGATCCTCGGCTTGGGATTGACCCTCGTGGTCAGCGCCGGCGAGATCGATCTCTCCTTCCCCTCGATCATCGCCTTCTCGGGATTCGTTTTCGCCGGGCTGTACAAGACCACGGGGCAGACCCTGATGCCCTTCGTGGCGGCCGTGGCGGCCGGGGCTTTCGTGGGATTCACCAACGGCGTGCTCGTGGCCGTGGTCGGTATTCCGTCGATCATCGCAACCCTCGGTGGGCAGTTTCTCTGGAGCGGTCTGACCGTGATCCTCTCCGGCGGCCTGGCCTGGAACATCCGGGACGTGCGCGAGGAGTTCATCCACGTTCTGTTCACCGGCCGGGTCGGGGGCTTGGTCCCCGCCCAGGTGCTCTGGGCCACGGCGGTGGCCGTGGGATTGTGGTTCGTGCTCAACCGTCATCGCTTCGGCGAACACATTCTGTTCATCGGCGACAACTCCGAAGTGGCCCGGGTCATGGGGGTCAACGTGCGAGGCACCAAGATCGCCCTGTTCATCCTGATGGGGGCCCTTGCGGGCTTTGCGGCGGTGCTTCTCACCCTCGAGATGGCCACCTTCTGGACCACCCAGGGCACCGGGATGCTCCTGATCACGATGGCGGCGGTGTTCATCGGGGGGACCTCGATATTCGGCGGCGAGGGGACCGTGGTCGGCACCTATTTCGGCTCCTTTATCGTGGGCTCCCTCGAGGCCGGAATCGTCGCCACCGGCATCGGCGGTTTCTGGACCCGTTTCGTGACCGGCCTGGTCTTGATCATCGCCGTGGTCATTCACATCCTGGCCGGGAAGGGCAAGGATCTCGCGGGAATCAGGTTCCTGAGCTTCGCGATCCGGCGCCGTCCCAAGGCGGAACGACCGCCGGTTGCTTGAGTGGGCCTGCGATGGGATGGATCCCCATCCGCGGAGACGTCCACCCTGCGGGGGATTGCGGGGTGTTCGACTTCGCGGTCGGGAAACCATAGACACAAAACCCAAAGAGGAGGTGTAGAATGAAGAAGTCTCTTCTTCCCGGACTGGTCGTGGTGGCGGCGATCGCCCTCGTGTTCGCCGGATTGACGGGGTGCGGGGGCGGAGGCGCCGCCGAGGCGGAACGTGGTCCCGCAGAGGAGAAACTCGGCGACGGCATGGTGATCTACTTCCAGTGCGGCGGGCCTGCCGGGGGACCAGCCACCATTGCCCGCACCAACGGCGCCCGCGACGCCGCCAAAGCGTTCGGGGTGCAGCTGATCGAGCAGTACTCCCAGTGGCAGCCGGAGAACATGATCGCGCAGTTCAAGGAGGCCCTGGCGGCTTCGCCGACGGGCATCGAGATCATGGGCCATCCCGGCTCTGATGCATTTGCGCCCCTGGTGGCCGAGGCGCGCCAGAAGGGCATCATCGTCACCAGCGGCAACGCGCCCCTGAGCGCGCTTTACAACCAGTACGTGGGCGACGGCTTCGGGTACGCAGGGGTGGACCTCTACGACGGTGGCAAGATTACCGCCCAGAACATGCTCAAGGCCGGTCTGAAGCAGGGCGACAGGGTCCTTGTCTACGGACTGATGGCCGAGGCCGAGCGCGGCATGAGCACCCGGGGCATGTTCGACACCCTCAAGGAGGCAGGCTGCAACGTTGACTACCTGGAAATCTCACAGGAGGTCAATGCGGACTTCTCCCAGTGCGTCCCGGTGCTGACGGCCTACCTGGCCAGGAACCCGGACGTCCGCGGCATGGGGACCCAGCATGGCGGCATTAC
>Ga0068714_10001951_pt1 | contig 27969 bp, 30 predicted proteins | sample MTBNYHSulfiMetaG_FD_62988 | JGI IMG/M metagenome (GOLD analysis project Ga0068714, IMG submission 62988) | Enrichment culture microbial communities from rom New York Harbor, USA that are MTBE-degrading - MTBE-NYH (New York Harbor Sulfidogenic)... | ecosystem: Environmental > Aquatic > Marine >... | reverse complement strand
TGCCTGCTTATAGAAGATTGATTTTAAGGATTGATTTCGCCTTGAGATATTTAAACCAATAAAAATATTCTGTGTCGACTCCTATATAAAAGACTTGCTTTTTAACATAGAAGAAATAACATTTTTAGGAACCCATAATTAAATACTGCCACCGGCAGCTGGTAGCTTTACAAAGCATCAAGGCCAGAAAACCCTGCAGCGACTCATACTTTCATCAGGATCAGGTTTTTTTACATCATAAATGCAATTGTTTTGCTAAGAAACCTTTTCTTGTTCAGTATTATCCTTGCCTATGTTTTCCACTTCTTTTATTCTCGCATTAATCTGGTCCAGGTGTTGCCTCAGCATGTCAGCCTGATTTTTCAAAAATGTAAGCTCCTGGTCTGGAGACATTTGGGGGCCGAAGGACGGCATTCCCGGGGTTACAAAATTTCCCTCGTAGGGATTCACTACTCCATAATAGGGATCGACCGGACCATAGGGAAAAACGGGTCCGTATGCCCAGCCCCGGGGAAGACCGCCCCTTCCGCGGCCGATATAAGGCCAGGGTGGCGAATAACCTCCAAACCCATACCCCCTTCCCCTGCCAAACCATGCTCCGTAAGGCATTCTTATCACCCCCGTTCCGTAGTCTTGTGACTCTTGTGAACCGTGGAGTTAACGTACTATCCGGGTGGTGTGTGCTAAGCTTACCACCACCCTCGTCCACGGCCCCTTCCCATCCCCCTTCCGAACCCCCAGCCCATACCTCTACCCCGAGCAAATGGGAGATACGGCAGGGAAGGGATTCTTCCGTAAGGAGAATAAGGAACGTAACCCATCCCATAACCATAAGAGGAACCCCCTCCATAAGGTCGGGAGTAAATACTGCCTGCTCCACCCGCAAACCCAGAGGCGGCAAAGGCAGGGTTACAAAAGCCTCTTCCTCCGCCGGTCATAGGGCCAAGTCCCATTGGCCCGGTTCCATCAAATCCTGGCATAATTTTTCACTTCCTTTCTTTTAAAATATTTAATGTTAATGATCCGTCCATTACCAAAACCCCTTTTGATTTTTTATTCTGATAAATTTTCTTTAATGACGCTTTTTGTATTCAGCCCGCGATGAATAGTAAAGCCAGCTTCAAGACCTACCCAATCTTGCCTTCCTTTGCTGCCTTTTTTTCCAAAAGCCCTCTCCATTTCTTCGCAATCTGGACAAAGGCTTCCGCCACCTTTGAATCAGGATTCTTGGCCACAAAGGGAACGCCATTGTCCGAGCTGATCACCATACCCGGATCGAGAGGCACCCTCCCCAAAAACGGCACCTTCATTTCCTGTGTTGCTTTCTCGCCACCTCCGACCTTGAAAAGGTCTATCTGGTAGCCGCAATGGGGACAGGTGAAGCCACTCATATTTTCAACCACCCCAATGAGGGGGATATTGATTTGCTGACAAAAGGTAATGCTTTTGCGGGCATCAAGTAGCGCCACATCCTGGGGAGTAGTCACGATGAGTGCTCCATCCACCTCTTTTATGAGTTGAGCAGTGCTCAAGGCTTCGTCCCCGGTTCCCGGGGGGAGGTCAGTGATCAGGTAGTCAAGCGCTCCCCAGGACACATCCCCCAGTAATTGTTTGATGACGTTGTGTTTTAAATGTCCTCGCCAGATTACCGCGTCGTCTTTGCTGGGGAGCAGAAAGGCAATTGATATTACTTTTACCCCGGTTGGCGTCATAATGGGCAGGAGCCCTTCTTGACTGCCCACAAGCCGTTGGTCGTCTATACCCATCATTTTGGGAATATTAGGGCCGTGAAGGTCCGCATCGAGAATCCCGACTTGGTATTCTTCCTTGGCAAAGGTTACCGCCAGGTTCACCGCTACTGAAGTTTTCCCTACCCCACCCTTTCCGCTCAGAACCATAAATTTGTGTTTAACCCGATCCATATTGGCCTGTACGCGCTGCTGTTCGTGAGCTTCCTTTTCCTTTTGGCTGTGGTTGGCTTCCTGGTCGGAGGTCTGGGCGCTTGAAGCTTTATTGGATCTCTCAGTTTTCATTTCTCTTTCTTTTAACCATATAATTAAATAAATGTTTAGTTTTCACTCTGTCTTGCGACGTATATTTACTCTTGCAAAGAATGTGCCACCGAGAAAAAATGTATTATTGCATATATTCAATAAGTTATCTGGATTGACCTGAGGTGAACAATATGATAAAAATGCATTATTGCGACTGTAAGAAAATGAAAATAATTGCTGTTCAATAACAATTTGTAAGCCTAAACGGAGGCGATGAAACGGGTTTGTAAACCAATTACGCCTAATCGAAAGTGGAGAATAATGATTGGGTAAAGTGAAATCCTGCTTTATAGAGACCCCCGGTTTAAATAAAAGTGTTTTATAAATAAGCTTGTTTCGTTGTTGCGTGCAAGACATGAAAGAAAATACGCATTCCCAAGTACCTGATCAGGCGACAAAAACTATTCTCGAAAGTATTTCTGATGGTGTATTCACGGTGGATCACGATTGGCGGGTCACATCCTTCAACCGGGCTGCTGAGCAGATCACGGGCATAGCTCGGAAGGAAGCCATCGGGAAGCACTGCTGGGAGGTTTTCCGTTCCAACATGTGCGAAGAGGACTGCGCTTTGCAGCGCACCATGAAACAAGGTAAATCCTTCGTGGACACGTCTACTTCCATACTAAACAACGAAGGAAATCGCATCCCGGTTGTAGTGTGTACCTCTTTGCTGAAGAACGAACAAGGGACGATTTTGGGAGGGGTGGAGACATTTCGCGATATGAGCGTCGTCGAGGAACTTCGCAAACAACTTGGCGAGCGTTATCAGGCGGGCGATATGGTCAGCCGCAGCCCATCCATGCGCAACATTTTCACCCTGTTGCCCCTGGTAGCGAAAAGCGATAGCACGGTACTGCTTCAGGGGGAGACGGGAACCGGCAAGGAGCTCATGGCCCGGGCCATCCATCAATTGAGCCGGCGCAGGGAAAAGCCTTTTATTGCTATCAACTGCGGCGCTTTGCCGGATACCCTGCTGGAATCGGAATTATTCGGATATAAGGCCGGGGCGTTCACCGATGCTACGAAGAATAAGCCGGGGCATTTTGCCGTCGCTGAAGGGGGTACAATTCTTCTTGACGAGATTAGTGATGTCAGCCCCGCATTCCAGGTTCGTCTTTTGAGGGTGCTGCAAGACAGGACATTTCAACCTCTTGGCGCTACAAAAACCGTCAAAGCGGACGTACGGGTCATCGCAGCCACAAACAAAAGACTTGAAGACTTGGTGAAATTAGGGCGTTTCCGCCAGGACCTTTACTATCGCGTCAATGTGGTGAAAGTCGATTTACCCCCCTTGCGTGAGCGTAAGGAAGATATTCCGATCCTCGTAAAACATTTTATTTTCCGCCTGAATCGTCTCCAGGGAAAGGCGGTTACCGGAATTAGCCCTAAAGCGCTTGCGCTTCTTATGGCACACGATTATCCGGGTAATATTCGGGAGTTGGAGAATATTATTGAGCATGCCTTTGTCCTTTGTCCTAAAGGAGAGATTGATATTAACGCTCTGCCGCACACTCTGGTAGATTTGGTTCCTCGTGCAGCCGCCCATCGCACCATGGGGGCTGCCAAAAAAACGTTTGAAGCACAGATAATACTGGATGCGCTTAAGCGCAGCAATTACAACCGCATTGCCGCGGCGCGGGATCTCGGCTTACACAAAAGCACGCTTTTTAGGAAAATAAAGAGCCTTGAAATTGAACTTCCAAGCAGAGACGGGCGTGCAAGCCGGAGCGGCAATTGATTCATATGGTCGCAATAAAGCGATTTTAAGACCGCTTAGTATTGCATTTATGCCACTCATTTACCTGTTTTTGTATTTTTACAAAAGTTTTTTTCTGCTAACCTAATAATAATAATAATAATAAATTTAACCTGTTAACGGAAACAACCCGTCGAGTTTGGCACAGAACTTGATAATGATAATTGTGTTTATTAAATGAAGGTAATTTCAATGAAAGTAGCCCTGCCTGTCTGGGAAAATCGAATTTCTCCGGTATTCGATTTCGCCCACGTAATACTGATTGCAGAAATCGAAGATCTGGGGGTGATAAGCAAACAGTACCAGCCTGTTGATTCTCATTTACCTTCTTTTTCGCAAGCAGCCAACCTTTCGGGTCTGGGTGTAGAACTTTTGATTTGCGGAGGTGTGTCGCGGATGCTTGAGGATATGATCAAATCTTATGGTATTCGGGTTATCTCTGCAGTCTCAGGAAACATCGATGAGGTTCTTCAGGCACATCTTAAGGGCAATCTTTCCAGCGCCAAATACCGAATGCCGGGCGTGGGACTGAAAGGGGAAATAGAATCTGAAAAAGGTGAAATAGTTCGTGGGAAACTATAAATATATTTTTGGTTCGGTACCGTCCCGCCGGTTCGGAAGGTCACTGGGTATTGATCTCATACCTCCCAAAACCTGCTCGTTAAACTGCATTTTTTGCCAGCTGGGACGAACGACCCAAAGAACGATTGTTCGCAAGGAATTCATTCCTCCAGTTGAAGTTATCGCTGAACTGAAGGACTGGCTGAAGACTGATGGCAAGGCTGACTACATTACTCTTTCGGGGTCCGGCGAACCAACTCTTAATTCACGCTTTGGCGATGTGCTGAAATATCTTGGATCATTGATGCGGGTCGGTCAAATTCGCGCGGAACGGAAAGATACCGAAATATATTATACTGCTTTTAATTTGAGGGAACAAGGTTATGCCCACGTATGAGTACGAGTGCAAACAATGGGCTCTTTGCTGTGCAAATAAGTGCTCCAAGGGCAGGACCTGGATGAGGATGGATTAGTTTTGTTTTCCTGCGAAGAATTTTTTGATGCTGATGTTTATATTGCCAATGCCAAGCCAGCCTCAGGAAACCGTCGTGATTATAGAAAGGAATGAAAGGGAAGTACAAATGAACAAGATAAGAAGGTTTGAGAGTAGAATTGGAGGACGCTGGACAGGAATCAAGTTTCATCGAGGAGATATGGCGAATAAAAATATTTCCAATCAGCCGATGCGATTCTGCGAAGCGATAAAAGCGTCAATTACCCGGCCGATAACCCTGACCAGAGATTTTGTGGACTGTCCGGGGGCACTCAGGAGTTTTGGTTGGGCTACAGACAAAGATGACATCTTGGCCCAAGAAATTGCTAAGAGAAGAGGAATGAAAGAAGAAGCTGCTAAAGCGCTTATAAAAAAAATACCCCGGTTGGACGATAAGATTTCTGGGGTCAGTATCGGTGATTACGATTCTCCGGATTTAATTTTATCCTATATCCAGCCCGAAGCTGCTATGCAGTTGGTCTATCAATGGCAGAAAATTTACCCAATAGACCTTGACGTAAAAATCTCTTCTGTAATGGCGGTGTGCGGTAACGTAACAGCAGCAGTATACACTACCAATAAAATATGTATGTCCTTCGGCTGTCCCGAGTCGCGCAACCACGGTGCCATCGGAAGAGATCGGCTGGTTATCGGGGTCCCTTTCCAAATGATAGAAACTTTGTTATATTAAAAAAAATTTTACAATAGTATTAAAAAAGAAGTCCACGGAAGGATGTAAAACTAATGAGGCATGAGATACACCCGGAAGTAAACAAGAGTTTTGCTAACGAGGAATTCATAGAAGAGGTAATGTGAAAAGATTAAAACTACATCCCGGAGAATTAGAAGGGTGCTTGGCTCAAAAGGCAAATTATGAGGCGATTTTCGACGGTATGAGCGATGGGCTTTTCATCATTAACAACGAGTATTTAATCACCCAGTGTAATAAACCATTTCTCAAGATTACCGGATTCACCAAAACCGACGTTCTTAATCGCAACTTTAGAGACGTTTTTTGCAAAGAGTCGATATGCGGAATTCACCTCGCAGCAGAAAAAACTATAAAAACCGGGAAAGCAAGAAAAGATGAGCCAATAGAAATTATTCGAAAGGATGGGGAAAAAATCTCCGCTCTTTTTACTACTTCCATTCTCAGAAACCAAGAAGGAAATAATACCGGTATCGTTGTTTTACTGCGCGATGTGACAGCGGTCAGCGAACTTCACAAAAGATTAGAAGACCGGTATCATTTTCATAACCTCATCGGGAAAAATCACCGAATGCAAGAGATATACACGCTCATTGAGGATGTGGCTGAAACTGACGCCACCGTGCTTATTCAGGGAGAAAGTGGGACGGGAAAAGAGCTCGTGGCCAGTGCTATTCATTATCAGAGTCCCCGCTCCGGAGGCCCATTTGTCAAGGTAAGCTGTGCAGTACTGGCCGAAGCCCTGCTTGAAAGTGAACTTTTCGGCCATGTCAAAGGCGCCTTTACCGGAGCAATTCGGGATAAAAAGGGGCGCTTTGAATCGGCAGAAAAGGGAACCATTTTTTTGGATGAAATTGGAGAAGTTGGGTCTGCTGTTCAGGTAAAGCTGCTTCGGGTTTTGCAGGAAAAAGAGATAGAAAGAGTAGGAGAATATAGACCAACCAAAGTAAACTGCCGAGTTATTGCTGCCACCAATAAGGATTTGAAAGGGATGATCAATATGGGAAATTTTCGGGAAGACCTTTTTTACCGTATCAATGTGGTCTCCATCGAACTCCCTCCACTCCGCGAGCGGAGGGACGATATCCCTCTTTTGTTAGATCACTTTATCAAGAAGTACAATAAGACGTACAAAAAAACAATAAAAGGGGTAAGCCAAGAAACACTCAATATTCTCATGGAGAATGATTGGGAAGGCAACATTCGTGAGCTGGAAAATGCCATCGAACATGCCTTTGTTAAATCACATTCTTCTATCATAACGCCTCAAGATCTTCCTCACGAAGTCAAGATAGCCCGGTGCATTCACCTGCCAAATCAAAAAAAAGAAGCATTAGATTATCAGATGCTCCTTAATGTCTTAAAAGAAAGTGGCTGGAATCAATCCAAGGCTGCCCGGAAGTTAGGGGTGAATCGGATTACGATCTGGAGAGCTATCAGAAAATATAACATCACTATCCCTGCCGAATAACCCTCAGAGAGAAAAGTCCTTCAAAAACCTTTCCTATGTGACATATATATTTCACTATGTAACATATAATATACTGATTATTTTAAGTATTTTGTCTGTAACACTTTTTGTGTTACATGTAACATCTTTGTTCTTCTGCGGAAAGCCCGGAACACTCGATCTAACTATATGATATAAAATCAAAAATCAGCAAAAGATAGTTTGGCATTTATTATGCAAAGTCAAAAGGAAGAGGAGAATAGTAAATCGTAAAGCTATGAAAGGAGAATCAGAAATGAAAAAGTGCGATGTAGTTGTTGTTGGTGGAAGCGCCGCAGGAATCACAGCGGCCTTGACTGCCAGAAGACATTACCCTTACCGGACGGTTACACTTATCCGGAAAGAAGAAAAGGTGCTTATTCCCTGTGGTATCCCCTACATTTTTGGAACAGTTGGAGGTACTGACAAGAACCTTATTCCCGATGGGGTCCTCTCAGATAACGGAATCAACTTGGTAATAAATGAAGTGAGTTCTATCAACTGCAAGGAAAAAACTCTTTTGCTTTCCAGTGGTGAAACAACCTCCTATAATAAACTCGTTCTCGCTACCGGTTCGGAACCGCTTAAGTTGTCAATTCCCGGCCTGGACAAAAAGAATGTTTTCTTTGTCAAAAAGGATATCCATTATCTTAAAAGCCTTCTTAAGAGGCTGGGGAGTGTTAGGAACGTAGTTGTTTTGGGAGGAGGGTTTATCGGAGTTGAATTCGCCGATGAATTCAAGAAGAAGGGTATGAATGTAACTATTGTGGAAATGCTGCCCCACTGTCTGATGTTAGCTTTTGAGGAGGATCTGTGCAAGGAAGCAGAAAAGAAACTTACAAGCCGAGGCGTAAATATTATCACCGGTACAAAGATTGAGGAGATTTTAGGCGAGGACACCGTCACCGCGGTTAGGCTTTCAGACGGACGAGAACTAAAGGCGGATATTGTACTTGTGGGAGTAGGAGTGAAGCCAAACACAAACCTTGCGGAAGAAGCCGGCCTTGATGTTAATCGGGGTGGGGTAGTGGTTGATTCAACCATGCAGACTTCAGATGAAAGTATTTTTGCCTGTGGGGACTGTACAACCAAGCGATCCTTTATTACCGATAAACCTTCTGGTCTTCGTTTAGCATCTATTGCCGCGATAGAGGCTCGGATTGCTGGTACTAATCTTTTTAAGATACAGCGGAACAACCCTGGTGTGGTAGGAGTTTTTTCCACTGCCATCGGTGACCTTGTCCTGGCGACGGCAGGCATGACCGAGAAAACAGCCAAAGAAGAAGGTTTCGAAGTATCGTGCGGTTACGCTGAGGCGCCGGATAGGCATCCCGGGGGCATGCCGGGGATGAACCAGATGAAAGTGAAGCTGGTATTCAACAAGGTGACCCAAGAGATACTCGGCGGTCAGGCAGTGGGCGGTCCGAGTGCAGGAGAAGTCGTTAATACAATCAGCGCTTGCATCCAAAACAGAATGAAAGCTGATAATATCGCTGTGTTTCAAATTGGGACCCATCCGGCGGTTACTGCTTCTCCTATTGCATACCCGATGGTGAACGCGGCAGAGATGGCGAATATTATGATGAAATAAATGAAATGGGTTAATATGGCCAACAGGATAAAATGATTTCGAGTTTAGATTAGAAGGGAGGTGATTACTAAAAATATGAAAGAATAAAAGATCGATGGCGGGTAAAGCTGCAAAATACATTAAGTCTAAACGGCAATTAGAAAGGAGTCAATCATGGTTAATAACGAAAAAAACAAAATTACAGAACACGAGGCACACCATGCAGCAAGGCCAATGAAAGTTATTTTGGACACAAAAGGGTATGCCTGGCTTTGTGATGAAAACGTTAACCCAACGAGAGACCTTAAGGAACAAGGGTGTTGGGCATGCGGGGGGGAGCAAATGGCTTTTACCAGAGATGATTGATATTAGAAGTAATATTTGAATTTCTCTACGACCTCACCTATAGAAAAAGAGGGGTTAATGCGAAGGAGGCAATCATGGCATCTGATTTCAAAATTCTCATGCATCGAAACAGTGACAACCTTCATTTAAAGTTAGCCGGTTATTTTGATGCGGCTGCAGCGCAGGAACTGGTCGACACCATAAAAACTTATGGAATCGGTGCCTATAGTATTTTTATCCATACCAGCGACCTCGAACGGATTGACCATTCCGGTTCGGATAGCTTTCGCACTACCCTCTACAGCCTGAATAACCATTTTTTTGGCAGCCTCATTTTTACCGGCAAAGATGCGGCCTTCATAGCGCCGAAGAATAGTCAAATAATATGAACCCGGAATATTTTGCAACTTCAGAAGTTTCGTGCATTGTCCTGAAAAGGCTTTTTGATAAAGCTCTTACGTCAGTTGAAATTTCCCGGTTTATCAAAGACGTGGTGAACATAATTGATGATGACGATAAGATTATTCTCCCCGAGGCAATCCAAAAGCTTGAGACCCTCGGTTGGGGAAAAGAGGTCATCGACCCGACAATCCTTGAACTGATCCGTCTTTTTTCCCAAAACAACCCTATTCAAAAAAGTGATCAAGGGTATGGAAGGGACAAGGAAGTTGTCGCAAATCGTATTAGAGAATCAGAGAAGAAGCAGAAAAAGCAAAAGGACAGATTGTCGTCGAGCAACATGGCAAGACAACTGTTTAATAATCAGTGGTTCGCTGGCCCTCGCAACGACAAACACAATAGTGACGCTATATTCCTGTTGTTGCGAGGAGCCAATAGCGACCTGGCAATCTTAATAGTGAAAGTCAATAATATCAATAAATTTGCGGGATATTTTGAAGAACAACGGGTAAGACAGGCTTTTAATTATTTTTTCTTTCAAAAATCTAAGATGTTACTAAAAGAGGGGGATAGCAATGTTGAATGCCGAAGGCAATGAACAAATTACATATGAAGAAAGAACTATGGAAATTAACGTAGTAGCACTTATGTCAATACGGGAGATGCTGGGCTGGAGCAATAAACTTGTGCAATTACCTGGCGGTACTTTTGTTGACCTTTTAAGGGAGGTAACGAGTGAGAATGGCAAGACGCTATATGATCTTTTCGTCCAGGAAGACGGGACCATTGGTTCCGAGTATATGATTTTAGTCAATCGCAGACGGATAATGCCGGAGCACAGTTTAGAAATTCCCCTTCAGTCAGGTGACAGAGTTATTGCCATGCCCGCAATAATGTTCGCGCGGGGCGGATAAAGTATCAAGATGGACATACAACAAGATCTAAGAGAAAGGCATGAAAATGGATCGAATAGAGAATACAAAATGCTGGATCTGTATTTTGCTTTTTTTTCTGAGTTTTGTCCTGGGAAAGATAGCCCTCATTGTTGTAGTGTATCCTAATATCGCTCTTCGGATCTACATAATTGGCTGGGTGGTATTACTTGGGGGGATAGTCTTGTGTGGTAAACAAGGGTGGCAGCCTGTAACGCACTTGTATAAAAAATACGAAATCACAATACTTGAATTCCTCAAAAGAAGAATATCTCGACATTAAGTTCAAATAGTGGGGGCATTAGAGACCCCGTGTCAAACCCGGTTATGGCAAAAAATCTTTTGTAGTGATACGGGGCAGGAAAGTAGAAATTGAAATAGTAGGAGTAGAAAAGTGAACGGGCTAAATTGTGAAGACGTATTGAGTGAAAAAGAGGCGATTAAGGAAAAGTTGGAAAAAGCCAATACAACTTTAATTAATCAGAGGAAGGAACTGAAACGGAACATAAAAGAGCTTTCGTTTCTTTTTGACGCCAGTAGAAAAATTAGTTCTACTTTAAACCTCTCGGAAATCCTGGATTCAGTTTTGGATCTATTCATGGAAAAGTTTAAGGCTGATACCTGGTCAATTCGGATTTTGGATGATGATGGTTATTTGCGGATCAAGAGTCAGAGAAGGTTAAGCCCTGAATTTGTGAAGTTTGCCGAAAGAAAGCCTACCATGGATAGCTATTCGGGGGAGTGTTTTCTCAAGAATAAAATTATTATAGTTAAGGACGCTGAAAGGATTAGTAAGCCCATTAGCACTAATCTGGGGGTTAATGAAGGCATAAAGTCGTTTGCCTTAGTACCCATTGCCACCGACGATGAAGTGCTGGGGGTGCTGGCAGGAGCGTGTAAGAAGGAAAAAGGTCATTTTACCGAAGAATATTCCGAGTTTATGAAGACCCTCTGCAACCAATTGGCTCTGGCGATTCGAAATGCAAAACTGTACGAAAAAGTCAAGAATTTCAGCCAGGAGCTTGAAAAGGAAGTGGAAAAACGAACTCAAGAGTTGCAAGAAAAGAGCCGGCTTCTGGCCCAATCGGAAAAGTTAGCTGCCCTCGGAGAGATGGCCGACCGAGTTGCCCATGAAACTCGGAACCCGATTGTGACCATTGGAGGGTTTGCCCGGCGGATTCAGCGGGAGCTGCCATCCCATGATCCCTTGAAGAAATATATTGATATTGTGATCAAGGGAGTTGAGCGGCTCGAACTTATGATTTACTGGATTACCGAATATCAAAAATACATCTCTGTTGATTTTGCAATCTCCTCCGTTACCACCATTATTGAAGGGGCCTTAGATCGGGTAAAGAGCGAACTTAAGGAGAATCAGATTATAGTGAACAAAATCTTTCCCCCAAATCCGCTACTGGTGCGAGTTGATAGAAAAAATATGGAAATTGTTTTTTTCAATTTGTTTGAGAATGGAATAGAAGCAATGGGCAAGCAGGGTATATTATTCGTAACCACCCGGATAAAAAACGAGGATTACCTGGAAGTTATTATCTCGGATACGGGGAAAGGAATCTCTAAGGAGGATTTAGAGAGTGTTTATAATCCATTTTTTACCACAAAATTGTCGCGAGCGGGGATGGGGCTCACGATAGCTCACAAAATAGTGAAAGACCACAATGGAGCAATAAAAGTAAAAAGTAAAGTGGGGAAAGGCACTGTGTTTAGCGTAGAATTGCCTCTGATTAAACCTGTGAATCATCAGGGTAGTGCCTCTGAGATGAGAGTGGTGCGACGATGAAAAAGGAGGTAAATCGATATGGGAAAATGTTTGTGTCATCCTGAAGTAGAAACCAGTTATTTATGCATGAAAGACAATGTGTACTTGTGCGCCGAGTGTCTTACTTGCCGACACCCAAATATTTATTGCAAGTTCCGGTCATCATGCCCAATTTGGTATATGCAAACAAAAGGGGCAGAATGGGGTGATGAAAAAATTGCCGGGGCAGAGAGGCCGGTACGTACCGTTGTCTTTATGCCGGACAATAAAGAGGTAAAAGTGCCCGAAGGTACTACACTGCTCGAAGCTGCCCAGGCTGCGGATGTGCGCCTGAACGCATCATGCAATGGGAAGGGGGCGTGCGGCAAGTGCAAGCTTATTGTGGAATCGGGTGACGTTGATACAAACTCCACTCACTTGCTCAGCGAAAAAGAGAAAGAAAAAAATTATGTGCTGGCCTGTCAGAGCATTGTCCGCGGAGATGTTACAGTAAGGATTCCGGAGGAAACCTTGGAGAGGAGGCTAAAAGTAGCTGGTATGGGGAAAGAGACAACTGAACAATTAAGGGGACTGGTAAAAGAAATAAACCCCATGCTGAGAGAAGTGCCGCTTGAGCTCAGCGCCCCAACGTTGGATGATCCAGTCAGTGATCTTGACCGGCTGAACCGCGGATTGAAAAAGGCCGGGTGCAATGTCGACAGCTTGAGTGTGGGCTTAGAAGTGATGCGGGACCTGGCTGCTGCAATGAGGGATGATAATTGGAGGGTCACAGCCTCCATTATGGGAAAAAAATGTTCCAACGAAATTCTTCGCGTCGCATCCGGAAACGGGCTTCCGAGGTCCTTAGGTTTAGCCATAGATGTTGGGACAACTTCTATCGTAGTATACCTGGTGGATATGACTAACGGAAACATCCTTGCCGCTACCTCCGGACACAATAAGCAGGCTGCCTGTGGCGATGATGTGATTAATCGGATCATTTGCGCAGAAAAAAACGGAGTCAAGAAATTGAGTAGAATGGGTCTTGCTGCCATAAATGGTCTTATTAATGAAGCGCTTGATAGTATTGGTGCTGATCCCAATGAAATCAAAAATGTTGTTATTTCCGGAAACACCACCATGGTACATTTACTTTTGCAGGTTGAACCCCGTTATATCCGACGCGAGCCTTATATTCCCGTAGTATCAGAGTTCCCCGTTTTTAAGGGTAGTGATATTGGGCTTAAGGTCAACCCGATTGCCGCCGTGTTTGTCATGCCTGGCCCGGCAAGTTATGTAGGAGGTGACATTGTCTCTGGCGTACTTTACTCCGGATTCCACCGGGAAGAGCCTCTGACACTGTTTATTGACGTAGGCACCAATGGCGAAATTGTCCTTGGCAACAAAGACTGGCTTATGGCAGCCTCTTGTTCAGCCGGCCCGGCTTTTGAGGGAGGAGGAATCCGCTGGGGGATGCGGGCCGAAGAAGGCGCTATTGAAAAAATATCAATTAATTCAGACACCCTTGAACCTTCCTTTTCTACCGTTGGCAATGTTCTTCCTCGTGGTATCTGCGGCTCCGGAATGATAGATTTAATCCCGGAAATGCTCCTGGCGGGAATTATCGATCAAAGGGGAAGATTTATACAGGATGGAGGCCATCCCCGATTGAAGCAAGATGGAGATGATATTGCGTACGTTTTGGCCCTTGCTGAGGACACGGCAATGGATGAGGAGATTATCTTTAGCGAAGCGGATATTGAAAATATTATCCGAAGCAAAGGGGCGGTCTATGCCGGATTCACCGTTCTACTTAAGCAGACAGGGCTGGAATTTTCAATGGTGGACCGGCTCTGGATTGCCGGTGGATTCGGACAATATCTCGATATTGAGAAAGCAATTATTATCGGCATGCTTCCGGATATTGACCGAAAAAAATTCCAGTACTTAGGCAACAGTTCTATCGCGGGAGCATACATGGCTTTACTATCGAATAAATTTCGCGAAGAAGCGAGGAAAATTTCTAAAAAAATGACTTATATAGATTTCAGCAGCAACAGCCAATTCATGGACGAATTTTCCGCCGCCCTTTTCTTGCCGCACACAAATATCAAGGAATTCCCAAATATAAAAAGATTACTGAATGTGAAATGCCGATTAACGTGAGCAACAAAAAAATAAAAGCATAAAGATTCGGAATAAAGGAGATGCAGATGAAAACCATGTTCAAGGAATTTTCCCTTGGCAATCTCAAGCTTATAAATCGATTTGTGTTTCCTCCGCTCAAACTTGGTTATGGCAATCCCGATGGCACGGTATCAGCGCCGTTACCAGGTGAAGAAATCCGGAAATGTGTCCCTGTTACTGAAGTCATCGGCGATGCCGAAAAGCCTCAGGATGTTTTTACTGCCATGCAGTCAGGCTACCAGCTGGCCCAAAGCTACTGAGGAGAAGAAAAAGGATCATTGTGCTTATACAAACCGGTAATTGTCAAAAGCTGGTGTTCACCCGTAAATCAAACATAAGGATGATAGTTGTTATAACGCCTCTGAACCTACTAAATTTCTCATTACAGGACTGTTTATCTTAAGCTGGGGAAAAAACCTAAAAGGAGATACGTCAATGGATGATCCATCCTTTTCGGAGATCGCCATTGTTTCCTGCGGAACTTTGAGTCTGGAGCTGAACTACCTAAAGAAAATCGGGTTCCTGGGCGATGGGAACATTTTTTACACTACACCAGGGTTGCACGAAAATCCCCGCGAACTGGAAGCACAGCTTCTCAAAACCATTCAGAAAGCCAAGGAAAAGGTAGGTAACGTTATCGTTGTTTATGGTGGAAAATTTTGTTATATTAATGCTAATGAGCCGGCCAGGACGATGAAAAAAATTATAGAAGAACAAGGACCAACAGTAAGAAGAATTCAGTCGACCCACTGTGTGGATATGCTGGCGGGTGAAAAAGAACGTGAAGAAATCAGCCAAGCGATAGCTGGCGGTGGAAAGGTCTGGTGGATGACTCCGGGTTGGATTAAGTTTAGACATCAGGTCTTCAAGGGATGGGATAAGGGCTTAGCAAACGAAAATTTTCCTCGGCACACCGGTGGTGCGATCGTTCTTGACGGTATTGGTTATTTCGAACAATACACAGCGGAACATCCCGAAGAACTCCTGGAATATTCTGACTGGATGGGTATTCCCATCCAGGCTTGCCAGCTCACCTTAGATCGGTTTAAGTCACTCTTGATAGAACAGGCGCGTATACTGACCAAGGGATAATAATTAAAAAACTGGTGTTGCGTCTCAGAAGTTATTTTAATAATTGCCAGCTTAGACTAAAATCATAATTTATTGAAATAAAAACAAATTCAAAGTAATCGTATTAAAGCGGCAAGAAATTTTTTAAAAGTATTTCTCAGACGCCACACCAAGTGGTTTGTGATATAAAGACATGGTAAATCCTAGGTAAAATTCTCAATCACGAGTTGCTGAAAGCCGACTCGCGAGGAGCAAAAATGAAATGTGATCGATGTAATCTAAGCATTGAGAAAGGAGAAGAGCGAGAGCATCACGGACAAATATTGTGTGAAGATTGTTACATGGATGCGCTTTCACCGCCTCGCGCCTGTGATCCCTGGGCTGTATATACTGCGAAATCGTTAGCAAGCAATGGAGTCAGTCAGGAAGTCACGGAGGTCCAGAAAAAAATACTTAAGCTCCTGGAAGAGACCGGCGGGCTGGAGCCCCAGGTCATAGCGGAGAAACTTAAACTAAAGACGTCAGATCTCGAAAGAGAACTTGCTACTCTCCGCCACATGGAAAAGGTGAGAGGAAAATTGCGGGAAGGGAAAAGGATTATTCTTCTATGGTAGGACAATAGACTGATTGATAATTATCATGATGCGTTTATTTCTTCGACGGATGCGGCAACAAGAAATGATCGCTACCGAAACGGGAAGACTGCTTCACCATCTGGCTCAGCAATTTGTTTTTAGCACTGTGGGGACAATACTGATTGTGTAGGTGATAATAGCAACTTTTAAATTTTCCCCCCTTTTCCCCGGGCCAGGGAAGCAAATATCCCGCCAAAAGAAAGGATCGTAAAGACCGTAAAGATTACTTTCACACTTTTTAAAAACTGCGGATAGTGTGGGGCAGTAATCTCCACTTTCCCAATTAAGAGAGCAAAGATCACCATAGTTATTCCCATGCTGAACATCATTCCGGTTGAACGCATGGTTGCGAGTATTCCTGATGCTACTCCGAAAAGTCTTTTTTCCACCGAACCCATCACCGCGTTGGTATTGGGGGAGGAAAAAAAAGCGAAGCCTAAGCCGCTCAGAATTAACGTAATAATGATAAATCCTAAGGTCGTTTTTTCATCTAAAAAGATGAAAAGGAGAAGACCTGCCGTGATCAATCCCATTCCGCTTGAGGCAACGATTCGCGGTTCAAAACGATCGGAGAGCCGGCCGGCAAAAGGAGAAAACAAAGCCATCACCGCTGGCTGGGAGATTAAAATCAGGCCGGCATAATGAGGATTTAACTCTTTTATATATTGCAGGTAGAGGCTTAAGATAAAACCCGTGGCAAAGGTAGCGCTATAATTGATAAAGGCAGCTAAGCTGGAAAAAGTTAGGACAGTATTTTTTCTCAACATACCAATCGCTAATACTGGATAATCAACCCTTATCTCCCATTGCAAGAACGCTGCAATGCCAATAATTCCTCCCAATACCACGCCGAGACCCGAGACCGAAGGCAAAAGGGAAAATCCGCACATAATTACGACAATAGAAAAAGAATAGATAAGAGCGCCGACAAAATCAAATTTCTCTCCTTTGGCTTCCGCCCAATCACTTTCCAATTTGGTGAAGAGCAGATAAATTATTATTACCGCCAGGGGCACGGCGGCAAGGAAAATACTCCTCCAACCAAAATATTCCGTCAGCAATCCTCCGAAAAAAGGCCCAACTGAAAGCCCAAAATAAACCGAAGCAACATTGATCCCCAGAACCCTTCCCCTTTCACCAGATGGGTATACTGAGGTGAGAATCGCTACGCCGGTACTTAAAATCATGGCACTTCCGATTCCATGCAAAAGCCGAAATGCAATAAGCTCCCGGGCAGAAGTGGACGATGCAGTTAAAAGGGAGGAAACTAAAAAAATGAGCATGCCCAAGGTAAAAATTTTCTTTCTTCCATGAATGTCCGCAATTCTCCCAAAAGGCACCAAAAGTATCGCCACCGCTAAGAGATAAGCAGTGGTAATCCAGCTTAATAAAACGGAGTCCATTGAAAATTCCTTCCCGATGGTGGGAAGCGCAATGTTTACCGAAGAACCCATAAAGGGGGCGAGAAAAGAGGTCAGGGTTGTGATAAGGAGAACAAATTTTTTTTTTGTTTCTCTTTTTCTCAGATTGAAATCCGTCGGTAACAGCTCACTCATTTAAAAGCAATCCTCCAGAGGTTGTTTTTGCTCAAAAAAATTCGATTATTTATAAAAATCTGGATAAAATTTCCTTGACATACTATAATACACTACGATATTCAGAAAAAGTATCACAAAAGTGATATACCCTATTCGTGATAGTTACAACTTAAGGCTATAAAAATTTTAAAAGGTTACCCCTGGTTATAAAGGATTTAACTGATTTACGCACTATTTTTTTTAGTAGAAAGAAGATTTTTTTTCTGGGTAAGAACTTTTTAAATTAGCTCCAGAGTCCCTATTATGTTTTTTAGTTATAAAGTTACCCGGTTTACGTTTCATAGGTTGGTTTTCCTGATGTTGGACCTAAAGGGCAGAGGCACAATACATGAATGACTTAATGAAGAATTGGGATTGGGAAACAAAAGCAAAAAAAATTACGGATACTAACGAGTGGCGACAGAAATTCCCACTGGTTACCGAGTTTGTTGTGAGTCCGGATGGAGAAAGAATTTCCGCAGTCGTGAAAACAAAAAATAATGAATTTACACCCTGTGTAAACGGTAGTGAATGGGAAGAAATATTTGAAAAAGTATGGTCTGTGCGGTTTGGGCTGGACGGGCGTTTGACGTGTATTGTCATGAATGACGATGAGTGGACCGTGGCCACGGAACACGAGACGTGGAAAGAGACCTTTGAATATGTATGGAACCTGCAAATTAGCCCGGACGGAAAGAGCATTGCCGCTAACATCAAACGTGACAATAAATACGGCAATTCCTGTAACGGCATTACGTGGAAAAACATGTTTGTGGAGGCACGGGATTGTGCTCTGAGCCCTAATGGGGATCGAACCGCTGCTTGTGTTCAAGCCAAAGTACTTAGTGAAGGCGATATATTTGGTTTTTCAGAGGGGGCCTGGACAGTTGCGGTTGATGGAGAGCCGTGGGAAAAGAGCTTTTTGAATGTATGGGGAATGAGGTTTAGTCCTGATAACCTTAAGGTTGCTTCGGAAGTAAGGACCGATCTCTGTGAATACACTATCGCGGTGAATGGAACTCCCTGGAAAGATACCTTTAAATGCGTTTGGGAACCATTGTTTCACCCGTTTCAGGATGATGTCATCGCGCCGGTTCAAACCGATAAGGGCTGGACGCTTGCAATCAATGGAACTGTAATGTGGAATCGATATTTTACCCAAGTTTGGCAACCGCGGATCAGTCCTGATGGACAAAGAGTTGCTGCGGTTGTGTCCCCCACCTTTGGCAAGTGGACGATTGCCGTGGATGGTGTCCCTTGGAAAAAAACTTATGGTGATGCGGTGTTGCCACCAATCTTTAGTCCTGATGGGAAAAAGGTTGCCGCCATAGTAAAGGAAAATAATCGGTGGACTATTGCGATTGATGGAAAACCCTGGAATCTTGATTTTGATATGGTTTGGGATCCTGTTTTTAGCCCGGATAGCAGCACGGTGCTTGCTAAAGGGGAAAAGCAAGGGAAGTTTTTTGTGGTGAGGGATGGGAAACCGGGCAAGGATGGTTTTGATGCGTTGTGGGACCCCATTTTTAGTCCGGACGGCAAAAAAAATTTGGTAAGAGCGATTGAAGAAGGAATATACTACCGCAAGGTAGTTCCGGTAGATCAAATTTAACGGTCAGAGATAGGCGCTGAGCAATACGCGCAACAGGCAAGTCGGATTTAACCTGTGGAATTGAAACAGTGAAATAATGGTGTGACTATGTATGAAGTTGTGAGTGGACCCTTAGTATGGGTTTCTTTCGTTGTTTTTTTCCTGGGCAGCTTTTATCGCCTTGCTTCCATGCTCTGGATGGCAAAGAAAGATAAGGTTGTATATCCCTATCTAAGCGTAAAGTACTCCTTGCGTTCGTTGCTTCATTGGGTTACTCCCTTTGGGAGTAGAAACATGCGACAACAGCCGGGAATGACCATTCTTACGTTTGCTTTTCACATCTGTCTTATCATTACACCTCTTTTTTTGATGCCCCATATCATCTTAATCCAGCAGGCCTGGAAAATCAGCTGGTGGGCATTGTCTAAAAGTGTGGCTGATGCCATGACCCTGATTGTTATTATCGCTTGTGTAATTTTCTTTATACGGAGAGTCACCAATCCAACCGTTAACTTTGTAACCTTTTTCTCTGACTATGTCCTCCTCGCCATTGCGTTCTTACCGTTTTTCACAGGATTTCTGGCATATCATCATCTTCTCCCCTATAAGGCCATATCTTTAATTCATATCCTGTGTGGCGAGATCATGCTTATGGCCATTCCCTTTACGAGGTTAAGCCATATGTTGTTTTTCGTTTTTACGCGCGGATATATGGGATCAGAGTTCGGGGCAGTACGCAATGCCAAAGATTGGTGATAGTGCTTTTGTTTTTGTGGAGGAAAACTTATGGTTGAACCGGCCGAAAGGGTTGTAATAGACCCGGGCATTGATGAAACGATAAAAAATCTCACCCCTGAAAAAATCGAAGCGGTTATTAAAAAGGTTCTGGATAATGAGACTGCCGCACGATTAAAAGTGTATCTGGAAACCTGCGTGCACTGTGGATTGTGCGCCGAAGCCTGTCATTTTTATCTTTCCCATGACCGAGATCCGCGCTATTCACCGGTGGGAAAGGTGAAGCAAACCCTTTGGGAAATTGTCAAAAAAAAGGGCAGGGTCGAAGCAGAGTTTATAAAAAACTGTTCCCGTATTGCCCATACGGAATGCAATGTATGCCGACGGTGTAGCATGTACTGTCCTTTTGGCATTGATATGGCTTATTTGCTTTTGGTGGTCCGCCGTATATGCAGCCTTTTGGGGGTGGTTCCTCAATACCTCCAGGATACGGTCAATAGCCATGCGGTGACTTTGAACCAGATGTGGGTAAAGCAGGACGAGTGGATCGACACTTTGCAATGGCAGGAAGAAGATGCCCAAGATGAAGTTAAAGATGCACGCATTCCTCTGGATAAAGAGGGTGCGGAGATAATGTATTCGGTTATTGGTCCGGAACCCAAGTTTTTGGCGCAGCTTTTGGGGAATATTGCCATAATTATGAAAGTGGCGGATATTGACTGGACCATGCCTTCTTGTGACGGATGGGATAACAGCAACATGGCTATGTATTCCGGCGATTTTGAAATCATGGCGCGGGTGGAGCGAAGACATTATGAGGCTGCCTTTAACCTCAAGGTAAAAAAAATTGTGATGGGTGAGTGCGGTCACGCTTTTCGGGGCGCAGTCTACGATGGGCCCAAATGGCTGGGATGGCAACATCCGCCGGTTCCTCTCATTCATGCTATTGAATTTTACTATGATCTTCTTACCAGCGGCAAGATAAAGGTGGCCAGAAAATTTGCCGAGCCCATAACTGTTCAAGACCCTTGTAATGTAGTCCGCGGACGGGGGCTCGGAGAAAAACTCCGCTATATAATGCGTGCTACGTGTGAAGACTTTCGTGATGTTTCCCCCCGGTTTGAGCATAACTATTGCTGTTGCGCGGGCGGCGGGGTTATTAACTGCGGACCTCCCTGGAAAAAAACCCGCATGGAAGGGAACCGGATTAAAGCCGAACAACTTAAAGTTACCGGCGCAAAGGTTGTGGTAACTCCTTGTCATAACTGCCACAGTGGGATCGAGGATATTGTGAACTATTACAAGCTGGGCATGCATGTTAAGTTTTTCAGTGAAATTCTGGTTGAGGTGATGGAAATCCCTGAAGCGCTAAAGGCGTAATTTACCAAAGGAAGAAACAATGAGGAAAAAGCTGCTCGCCTTTTTTATAGTTTTAGGAATGGGAATGGTTATTGTCGGGATGAGTACCGGACAGAACGTGCGATCCAAGATTACCGAGCCGGAAACATCTGTTGAACGACCTATTATTATTTCTGATATTGAACCCCTAAAACCGCTGGAGGAAGAGCGGGTCCAGTTTTATCACGGAAAACATGCGACGAAATTAAAAGATGTCGGATGTAGAGTATGTCATCCCTATGATGCTCAAAAAAATCGATTTGACTTTCGATATCCAAGAGAACGAAAGGAAGATAACAAACGTGTTTTGATTAACGCGTACCATAATAGTTGCCTGGGGTGTCATAATGAGCGTTTAGAAAAAGGGTTACCCACCGGCCCCATCGCCTGTGGCGAATGCCACAAGCCGGTTTCGCGAAAAGAATGGATTAAGCCGGTAGTCTTTCATTATGGACTTCATTACCAGCACGAAAAGGTGACTGATAAAAAGTGCGAACTTTGTCACCATATTTATGATGAAGAGGGAAAAAAGTTAGTTTATAAACAAGGAGCGGAATCATCTTGCCGCGACTGTCATCGTCAAAATGATGAAAAGAAACGACGTTCCTACCGCAGCGTAGCGCATGCTGACTGCATTAATTGTCACCTCCAAAGAGAAAGTGAGGGTAAAGAATCTGGTCCCAGTAATTGTGAGGGGTGTCATGTGGATTTGAAACTGCCTGCCATCAAGGAACTAACGGAAATACCCCGTCCCGATCGAAAACAGCCTAAATCCACAACCCTAAAAGTGGATGGCGCGGGTATGCCGGAAGTTTTTTTTGATCACCAAAACCACGAAATGAATTCTCTCACCTGTCGCACATGCCATCATGAGACCTTAGAGACATGCAAAAACTGCCACACCCTCAAAGGAAGCCCGGAGGGCAATGGCATTTCTTTGGAAGCCGCTTACCATAAGGAAAACTCTTCCTCGAGTTGTAAGGGATGTCATGAAAGACAAAAAGCACAGGAGAGGTGTGCCGGTTGTCACCTGGTGACGCGAACGCGAAAAGAAGACAAACAATTTTGTGCGGTTTGTCACACCGGACCGGTTCAGCGATTTCAACCCGCTTCTCCCCTTGTTTCTCCGGAAGCGATAATCCCCGATAATGTTAAAGCGGTGATGGCGATTAGCGCGCTGGAACAACAATACGAGCCGGCAAAGTTTCCTCATTTGCAAATTATCAAAAAACTCACGGAGATATCCAATGAAAACCGACTCGCCCGGCAGTTTCACCGTCAACCGGCGACCCTTTGTATGGGATGTCATCACTATAGTCCGGTGGAACCCAAAAGCAGTCCTCCGGCTTGTGGAAACTGCCATAGGCCGACCTCCGGCTCCGTTGATTTGAACAAACCGCGGCTTGTGGCGGCATATCATCTTCAATGTTTGGGATGTCACGAAAAGATGCAACTTGAACAAAAGTGCACCGCCTGTCATGCGGCAAAAAAGGTGGTAAACCAAGGCTCTTCCGAACAACAAAAAAAACAATAAAGATATAGGCTTCAGTTATGGATAGAAGAAAATTTTTCAAACTTATGGGCGCAGGAATTGCGGGGATTTCCGGAAGTAAGCTGATTAGTCCTGAATTGGTTCGTGCAGAAGGGGCTGATTTTGACAGTGATGAATTACTTGGGGTTTTGGTAGATACCACCCGGTGCATCGGGTGCCGGAGATGTGAAGCTGCGTGCGCTGAAATAAATAATCTTCCTGCCCCTGATCTTGAAGATAAAGGTATATTTGAAAAAAGGCGAGAAACCTCTGAGACCCAGTACACGGTAGTTAATCGGTATACTCCCAAGGAGGGAAAAGAAATATTTGTTAAAAACCAATGTATGCACTGTAATTATCCGGGATGCGCTTCGGCATGTTTGGTGAAAGCGATGCATAAAATTGAGCAGGGACCGGTTAATTGGGAGACAAATTGTATAGGATGCCGATATTGTATGGTTGCTTGTCCCTTTGATATTCCTAAATTTGAATATAATTCTCCGGCGCCTAAGATCCAGAAATGTAATTTTTGTTGGGAGAAAAAGGTTAAAAAGGGACAACGCCCCGCGTGTGTAGAGGTTTGTCCAACGGAAGTCATGTTTTTTGGCACCCGAAGAGAAGTGATTGAGGAAGCCAAACGACGGATATATCGGGAACCGGATAAGTATTATCATCAGATCTATGGGGAAAACGAGGTTGGGGGCACCAGTTGGGTTTATACTGCCGCTGTTCCTTTTGAACAGCTTGGTTTTCGGACTGATCTGGGCACTACGCCCTATCCTAAGCTTTCGAAAGGATATCTGACCAATATTGCGGTCATCGATCTGGTTGTTCCTGCGTTGCTGCTTGGAATCAGCTACGCCGCGAAAAGGAAAAAAGGAAATGATTGATTGGCAGGACAACAGAGGAGACAAAGAATGAACGAAAAAACAGAGATCACGGTTATTAAAAATTTCAAAGGTTTTATCACCTTTTTGATGAGCGAATTAAAACCAAGGGGGGGGAAGACAGTTTTTACTCCCTTCAATGTTATCACCATTCCCCTTATTTTTATGGGACTGATCATTATTGTAATCCGTTTTGCCAAAGGACTGGGAGCCGTAACCAATCTTTCCCAGGATTTCCCGTGGGGGCTTTGGATCGGCTTTGATGTGCTCATTGGGATTGCGCTTGCCGGTGGGGCGTATGTTCTGTGTTTCATTTACTATATCCTTGGTTATGAAAAATATCACCCGATTGTCCGGGTGGTAGTGCTTAACGGTTTTTTAGCGTATTCGTTTTATGCCGGGGCGCTTATTTTGGATTTGGGCCGACCCTGGAACGCTTTTAATGTTTTGATCGGCAACAAGTTCGGGTTTAGTTCGGTGCTTTTTATGGTTGCCTGGCACTTTTTTCTTTACACTCTATCCCTTCTTTTTGAATTTGCACCGGCCATAGCCGAATGGCTGGGTTTAAAGCGGGCATGGAAAACACTGAACGCGATGACCTTGGGAGCGGTGGTATTTGGGATCATGCTTTCTTTGGGGCATCAGGGAGGAGTCGGGGGATTGTTTCTTTTAGCCAAAGCGAAAATTCATCCCCTCTGGTATTCGGAATTTATTCCTCTGCTTTTTGTGGTTTCCAGCATTTTTGCCGGACTTTCGATGGTTATTTTCGAAGGATCAATCAGCAGTAAAGTATTCAAGAGCCGAATGTCGGCCGATCATCATGAAGCCCACGACCGAATTGTCATGAGTCTGGCAAAAGTTTGCGCGGGAAGCATGTTTGTTTATTTGTTTTTGAAACTCCTTGAGATCAACCATGAACAAACCTGGTCTTTACTTTCTACTCCAATGGGGTCTTGGTACCTTTTGGAAGTAGTGGGATGCGTAGTCATTCCGGCCTGGCTTTTTATGACCGGCGCAAAGAATCGATCGACGGGAGTGGTTAAATTAGCGGCAATCATCACGATACTGGGAGTTGTCTTGAATCGGCTCAATATTTGTCTGATTGCGTATAAATGGTATGCGCCGGCGCGGTACTACCCTACCTGGATGGAAGTTGTGGTGACCCTTACGGTAGTGTTTACGGAACTGTGGGTATACCGGTGGATCGTAAACCGGATGCCGGTGGTGAGTGATTCGCCTGAATGGGCGCAAGAAGCACACTGATCGTTGAAAAAAACATGAGGAGGTCTGCATGGAAGGGTATCAATTTTTTGATTTTTTCGCTACAAAAAATATCGACTATTTGCTGGCGATTATTTCGCTTCTTCTCCTCATACCCTTCTGGAAAATGTTGGGCAGTAGGACAAAACAAACACCAAAAAAAAGAAAAAAAACTTTGGTTGTGTAGAGATTATTCAGAAAGGAGAAGAGGGATACTATCGGCAAAAAGGAAACCTTCTCGGGTTGGAATTATCCGTCTTCCTTTAATCCTGACTAATTTTGCATCCTTTAGCTCTTGTAAAATATTTTTTAACGCCGATCGGTTATTCAAAAAGCGACTATCTATCCCCGCACTGGTCCTCAGTCCTAAACAAAGATGTTCGAGTCGGCGCTGTTCATCAGTAAGCGATTCTGTTCCTGCGATTGGTAGTGTATTCTTCTGGAGTAACTCACAATATTTTTTTATTGATTTTACATTCCACCACCGTTTATTGGAAAAGAAAGAATGGGCTGCGGGACCAAGTCCTAAAAAAGGTGTGTGGTTCCAATATTTGTAATTGTGGCGGCAAGTGTATTTTTTTTCCCGTGCGTAGTTTGATACTTCATAGTGAAGGTAACCTGCTTTCTCAAGCAATGCAGAGGTATTCATAAAAAGCAAACGCTCTTTTTCTTCATTGAGGGGTTTAATTTTTTGTTGTTTAAATTCGGTCCCCTTTTTTATGGTTAACTGATAGCAGGAAAGGTGTTCCGGTCTGTAATCAAGCGCGTGTTTTAGGGTGGTTACCCAATCGGTTTCGTCTTGGTCTTTGAGTCCGTACATAAGATCAATTCCCATGTTGGTAAATCCTGCCGACCTTATCATGTCTAACGCTCTCCTGGTCTGCAAAACCGTATGCCTTCGGCACAGATAGTGGAGATCATGATCATTAAAAGACTGCGCACCGAGGCTGATCCGATTTATTCCCACGTTGCGTAATAGTTTTAGTTTCTCCTGTGTAATGTCGTCAGGATTGGCTTCGATAGAAATCTCTGAATCAGGAGAAAAAGAAAAATGGGTAAAAAGATAGTCAACTAAATGCATTAAATCCGGTTCATTGATGGCCGTGGGGGTGCCGCCACCAAGGTAAAGAGAATCAAAATAAGAGAATCGATCTTTATAGATGAGGACTTCTTTTTTAATTCCGGACAGCCAGGCAGGAATTAACGATAAAGAGGTTACTGAATAAAAATCACAATAAGGACATTTGCTTTTACAAAAGGGAACATGGACATAAAGTCCGGGGAGGCTTTGGTTTGAGTTTTTCATGGCATTGGTGTAGGAAAATACTGTGTGATTGCGCTTAAGAAATCTGAATCCTTCAATATTTTTTTATGAAATTTTTTCCATTTTTATTGTTACTTTATCTTATTTTTTATTTTACGTCTACACCATCAAAGAACAAAAAAGGACACTCACAAAATCGGAGTGTCCTTTCGTTAAACAACGTGTTTGTCAAGCATTTTTCTCAAAGGCCGCTGATCGAGCGCGAAACGTCCGCGCCAACGGCGAGCTGAGACGCGGGAAACGCGCCAACGTTTACCCGTCGATTCTCCAGCGACTTGTTGGGCATTATCCTTTGGTCTTTTCTAATGTGCTTATAACTTCTATTGATTGTTTACCAAGCGCAGTTTCTTGAAAAAAAATATTCAACACTAATAGACTACCTTCTTTTTTTAGAGAAAACGTTCTTATATGCTGAGGCTTTGAGTGGCTAGATACATATACATTGAAAGCGTATCCGCCTCCTGTAAACTCAACAATATGGTGCCCCTCGAGCTTTTTAATAAATGGGAGGATAACATGGTCTCTCATTTTATCATTCTTATGATATTCCGTAAGCAGAATAGGATATGATGAATCATCTAAGATAGTGTCATCTCTGTAAATTGATAACATTCAGTTTAAATGCTTTGGATTTAATGAAATAGGGCCTTTAATTCTTCCAGCGAAATGGGTACGTAAGATTACTGCAAAGATAAAATTCTGGAACTTTTTAAAATCAATATGCTCCCCTAAACCGAACTCAGATTTATCATCTCCATTATTTTTCTTGTAATATGTTCTTTTAATAGATTTGAATTTATCAGTTTCAGGTGATCTGTTTGTTAGAATAAGACTCGCATAACGATCATATTTTTGCGTATCTTTTTCACAGCTATCACATATAAAAGAACAATAAACTCCCTTTTGCTTTTTGGTTACCTTTTCTTCTGATCTCGAAACTTCTAGAACTTTGTGGTTTCCATTATAGCAATCAGTGTACATCCATTCAGGTACAAGATGACTCCTCTTGTGAAAATTATCAACCTCTCTCTTACATAGCGGACAGATAAGCATCCAACTCAATCCTATGCCTAACGTGCTGCGGATCAGCGGCTGACGGACACACGAGGTTGCTCGCGGGGACGGCTGTCCGCTGCAACCGCTGGCCAGGCGCGTAGCGCCGGGACAGAAAGCGGATGGGAATCCGCAGCACAATGGTGCGGCGCGAAGCGTCCGCGCCATCAATGATTATATTGATCCGTATAAGACCCAAAATACAAGTTTTGGAATATAAGAGACTTAAAAACAACTTTTAAAAGACGCCCTAACTGATTGTTAATATACTCTATTTTAAATATCCTTCAGTTATAACGGAGTCTTATATGGATCAATATTGACCCCTTTTCATATTTTTTCCACATTCTTACACACCCCGTCACTGCGTGACACCCCTCAGAGGGATTCAAAACATAAAGGGCAAGTCCTGCCTCTTCAGTCGCCCGGTTCCTCAAAATTAATCGTGCGGCTATGAGACTGTGACATAATACACCCACAATTTTTGGATTACGACACAGTCTTTACAATGAGAGAGAAATAAGTTATTTTAACTTATCTTCAACAGTTAAAAAAATAATATTTTGTAATTACAAATAGATAGGTGTGGTAAAAAAGTTCTTGGCACCACAAATTGTTTTTTGGCAACTGAGCTTACTGCGCATCAGATCTCCCGA
>Ga0068714_10001949_pt1 | contig 27993 bp, 25 predicted proteins | sample MTBNYHSulfiMetaG_FD_62988 | JGI IMG/M metagenome (GOLD analysis project Ga0068714, IMG submission 62988) | Enrichment culture microbial communities from rom New York Harbor, USA that are MTBE-degrading - MTBE-NYH (New York Harbor Sulfidogenic)... | ecosystem: Environmental > Aquatic > Marine >... | reverse complement strand
GACATAATTCACCGGTTTACCTGAACGATGCAGTTTATCCAGATGACGATCAAAACGTTCAAACTCCACGAAAAAGGCAGTATTGGGAAAAAAATTGTCAATCAGGCCAACACTGTCAAATTTATCAAGGGCTGCCACTAAAACATTTCCGGTATCTTTGATGGCTCTCAGATGCCTGACAGCAATGTAGCCGGCAACGCCGATCAAGGCAAAGTTTTTTGGACTTTTATTTATCATTATGATTATTTTATTTTTTGAACGGTCATGTTTTGTTTAAAATATTTTTCACCACTTTCAGGGCAGATGGCAATACCGTTTGTGTCAAAATTAAGACGATGTCCGAACTCACTCATCCATCCTATATGCCGGGCAGGATTTCCAACAACCATCGAATAATCTGCAATATCTCTGGTAACCACTGATCCTGCACCAATAAATGCATAACAGCCAATAGTGATACCGCAAATGATGGTTGCATTTGCACCAATACTCGCACCTTTTTTAACATGAGTTGCGATGTATTTATCACGGCGGATCACAGCGCTTCTCGGATTTAAAATATTGGTAAAAACCATCGAGGGTCCAAGAAAAACATCATCCTCACAGGTTACTCCTGTGTAGATAGAGACATTATTCTGCACTTTCACGTTATTGCCAAGTTTAACTTTTGGTGATACGACAACATTCTGTCCTAAATTACAATTTTCACCGATTTCACAATCAGGCATAATATGCGTAAAATGCCAGATCTTAGTTCCTTTTCCGATCAGGCACCCTTCGTCGATAACAGCAGTCTCATGTGCAAAGTAATCCATAAATTAAAAGATTAATTAATGAATTCAATCACTTTTTGAGTGATATAATTTAATTGTTCTTCATCTAATTCAGTATGCATAGGCAGGGAAAGGACTTCAGCGCATATTTCTTCTGAAACAGGTAACGACCCCGGATGATATCCGAGATTTTTATATGCAGGCTGGAGATGTAATGGCATAGGATAATAGATCATTGAAGGAATTCTGTTCTCTTCAAGATGGACCTTCAGATCATTTCTCTTTCCGTTTCTTATTTTCAGAGTATATTGATGATAGATATGTGCGGAATTATCTTTTTTCACAGGTATGGAAACAGATTCTAAATTCTTGAAAACACTGTCATAAAATGCTGCTGCCTTCTGCCGTGCTTTATTATAATCATCGAGATATTTGAGTTTTACATTTAAAATAGCCGCATGAATCGTATCGAGCCTGGAATTTACACCAATGTCACTATAATGATATTTTTTTGACATCCCATGATTTGTAATAATCTGAAGTCTGGCAGCAAGATCGGGATTTTTTGTAAACATTGCCCCTCCATCTCCGAAAGTTCCAAGATTTTTGGAAGGGAAAAATGAAGTACATCCAATTGTACCTATGGTTCCGGCTTTCTTTTTTGTTCCGTCACTAAAAACGAAATACGAACCTAAAGCCTGGGCAGCATCCTCAACGATGAAAAGTCCATTTTTTTCTGCTATACCGGTTATTTTTTCCATATCAGCGCACTGGCCGAAAAGATGTACGGGGACAATGGCTTTTGTATGCCTGGTTATGGCACTTTCAATTTTTTCCGGATCCATATTGAAGGTATCCGGATCAATATCAACCAGTACGGGTTTCATGCCGAGAAGTTTGATAACTTCAACCGTAGCTATAAAGGTGAAAGGAGTGGTTATTATTTCATCTCCCGGATGAAGTTTCAGGGACATCAGAGCTACCTGGAGAGCGTCTGTACCGTTCCCGCAGGTAATGACATGTTCAATACCAAGATATTGTGCCAGGGCATCCTGGAATAATTTTACTTCCGGGCCCCTTATAAAAGCAGTTGAATCAATTACAGATTGAATGGCAGAATTTACTTCAGATCGGATTTTTTCATATTGACCGGATAGGTCAACCATTCGAATGTCTCTCATTAATTCTTATTTTCTGGATTACAAATGTAACTAATAGCATGGATATGAAATAATACAAAATGTGAAAATTACGTTAGTAACTTTGTTTTTTCATTATTACAGGTACATTTGTTTTTATTTAATTTTGTTAAAAATCAAAAAATTGGCTTTTTCTGAGTACATAAAGAATCTGTTACTTTACAATGGCAAAGTTACATTTCCGGGCCTTGGATCCCTTACAGTGATAAAAGAGTCTGCCAGGATGAAAGGGAAAAAAATAATTCCACCCGGTACAGGGATATTATTCAATCCGGATATAACCCTGGATGACGGGAAACTTGCACAAAGTGTTGCCTCAGCCGAAGAAATGGATATCGAAGAAGCCAGACAGAAAGTACTTGAACTGGTTGATAAGATCCTTTTCAGCCTTAATAAGGAAGAGGCCTTCGTTTTTGAAGGAACAGGCAAATTGTTTAAAGATGAGAACAATGTGTTACATTTTGAAAAGGATCCCGCATTCATTCTGGATTTTGATTCCTTTGGATTAGAATCATTTGAACTTGAACCCCGGGAAGAAGAAGTTATTCCGGATGAACATGAACCTCACGAAGAAGAGGTTATTCCGGAGGGACATGAACCCCGGGAAGAAGAGGTTATTCCGGATGAAACAACTCAGCCAGATGTTCCGAAAAGTGAGGTGAATATACCAGAAGAACATCCTGTGATTGATATCCAGGCTGAAGATAAATTAAAACCGGAAATTGAATATCGAGAATTAAAAAAGGAAAGGAGTTGGGGCATATTCAAGTACGTGGTCGGGATGGCAGGGATAATACTGATCGGATTAATTGTTCTCAATTTAACGACAGATCTTCTTGACAATACTCCCTTCAGGATTTTTAATTTATGGGAAAAAGATTCGGTTAGCGTTGGCATAACCGAAGCAGGTCCTGAAGTAAAAGATGATCTGGAAAAAGCACTTGATTCAATATCAGAAACGGAAGTTGATTTAATTCCTCTGCAAAAAGAGGAGATTCCTGTAAAAAGATACGAGGCAGGCACAAGGTCTTATAAGGAATATCATATTATTGCAGGCAGCTTCAGGGATATGTTCAATGCTCAGGAATTAGCGCGTGAGCTGACCCTGAAAGGATATCCTGTAGTGATGATAGAACAGGATAACAATCTTTATCGGGTGAGTGCAATGTCATTCACGGATAAAGAATCAGGGATGAAAGAACTTGCCCGTTTTCGTGCACAGACCAGGAATAATGCTGCCTGGTTACTTGGATTAGATTAGCAAGGAGAAGCTTTAAAGATCAAGAAATATTCTATCTCACAACCGTTCCGTTCTGCGCTTCAACATGTGGTTCAACCAAATACAGCGATCCGTCAACATTTTCTGAAAGAAGGATCATTCCTTGAGATTGGATTCCTTTAATTTCCCTGGGCTCAAGATTAAGAAGGACGCATACCTTTTTACCTTCAAGTTCTTCTGGCTGGAAAAATTCAGCAATCCCTGAAATGATAATTCTTTCATCAATACCGGTATCAACTGTCAATTTCAGGAGTTTTTTCGTTTTCGTTACTCTTTCTGCTTTAATGATAGTTGATACCCTGATATCCATTTTACCAAAATCCTCAAAACTTATCAAATCTTTAGCAGGCTCCAGATGGGGATCAGTAATCTGTTTCATATTATGGTTGTTGATGAGTTTATGCAATTGCTTGTCAATAACCTCATCTTCAATTTTTTCGAAGAGCAATCCCGGATCATGGAGGAGTTGTCCCGGTGAAACAAGGTCTGTTCTTCCGAGCTCTTTCCAAAGAAGGGTTGGAAGATTCAGCATTTTCCTTAATTTAATTGCAGTATCAGGTAAAAATGGTTCAAGGAGAATACCCAGGGTTGCTGTCAGCTGAAGGGATATATTCAGAATTGTTTTGACTCTTTCCGGATCAGATTTTATCAATTTCCAGGGTTCAGTATCAGCAAGGTATTTATTTCCCAGCCGGGCGAGATCCATGGCTTCTTTAAGTGCTTCCCTGAACCTGAAATTTTCCAGGCTTTTTTCCACCATGGTTTTTTTAGTACTGAATGCATCCAGTATTTCTTTATCATATGTCTCAACAGTCGATTTTTCTGGTATATTACCATTAAAATATTTACGTGTCAGAATAAGTGCGCGGTTAACGAAATTCCCAAGGATAGCTACCAATTCATTATTATTTCTTGCCTGATAGTCTTTCCAGGTAAAATCATTATCCTTGGCTTCCGGTGCATTGGCACATAATACATAACGGAGAACATCCTGTTTACCCGGGAATTCTTCAAGGTATTCATGAAGCCATACTGCCCAATTTTTCGAGGTAGATAGTTTATCCCCTTCAAGATTTAAAAACTCATTTGCAGGCACATTTTCAGGAAGGATATAAGTTCCCTCTGCTTCAAGCATAACCGGAAAAATGATACAATGAAAAACAATGTTATCCTTACCAATAAAATGAATCATGCAAGTCTCCTTGCTTTTCCAGTATTTTTCCCATTCGGGGGTTAATTCCTTGGTTGCTGAAATATAACCTATCGGGGCATCGAACCATACGTAAAGGACTTTACCGTCTGCACCGGGTAATGGTACGGGAATACCCCAGTCCAGATCACGACTTACAGCCCTGGGCTGCAGTCCACTATCAAGCCAGGACTTACATTGTCCGTACACATTGGTTTTCCAGTGTTTATTTTCTTCAAGTATCCATTTTCTGAGGAAAGGCTCATATTTATCGAGAGGAAGGTACCAGTGTTTGGTTTCTTTCAGAACCGGGACTGCCCCGGAAAGAGTTGATCGGGGATTAAGGAGCTCTGTGGGACTCAAGGATGAACCACAGTTCTCACATTGATCGCCATATGCATTTTCATTATTACATCGTGGACAGGTACCAACAATATAACGGTCAGCAAGAAACTGTTTTGCCTCAGGATCAAAATACTGCTCAGTGGTCTTCTCAATGAATTCACCTTTATTGTACAGGGTAAGAAAGAATTCTGAGGCAGTCTCATAGTGGACAGGAGAAGTGGTTCGTGAGTAGATATCAAAAGAAATGCCTAAATCCTCAAATGCTTTCTTATTCAGCACATGATATTTATCTACAACATCTTTCGGAGTAACTCCTTCTGTACGGGCTTTAATGGTAATGGGCACTCCGTGTTCGTCGGATCCGCAAATAAAGACAATATCTTCGGATTTCAAACGTAAATAACGGGCAAAAATATCGGCAGGAAGATAAACACCGGCAAGATGTCCAAGATGTATAGGACCATTAGCATAAGGTAGTGCAGCCGTTATGAGATATCTTTTATATTCTTTCATAAAGGGGGAAAATATATTGAAAAAAAACAGCGGGTAAAGATAATTAATAAATAAGAAATAAGAATTAATAATTATCATGTTCACCCTAAACATAATAAGAAAGAAAATACGGATCCACCGGTATAAGCTGGCGAATAAAATCTTGTATAAACGGTGTTCTGCCAACAGGGAAGAAAGTTTCTCAGGTCATTCCATGATTTTTGGAATATATGATGAAGTCTGAAAACCAAATTAATAATAGTAACTGCCATGTAGAAAGAACAGGAATTTTGTCTTTTTTCTTTTGTCCTTTATCTTTATAGGATTAGTATCATTATGGTTTGATCATCTTTAAAAACAATAAATATGTATTATACCTTGATTACCGGAGGCAGTCGCGGCTTTGGCCGTTCAATGGCTTTTGAATGTGCCCGCAGGGGAATGAATTTAATTCTGGTTGCTTCGCGGGAAGAAGGGCTGAAGGAAACTGCCAGAGATATCGTTTCAGAGTTTAATATAGATATCAGGTATTTCCCTGTTGATCTTACTGAACCGGATGCACCGAAAAGAGTCTATGACTGGTGTTGTGAACAACATTTAATGGTAGGTTTTCTTATTAATAATGCCGGAACTGGAGGTACCATCCTGTTCTCAGATTCTCTGCCTGAATACAGTGATAAAAGGATTTTACTAAATATAAGGGCATTGACCCTTCTGACAAGGTATTTTATTCCCATGTTACAGCAATGCCCGAAAGCCTGTATTCTCAATATAGCCAGCCTTGCCGGATATTTCCCAATACCTTACAAGAGTGTATATTCTGCATCAAAAGCCTATGTCATAGGATTCTCAAAAAGCCTGTCAGTTGAACTCAAACCTTCAGGGATCCATGTTTCTGTAGCCTGCCCAGGTGGTATAGAAACAAATGAAGGTACTATCGCCAGGATAAAAGCGCATAAATACTGGGGAAAATGGACTCAAATGGAAAGTGATAAAATGGCAAAGCTGATCATTGACAGAGTATTAAGGAAAAAGAAGATTATCATTCCATTGTTTATCAATAGACTCTTTGTGGCCGTAAGCAGGATTTTTCCTTCAGGATTTTTGTTAAGTTTCTTGGAAAAGGAATTTCGTAAAGAACCGCATTCAAATTAATATGGTCAGTATTCTTTTGAATTTTATATAAATTCGCATTTTATGCACATTCTTTTCTGTTACCGTAAATAATTGTTTATTTTGTAATGCTATGATTACCCCAAGATACTTAAAATCCGGAGACACAGTAGGTATAATTGCACCGGCAAAAAAAATCAGCAGGGAAGAAATTTCCGCTTTTGTGAAATTATTGGAATCATGGGGTCTTAAGTGTCGTTTTGGCAATAATTTATTCAGTGAGTATCACCAGTTCTCAGGGTCTGATGAAAAAAGAGCTGCTGATTTCCAGGATATGCTGGATGATCTGAAAATAAGAGCTGTGATTGCCGCGAGAGGAGGTTATGGTTCATTAAGAACTTTACGCTTGCTTGATTTTTCAAAATTTGAGAAAGATCCAAAATGGATAGTCGGATTTTCTGATATTACAATATTTCATTCTTTTATTAATAAATATCTGAATACTGAAAGCATACACAGCCTCATGCCCATAAATTATGATCCTGAGATAAAGGAATCCGTTGATTCTGCTGAGACATTAAGGAAGGCATTATTTGGTGAAAAGCTTAAATATTCATTCATGGGGTCATCGTTTAACAGGAATGGAACTGCAGAAGCCGAAGTTACCGGAGGGAATTTATCCGTTTTATACAGTCTGAGCGGTACTGGTTTTTTCCCTGATATAAGAGGAAAAATCCTTTTTATCGAAGATATCGATGAATATTTATATCATATCGATAGAATGATGCTGAACCTCCTGATGAATGGAAGTCTGAATAAAATCTCGGGTATGATCATTGGCGGATTTACTGATTTAAAAGATAATACAATTCCATTCGGAAAGAATTATGATGAGATAATAACTGAGATCCTTAAAAAATTTACTTTCCCCCTGGCATTTTCTTTTCCTGCTGGGCATCAAAAACAAAACAACACGCTGATTTTAGGCAGGAAAATGCAATTAAAGGTAAGAAATGATTCCAGCACCATCATTTTCGAAAGCAATTAATTACTTTTTAAATCCTGCCGGATGTCAGGGAATATTGAATCAGGATCGCTTGCTGAACAACTTGCCGCAGAATATCTCGTTGAGGCGGGATATGGAATAATTCACAGAAACTGGCACTTCATCCATAAGGAAATCGATATTGTTGCAGAAAAAAACAATACCCTTATTATTGTGGAGGTTAAGAGCCGTCCAGACAGGGATATAACTGCTGACGAACTGTTAAGCTATAAAAAATTACGGAATATTGTTGATGCTGCTCAGGCTTACATTGAACAATATGAAATCGAGAAAGAAGTACAGTTTGATCTCATAGTTATTACTTTTAAAGAAGGGGGAGTTCATATTGAACATATTGAGAATGCTTTTATTCCGGGAATCAACTGGTAGATTTAGATTAGGGGATTACAGATTGCAGATTTCAGGAACTACCCATTAGGGTAAACTTTTATTTGGCACACAACCACTAATCACTAATCACTGTTCACAAACCTAAAGGCTGTCTTCAGCTAATAAAGAGGAACTAAAAAAATCAATCTAAAATGAAAAAAATTTTCAGGTATTTTTTACAGGGTTTATTATATGTAGCTCCGATAGGAATCACGATCTACATTATTTACCTTCTGTTCACATTTATTGATGGATTTATCAGAAGGGAAGTACTCGACTGGTTTGGTATAAACATTCCGGGAATAGGGATCCTGGCCATATTTATTATAATCACTTTGCTGGGATTTATTGGAGGATCCATTCTTCTGAATCCCATAAAAAAAATAGTAGCCAGGTTTATGGAAAAAACACCCCTCTTAAGCCTGATTTACACTTCCATCCGGGATCTTTTATCGGCTTTTGTCGGGAAGGAAAAGAAGTTCAATAAGCCGGTACTGGTAAAAGTCAATACCATTTCTGAACTTGAAAAGGTAGGATTTCTAACTCAGGAAGATTTGAATGACCTGGGAATAAAAGATAAGGTATCCGTATATTTCCCGCATTCCTATAATTTTTCGGGGGAGATGTTTATCGTCCCAACTGAACATATCAAACCCTTTAACATGTCTCCTGCAGATGCAATGAAATTTGTAGTATCAGGTGGAGTGGCGAGATCATAAATACAAATTTTTCATCGTCACGTATTATTGTTATCAGACTTGCCTGATTTTATTAAAACTTTTATTGAACGTTCCCCTGATTCATTTGGAGTAAGTTATTCCGTACAAGATTAAACCCTGTATTTAATCAGAATCTTTATCTTTTGCAACTTGTTCTGAAATACTCTTTTCAATTTTTTCTTTTAATTCATCGTTCCTTTTAATTAAAGATTTTATTCTTTCTATTTCATCTTTATCTTTAACGGTTTTAAGTTCTTCCTTCAACAATTCCTGTTTTTTATCAATTTCTTTAAGAAAATCTTTCTTTTTCTCGATTTTTTCAGATTTGATTGCTTCATCAAATATTAGATCTTCCGGTGAACATTGTTCTGCCAAACTTGGTTTGTCAACTTGATAGTATGGAATAAATTCTTTTTCATCTACTCTTCTCTGGTTCATAAAAGATGGTGAAACAATTTCAATTTTTTTCTCATGAAGTTCATCCATTACTTTGCCATTTAAAAGAGAACTGGTACTAAAGAATTTACTACTGTCATCAAGGAATCCATGTATTTTATATTCAACTGAATAATCTCCCAGTTTTGTAATATAAACGTAGGGATCTTTTAATCCAGTCGAAATGGCTGCCTCTTTTAATGCATCCTCGATTTTAATTCGTGATACATCGTAGCCTAATGATACAGATGTGGATATTACTGTATTGGATTTTCGTGTTAATTTTACGGGATTATTAGCAATATATAAATTTGGGATGGTAATAAAATTACTGTCTTCAAGTTGAATTTCTATATGGAAAATACTCTTCTTTATGACACGGCCCTGAAAATCACCGATTTTTATCAGATCACCATTCCTGAACCTGTTCATAGAGTTATTCATAATTCCAGCAATAAGATTACCAAGGATAGTGGTCGAACTTAGAGCAATTCCTGCACTTATTATTATTCCAAGAAAACTCAGTATCTGACCTTTCAGATTTTTATCAATAGGCAGGGTTAAGATAAAAACAAGAACACAAACCAGTACAATAAAAAATGAAATAGTCCTTTTAGTAATATTTCCATCCGACGTTAATAATTTCAGCCTTTTAAATGTCCATGAATTTAGAAGTAAAAGAACAAGTAGTAATAATAATACACTTACTGGCTCTATCAATGATTTAAATATGTTTATCAACTGATTCATAACTTCAATGTTATTTCATGAGCATTTTTTTCAAAGATAGTTAAATAATAAGTGATTCATAATTTGTTCTATTCAAGGAAGATTAGGGTGCAATTGGGACTTAGTTGACTGGATTTAAGAAAGCCATACAAGGCAAAATTCATGAAGGTATTTGACAGGATCAATAACCCTGCAGTAAAAAGATTTCTGACGCCATTTCAAATTGCTAATTAAAGGGAAGATAAAAAAGTTGGTAAATGTATATAAGGAAATTCATATTATACGGGGATGATAGAAAATTTTTTCTGAATCATTTGGTACTTTAGGGTGTAACGTCGTAATGTCGTAATGTCGTCACATCATTATGTCATCAGGTCAACACGACATCACTTCGTCACGTCATCATTAAATTACATCCCCGGAGATCTGAATCATCCGCTCTTCCCATGATCTCAAAGCATCCGTCAGGGTGAATGCGTCCGAGATCCGAGGTTGACAGGAAAGAGCATGAATGGATGTTAGCCAGATCAATGATATTTATTCTTCCAGTTTGAGAAGGTTTCAGCGTCTGATCAGGATCATGGATGTCACGGATAGAAATTCTCATCCAGGGTGGGGAATTGAATATACCATTGCCTTTCGAGTATGCCTGTGACAGCAATTCAGTCATTCCGTATTCCGAGTGAACGGAATTTATAGCGAAGCTTCTGCATATTAGATTATGGAGTTCCTCTCTAACTATTTCTTTTCTATGGCCTTTCATTCCGCCTGTTTCCATAAAGATTATACCTGAGAGAGGTGTTTTAAAAGATTCAGCCAGCTCAGCTATTGTAAAACTGATACCCAGCAGTATGGTGGGAATGCCGGCGGCATTCTTTTCTTCCAGGACTTTTATTAATTTTTTCTTTTCAGAGAGATAGAAACCACTGTCAGGATCCCTGGATGATTTAATCAGTTTATCACTCATAAAAATCAGCGAGGAATCTTTTCTTTCATCAAAAGAAGGGAGGAGGGCAAGGAAGCAATAATTTTCCGGGTCACTGTAAAAAAGTTTGAATCCTGAAAAGAAGCTTTTCTCATAAAGGTGGAGGTCTGCAACTGGATGCCGGGACGGAATGCTTCCGGTTGTTCCGCTTGATGTAAAAATGATCTGTGGTTTTTTCCCCGGAGTTATAATTTCATGATATTTGAAAAATTCAACCGGGAGAAAAGGAATTTCCGAAAGCTCAGTAACATTGGCAGGATTTTTACCGAGGTAATAAATGAATTCTTTATAAACAGGAATAATTTCAGCCTGGAAATGAAAAATTTCGAGAGCCAGTTCTTCGAACTCCTTCTCACTGTGAATATCAAATATTTTTCCGGGATCGATCATCATAATGTTTCAGAGTTTCAGAGATAAACAGGCCTTTCGCGTGTCAGGGAATTGTGTGAAGGGGGATGATAAATAGTGAGTAGTGAGTAGTGAGTAGTGAGTGAGTGGATTGTAAATAAGCTATTTATTAGCTGGCAGTATTCAATCAGCAATCCAAAATCTCACCTCAATTTATCACTTCTTCACTTCGTTACGTCGTTACGTGGTCACGTAGTCACACCGTCACTTAATAACCTATCCTCTGATCGCTTTGATACCGGGAAGTTCCTTGCCTTCGATATATTCAAGCATTGCCCCGCCGCCGGTGGACACATAGCTTATTTTATCTGTAAGTCCGAATTTATTAACCGCGGCAACAGAATCACCACCCCCGACCAGGCTGAATGCTCCTTTTGAAGTTGCCTTTGCGATGGCTTCAGCGATAGCGACTGTGCCTTTCTGGAAATTCTTCATCTCAAAGACTCCCATCGGGCCATTCCACAGAATTGTTTTGGATTTAGTAATAATGTCGCTGAAAAGCTTAATGGATTCATCACCGATATCAATACCCATCCATCCTTCAGTACCTTCGTCGATTTTTGTCATCTTTGTCTTTGCTTCGTTATCGAAATTGTCGGCAAGTATCTGGTCAACCGGAAGTATAAGATTTACGCCTTTTTCTTTTGCCTTTTTAACGAGGTCAATGGCCAGATCGAGTTTATCTTCTTCACAAAGTGATTTTCCAATACTGCCTCCCCTGGCTTTGATGAATGTATAGGTCATACCTCCGCCGATAATCAGGTTGTCGACTTTATTGAGAAGATTCTCAATGACCAGTATTTTATCGGATACTTTAGCTCCACCCATGATTGCAGTAAAAGGTTTATCAGCTTTGAAGAGTACTTTATCCATTGCTTCAAGCTCATTGATAATGAGGTATCCAAACATGCTGTTACCCGGAAAATGTGACGCAACAAGTGATGTTGAAGCATGCGCCCTATGTGCAGTGCCAAATGCATCGTTGACATAACAATCAGCAAGTTGGGCGAGTTGTTTAACAAAATCTTTCTGACTTTCCTTTAAAAGGGTTTTCGCTGCCTTTTTCTCATCTTCAGTGGCATTTTTAGCCAAATGATAAGGTTTGCCTTCTTCTTCTTCATAGAAGCGGAGATTTTCCAGAAGCATCACTTCACCTGGCTTTAAGCCGGCAGCCATGTTCCTGACATTTTCTCCGATACAGTCACCAGGAAATTTAACAGGTTTACCGAGGATATTCTCAACGACTTTAACAACATTCCCCAGGCTGTATTTATCAATTTTTTTCCCATCAGGGCGGCCAAGATGAGACATGAGAATAGCACATCCTCCGTCAGCAAGAATTTTTTTAATAGTTGGCATTGCAGCTCTTATGCGCGTATTGTCAGTCACTTCAAAACTGCTGTTGAGAGGTACATTAAAATCAACTCTGACGATAGCTTTTTTATCTGCAAAATTGTATTTATCAACTGTTAACATAGTTTAAAGGTTTTTTGGTTATTCAGGTATTCTATTGTAAATGTCAAAGGTAGAAAAAGAATTTTTTATAATTAACTTTGAAATCGAAATTCACTAAAGAGAAATACTGCTCCAGATGTTATTCAGGGATATACCGGGTCAGAATAAGATAAAAGCTTACCTGAGGAAGATGGTAAATGATTCCAGGATAAGCCATGCGCTGATGTTCCATGGTCCGGAAGGTTCGGGAAAACTGGCCCTTGCCCTTGCCCTGGCAAGGTATATATCCTGTACAGGGAAAACCGAAGAAGATGCCTGTGGGACTTGTCCTTCCTGTGTGAAATATTCAAAGCTGGCCCATCCCGATCTTCATTTTGTTTTTCCAGCTGCTACTTCTGATAAAAAGAATGAGTCATCGTCACCTGATAAAAAAAATGAATCATCGTCCGATGGTTTTTTAGATAAATGGAGAGAGGCTTTGATTGAAAATCCATTTATGGATCAGTATCAGTGGTATGATAAGATTGGGATAGAAAACAAGCAGGGAATTATCGGAACAAAGGAAAGCGCTGAAATTATCAGGCAACTGAATTTAAAATCCTATGAATCCGACTACAAAATTCTTATTATGTGGTTACCTGAACGCATGAACAGCACTGCATCCAACAAACTCCTGAAGATCATTGAAGAACCTCCTCCAAACACCATCTTTCTCCTTGTTTCAGAAAGTGTTGGAGATATAATCCCTACAATTCAATCAAGGACTCAGATGATAAAGATCCCAAGGCTTTCAGACGATGATGTCAGGGCAGGGCTTTTGGCCAGGATTGGGATGGATTCTCCGATGATAGATGATGCAGTGAAGCTTGCGGATGGAGATTTTAATAAAGCTCTTGAATTTGCAATGAAAGATGAGCAAAACACGTCTAATTTCGATCATTTTGTGAGTTTAATGAGGGCCTGTTACTCGGATAATATTAAAGAGATCATGGATTGGGTGGAAGAGATGTCAAAGGCCGGCCGGGAACATCAGAAAATGTTCCTTTCTTACAGTATAAGAATGCTGAGAGAAAATCTTCTTTATAACAGGGGGATGGATTCAATCTTACATATGTCCGGTTATGAATCGAAATGGTCAGTTAAATTCTGTCAGTTCATCACGAAGGAGAATATAAATAATTTATTTGAAGAGTTTAATCTGGCATATAACCATATTTCCGCTAATGCTTATGCGAGAATCGTGTTACTCGATCTGGGTTTAAAACTGGTCAGCCTGATCAGGAAAGATTGATGAAATATAATGTTTTCCGTTATTTTAGTTATTTTTGTTCTTTTATACAGGGATTGATATGTACAAGCGGGAATTATTACACAGGGGATTATGCAATAAGAAAATCATGGATGGACTGAATGAGAACCAGGAAAGGATCTCAAGTTTTTTCAGTACCTGTGCCAAATTGGATGATTTTGACTGGCTCCGGGATCTGCCCAAGGATTACAAAAGTATGGATGTGGTTGAGATCCGTTTTAAAAATACCAGAAAAGCATTCTTCCTGAACACAAACCAACTCAGGTTAAAGAGGGGCGATATTGTTGCTGTCGAAGCTTCACCGGGACATGATATTGGTATAGTATGTCTTACCGGAGAGATCGTAAAACTCCAGATGGTCAAGTATGGGATTGATCCTAAATCGGAGGATCTTAAAAAAGTTTACAGGAAGGCTAAACAGGTTGACATAGACAAATGGAAGGAAGCCATTGAAATGGAAGATGTTACTATGTTAAAGTCCAGAAAAATTGCAGAAAGCCTGAAGCTTGGAATGAAAATCGGAGATGTAGAATATCAGGGGGATAAAATGAAAGCGATTTTCTATTATATAGCTGATGAAAGAGTAGATTTCAGGGAACTGATCAAAAAGCTTGCTGATGAATTTAAGATCAGGATTGAAATGCGGCAGATTGGTGCAAGGCAGGAGGCTGGCAGAATAGGAGGGATTGGTTCCTGCGGAAGAGAGTTATGCTGTACCACATGGATCAACAGTTTTATTTCAGTAACCACTGCAGCAGCACGCTATCAGGAAGTTTCACTTAATCCACAGAAACTGGCGGGTCAGTGCGGTAAATTAAAATGTTGCCTTAATTATGAAGTGACCTCCTATATTGATGCCCAGAAGGAATTTCCAGATAAAGAGATAGTACTTAAAACCAGACAGGGAGATGCATATCACCAGAAAACAGATATTTACCGGGGGATTTTCTGGTATTCGTTCGATAAAAATTCAAACCTGAGCCTTATACCACTGTCAGTTGAAAGGATAAAAGAAATTATTGAGTTAAATAAAGCAGGGGAAGTACCTGAGATAACCACTACTGATAATGATGAAGTGATTTCTGAATATCCTAGTCCGGATGATTCTGTAGCTTATGAAACACGCAATCAAAGTGATAAAAGAACTAAAAGATCCTTTCAGAAGAAGAAAAAGAAAAACAAAAATAATCATTCCCCGGAATTATGAGAAACCTGATCATTATCAATTCACTCTTATTAATTCTTTATTCATGTGATCCTGATATGGTTTATGATAATTATCAGAAAACTGAAAATGGGAAATGGACCTGGAATGATAAAAAAGTTTTTAATTTCCCTGTTACTGACAGCCTGAATAGATATAATATATTGATAAATATCAGGCATACGACAGAATATCCCAAAAGCAATTTGTTTGTTTTCGTTACCATAAAAGCTCCTAACGGTTATTTAATGAGCGATACTGTTGAAATTCAGATAGCGGATAAAAGAGGGAAATGGTTAGGAAATGGTTTCGGGGATATAAAATTAATTTCCAGGATGTACAAAAAAGGTATCACATTCAGGTATACCGGGGAATATGCTTTTTTAATAGAACAGGGAATGAGGCTGCCGGAGATACCGGTTACTGATGTCGGGCTGCGGATAGAAAAATTTGTTGAATTAAAGTAAAATTTTCCGGATTTTGGGTAAGGATAAACTGAAGCGGTTTGAAGAGATGAAAGGCTTTAACAGAGTTTTTCAACCTTCATTCGATGAGTACTTCAGGAAAGATCACCATTTGAAAAATAACTGGGTTAAAGAGATATTTAAAAATAATAATCCACTTGTACTCGAACTAGGTTGTGGCAGAGGTGAATATACAATCGGTCTGGCAAAGAAATTTCCGGATATCAATTTTATCGGGATTGATATCAAAGGGGCAAGAATGTGGAAAGGCTCAAAAACCGCACATGAAGAAAATCTTCTCAATGTTGCTTTTCTGAGGATACGTATCGAATTTATTGACTCATTTTTCAGTGAGAATGAAGTTAATGAGATCTGGTTGACTTTCCCGGATCCACAGTTAAAAAAAAACAGGAAGAAAAAAAGGCTGACAGGTTCATTCTTCCTTAAAAAATTTCAGAAACTTCTATGTGACCAGGGAATTATCCATCTTAAAACTGATAATGAGATCTTATTCGATTATACAGACGATATTCTGAAATATAATCAATGTAAGATTCTAAGCAGTACCTGTGATCTCTATGGCTCAGCCGATCCTGATGAGATACTCTCTATAAAAACTCATTATGAGAAAAAATTCCTGGCAGATGAAGCCAGAATATGTTACCTGAAATTCTGTTTACCAAAAGGGAGGGAGATCAATGAATGTCCGGAAAAGCCGTGATGATGGATTTTTTTCAATGGTTTATCAAGTCACCCGGTCAATACCTCCTGGCCGGGTCTCAACCTACGGGGCTATTGCCGTATTTCTTGGAAGTGCGCAATCAGCTAGGATGGTAGGATGGGCTCTAAATAATTCACATAATCTGGAAGAATTTATCCCGGCTCACCGGGTAGTTAACCGAATCGGAATGCTTACCGGGAAACATCATTTTTGCGGACCTAATACCATGAAGGAACTTCTCGAAAACGAAGGAATAACTATTGAAGATGATCAGGTCCGGGATTTTAAAAGTCATTTTTGGGATCCTAATAAAGAATTAATCTAAATTAAAAAAAATCATTAATTTTACTGCTTCTTATAAAGTTTGCCAATTCTGAAGGTTGTGAAATCCCTAAATAAAAAAATAAATATAAAAATGAAACAAAAAGAGCTGATTGAGAAGATAAATAAAGCAATTAACAAGATACGTCCATACCTTAAGGCTGATGGAGGAGACGTGAGCCTTATTGATGTGACGGAAGATAATGTTGTACATGTACGATTCTCAGGAGCATGCAGTGGATGCCCATATAGTTACATGACACTCAAAGCAGGGATTGAGGGAACAATAAAAAGAGAAGTTCCGGAAATCAAGGAAGTGGTTGCGATTGATGCCCCATGAACAAAGAACTGTGATCCTATAATTTATCAGTTAAAAGTATTTTGAGGGAAATGGTATATAATTCTCCTCATCAATCAAAATATTTGCATTAAATTATAGTTATACCTTAAACCATATAAAACATAATTCTTGAGGAAGGGATTGAAATATAAATACCTGGTTTTAATATTCTCTGTTTTCTATGGTTGTTCAACCCAAAAAAACACACTGACCACCCGTACATATCACAATCTGACTTCTCACTATAACACTTATTTTAACGGGCTTGAAAGTTACAGGAAAGGAATTAAGAATGCAGAGAATGAGAAGATAGATAATTTTGCCCAGATCCTTCCAATTTTTTTATATACCGATAAAGATATATCACAGTCTGTTTCTCCTGACATGGACAAGGCTGCAAAAAAGGCGACCAAGGTAATAACACTTCATTCAATTACGGTAAAACCTGAACTGAAAAAAGGACCACAGACTCCAAAACAAAAAGAATTTTATAACCAGAGGGAATTCAACAAATGGATGGATGAGAATTACCTTTTACTTGGTATATCCTATGTATATAAAAACGACTTTGATCTTGCAGCGGAAACATTTAAACACATCATCTCCGAATACCCTCATACTCCCACAAAATATAATGCATTGATTTGGTTGGCAAGATGTTACATTGCAACTAACGAATACAGGGAGTCGGAAAAAATCCTGAATCTGCTTGGATCGGATGAAAAAATGCCTGCCAGGCTCAAAGCTGATTTTTATACCACTTTTGCGGATTTTTATTTTAAACAGAAGAATTACGAAAAAACGATCCCGATGCTTGAACTTGCTCTGGAACAGCATCATAAGAAATATTTTCGGATAAGATATTCATACATCCTTGCCCAGATTTACCAGGAAACGGGAAATCTCCAGAAAGCAGCTGAAAATTATAAAAAGGTCATCAAACTCAATCCTCCTTATGAGATGACCTTTAATGCAAAAATAAATCTTGCCGGCTCATTTGATGCTGATAAGGGTGAAGGAAAGGAGATCCGGTCGATACTTGGCAAAATGCTGAAGGATGATAAAAATGAAGAATTTCAGGATCAGATCTATTTTGCTCTTGGCAAGATTGCCCTGAAGGAAAATAATATCGAGGAAGCGCTCGGATATTTTAAGCAGAGTACTTCAAAGAGCTCGAATAATCTTCATCAGAAGGGATTAACTTATCTTACTCTTGGGGATTTATATTATAGCAAGCAGGACTATTTAAAGGCTAAATTATATTATGACAGTACACTTCAGAATATTGATCCTGATTATGAAAATTATAATCCACTCGTTCAGAAAGCCGGATCCCTGGAGAGACTCGTGAATAATCTGACTGTTTATGAATTGGAAGACAGCCTTCAAATCTTAGCAAAAATGACAGATGCTGAGAGAAAAAATGTTATAGACAAAATAATTGCAGAAGTTATTAATAATGAACAGGAAGAATTAAAAAAATCCCGGGAGGAAAATATGAATATCCAATATGGATTGATGAGTCAGGCAACTTCTAATCTCCGGAAAGGAGGTGAGATATCCGGTAAATGGTATTTTTATAATCCAAATGCAAAAAGTTTTGGCCAACCTGAGTTCAGACTTATTTGGGGTAACAGAAAACTTGAAGATAACTGGAGAAGGAAAAACAAACAGACCATAGAAATATTTGAAACGGATGAAATAAAGGAGACATCAGATGCTGAGACAAAGCTTGAATCAAAAAAGATATCCGACAATAAAAATCCTGAATTTTATCTGAAAGATATACCACTGACTGAAGAGGCATTGGAAAGTTCCCATACAAGGTTAAAAGAAGCATTATATAATGCAGGAACAATCTATTATGAAGAATTGAATGATCTGGAAAAGGCAAATATATCCTTCAAAGAGCTTATAAAAAGATACCCTGGAGATAAGCTGACAGTGCTTTCTTACTATAAGCTTTATGATATCGCTTTGAAAAAAGGTGATGATCTGATGATGCAGGAGTATAAAAATCTGATTATATCCGAATTTCCCGATAGCCCAATGGCCCAGATCCTTTCAAACCCGGAATATTTGAGCCAGTTACAGAAAGAGGAAGTCGAGGTGAATAAACACTATGAGAATGTCTATTCAAGATATGTTAACATGGATTATCATGGTGTGATATCAGAGATAGAAAAGATACTAACTCATTATCCTGAAAATAAGCAGCTACCAAGGTTTTTACTTTTAAAAGCTCTTTCAATAGGCCAGCTGCAGGGAAAAGAAAAAATGAAAACAGAACTGGAACTGATCGTTAATCATTATCCCGAACATGAATCGGGGATATATGCCCGGGAACTTATCGGATTCATATATTCACAGTCACCTGAAATTAAGATTGCAGACATCCAGCAGGCAGCCGATCAATTATATTCATATGTTCGCGAAGAGATACATTATCTCATTGTATCTGTTTCCAAATCAATAGATATTAACCAGCTTAATTTCAATCTGGTAAATTTCAACATTGACAATTATAATAATCTGAACCTTGGGATTAGCCAGGAGGAGCTTGGAGATGTTCAGCTTATTAGGGTCAGCTCTTTTTCTCAAATTGAAACTGCCATGAAATACAGGGATTTGGTCTTGAGAGATAAAGAAATATTCAAAGGTTTTAATGAAAATGATATAATGATATTTCTAATTTCCGGATCCAATCTGGAGAAATTATTGGAAGATAAGAATATTGAGAAATATTTTCTTTTTTATAAGAAGAATTACGGAATATCAAAAGAATAGCGGTCTATGGAAAGAGAGATAAAAATTTTATGGGTTGATGATGAGATGGACCTTTTAAAACCTTATGTACTTTTTTTACGGGAGAAAGGTTTCAGTGTGGACACATGCCATAATGGAGAAGATGCTCTCAGCCGGTTGCAGGAAGAAGATTTTGACTTAATTTTTCTGGATGAGAATATGCCCGGTCTTAGCGGTTTGGATACCCTGTCAAGATTGAAACTCATTCATCCTCATACTCCGGTGGTGATGATCTCAAAAAGTGAGGAAGAAAACATTATGGATGAAGCAATCGGGTCTAAAATTGCTGATTACCTAATTAAACCTGTAAATCCAAAGCAGATTTTACTTTCTATAAAGAAAAACATTGACACAAAACGACTGATCAGCCAGAAAGCCTCCAGCAACTACCAGTCCCAATTCAATGATATCACAGGTCTTATTTATGGAGCTCAAAGTTTTGAAGACTGGATAAATGTTCATAAAAAACTTGTTTTCTGGGAACTTGAATTGGAAAGCACCTCACAAAGTGCTATGAATGAAATTCTAACTATGCAGAAAACAGAAGCAAATAAAGAATTTTCAAGGTTTATTAAACAAAATTACCTGAAATGGTTTACTCAGGAAGGGCTGACCAAACCCATGCTATCCCCGGATATTTTTCCTTCAAAGGTTTTTCCTGTTTTGGATTCAGGCGAAAAAGTGTTTTTTCTTCTGATTGACAATCTTAGATTTGATCAATGGAAAATAATTGAGAAAGATATAAGTGAAATATTTAAAATTGAAAAAGAAGAAATTTATTGCAGTATCCTGCCAACAATAACCCAATATTCCAGAAATTCCATTTTCGCCGGATTGATGCCACTGGAGATCCATGACCTTTTTCCCGACATCTGGCTTTTTGATGAAGACGAGGGAGGTAAAAATATGAGAGAAAAAGATCTCTTTTCCAGCCAATTGGAACGCCTCAGAAAAAAATACCGGTTCAGGTATGAAAAAATAAATAATATCAGAACAGGTAAAAAACTGGTTGAAACGGCACAAGACCTGAAAGATTTTGAGCTGAATATTGTCATTTACAATTTTGTGGATCTTTTATCTCATGCCCGTACTGACATTGAAATGATCCGGGAACTGGCCAACACTGAATCAGCATATAGATCCCTGTTTGCTTCATGGTTTCATCATTCTCACCTTTTGGATTTATTCAGGATACTTGCAAAGGAAAATGTAAAAATTATTCTCACTACTGATCATGGATCAGTCAAGGTTAACAATGCTGTAAAGGTCATTGGGGATTCACGGAGTTCAACCAATCTCAGGTATAAATCAGGAAGAAACCTGAATTATGATCCGAAGGAAGTTTTCGAGATAACAAATCCTGAAGAAGTTCATCTTCCAAAAGCGAATATAACATCCAGGTATATTTTTGCTACCGAATCTGATTATATGGTTTATCCAAAGAACTATAATTATTTCGTTAATTATTTCAAAAACACCTTTCAGCATGGAGGGATTTCCATGGAAGAGATGATGATTCCGCTCATTACATTAAAAAGCTGATCAGTAATGTACGAAATAAAAATTTTATCTCCGGAGAAAATTCATGAACCTGCTAGGGAATTCATAAAAATTATGAACGATAAAAAAGTGATCGCATTTTATGGGGAGCTGGGATCCGGAAAGACTACTTTTATTAAAGCGGTTTGCAGGGAACTGGGAGTGATTGATCTTGTCAGCAGTCCCACATTTGCTCTGATTTATGAATATAAAACCAGGGATGACAAAGTGATATATCATCTGGACCTATACAGGATCAGGCAGGTTTCAGAATTGTTTGATATTGGATATGAGGATTATTTATATGGAGATTCAATATGTTTTATCGAATGGCCGGAAAAGGCGGAACATTTACTGCCGGAAGATTGTCTAAGGGTACTGATCTCAGTTGAGAATGACAATTCCAGGACATTAAGAATAAAGTAAAAAATGGTTTATATTTGACTGGCAATATGAATTTTAGTATATTAGTTATACTTTCAAATCAACAAATATTAAGATGCGTGTAGTACAACCACAGGATTCCAAGTTCTCTATGTCTAATGGGGCTTTAATGCCTCAGGAAGAGATGCTTGAGGTTACGAAAAAACAGAAAAAGCTCGTCATCGGGATACCACACGAAGATCATAAACTGGAATGCAGGATTCCTCTTACTCCTGAAGCAGTTGAAATCCTTGTCGGGAATGGCCATGAAGTATTGATTGAAAATAACGCTGGTAAGGCGGCTAATTACACAAATACCGAGTACAGTGAGAAGGGTGCACAGATTGTGGATAAAAAGAATGTAATTTTACAGGCCGATATCATTTTAAAAATTTCAGCTCCGATACTTGAAGAATTAGAGATTTATAAAGATCAACAGATCCTGATATCAACACTTCACATCCCATCGCAATCAAAAGAATTCTTTGATAAACTCATCACAAAAAAAATAACTGCCATAGCCTTTGACAAAATAAAGGACGAAAATAATAATTACCCGGTGACCCGTTCAATGAGTGCAATTGCTGGAAATACTGCTGTTTTGATTGCTGCCGAATATCTGGGTAATCAGAGGGGCGGCAAAGGTGTGATGCTGGGAGGTATATCAGGAATTACACCGACTGAAGTTATTATTCTCGGAGCAGGAACAGCTGCTGAACATGCTGTCAGGGCTGCCATGGGACTTGGAGCGACTGTTAAAGTATTTGACCAGTCGGTACACAGGCTTACCTGTTTGCAGAATAATCTTGGGATCAGGTTGCATACATCCGTATTTCATCCCAGGGTACTGAAAAAATCACTTATGTCAGCTGATGTGCTTATTGGAGCTGTCCATATGGTTGAAAAACGGCCAAGATTTTTTGTTACTGAAGATATGGTTAAAGTAATGAAAAAAGGATCCGTTATTATTGATATGAGCATTGATCAGGGAGGTTGCGTTGAAACATCCGTATGCAGAACACAGATGGATCCTGTTTACACCAGGCATGGGGTTGTACATTACTGTATTCCGAATATTCCTTCAAGGGTTTCACGTACTGCGTCTATTGCTATTAGTAATGTTTTTCTTCAAATACTTATCGACATGGCAGCAGCAGGTGGACTTACGAAAAAACTAAAAGAAGATGCCGGATTGCGCCATGGGGTGTATATGTATAATGGGATATTGACAGATGAATATATCGGGCAAAAATTCGGACTTCCTTCCAGGGATATTAACCTGTTTATAGCAGCATTTTAAGAGTTTATCATGAGACGAACAATTCTAATAATAATCTTCCTTCTTTTTGTTTTCTCATGTAAAAAAGATGAAACAAAACTATACCCGGGAGGGCAGATAACACTTAGTTCTCAAACTTTCGGGACCATGGTTTATTATTCAATGGGATATTCATTCGAAAAGGAAAAATATGTCCAAACGCTGGGATCATCTGAAATAATTGATATTTATCTTGTTGAAGCCAATACAATCTCTGGTACACTGACCGGGGTTCAGTTTGCCACCAAAGAAATTCCTGAATCTACTTATGGCTTCTATCTGAACGGAGTTTTCCCAACTTTTGAAGAAGCCGAAGATTATTATAATAATTATACCAGTGCCGTTGCACCACAGTTTGTGGTCCTTACTGATACGATCAGAGTCAATCAGGTTTGGACATTCCGGACGTATCAGAAAAATTATGTCAAGATCCTTGTCAAAGACTTGCGGACTATTTATACCGGACAAACAGCTGATTATATTGAAGTGGATATCCGATATTTTATTCAGCGAGATGGCTCTGCTGATCTGACTGAATAAATTTTCCTTCACCATGGCCAGGACCCTGATCTTTTTCTTAATTTTCTGGATTATCCTGCTGATCTCTTTACCTCTATTATTACCTGTTTATCTATTGAACCTGTTCGACAGTCATGAGATCAGGAAAAGATATATAAGATTTTTAACATCCGGATGGTCCAGGTTTACCCTTTTTACTGCAGGAATAAAGATAAAAAAATCCGGACTGGAACACATTCCTTCACCTGAATCAGAGTATGTTATTATTTCCAACCATCAGGGTAATTTTGATATTCCTGTCTTAATGGCGGTTCTTCCGTTTTCCCCTGGTTTTGTGGCAAAGAAGGAACTTACAAGAATTCCTTTGATCAGCAGCTGGATGAATGCACTGGAATGTCTTCCGATAGAAAGATCAGATCCAAGAGCTTCAAGAAAAAAAATCTATAATAGAATAAGGCAGAAAGGAAAAAATCCATTGATTCTCTTTCCTGAAGGGACCAGAAGCAGGGGACTGCAAATGGTTAATTTAAAAACAGGAAGTCTGAAGCTATTGTTTCATCATCATATCGATATACTGCCGGTTACTATTAACGGGACTTATAAATCGTATGAAGAGAAAGGAAAAATTCAGCCTGCAGATGTGATGGTAATATTTCATCCTCTGATCAGAACATCTTCCTATGAACCAAGGGATATCCCTAAATTCCTTAAAGATTTGCGCCAAATTATTTCAGGAGGGCTTAAATGAAACATTTATACCCATGACAGGAATCACAACATAGGAAAAATGATATCCATATTTCATCTTTCAGCGGGAAACCGGAATTTTGATCCTTAATAAACTGTTAAGAAAAAAACTCATTAGAAAAGGGAAAAGATATTTTTCTGCCTTAATTTTAACACCGGTCAAATTATTTTTCAGTAACCAGACTTACAAATGAACTGGCATAAATGATGGTTACTTAATCATGCACTGATATTAAAATGCGGATCATTTACAAAATAGGTATACACCTGTATTTATTCCTGGTCATCATTGCTGCGACTTTTCATATTAAAGCCCGTCGCTGGATCAGGGGCAGGTCAGGTATGTGGAAAAAAATGCGGGATAAGATTGGAACGGACGGAAATGTTATCTGGATCCATTGTGCTTCACTGGGAGAATTTGAACAAGGCCGACCTCTGATTGAAGAGTTAAGAAATCGCTTACCCGATAAGAAATTACTTCTGACATTTTTTTCCCCTTCAGGATATGAACTGCGGAAAAATTATGAAGGGGTTGATTGTGTTACATATATGCCCCTTGACACACGGTTTAATGCATGGAGATTCATGAACCTAGTAAAACCTGAAATGGCATTTTTTATTAAATATGAATTCTGGTATTATTTTTTAAGAACATTAAATAAAAGAAAAGTACCGGTTTTCCTGGTATCAGCAAAATTCAGAAGAGATCAGGTATTTTTTAAATGGTATGGGAAATGGTACAGGAAATTGTTGAGGTTCTTTAAAATATTATTTGTCCAGAACGAAGAATCCAGAAGGCTTCTGAACGTGATTAATATAAAAAATGTTATCGTCGCTGGTGATACAAGATTCGACAGGGTATTTAAGATCTCCAGATATTCCGTTGATTATCCCTGGATTGAGCCCTTTTCAAAGGATAAATTTGTAATCATTGCCGGTAGCACATGGGAGAAAGATGAGCAGATACTTATTGAATATATCAACCAGTCCGATCAGGGAACGAGGTTTATCCTTGCTCCTCATGAGATAAGCGGGAAAAAACTGCTCAGACTCATTGAAAGAATAGACCACCCAACAGTACGATTCACTGACATTGACAAATCAAGTTATGTAAATGCCAAGGTATTGATAATTGATAATATTGGACATCTGTCTTCTTTATATAAATACGGAGATATTGCTTACATTGGGGGCGGATTCACTAAAGGTATACATAATATCCTTGAAGCTGCCACATATGGATTACCGGTTATTTTCGGGCCGAATTATAAAAAATTCCTGGAAGCAGTGGAATTAGTACACAAAAAAGCTGCTTTTCCAATAAACAACTTTGAGGAACTGAAAACTGCAACTGACCGGTTGATCTCAGACAAAAACTTACTTTCTTCCTGTTCGGAGATCACATTAGACTACATTAAATCAAAACTGGGAGCGACGAATTCCATTCTGGACAAAGCTTTAGAAAGCATGGCCTGATTATTTTTTTTAATCAGTTTTTTCTTTTTATTGAGAATTTAACTGACCTGAAGATTTCAACATACAAGCTGATAAAATACCTTTTTATTTCGTAAATTGTTAAGTAGTAGAGATGAGATCTTAATTTCGTGTCATGGTAATTTCAAATGGCATTTTACTTAATATAATTTGATAATCAATAAGTTACAAGCCTTCGTTGAAAAGTATTCAGGAATGTTAATAAATACAAAAGAAAAGAGAATGAAGAAAACAGCCTCAGTTTTTAAATTGCATCACCCTATTGCCTCAGGGAAAAAAACCTCTAATTTATTGGTAAATAACCCAATTTAAAAATTAAGCCGGATGGACGAATTAGCTACCACAAAAAAAACAGGATTATTGTTTGAAAAAGAAACTCAAAAACCGGAAGATACACCTGAAATGAAAAAGACCAAGCATATTATTTATTCCCATGAGGAAGCTTATCAGGAAGCGTTGAAATATTTTAATGGAGATGAACTGGCTGCAAAGGTATGGGTTAATAAGTATGCCCTTAAGGATTCATATGGAAAGCTTTATGAAAAATCGCCTGATCAGATGCATCAACGGATTGCCAGTGAAATTGCACGGATTGAAAAAAAATATCCAAATCCAATATCGGAAAAAGAAATCTATAATCTTTTAAGTGAGTTTAAATATATTGTACCACAGGGATCACCAATGACCGGCATAGGAAATAATTTCCAGATTGCTTCACTCTCCAACTGTTTTGTTATTGGACATGATGGTCCGTCTGATTCATACGGAGGGATCATGAAGATAGACCAGGAGCAGGTACAACTGATGAAAAGAAGAGGAGGAGTAGGACATGATCTCTCGCATATACGTCCCTTCGGAAGTCCGGTACTAAACAGTGCACTGACTTCAACGGGAGTGGTTCCGTTTATGGAAAGGTACTCCAATTCAACGAGGGAAGTTGCCCAGGATGGGCGGAGAGGTGCACTTATGCTCTGTATTTCCATCAAACATCCTGATGCGGAAAAATTTATCGATGCAAAACTTGAATCGGGTAAAGTTACAGGGGCCAATATATCGGTCAGAATCACCGATGAATTTATGAATGCAGTTATTAATAATACAAGCTTTGTCCAACAATATCCTATCGACTCGGATAATCCAGTTTTCACAAAACAGATAGACGCAAGGAAATTATGGAGTAAAATTGTTCATAATGCCTGGAAGTCAGCTGAACCCGGAATACTGTTCTGGGACACAATCATTCGCGAATCTGTTGCTGATTGTTATGCAGATCAGGGATACCGTACCGTATCGACCAATCCTTGTGGTGAAATTCCACTATGTCCTTATGATAGTTGCCGTCTTCTGGCCGTTAACCTCTACAGCTATGTTGAAAATCCGTTTACAAAAGAGGCCAGATTTAATTTTGAACTTTTCAAAAATCATGTAGGCCTCGCCCAAAGGATAATGGATGATATTATTGATCTCGAGATCGAGAAAATTGATATCATCCTGGATAAAATAAGAAAAGATCCTGAAGACGATGATATCAAAGGCGTAGAAAAGAAATTATGGGAAAAGATACGGATCAAAGCTGTTAAAGGACGCAGAACCGGTGTGGGAATAACTGCGGAAGGCGATATGCTTGCTGCAATGGGACTGATTTACGGAAGTGACAATGCCATCGACTTCTCAGTTGAGATTCATAAAACAATTGCACTTGAAGCCTATAGATCATCAACAAGATTAGCCCGTGAAAGAGGAGCATTTGAAATTTATAATCCCCAAAAAGAAAAGGATAATCCATTTATCCAGCGGCTAAAAAAAGAAGACCCGGATCTTTATGATGAAATGGTCAAATACGGTAGGAGAAATATTTCACTTCTGACTATTGCTCCAACAGGTACAACGAGCCTGATGACGCAGACCACATCGGGTATTGAACCTGTATTTATGCCCGCTTACAGCAGGAGGAGAAAGGTAAATCCGAATGATAAGGATATCAAAATTAATTTTGTTGATGAAGTGGGGGACTGCTGGGAAGAATACAATGTTTTTCATCACAAGTTCATTACCTGGCTCGAAGTTAATGGTTATAATCCCCAGGAGGTTATGGATTATAGCAGTACAGAGGTTCAGGAGCTTGTAAAAAAATCTCCTTATTATAAAGCAACTTCGAATGACATTGACTGGGTAGCAAAAGTCCGGATGCAGGGGCAGATCCAGAAATGGGTCGATCATTCTATAAGTGTTA
>Ga0068714_10001948_pt1 | contig 28007 bp, 23 predicted proteins | sample MTBNYHSulfiMetaG_FD_62988 | JGI IMG/M metagenome (GOLD analysis project Ga0068714, IMG submission 62988) | Enrichment culture microbial communities from rom New York Harbor, USA that are MTBE-degrading - MTBE-NYH (New York Harbor Sulfidogenic)... | ecosystem: Environmental > Aquatic > Marine >... | reverse complement strand
GATGCTTTCGTGAAGCGCGACTCTATTTGAGGCACAAAAGGGGCAAGTAACTGTAAGTGATTGGGCGGGCATTGAAATAATTGCACCGCACTGTTCGCAGAGTAAATCGCGTCGATTTTGCTCCTTCAGCCATTTTTCTGCTTTTAACGTATCGAGGGTGAATTCAAGTTCTTCCGCACTTCTGCCAACCGTTAAACTATCTGGTTTTGATGTATAGCCGCAGTGTTCACAGGCAATCCCGCCAGCGGAAACATTGAATTTAGTACTGGCGCCACATTTAGGACAAGTATATGTTGTGGGCTTATCAGACCTGGCGACTATTTCTGGTCTGGGAGCGTAGACTGAAATTCCTTCAATTTGCGAATTAACTTCAAGATAATTTTCTGGTGGTGTCCAATTTGCCAATTGAAACTCCTTGTTAGGTTGGCCAGTGTAGTGATTAATAATGAGACTGGATCAGTTGGTGTAAATTATTATATCAATATAAAATATCTCTACACTACTGAGAAGGCGTTCTTAATGCGAATTCTTTGATATGAAAATTAACTTGTTGAACTGCTAAGAGCGTTGTAAAATATTAGCAGGTTTGCCATATCAGAGAAAGTAAAATATGTTTATTGGCCCATTTCATCTAGCCAGACACTTATCCTTTGTTTCATATAATTTTATGCTTCCAAATTTACTGATTGTGCGTCTCAACGAAAAAAGTTAATGTCTATACAGCCTGGCACAATTAACGCGCCAGGCTGTTTTGTTATATGGAATTTGTGATTTGGGCTGGATACTGGTGCATGCTTTGTTAAGAAAAGCGTTAGAAACTGAAATGGGTTAGCGAAATTGACCACTAGCAAATTCATAGGAGAGGTAGAACATGGTGAAAAAGAAGAGGTTAGGTTTCAAAGTCATTCAGGGTAGTAGCATGGAGTGTGAGAAATGCCTGGAAATTGGTGTTGATCAGCTCCTGGAAACCGTGCAGTTGATGGATGAACTCCCGGAGGTACTTCGTTCTGCGATCAATGATGATAAAGTGTGGCAAAAACGGAATGAAAACTCGATAGAAAAAACCCTGTTATCACCGGGCCTTGCTTCTCAATGGGTAGCAGCGCTGCTCGCATTGGGAGCGTGCGTGGTGTTTGAAAGTGGAATAGAGGCACCGCTTTCCGATTTTTTACTACGTAGAGTAAATGAGGGAAAACTGATTTCTCTTTCAGTGCCATGTAATGGGTCAGGTATGGTGTACGGCAGTTCAATGGTTCGAGTTTTACCAACTGATGAGCCCATTGTCGCCTCTTATGCGGTGCTTGATTTGAAAGACAGTGTTGTCAAAAGCGCCAGGATCGCGTTGACAGGCGCCTCGCGAGAACAGGCGAAACTAGTGGACGCGGCTGAAAAAATGGTTGGCAGAAAGTTTGATGGAACGTTAATTGAAGAAATCGCTCTGGCTGTGGTCGAAGAAGTCTCCCCGAAGGAGGATTATCGGGGTGGGATTGAATACCGGCGTGAAATGGCAGGGCTCATGACGAAACGGGCTTTAGAAATGTGCATGAAGGGAGCGAAATAAGCATGGCAAACGGAAACGAAAATCTCAAATTTGTTCTTAATGGCGTTGAAATGCGGACTTACGTGGACCCCTCAGTTAATTTATTGGATTATCTGCGGAGACTGCACCTTTTTGGTGTAAAAAATGGCTGCCGGGAAGGTGATTGCGGGATGTGTACCGTGCTTGTAGATGGGAAACCTGTCCGGAGCTGTATGGTGAAAGCGATATCGGTAGATGGACATGAAGTAGTCACGGTAGAGGGACTGCAGCAAAATGAGAAAATGCATCCTGTACAGCAGGCTTTTTATGAAACCGGGGCGATACAGTGTGGATTTTGCACCCCGGCACAGATGTTGACCGCCAAAGCCTTATTGGATGAAAATTCGAAACCCACAGAGGAAGAAATCCGTGATGCCCTGAATGGTGTTTTGTGCCGATGCACGGGGTATGTTCGAATTGTGGACGCAGTTAAACGGGCTTCGGCGATGATCAATGGAGAGGCAGTTGGTCCGGTTGAGGTTTTGCAGAAGACGCTGCCGGAGGATTTGGACGCTGTTGAGTTGCCAGCCCCTTATTATCGCAAGGATAACTTCCGTGGTGTGCTCCCACCGCTGGTGTTCACCCCCGCCTCAATGTCGGAAACCCAATTTGTCGGCAAAGCGCAGAAGAAGGTGGACGGAGTTAAATTGGCTCAGGGAAAGCCGGCGTTTGCGGATGATTTCAGGCCAGATGGAATGCTTTTCGCGGCTTTACTCACCAGCCCACATGCGCATGCCAGGATCAAGAAAATTGACGCTTCTAAGGCCAGGGCTCTGCCCGGTGTTCATGCGGTGCTGACTTATGAAGACCTTCCGCGCGTACATTATGCTTCTGGCGGGCAGAGCTATCCACAACCTTTGCCTTATGATCAAGTATCACTTGACAATAAAGTGCGCCATGTAGGTGATCGTGTGGCAGTGGTGGCTGCAGAAACACCTGAACTGGCGCAGAAAGCATTGCGCATGATAGCGGTGGAATATGAATTGTTGCCTGCGGCAGTGGACATGCTGGATGCGATGAAAGAGGGCGCGCCTATGATCCACGACGAGGAAGACGTGGAAGGGATTTACGACGCAAAGCACAATGTGATTTATCACATTGATGAGGAGGTTGGCGACACCCAGAAGGCTTTTGCTGAGGCGGATCATGTATTTGAGGGAGAATACCGGACGCCGAAACAGCATCACGGGCAGATGGAACCACATGTGTGCATCAGCTACTGGGATGAGGACAACCGGATGGTACTGCGCACAAGCACACAGGTCCCATTCCATGTGCGCAGAATTGTTGCGCCATTGGTTGGGTTGACAGTCAAGGATATCCGAGTGATCAAGCCGCGGATAGGTGGCGGTTTTGGTGGAAAGCAGGAGATCCTGCTGGAGGATCTGTGCGCGCACCTGACCAAAGCAACCGGAAGGCCGGTACGGCTGGAGTATACCAGGCGGCAGGAATTCATCAGCGCTCGCAGCAGACACCCACAAATCATCAAATTCAAGATTGGGGTTAAGGGTGATATTGTAACGGCGGTGGAACTGCGGTTGATTGGCGATACTGGCGCTTATGCCAGCCATGGGCTGACGGTTCAGATGGTGGCTGGCCTTAAGAGTTTGACGCTGTATAATGCGCCAAATTCCCATTTCTTGTGCGATGTAGTTTACACCAATACTCCCCCTGCCGGAGCTTACCGCGGCTATGGCACAATGCAATGCTTGTTTGCTTTGGAGACCCTGATGGAGGAAGCGGCAGAAAAGCTAGGCTTCGATGTTGTGGAATTCAAAAGGAAGAATTGGATCAAGCTTGGAGATCCCATGTATCTGGCTGAAAAACTGGGTGAGGGTCGCGCGGGATATGCACAGAAGCTTACCTCAACAGCCATGGATGAAGCAGTGCGAATAGGTTTGAAAGCAACCGATTTCTATGCTAAACGAGAGGCCAACCGAAAGCAGGGCGACAGTAGAAAACGCAAAGGCATTGGCATGGCAGTTGTGCTTCACGGCAGCGGCATTGCAGGATTGGACATGGGTGCGGCGACCATCAAGATGAACGACGATGGATCTTTCAACCTGTTAATGGGGGCAACAGACCTTGGAACAGGGTCTGATACCATTTTGGCGCAGATTGCTGCGGAGGTGCTGCATTGCCCAGTGGAAGACTTCATCGTCTACTCCTCAGATACTGACTTCACCCCATTCGATGTCGGCGCTTATGCCAGTTCGACGACTTATATCAGCGGTGGGGCGGTCCGCAATACAGCGGAGATGGTGCGCAAGCAGATCCTGGAGCACGCGGCAGATATGCTGGGATTGGAGAGCATTGACAACCTTGAGATTCGTGACCGCGAGGTATTTGCTCCGGACGGCACGTCGGTAACTTATGAAGAGATAGGCCTGAGCAGCCTGCACCAACAGAACCAACACCAGATCATGGCGACGGGTTCTCATATCAGTTATGAGAGTCCGCCGCCCACAGCAGCCCAGTTTGTGGAAGTGGAAGTGGACACTGAAACGGGTGAAGTTAACGTGGAACGGATGCTGATGGTGGTAGACTGCGGTCGGGTGATCAACCCGATCACTGCGGGTGGCCAGGTAGAAGGTGGCATGCAGCAGGCGTTGGGTTTTGCCAGGAGCGAGGATACTGTTTTTGATGAAAAAGGTGTGATGGTAAATGCCAGGTTGGCAGATTATCACGCTTACAAAGCCGCTGAGATGCCGATGACCGATGTGATTTTTGTGCAGACAGATGAAGCTAGCGGGCCATATGGAGCGAAATCGGTTTCAGAGCTGGCTATTGATGGCGTAGCACCAGCCTTGGTTTCGGCGGTTCATGATGCGACAGGCGTTTGGATGCGTGAATTGCCCCTGATCCCTGAAAATGTTTGGAAGTTGTTGAAAGAAAACGGAAATTAAGATAATCGCTATAGTTGACCGCAGGCCCTCAGTTTCCTGGGGGCCTGTTATTTTAAAAAGATTCAGTTTACTCAGCAGCACGATTGCCCAACCAGAAGGTTTTCCAGTCCCCTTTACTTTTGTTTAATGCTAAGTAGGTATACAGGCTGCCAGTAAAAAACCCCAATGTCATCATGAGAAAAACCCAAATCACAGAACGGACCAATGACTTTTCTCTGTATATAATCCATCCTGAGAAAAGCGTAAAACCAACATATAAATCCACCAGAGAGACGATTCCCCATGGCATCTCGAGCAATTTACTGCCTTCGCTGGCAAAGTCACCTATAACAAACCCATAAATTATTATGCCGCTCATCGCGATAATCCCAAGCAGGGAAACAGATTTAGCAATTTTCATGTAGACATTCTCCTTATAAAAAATTAAACTACCATTTCTAGCATGATCAAAGCAAGATATCCTAGCAAATAAACTGAAGTTAATCCATACATGATTATAGCAGGCGTATTTCTCACTGAAAACTGATGGATTCTCAAAAAGAATAGTTTTATGATCTCGCCCAGCAGCATTAAAATCCAGAAACTTGTTAACAAATTTGTAGAGAAAAATGTGTTGGATAACGCAGCCAATATTCCAATATGCCCCAGGATATTAAAAACCAAGAAAATCATGGCGATAATTTCATGTTCCTGTAGCCGGTCGTAAATTGCGGCGATTAAGCCAAGAATTAAAATGGCCTGGATTGTAAATTGCGCCAGTTTTATACCGGTGGGAAGAGCCAGCTGCACGGCTGGTCGAGCAGTAACTGTGAGGGCATAAACCCCGATACACAGAGCAGATACTTTGACAAAGGTTTCCAACCAGGCTAAAAAAGGCCATTTATCAATATGCCATAAACTATTGTTGTTTTTGCTCTTTAGTTGTTCCATATCGAAATATTAACACAGCATATTATTTGGTTATCTCTGATCAATTCTATATAGTTTTGTGTTTAGATTATATCGGTTGTAAAAGGTTTGTACTATTCTATAATGTGGTGTTGGCATCAAGTGTGAAACATGCAGTTTGCTTCTAAGAAAACAAGCTGGACGCGATAATGGATGTATATTTAGAGTGTTTCAAGAAGTGGAGGGATGGTCAGAATGAAAAAATTTGTTGCATTCGTGGTGGTTTATTTCCTTACGCCGCCTTTTAATTGTTCTTGAAAGATTCGCAACCCTTCCCAGTTTCCTTGAGCGGCGTAAGAAGCCTGTTCAGGCCAGGTTGCGGGTCTTGCCAATCGGAGATTGGCGTTTTTCAGAATCTGTTCCAGAACCATAACACTGGTGTTCGATAGTTGTTCAAATGTGAAAATCCCTGAATCCTCCAGGATCCCCGCAATTTTGGGTCCGATCCCTTCGATCTTCTTAAGATCATCGAACCGTGTTTTTGAAGAAGAATGGACAGATGAGAAGTGTGTAGCGGTTGTGCGCTCATCAATCAGTATCAATTTCTCAGAATCAGGGGTTAGCTTTTGGAGCGTTGTGGATCGTCGTTGCTGCAAAATACGAACCAGAATGAAAGATAATATTCCAATTAAAACCGAGAGCAGCAAGGTTTTCTTTCGGATCATTTTAACCTCCATAGTTGGAAAGGATTTGTCTTAGGCGGTAAACAAAACTACAATATCATTGTAGTACATTATTTGGTGATTGTGTAAAATAAGGAAATGGTGAATACTATTGTGAATGGTGTTGCGGGTGACAGTATAATCTGCTTTCATTCATTTCGTTTCAACACCGGGATCGCTTCAGAATAACTGATGGACAATTCAATAAAACCAGAATAATGGCCGTCGTTATACAGTGGGGTTTGTATGATTAGTTTCTTGTTTTCGTTGGATTGAGTAATGTAAACATTTTTTAATTGCTTCTCCAGCATCATTTTCAATTTGCTGCGGGCAGGTTCTGGATGACAGTCGAGTAAATTGCTCCCAATCAATTGGTCTCCACCATATTTTGAGAATTGCTGAGTAGCGAATTTATTCATCTCCAGGATAATCCCTTCTGTGTCGCAAATGGTTATCGCTCCTTGAAAGGCATCCTGCCAGCGTTCGTTTTGTAATGATTTTTTCATTTAGCTGCACCTCAGATTTTTGGATGTAAAGATTATATGATTGGATTAATTATAAATCAGCCTGCCTTCTGCCTAATTAACAGAAGCAGGCTGATATAAATAGTGTTTCTGAAAACTACTGACATTTTAAAATAATCACTTGATAGGGGGTAAGCGCAAGATCTTCAGATGAGATTAATTTTTTGGTTAGCAATTCTTCAAATTGGTAACCCAGACCGTATAAACGCAATAAGTTTCCTGATAGCGGCTGGGTGTCTTCTGAGAAATTCACAAAGACCAGAATGCGCTGATTACCCAGGCTTCGGACAAAACCAAGTACATGTTCGTTAGATGTTTGGATCATATCCATGGCGGTTCCTGAAAATGCTGTTTGTTGTTTACGTATATTTATGAGCATTTTTAGGTTTTGAAATATTTGGCCTTCAATCGTATTGGGATCGTTTCGAAAAACCATTTTATCCCAATTGGTATAGGGACGGTGCACCCAACGACTGTCATTTGCTTTCGCTGGATCGTTGCGAAAATGATAATCGTTCAAAGTGCCAATTTCATCCCCAAGATAAAACAATGGGATTCCACCTATGGTTAGAATAACGCAATGAATAAGAAGGATTCGCTTGATGGACAGATCAATTTCGTGATTGGTTTCTTCTTTGATCGCCTTTTCTAACCCGGCAAGGGACGCGCATGTGCCTGAAATACGCGCATCACCAGTCTTCGGATTTTCCTGGAAGGGCAATCCGCGCGCAAAACTGCCAGGAAATCGACCGGTATAGAATGTATTTAGAAATTCTCTGTGGTCATGTCCATTGATACCCAATCTGTACGCATCATCATCGGAAAATGTCCAGCCAATATCATCATGACAGCGCACATAATTCACCCAGCTGCATCCATCGGGAATGTGATGGCGTTCTCGCAAGGCAATTTCGAGGAGACGAACTTCACGGGTCGCGAGTGAATTCCAAAGAAGCGCCATGAGCAGCGGGTTGTACGAAAGACTGCATTCGTCTGAATGGATATATTTGACTACATCGTCCGGGTGGACAATCGCTTCGGATTTGAATACCATGGTTGGAGCGACAATTTTTGCCACCGCGTTAAAAGCCTGGATGAGCTGATGGGCTTCTGGCAGATTTTCGCAGGAGGTGCCTAATTGTTTCCAGATAAAGGCGACCGCATCCAGGCGGAGGGCTTCAATGCCGACATTTGCCAGAAATAACATTTCCCCAGCCATGCTGTTGAACACAGCCTGATTGGCGTAGTTTAGATCCCATTGGTAACTATGAAACGTTGTCCAAACCCATTTCTGAATGTCTGGAAAGTAGGTGAATGCTCCAGAGTGTTCTTCGGGAAAAATTTCCCGCAAATTTCTTTCGTAGGCATCGGGCATAGTCCGATCTGCAAACATGCGGTAATAAGCCTGCATTTCAATATCACCGTTTTTAGCACTGAGCGCCCATTCATGCTCATCAGAAGTGTGGTTGAAGACAAAATCCAGAACCAGGCTAATCCCTTCTTTACGCAGTTCACTGGATAAACTGCGTAGTTCCTGCATGGTGCCCACATCTTTGCGTACTTCACGATAACTACTGACAGCATAACCGCCGTCATTTTCTTGTTCCGGGCACTTAAAGAGCGGCATTAAATGGAGATAGGTTAATCCGAGTTCCTTGAAATAAGGAATCTTTGATTTTAGGTTTTTCAGGTCTTTTGAAAAGAGATCGACGTAGCATACTCCGCCCAGCATTTTGTTTGACAGCAACCATTCCGGATTTGCTTCTCGTTGTTGATCCAGCTTTTTCAGGTCTTTTGGACGGTCTATCCAGAATTGTGCCATGAGAAAAGCCAATTCTTCCAAGTAATAGAAGAAATCGTAATGACCGCTATAAATATTAAAAAGCAAACCGAAAAGCCTCGGGAAATGGGTGTCAAAACGATCAAGAAATGTATTCCATGATTGAGGCTCTTTTTCAGCAAACACAGAAAATTTTTCGTCCAGTCTGCTATGAAGACGCACTAAAGATATCGTTGAGTTGTTATTTATATCAGGTAAGATTTTGGGCATGGCAGCCTGCAAATCCACTAAATTATTGATAGAAAGAGGGTGAGAATGCTACAAGCGAAAGGGTATGCCAGGAAAAAGTCTTATGCTTCCCACTTTTTCCTGGCCATACACAGAAAGGTGCAGTAGAAACTGAAAACCTGTCAAATTGTGCCTATCCCTTTACTGAACCGGCCATCATCCCACGAACGAAATAACGCTGCAGAGAGAAGAAGACGATCAGTGGGATGATCATTGTGACAAAAGCGCCAGCGGTTAAGAAATGCCAGTCCTGTCCGCGAGAGCCAACCATGTCTGCAAGTCTCATTGTCAATACCTGAACATCTGCTTTACTGCCGATGAAGACCAGGGCAACGAGATAATCATTCCAGACCCACAGGAATTGGAAAATGGCGAAGGACGCCAACGCTGGAACGGAAAGTGGCAAAACCAAAGTTCTGAAGACAGTAAAATGGGACGCGCCATCGATAAAAGCTGATTCAAAGATATCCCGGGGAATGGTGCTGATGTAGTTGTAAAGCAGGTAAGTGGCCAATGGAAGCCCGAACCCGGTATGCGCCAACCATACAGCGAGAAATGTGCCGTTAAGGTTCAGGCTCACATAGTCGCGAAGTATGGGGATTAGGGCAAGCTGCAAAGGAACAACCAGCAAGGCAACCACCGCGGTGAACATGAGTCGACGTCCTGGAAAATTGATCCACGCAAAACCATACGCGGCAAATGCAGCAATTAGGATCGGGATGACCGTTGAGGGGATTGCAACAGAAAGAGAGTTCAATAGCGCACCTGAAAGGTCATCGCCCTGCTCAACTCTCGAACTGCCATCCGGTTGGATGTAAGTGTATTGTTTGCCGCTCAGGACATTTTGATAGTTTTGTAAAGTGAGATTCGGAATAAAAAACCACTCTTTCTCTTTTATATCGACGGTTCTTTCCCGGCGATTCTTCCAGACCAATTGTTGTCCATTCACCTCAACACCAGCGGATAATTGATCATCTGAGAATGTTCCAAACTGGGTTTCAATAGGTTTGTCCAGATCAATAGTTTCTTTATCTAATTGGATTGTGTCTTTGGATACCCATTCCCGGTGTGGAAAGACATACCACCAACCAGAGGCGGCTATATCGGCGCGCGTTCGTAAGGACGACAACAGGAGGCCAATGGTAGGGATTGTCCACACAAAACAAATTAACAACAGCGTCAGGTTAAGAATAAACCCATTAAGTTTCTTTCTTGATTTGCCAGTCATTAGAACGCCTCCCTCTCACCGAACTGTTTCAGGTTGTAAATCATCATTGGGATGACCGCAACCAAAAGCAAAATTGCTATTGCTGAACCGTAGCCAAAGTTGCGGTTCGAGAAAAACTGTCTGTAGAACTGTGTGGCAATCACTTCGGTGCCATATTGGCCACCTGTCATTACGATGACGATATCGAAAATCTTCAAGGCAAAAATCACGATGGTAGTGGTTACAGTGATGATGGTACCCTGGATTGAGGGGATAATGATTTTAAAGAAGATTTCAAATTCATTGGCGCCATCAACCCGGGCAGCTTCCAGCATCTCCTCTGGCACACCTTTAATGGCAGAAGAAAAAATCACCATTGCGTAACCGGTTTGCAGCCAGACCATAATGAAGATCAGGAAGAAGTTGTTCCAGGGTTGAAGCAATGTGGTCCAAGCCTGAGGCTGTCCTCCAAGCGCGGTGACAATGGCGTTGAGCAAACCGGTTTGCACCTGGCCGACCGGGCGATAATAATAAATGAATCGCCAAATCACGCCCGCCCCAACAAAAGATATCGCCATTGGCAAGAAGATCAGTGATTTTGCATAATTTTCAAAGCTGCTACGATCTGCCAATACGGCAATAATTAATCCAAAACTAACACTGCCAGCAGTTCCAAAAATGATCCAGAGCAGATTGTTGCGGTAAGATTCAAACATGCTGCGCTCTGTGAAAATGGCAATATAGTTCTTCAACCCCACAAATTGTGTGGAATTGTTGTTAAAGAAACTCAGATAAAGGGTTCGAAGAGTGGGGAGGAATAAAAACCAGGTGAGGATGGCAATAGCAGGACCCACAAAAACAAAAGGTACCATACGCTTTTGCCATTGATCCGGTAATTTTTCAACGAGCCAGTTTGCTACAATATAAAGCAAACCAGCTCCTCCCACACCCCAAACGATTGCCACCATGGAGATGACTACTTTAGGGGCCTGGCTCTCACGCAGGAAAATAAATCCTTGCCATAGAACCAGGAAAGTAACCAGTGGGACAAACAAAGATATCAAAACACGTCCCACATTTGAAACAATCCACTCGAGTGGGGATTGTTTACTGTCGGTAAGATGAGGTGCTTTTTTCATGACAGGCTCTCCTAGCTTAATTTACCGCATGATTACTGGTTCTAAACAGCAAAACAACTATTTGATTTTTGATTGAGGGAGCAGGACAGTTTTTATCCCGTCCCGCCCCCTGCATATTACAGTCTCTCCGTCATTGTTTGCAAAATGACGGAGAGACTTGTCAGGTGTTTATTTGGGCCAGGCAGCATCAATTTCCTGCATGGCGGTGTCGAGATCAATCGTGCCACTGACGTAGTCAGTCATACCTTTCCAGAAGGAACCCGAACCGACCTCGCCAGGCATCAAGTCTGAGCCGTCAAAGCGAACACTATCGGCGTTCAGAATGATTTCAGCAACGCCACGGTCTACATCATTGGAGTACCAATCCAGACTAGAGTCGTAATGCGGAACAATCGCGCCACCGGATTTCACCCAGGTTTCTACAGATGCACCTTTGGTGAAGTATTCCATAACCGCACGAACTTCAGGACGGTCGTTGAACATCGCCATCAGGTCGCCTGCAACGAGCACTGGTTTTCCATACTGCTCATCAATTGGGGGCAGGTAGAAGAAATCGTAGTCCACTCCTGCTTCAAGACCTGCCGGGAAGAAGCTGGTAATGAAGTTGCCCTGTTTATGAAGCCAACATTTTGGCGGATCGTCGAACATTGGAACCGGAGCATCGCCGAAGAAAGTGGAGACAATACCGGCACGACCGCCGTAAACATAGTCTTCGTTGAACCAAAGATCAGCCATCACTGTGGCAGCTTTCTTGACTTCAGGTGAATCGAAGGGGAGTTCACCGGCAACCCATTTGTCGTAGTTCTCCAGTGAGGTTGTCCGCAACATAATTTCTTCCATCCAGTCTGTTGCGGGCCAACCGGTGGCGGTACCGCTTTCAATACCAATACACCACGCTGTGTCACCATCATCGGCAATTTCCTGGGTTAACTGGATCATCTCGTCCCATGTTTCTGGGATCGTGTAACCAGCTTCATCAAAAGCTTTCTTAGGGTACCAGACCAGGCTTTTACCGTTTACACGCTGCCATACACCAGCCATGATTTCGCCATCTGGTCCTTCCATTGTAGCCATGTCCAACCAGCTCTGGTTGTAATTTGCCTTAAGATCCTCGATATCCAGGAATGTACTTACATCGACAACTTTACCATCACGGACGAAGTTGGCGAGCAAGCCGGGCTGCGGAAAGTCTGCGATATCTGGCGCGTCACCGCCATCCACACGGATGGATATGGAAGTCTCGAATTCTTTTGAGCCTTCGTATTGAATATCAATACCGGTTGCTTCTTCAAACGAAGCAATGGTTGCGTCAAATTTTACAGCGTCTTCATCAGTGAATGGGCCAGTCATAGAGACTACTGTGTCTTTGTACTCACCGGCATATGCGGCATCCAGATAAGAATCTGGTTCGGCCATCTCTTCTTCTGCAGCCGGAGCGGCGGGCGCGGCAGGCTGACATGCGGACAGGATTAAGCCTAAAACAATCAACAATGTTGGCAAAATCCAATATGCTTTCTTGTTAAACATCTTCTCAACTCCTTAGTTAGTATAAGAATTAAACGACATGCTTTTTTTTAAATTTTCCTTATTTTATTTTTTTTGAAGATCACCTCCTTGTTTCAGGATCATCTATTTTTTGTACGATAAAACACCACCGATTATTGCGAAAGCGCGGTAAAGACACCCCCTTTTAAAGAGGGGCAGTTGTTTTTCGCACAATTAATTCAGTGGTTTGAACTTCATGCACGGGGGGGATGTTGGGGTTCTCAAGGCGCTGAAGTAATAGCTCTACTCCCCGTTCACCCGATTCAAACAACATCTGGCGTATCGTAGTCAAATTCAGGTATTCTGCCATTTCAATATCATCATAGCCAATTATTGAAAGTTCTTCTGGAACTGAAATGTTTAGATCTTTTGCGGCTTCAAGGACTCCCATGGCCTGGGTATCACTGGCCGCGAAAACAGCAGTTGGTCGATCGCTTTCAGACAACATTTTGAGCGCTAATCTTCGCGCTGCGTACCGTTCGTGTTTGTCTTCGGCGTAAAATTTATCGTAGAAAGGAACGCCCGACTCCTTTAACGCTTTCTTGTATCCCAAAAAACGATCGCGGCTTGATGTGAAATTGAACGGATTGTCAATGTTATCCCCAATAAAACCGATTTTTTTGTGTCCCAAGGAAATCAGGTGTTGTGTTGCTTTATACCCACCTTCCACGTCATCAACTGCGATACTGCTCATATTGGTGATCCGAGAATGATGGGCATCAATAAAAATAACAGGAATGTTCGCGTTCTCAAGGTAATTCAGATCCTCATCTTTGGGTGGCAGGGATAGTATCAAAACCCCATCCACGCGTTCTTTGCGCGGAATTTCGCGAAACAGCACATCTCGCTGTTCCGGGGTTTCAACATTGTGAATCACAAGGTCGTATTGGGTTTGTGTTAAGGCACCTACAACACCATTAAGTCGCTCAATATATGATGGACGGGTAAAAAAAGGCACCAATACAGCAATGGATAAAGTTTTACCAATAGAAAGTCTTCTTGCGATCAAATTTGGTGAGTAATCCAATTCTTTCGCAATTTGTTCCACCCTGAGTTTGGTCTCCAGGCTCACCAGAGGACTCCCGTTTAACGCACGGGAGACTGTTCCAGGGGATACTCCTGCAGCTCGTGCTACATCACGTATTGTAACTGAAGACATTAGCAACCGACCTTTACAATGAATGCAACCGGTTTAATTCTAATGTTTTATTAACATGATGTCAAGCGTTTATTAAATCGGTTTAATGCATTATTCTGCTTTTAGCCAGAGGAATTGATATGAATATAGTGTAATCCGATTGAGTTGTCCAGTCAACTGGTTGACTGGAATGGCATTTCCTGTGAGTTGATCGACAGGGCTGTTTGGAAATGCCTCATCGGCAGGCAAAGTGATCGTTTTCGTTTCTGCAGTCAGGTTATTAATTATATACCAGGCAGCTGCTTGAGATTGGCGTTTATAGGCTGCAACACCACTATCCTGGATCGACAGCCAGCTGAATTCTCCCAAACCCAGGCTGGGATTCTTCTTGCGGATTTGGATCATGTCGTGAATTTGATGCCAGATTGAGCCGGGTTGCGCTGTTCTCGTTTCAACATTAACCTCTTTCAGAGGAAAACTGGCGTTGTCAATAATGGGCGCGTAAAGCTTATCTGAGTCAACACCAGAAAAGCCTGCGTTTTTTTGGTTATTCCATTGCATAGGTGTGCGGACCCCATTGCGATCTGGGAGCCAGATATTATCACCCATACCAATTTCATCGCCATAGTACAAGATCGGGGAACCTGGCAGGGTGAAAAGCAAAGAATTGGCCAGCATGATTTTACGAATATCGTTGTCGAGGAGAGGAGCCAGCCGCCGGCGGATACCCAGATTAAGGCGCATGCGCGGATCAGGAGCGTATTCCTGCCACATCCATTGACGCTCTTCTTCAGTAACCATTTCCAGAGTAAGTTCATCGTGGTTGCGAAGGAAGGTACACCATTGACAATCAGGTGGAATCTTCGGGGTCCTGTTTAATATTTCTTTGACCGGGGTGATGTCGCCGCTTCGGAGGGCCATATAAATCCTGGGCATCACAGGGAAATGGAACCCCATGTGGAATTCGTCGCCGTCCCCAAAGTAGGGACGCACATCCTCCGGCCATTGATTTGCTTCGCATAGCAGTATTTTATCCGGATAATGTTGGTCGAGATATTGTCTGATTTCTTTCAGGAAGGCGTGTGTTTCAGGCAGATTTTCACAATTTGTGCCTTCCCTTTCATAAAGATAGGGGACTGCATCTGCCCGGAAGCCATCAACGCCGAGGTCAAGCCAATAACGCATGATATTAAAAATCTCTGCTCTCAATTCGGGTGAATCATAATTCAGATCCGGCTGAGAAGAATAGAAACGATGCCAGTAAAATTGTCCAGCGACAGGATCCCAAGTCCAGTTGGATTTCTCGGTATCCAGGAAAATGATGCGGGTTTCGGTATATTTTTGATCTGTATCGCTCCATACATAATAGTCCCGATATGGTGAGTTTCGATCTGCGCGGGCGGACTGGAACCAATGGTGCTGGTCGGAGGTATGATTCAGTACCAGATCCGTAACAACCCGAATATTTCGACGGTGAGCTTCAGCTATAAGATTTTTAAAATCCTCCAGAGTGCCATAATCGGGGTGGATACCATAGTAATCCGCAATATCATAGCCATCATCTTTCAGTGGAGATGGATAAATGGGCAGCAGCCAGATACAATCGACCCCAAGCAATTCAAGATATTCCATCTTCTGAATAACACCTTTGATGTCGCCGATTCCATCACCATTGCTATCGTAAAAGGCGCGGACATTTAGCTCATAAAACACTGCGTTTTTATACCAGGGGAAATTCTTCTCCATTCAATCCTCCAGTTTTTTCCATGTCAACAGGCATTTGTGTTAAGTGATCGTATTAATTTTACAACCATTTCTTTGACCGCGGCTATTTGTGTTGTTTACTTTATGGTAAGTTGTTGTTCTCTTCTGCGGAGTGATTTCTGAATGCGTTGTTGGCGATCACGAGATATCGGGTAATTCCAGGCATATATAATGGCTAACAGCAGCATGATGATAATAACAGGTCCAGTCAAAAATCGGATGGCTGTAATAGCCGAGTCTGGTTGCGCGAACCGAATCGCGTCATCGGGTGGAGTTTGATAACCAAACCAACCCAATAACTGAAGAACCAAGAAAATTGCAATCGCGCTGCTCATTTTGCGGATGAAGTGTATAGCGCCGTAGTACATACCCTCTCTGCGATCATGGTTTATAAATTCATCCCAATCTATTACGTCCGGAAAAATTGCTTCGGGCATAATGTGCGCGGTTGAAACACTGATACCAGCAAGGATGGAAAGAACAATAATTAGAGAAGTCTGGCCAGGTTGTACTGAGAAGACAAAGAACTGGACGATGATCCAAAAAGACATTCCAAGAATATAGGCTGATTTTTTGCTGTACTTTTGTGCAAACCAATTCCAGACAGGGATGGTGAGGGTGGCCGTGATTAACAACAATCCGAAGACAACAGATTCCATGGCAATTTCTTGTCCGAAAACATTGGCCTTTGCAAGCAGATCTCCTTGTGAGACGATATATAGCAAAAAGAAAGGTAGCATTAACCCTTCAATATCCACCGCGATCCAATTCAATACATAAATCCCGGTCGCATAACGAAAAGGAGTGTTATTCCAAAGCGTTTTGAGTGTTTCCTTGAAAGTAATTGTGTCTGTTGAGATTTCTTGAGAGATTTCCTTTTCTTTTAGGGTAAAAAAGATCAATAGGAAGGGGAAGATCGATAAGCAGCCAAACAAAGCCGCGATTGTTATGTAGGCCTGCTGGATGCTTAGCCCAGAACTTACGGTAGCATCCATGATAATCGGTGCTGCAACTGCGGTAACCAAGGACGAGATCAGATTGAAGAACATTCTAAAGCTTGTTAAACTGGTGCGTTCATCATAATCGCAAGTTAATTCAGGTGTTAATGCCAGATAAGGTACGGTGATGAGGGTTTGAATGGTATCACTCATCATGTAAGCAAGCGTTACATGGGTCACCAACATTAGCTGGCTTTGCCAGGGGGGTGCCCACCACAACAGGATATAGGCCAGTGCAAAAGGAATGGCAAAGATAATCAGGAAGGGTTTTCTTCTTCCCCAACGAGTACGCACATTGTCGCTAATTGCTCCTACGATGGGATCATTAATTGCGTCCCAAATAATGCTGACCAGGGCTGCCACCGAAGCCAGCCGGGGCTCAATACCAACCACATCAGTCAGAAAGATGGCGTAGAAGAACTGTCGGAGTGTATTAAAACTTGCTCTACCCCAGTCCCCCGAACCATAAAGCAGTTTTGCAAACCAGGACAAATTCACTTTGGAATTGTTAGATAAGGATTTTTTTCTAAACAAATTTTTCACAGCAGTTCTCACGTGATGAAAAATCTCAAAAATCCAGACGATATGTGCGGTGGCGTTTATACCAGTTGCTTCCGAGTGTTTCCATATCAGACTTGCTCATAAAGTTTTTTTCGTCAACTTGAACAATCTCTGCTTTTTCAAAATTGTGCTGCCGGACAGTTTTTTCGAGTTCTGTATAGAGGAGGGCATTTCCGCCAAGACCCTGGTATTTTGGAAGCAACCCCAAACCATTAATATCCACTGTACGGGTTCGATGCTGCTCTCTTAAAAGGTGATACCAACCAGTAGGCCATACCTTACCTTTAGCTTTTTGAACACCTCTGTTGATGTTGGGATATGGAAGAATAAACCCGGCTACTTCCTTCTCTTTCATGATCAATTTTGGAAGGCGAGGATCGATCACCTGGATCAGAGATTTTGCCAGAAGTTCAAATTCTTCTTTTGTTGAAGGGTAATAGCCAGGGTTGTTTACAAAAGCTTCGTGATGTACAACGTTAAGTACCGGGATCCACTGCTCCATTTCGGTTTTGCTTTTAAATGTTTTAATCCAAAAGTTGCCACGCTTTTTAACCTTTTCCGCAACCTGATAGAGCTTTTCGGGAAACTGATGAGAAGAATCCATATACCCCGTGAGGTGGTCGGTTTCTTTTACAAAGCCATAGGATTCCAGAAGTTTTTGGTAGTACGGAAAATTGTATAGATTCCCCATGGCAGGAAGATAATCAAAGCCTTCTATCAATAATCCAACGCCATTTGAGCGCAGCATTCCTTTAGGCCCCAGGATGTGTTTTATGTCGAATTGCTTTGCCCAATTTACTGCTGTGTCAAACAACGAGTTGGAAACTTCGAGATCATCAATGGCATCAAAATAATAAAAAAAACCAATCGGAGAATGGTGAAAATGACTGTAGTTGCGATTGTAAATAGCGACTATTCGTCCGACAACCTGCCCCTCGCTTTCAGCAATAAAAAAATCGGCCTCGGAATGTTGGTAGAAAGGGTGCTTATTTCTATCCAGAGCAAGGGTTAATTCTGAATCCATGGTAGGAACCCAATTGTCACATGCTTTGTACAAATCAAAGGGGAATTCTTTGAATTTATTGATGTCAGATTTAATCAAAGGGTCGATTTTGCGGATTTTCATTCAATAATTCCTTTTGAAAATACTGTTTCAACTCAGATGAGGTTGGAAAGATTCTGTTCTCAGAAGCAAGGTGATAGAAAACTTGATATGCTTGCCACTGCTGATCAGACAAGCTGTGTTTCTGTTACTTTATTGTGAAGGTCAAAATAAAATGTGTTTTTAACTCTAAATTTTAGGCGTTGAAATTTCAGATGGGTTCACCTAGCGTGTGCAACAGCATCATATTGGGGGGGCGCATTTCTCCTACCGGGTGTCCAGAGAGCAGTATGAATTGTTCACCCTGTTTCAATATGTTGTTTGAGAGCATAATTGCTTCAACATAAGAGACCATATTTTCTACATTGTTGGCAAATGGCACCAGAAATGGTGTTACCCCCCAAAACAGCCCCAGTTTTTGAAAGGTTCGTTTCTCTGATGTGAAAGCCATAATTGGAACGTTCGGACGCGCCTTGGACATTAATAATGCTGTTGTACCGGATTGGGTGAAAACGGCGATGCAGGAAACATTGCGATCCTTTGCCAGCTCACGTGCTGCCCGGGTGATGGAAACTGCATCATCTTGAGTTGGCGCATCCGGCAAAAAGTGATAAGAACCCCATTTTTCGTAATTTTTTTCGGCTTCAAGGATGATTGAGCTCATTATTTGGACGCTTTCCAGTGGGTATGCGCCCATGGCGGTTTCTCCTGAGAGCATCACCGCGTCGGAGCCATCAAAGATGGCATTAGCAACATCAGATGCTTCAGCCCTGGTTGGGCGGGGGTTATGGATCATTGATTCCAGCATCTGTGTCGCTGTAATTACTATTTTGTGATGCGCGTTTGCCTGTTGAATAATTCTTTTCTGGATAATGGGAACGATGGAAGGGGAAGTTTCGACAGCCAAATCGCCGCGGGCAACCATCACACCATCTGTGGCTTGTAGAATTTCTTCAAGATTATCAATTGCTTCAGGGCGCTCCATCTTTGCAATGATTGGAATATTAACATCTGGGCTGAGCTTCTTAATTTCACTACGAACATTTTCAATATCGCCAGCTTTTTGGATAAAAGAAATTGCAATTGCGTCAACCCCAATTTCCAGACCAAATTCCAGATCCCTGCGATCTTTCTCGGTAAAAGCCGGTATTTGTAAATCGATACCAGGAAGGTTTACCCCTTTATGGGATTTGAGAATACCGCCAAGCACGACTTCTCCGAGTATGAAATTTTTCTGCACATCTACCACGGATATTTCGAGATAGCCGTCATCCAGTAGAATCCGTTTGCCTTTTTTTATGCTGTTGATCAGATTGGGGACTTCGAGGGGGATAATTGGGATGCCGGATAATTCGTCATCATTGAGCTTGGTCTCAGGATCGCATAAAATGACTTTCTCTCCTGCGGTTAAGGTTAATCCTGTTTTGGGCAGATTTCCCACTCGCAATTTCGGGCCTTGCAGATCCTGTAATATGGTTATCGGTTTTTTGTAGCGATTCGATAATTTGCGAAGCATCAGGATTCTTTGAGTGTGTTCTTCGTGAGTCCCGTGGGAAAAATTGAGCCTGGCGACATCCATTCCCGCTTCAATAAGGCGGGCAATGATATGTTCATCATTGCTGGCTGGGCCGAGTGTGGCTACTATTTTTGTGCTTTTGTTCATATGCCACCTATGCGATCGATTAGTTTTTGTGTAAGTAATACCCCATTGAAGTTAGTATATCAGAAAACAGTTTTGCATAACCAGAGCGGAGATGTGAGTTTGGCTTGCTACTTGAGATGATTTTGGCGCTCGATCTTGCGTTGTGCGTTGATGATGAGTTTATCCATTATGGGATAGACCAATCCTGCAAAAAGATTACTTGAATGAAACATGATGGTGGCTTCAAACCCGGGAGTGATGATGTATTTTCCTTTAGCCGCCTTTTTTAGTGTTTGACAGGCGACATCATCTGGCGACATCAGACCAGCTGTACTCGCCAGCTCTTTGGTGATATCCGGCTTGAATTGATTTTCATAATCGAGCTGAGGGGTCTGAGTATCTGGAGGAAATACGATAGAAACCTGAATGTTGTGCGGCTTCAATTCCGCACGAAGCACATCTGAGAAACCGCGTACAGCAAATTTCGAACCACTATAAGCGGTATATCCATAAACTCCCAAAAATCCAGCAATCGAAGATATGTTGATAATTAAACCTTTTCCACGTCTAATCATCTCCGGAACCACGATTTTAGTGACATTCACAGTGCCAAAATAATTGACATTCATTAACCAATGAAAAACTTCAAGATCAAGGCTATCAAATCGGCCCGGGTGTGCCACACCGGCAGAATTGATCAGAATATCTGGGGAAGAATTTTTAGCAAAAAAATCGGTAAGTTTTGTGGATAATTCTTCAAAACTAACAACATCCGCTGAAATGGAATCAACTTTCTGAGAAGGTTCTGCGCAAGATTTTTGAATTTCCTGACAAGCTTTTTCCAGTAATTCTGGACGACGGGCAAGGATATAGATATTTGCTCCAGCGTTTGCCAGTTTCTTGGCAAGCGCAAGGCCGATGCCGCTGGAGCCGCCAGTGATCAGTGCCGTCTTACCGCAATAATGTTGGTTATAAGAGGAGATCATAGATAGCCCTTGGTTTGTAGTGTCTTTGTTAATGCCTGCAAGTTGAGCAGGAACCGCCATGACAACTGCCGCAGCCATTGCTGGAAGATTTTGTGGTTGCTCCTTTGCTGTGAGAGAAAAAGGTTGAGATCGTTCTATGGGTTTCTTTTGAGCCGCAATTTTCGCAGGCGATTGGTGTGTCAGCGTTAATAATTGATCTGCGGGTATCAAATCGATGCCCACAGCTTTGACAATGGTATTCGTAAATTGGCATTTCGCAAGTCTCCTGAAGCGGATATTCTACGATTGTAATGATTCTATTTGCTGCGGTCAATGTTAATTGTTATCGCAAAACAAATTGCAAAACCACTTGCTTGAAAATGGTTAACGGATTATTATTAATTTAGGCTTAAGGAGCGCGAAGCTTCTTGTTTGATCCATATATAATCCACAAGGAGGAGATTTAGAATGTCTAAAGCACGAGTATCCTATTTAGCTCTTGCTCTGTTGCTTGTTGGAGCACTTGTAATGGGTGCCTGCCAACCGAAAGCGCCGGAACTTGGCACAGAAGAAAATCCAATTGTATGGGCTGTTGTACCATCCGGTGATACCGAGCGTGTTGTGGCCGGTTTTGATGAAGTTGCCAAAATGATCAAAGATGAGACGGGTCTGGTAATTCAGCCCTTGGTCGCGACCGAGTACGCCGGCGTTATTGAGGCGATGGCCAGTGATCCTCCCAAAGCACAGATGGGCTCTTTGGCGACCTTTGCGTACATTCTGGCGGCCCAAAAGGGTGCTGCAGAAGCAGAGCTTGTCGCCACGCGTTTTGGCAGCGCGGTTTACAACGGGCAGATCTTTGTCCGCGCAGACAGTGGGCTGGAATCGATTTCTGACCTTGAGGGAAAAACATTTTGCCGTCCTGATCCGTTAAGTACCAGCGGCTGGATTATTCCGAGCATCACCCTCAAAGCCGCGGGTATTGACCCTGAAACCGATCTGGCTTCAATTGTGGATGCGGGTTCGCATGACGCTGCAATTGCTGGCGTTTACAATGGTGACTGCGACGCAGGTTCATCTTATGTGGATGCCCGAAGCCGGATTGAAGCAGATTACCCGGATGTGATGGATGTCATCAAAGTGATTGAGGTTTCTATTGATATCCCCAATGATGGTGTTCAATACGCGCCAAGCATGTCTCGTGAAATGCGAGACAAAATCAATGACGCTTTGTTGAAAATTGCTGAAACTGAAGAAGGCAAAGCTGCTCTGGATACAGCCTATCAGTGGGGTGGCCTGCTCAAGGTTGATGACACTTTCTATGATCCATTCCGCCAGGTTCTTGACGCAGCAGGTGTAGATGTTCAGGAACTTCAATAGGTTGTAATGTAACCAGAATGCACATCTGTAGTTAAGTAAAATAATAGTGAGCGGGTAATTTTGCCGCTCACTGTTTTTTTCCAAATATGCAATTATAATAATTGAAAGAATCTTTATGTCGGTTTAGGTTTGTATAAATTAGTGCCAGGAGAGACTTTTATGCTAGAAATTCGGCATCTTACCAAAATCTATGGTGACGGAACCGTAGCCCTCAAAGATGTTAGTTTTGAGGTTCCCGATGGTGAGTTTTTAATCGTCATCGGATTGAGTGGTTCCGGAAAATCAACTTTGCTGCGTTGTATTAACCGGTTGATCGACCCAACTGAGGGCGCAATCATCTGGAATGGTGTTGATGTTGCCAGGGTGCAGGGAGAGGAACTACGTGTGATTCGCAGACAGATTGGTATGATCTTTCAGCATTTTAATCTTGTAAAGCGTTCTACGGTGATGACCAACGTGCTTGCAGGAAGGTTGGGTTATGCTCCTACACAAAGCAGTATGTTACATCAGTTTTCAGAAAAAGATCGCAAAATGGCCTGGAATGCCTTGAAAAGATTAAGCATTGAGGATCAAGCATATAAACGCGCTTCGGAGTTAAGTGGGGGGCAGCAGCAGCGAGTGGGTATTGCCAGGGCGCTTATGCAGGAACCTAAGATGATCCTGGCGGATGAGCCAGTTGCCAGCCTTGACCCAGTACTGGCGCATTCAATACTCCAGTATCTGGAACGGTTGAATCGTGAAGATAAGATGACGGTGTTATGCAGTCTGCACTACCTCGACCTCGTTCAACGCTATGCGACCCGAGTAATTGGTCTGCGAGAGGGGGAGATTGTTTATCAGGGCAGTAAAGCTGATATACGGGCAATGACAGATGAGGAATTTAAAGAAATCTACGGCGAAGAAGCAGAACGGGTAGGCGGTGGTTTGGAAGGTTCGCTGGGGAATGGTAAGGGAGAAACAAAATGATCGAAAAACCGAAAACTTCACCTCTGCAACAGGGAGAAACTCGAAAACCCAGTCTTGTGTCACCCCCTGTTGCTACATTAGCGTCTTTGCTTGTTCCTGGTATGGGTCAGGTGCTGGCTCGGTATTACCGGCGCGGCCTGGTGATTTTTGGAAGTTTTGTCAGCATTATTGGGTTACTAATCTGGCGATTCGGGTTAGCCGCAAGGTACGACACCGGAATTGTTGATATTTTCAAAAAAGCAATTTATCTTCAACCCTTTTTACTTTTCCTGATAATTTTAGTGGTACTGACATATCTTTGGATTGCAGTTGACGCGTTTCGTGTAGCAAAACATGCTGGCGGGCAGCCAGTCGGGGTGTTCTTTCTTATTCTTGTGGTGTTCTTTTCAATTGGCTGGCAGATAGGACAAATTGATCTGGTGGCTATGACTACTCAGGCAAATCAGGCTGGCCCGGCTTTGTCCAGGGTGTTGTGGCCCTGGAAGCGGGCAATTTCTTACCCTGAAGAAATTGTTATCGGCAAGACCACTGTTGAGGCTCCTTGCGCAGAGGAACCTTATGTGCCCGGCGAACCAGATGTAAGCGGACCTTATCTAAAAGCTGACCCGACGTGCGGCAGCCCCACTGTACAAAGCGGAGAAGCTGGTACGCTAATCCATCTCGAAGGTTTTAATTTTGCACCAAATGAAAATGTGGAAATATGGTGGGAAGATCCTATTGGAAATGAATTTCGCCAACGGCAGGAAGGGGCTTATGTGTCTGTTACGACAGATGAGAATGGCGAATTTGAGGTAGATATTGTTTTTCCGTACCGGTTACTTCCTCCGGCAGCTGGTGAAGGGCCTTTGATCTGGACGATTCAGGGTCGCCAGATCGCAAGCATTGGAAAAGCAGAACCGAGCACCGAACTTAAACTTGCAATCGAGAAGATTATTGAAACAATTTTCATTGGGATGATGGCAACTCTGTTTGGCATTGTTCTGGCGCTACCTGTCAGCTTTTTGGCGGCGCGTAATCTGATGTCTGCTTCTAAGTTCACACTACTCATCTATTATCTGACACGAGGGGTCCTGAATGTCATTCGTTCTATCGAACCGTTGATTTGGGCGATCATTGCTGTAATAGTTGTTGGGCTCGGACCGTTTGCCGGCATTCTTGCGCTGACACTCCATTCTATTGCTGCGTTGGCAAAGCTTTATTCCGAAGCGATTGAATCGATTGATCCAGGACCAATCGAAGCCATTCACGCCACCGGAGCGAATTGGATACAAACGGTTGTTTATGCGGTGGTTCCGCAGGTGATACCACCTTTTGTGTCTTTCACAATTTATCGCTGGGATATCAATATTCGTATGTCCACCATCATCGGATTTGTAGGCGGCGGTGGTATTGGCTTCTTGCTGGCGCAGTGGATCAGGCTGTTGGATTATTCGGCCGCGGGTATTGCGGTATGGTTTATTGCCGTGACCGTGGCTATACTGGACTACGTCAGCGCAGAGATCAGGGCAAGATTTATATAATTCTACTCGTAACCAATGAAACACTCCTGGAATGCTGCATTCCAGGAGTGTTTCGTTTTGATAACGTAGTCAGATTATTCTATGCTGGTAGGTGTTGAATAAGAAAAAAGAGCCTTATAGCTGTACTGGCATACGATGGATATGGTATCGAAAACGATCCCCACGATATACACCGCGGAAAAACTCGAATGGTCTGGAATCAGCATTGCGTAAAACACGCGTAACAACAGCTACCGGTGCGCCCCGATCAATCCCCAAGATTTTAGCATCTTCCCGATCGGCCGGTAAGGCTTCCAGAAAATGCTCTGCCGTGCAATTCGATAAATCAATCCGGCTAAGGTAAAACATAGTTCCCGCAGTTTCAGCAAGGGATAAATCAATTTTGTCTACATATTCATTTGTAACATAAGAGTCTGTATGGCCAATAGCATAATCGTTGGCAAATCTTAATCTTTTCAGACAAAACAATGTTGTTCCAGCTGGGATTTCAAGCCATTCAGCAACCTTGTCGGGAGCCGATACCTCATCAGCCTGGATAACTTGCCAGGAGACTTGAATTCCCTTTTCATTGAACTCGGATAGTTCCAATTCAAATGCGTTTGGTCCTTCCATAAATTTAATTTCATTGACAAAGGTGCCGCGTCCTGCCTGACGGTTGATTAATCCCTCCAACTCTATTTCGCGCATTGCTTGCCGGACTGTTGTTCGGCTAATGTCGTACTGCCGATGGATTTCATCTTCTGAAGGGAGTCTATCTCCAGGTTTCCATTCACCCAGACGTATCTTTTCTGATAGCAGCTCTTTAAGCTGTATATAAAGGGGGAGGTGAGAATTGCGATTAATTGACATCATAGATCCTCATGGTAAAAAATCATCAATGAATAATGTGCTAAGATAATAATGTTATTACATTATAAGGATTCGATGGTAATGTGTCAATGTATTTTTTTGAAAAACTGTGAGAACAAAAATTTAGTGCGTAGATAGCACAAGATTAGCCAAAAAGTTCTTATCTGTGAGTACCAAATTATTATTTCCCTGTGGGTGATTGTTAGATTTCTGAATTCTTTATGGACTCGACAATTTCTAACTTTTGTAAAAATGTAAATTGTGAATGCTAAACTGCTTCGCGAGCGGTTTCAAAAACCGGTGGGAAAAGTTTATCTACAGATCGTTTTTTATAATCGCGGCAGGTGTATGCTGATCGCATTTTATCAAAATATGCCTGGCCTTTTTTGCGCAGGGTGTTTTGATCAAGACCGGGTATTTCGCCATTTTCCATAACAACTTTGCCGTTAATGATGACGGTATTAATATTCCAGCCACTTGTATTCATAATCAATGTGCGGATTGGGTCTTCTACCACACCGGTTCGTAGCGGATCCAGGTTTACGATAATGATATCGGCTTTAGCGCCTGGCGCAAGGCGCCCTAAATCTTCTCTTCCAAGCGCATTCGCACCATAAACAGTTGCTGCATTAAATATTTCTCCCGGATCAAGGGACCATTGATTACCGTTCATAATCTTGTTGAGATTTAAAGCCAGGTCCATCACGCGGATCATGTCGGGTGGAAAAGTATCTGTACCTAGAGCGATATTGATTCCAGCTTTTTGGTATTTCTCGAAGGAGTTTAGAACCGCACCATAGCGGGATTCTATAACAGGGCAATGAACAACGGTAGTATTTGTGTCACCAAGCAGATGCAATTCATCCTGTACATTGGAAAGCATAGGGTGATGTCCCCCCACGTGAGTTGCATGCGGGATCAGCGTTCGGGGTCCAAGAAAGCCGATTTTCGAAAGCAGGCTTAGAGGCGTTTCGTCATACATCCTTTTGAGAAAAAGTATCTCTTCGTCTTCCTGGCAGGCATGAAGACGGACTGGGCAGTTGAGTTCATCTGAATATCTTCGGGTTTGTTTCAATAATTCAATCGTGCAGGTCTGAATTCGCGCCGGGGCTAAAAATCCTCGAACCAAGCCTTCGTATTTTCCATCAAAATCATGAATAAAACGCACGGCTTCTTGTAATCCCGCGTTACCAAAGGCTTCGTCCCATAGTACTTTGGCACCACCATTTTGACGCGTAACGGTAACACCTGAACGATAACTGGGTCCCAGGTACACACGAAGTCCCAGCTCAGCCGCAATTTCAGCTATGCTTTGGAACTCTTCGTAACTTTCAGCCCAGTATTTGTGGTATTCACCGGCGATAGGTAGGGCAGTGGTAACACCATTTAAGATCAACTGGACAAAAGCATATTTTCTGCGAAGCATTTCCTCATCTTTTGAGAAAATTTCTTTTCTCTCTGAATTAAAATATTCTTCCGACCACTCCAACCCTTGAGATAGATGTGGCGGTTGATAAGAATCCAAAATAGCGTGGTCGATATCTCCAAGAGCATCCAGGTCGATAAAGCCCGGGCTGATGATGGCGTTGCCGGCATCAATGACCTGCTCTGTTTCCCCGAGGTAGCTTTCTCCCACATAAATAATGGTGTCTGACTCAAAAACGACGCATCCGTTTGAGTGAATAACTGGCGTATTCCCATTGTGCCCAATAACGAACTTTCCAATGATTTTTGTTTTCAAGCGATTATTCTCCCTAAAAATAAAAGTAAAGTGATGCTCACAAATCGATTGATACTTGACTTTAGTGTATATATATTATATTATAATGTAGTAACAATACAATATTAAAACGTAAGATTAATGTAATCTTGAAGTAAGGGGTTTCAGGAGGTGCACGGTCAACTTCTATGTTTTGGTAGTTTTTCAAACCGCGATTTCTATCCGCTTTCCCAATATAAATAAGGAGAATATGAAATGAAGGTTGCAAAATTAATTACTTTCTTGTTTCTCGTCGGTTCATTAATTCTTAGCGCATGTGTGTCGGATACTCCAGAGGCGCCAGCTGCAAAGCCATCGGCCACGGAAGCTTCTTCCACCGTTGCTGATGAAACCGAAGTTGAAGAATCGATGTCGGTTGAAGTTATAAAGGTGGGTGCTCTTTTGCCTTTGACCGGTGGTGATGCGATTAATGGCCAGAATCAACAGTATGGGCATGAATTTGCGATCGAAGAGATAAATAATTCTGGTGGAATTAAATGTCTTGGCGGTGCTAAACTTGAGATGGTGTACGGTGATAGTGCTGGAAAGCCTGAGGCTGGAAATGCTGAAACTGTGCGCCTGATCCAACAGGAAGGTGTTGTAGCTGTGCTGGGTGCTTTTCATACCGGTGTAACCCTGACAGCTTCTGAAACTGCTGAACGCTACGAAGTACCTTTTATTGTTCCAAATTCAGATGTTTCTGCGCGCGATTTGAAGTATGTGTTCCAGACAGCTGCTACCATTCAATCTATGGCAGAAGATTCTGCACAATTTGCCAGTGAAATGGG
>Ga0068714_10001947_pt1 | contig 28015 bp, 25 predicted proteins | sample MTBNYHSulfiMetaG_FD_62988 | JGI IMG/M metagenome (GOLD analysis project Ga0068714, IMG submission 62988) | Enrichment culture microbial communities from rom New York Harbor, USA that are MTBE-degrading - MTBE-NYH (New York Harbor Sulfidogenic)... | ecosystem: Environmental > Aquatic > Marine >... | reverse complement strand
GAAGGGGTCCTGGAAGACTATCTGCATCTCCCGCCGGAGGCGGCGGTCCTCGGCCGGGTCGACTTTAAGGATGTTCCGGCCCTGAAACCAGACCTCGCCGGAGGTCGGCTCGATGAGCCGGAGGATGGCCAGCCCGGCGGTGGACTTGCCGCAGCCCGACTCGCCGACCAGGCCCAGGGTCTGGTTGGTCCCGAGGGTAAAAGAGATGTCGTCAACGGCGTGGACATACTCCCGCCTGCCTCCCAGGAGGCCCCGACGGACCGGGAAGTGCTTGACCAGGTGGCGGACTTTCAGCAGCTCAGTCATGGTCCACCAGCCAGCAGGCCACCCGGTGCCCCGGTCCGATCTCGACCAGGGGGGGTTGTTCTTTTCGGCACCCGGCCTGGACCCGGGGGCAGCGAGGGGCGAAGGTGCACCCTTGGGGCAGGGAGAGGAGGCTGGGGACCACGCCTTCGATTTCGTACAACTCGCCTTCCCGGGAGGAGAAGAGCGGGCTGGGGATGGCCTTCATCAGACCCCTGGTGTAGGGATGGAGGGGGTGGTCGAACAGCTCCAGGGTGTCGGCCTCCTCCATGATCCGTCCGGTGTACATCACCGCCACCCGGTCGGCCGTCTCGGCGATGACCCCCAGGTCGTGGGTGATCAGGATCACGGCCGTCCCCAGGTCCCTTCTCAGGCCCATCATCAGGTCCAGGATCTGGGCCTGGACGGTCACGTCCAGGGCGGTGGTGGGCTCGTCGGCCAGGAGCAGGGCCGGCTGGCAGGAGAGGGCCATGGCGATCATGACCCGCTGGCGCATGCCCCCGGAGAGCCGGTAGGGATGCTCCTTAAGCCTTCGCCGGGGGGCCGGAACGCCCACCCGCTCCAGCATCTCCAGGGACCTCTGCCAGGCCTCCGCGGCCCCGAGCCCTTGATGGGTCCTGAAGACTTCGGCCAGCTGGTTGCCCACGGTGAAGACGGGGTTGAGGGCCGTCATCGGCTCCTGGAAGATCATGCTGATCTCATTGCCCCGCAGCTCGCGCACCTGGCGATCACTCAGGGAGAGGATATCCTGCCCCTTGAACATTATCCGCCCGCCGGCGAACCGGGCCGGCGGCTGAGGCAGGAGCCTGAGGATGGACAAGGCCAGGACGCTCTTGCCGCACCCGGACTCCCCGACAATGCCCACCACCTGACCCGAGTCCACCTCCAGGCTGACCCCGTCCACGGCCCTGGCCAGACCCTGGGGGGTCCTGAAGTGGGTCTGGAGGCCATGGATGCTTAAAAGCTTCATTCAGGAGCCGGAAAAAGAGGGTAATCCCGGGCGACCAAGTTAAGAATAAATTACTAGTAAAAAAATGTCCAGATATTCCTGAGAGTAATTTTTTCAGAATCCAGAACGCCACCCCCTGTTCGGTTCCTGCTCCCGGCGCTGATGCGGCCGGGGTGCCTCCCGGCCGGTTCCCAGGTCAGGACCGAAGAGCCGCTTGAGCGGTCCCCGCCGATCTCAAATTTCCCGGGAACCCAAAACCCAAGTAAACGATCTTGCCCTCGCGGGCGTCTAAGGATTTAATAAAGACTCTCCAGGAGGATTTAAGATGTCCAGATCGGTTTGGGCTCTACGCTTGCTGGCGGCTGTTTTTGGAGCGAGCCTGGTGGTCCTTCCCCACTCAATCCTGGCCGATGATCATCATGACCGGAAATCCAAACACGACTCCAGGGAACAGAAAACAAAGGGAACCGGGCCGGCCGGCTGGATCAACAATCCGGCCTATCAGGAGAACTGCGGGAGCTGCCACATGGCCTATCCCCCGGGGCTGCTCCCGGCCAGGTCGTGGAGCAAGATTTTAGCCGGCCTGGCCGATCACCACGGCGAAGCGGTAGAGCTTGACCCGGCGGTTGGGCTTGACCTGGCCGCTTATCTGAAAAACAACGCCGCCGATGTCGCGGGGGGCAAGCGCTCCCGAAAGATTGTCTCCAGCCTCGGATCGGCTACCCCGATCAGGGTGACCGAGGTGCCTTACCTCGCCCGCAAGCATAGTGACGATGATCTCCCGGCCGATGCCTTCACCCGGCCGAGCGTGGGGTCCAGGTCAAACTGCCGGGCTTGCCACCCGGGGGCGGAGCAGGGGGACTTCGACGACGACCGGGTCAGGATCCCGGCCCCATGAGAGATCTCCCCCCAGGGCGGGAGGGGCGCCGGATCACCTGGATCGGGGCCGGAGTCAACGCCGGCCTGATGGTCCTCAAGTTCCTGGCCGGTTATTACGGCCGCAGCCAGGCCATGATCGCCGACGCGGTTCACACCCTCTCCGATCTCTTCACCGACGGGGTGGTCCTGTTCGGCTTGGCGGCCGGCCGGAAGGAGGCCGACAGCGGGCACCAGTTCGGCCATGCCCGGATCGAGACCCTGGCCTCGGCGGTGGTGGGTCTGAGCTTGTTGGTGGTGGCCGGGTACTTGGGCCTTAAGTCCGGCCTGGACATCTACCACCACAATGAGGTCAAGCCGACCTGGCTGGCCCTGACCGGGGCCGCTCTCTCCCTGGTGACCAAGGAGATCCTGTTTCGATACACCGTCCTGGTCGGGCGGCGCATCAAAAGCCCGGCGGTGGTGGCCAACGCCTGGCACCACCGGTCCGACGCCATGTCCTCGGTGGCGGTCTTCCTGGGCCTCTTGGGGGCCCAGATAAACCCCGGGTGGCATATTCTGGATGCCTATGCCGCCCTGCTGGTGGCGGTGTTCATCGCCAAGGTCGGCCTGGGGGTGCTCCTGGATGCGGTCAGGGAGATGACCGACTCGGCCCCGGCACCGGCCGAGGTCTCCCGGATCGAGGCCTGTATCCGGACCGTGCCAGGGGTGCTGGATCATCATGATCTGAAAATCAGGTCCATGGGCGGCCTTTTCCATATTCAGGTCCACGTCCTGGTGGGCGACGATCTGACCGTCATCCAGGGGCACAAAATAGCCACCGCGGTGGAGGCCTGCCTGAAGGCTGAGATCGACAATGCCGGGCAGGTCATCGTTCACATCGATCCTCTCGGCCGCAAGAAGGTGGCCGGGTGAGCGAGCCCAGCCGGAACGGCTGTCGGCGGTCCCGGCCGTGGACTGAACCCATCAACAAGACGCCGGCGGCCAGTGGCCGACCGGTCAGCTTTTTCCAAGCCGGGCCCTTATTTTTTGCCAGGCCCCAGACCCCGCCTTGGCCAGGAACGGCCATGTCGCCGCGGCAGCGGCCGAAATCAGGACCATCAGGTTCCTGACCATGATCAGGACGATTCCGGCAAGTCTTGCAACCAACCCAGCCGCAAAATCAGAAGGCGAAGGAACCGACCGGTCCGGGGTTCGGCTTCCAGGACCCGGCTCCCTTGGGGAGAGGACCGGGGAGCCTTTCCCCGTTGAATTCATCCTCCCCCGGCCAATTTTTTGAGGCGGGCCGGTTGACGGGGCACATTCCTTCAACGACGAAGCAAGGGAAAAAAACGCGGTCTTGTCCCATCCGGGCAGCGTCTTCAGTCGGGAAAGGAATCCGCCCCTGGCTCCGCCGGCCTGGATCGGCTCCCTTGGAGCCAGGAACAAAACACCCTCCACCAAGAAGCCATGGCCGCTGAGGCGGCCTTCTCTACCGGCAGAGGCCTGGTAGCGGATCGAACCAGTTTTTTCCAGGGTGACCTGGTACCTTCCCAGGCGGTAGCTCTCCCCGGCCGCTGCGCCGGTTCGCGACCCGGCAACCTCTCCCTCCCCCGACAGGTCGCACCAGCGGCGGATGGCCCTTTCGGTTGCTTTTTGGCCGGTAGCGCAGGAAACCATATTTTCAACGAGGCAATAATATTCGGTTTTGGTCCATTGCGGCAGCTTCCTCAGGCTGTTCAGAAACTCCCCCTTAAGGAACCCTATCCCCTCTCCCTCCGCTCGTCCGAGGAAAAGTATTCTGCCCTTCCTGAAACACCGGCCCTCTTTGTACTCTCCGAACCCGAAATGGGATTCCCAGGTAAGATCGCCACCGAGGCTTTCCCTGATCTTGTATTCACCCAACCGGTAGTCGATGGAGTCCATTGAGGAGGCCCTCCCGAGCCCTGAAAGATCACCCAAGCCCTGGGAATTATCCTTATCAATGGTCTGGGGACCATTATCAGTTTAGAGATTGATCCGGTCAAAGCAAACCAGGTGAAGATATTAAATCGCTGGAAGATGAAGAGGGATGCAGCCTTGGGGGGTGAAGACCAGGGGAGGCCGGGGGGGCGGCAGATCCCGGCCGCCCCGAAAGCGGCGCCGGGCGCGGTCCCGGCCGGCCCTTATCCCGGCCTGGGGAGTAACCGCCTGGGAGGTGAAGACCGGGGTTGAGGCCGGCTGAAGCCCCGGGGTCAGTGGTAGGCGAAGGTTCTCCTGAGCCGGTCGATCTGCTCCAGGAAGACCTCCCGGGGCAGGGCCGTCTCCACCAGGGGGTGCTGGAGGTCGAAGAGGGGCCAGTTGGGCCGGCCGTCCGGAAGCCGGCCGGAGGTGAGAGGGGCGGACTCGAAGCTCTCCGTGCCGGGGAGGGGGGTCATGACGGTGAAGCAGGGCCTTTTGAGTTTGTGACGGGTGATGAAGCGCTCCAGCCGGGTGAAGTCCTTGAGGGAGTAGTCCGGCCTGATGATGAACTGGGCGTAGAGAGTGAGCCCCAACTCGTCCGCCCTTTTCAGGGCCGCTTCGATCTGGTGGAGCTGGATCCGCTTGTCATAGTCGGCCAGCTCCTTGGAGGAGACGGCCTCGACCCCCATGAGGAGGGCCTCCAGGCCGATCCCCTGCCAGGCCTCCATCAGCTCCGGCTCCCGGGCCAGGGTGTCGACCCGGCAGTAGGTGATGTACCTTTTCCTGATCCCCGCCGCGGAGATCTCCCGGGCCAGGTCCATCATCCTGGGCTTGTTGAGCCACGGCTCGTCGTCCACCAGATGGACGAAAGGCTCCTCGATCCTCTCCAGCTCGGCCACCACCTTCCGGGACTCCCGGACCAGGTAGCGCCCCTTCATGATCTTCCACAGGGAGCAGAAGGAGCAGCGGAAGGCGCATCCCAGGGAGGTTCGGAGAAGGGCCAGGGGCTTCATCGGGCCCAGGAAGTAGGAGGCCCGGTCCTCCCGGTTGAGGGTCCGGTCCGGAAAGGGGAGGGAGTCGATCTCCAAGGCCTCGGGCCGGCCGCCGAAGGAGTACTTGTCCTTCAGGCGGCGGTGGACCCCGGGAAGGTCCCCGGGCGGGCGTCCCTCCTCCAGGGCCCTGAGGAGCCCCTGGAAGGGCCGGACCCCCTCGCCGCAGACCACGAAGTCCACGGCCGGGTCAAAGAAGTCGGAAGGGCGCAGGGTGGCGTGATGGCCGCCGACCACGGTCAGGCAGCCGGGGTTGAGCTCCTTGGCCTCCCGGCAGACGGCCAGGGCCTCGAAGACGTGGAACGAGTAGCCGGTCACCCCCACCAGGTCCGGCCGGAACTCGGCCAGGGTCCGGGCCAGGTCTTTGGGCCGGAGCCTCAGGTCCAGGAGCCTGGGCTCATGGCCCTCCAGCCTGGCTCCGGCGGCCAGGTACTCCAGGGCCAGGGGCTCGCAGGGCCACAGCTCGACCTCCACAAAGGCGGACTCGGCCGGGGTCCTGGGGTAGACCAGAAGGACTTTCATGGGTCCGGTCCTCCCTGGTATGGGCTGGGGACCGTCCGGGGCCCGGCATGGGGAGGACGGGCTGGCTTCCGGATGAGAAGACAGAAGGGGTATCCACGCCCGAGGCGCAGGTACCCCTTCCTGGAACTCAATGATCTGTCCGGGTCCGGGGAAGCCTGGGCCGATCCCCGATCCGGTCCGGAGCCGGCCCTAGGCCAGCCGTTTGGGTGACATCTCCGTGGCCGCGCAGCAGCAGGCCGGACAGCAGCAGCAGCAGCAGGAGGTGTCGGCCGGCTCGAGGCCCTGGGAGCTGGTCCCCCCGCCCTGGTTGATGGTGTACTGATGGAAGGCGCTCTGGATGGAGAGGATGTCGGTCTGGGACAGGTTCCCCACCACCGACAGGTCCGCGTCGGTCTCGTGGCTGATCAGCTTGGCCAGCTCCAGCAGGTCGCCCTTGGTCAGCCCCTTGGCCCGGTCGGTCAAGGAGGCGGAGAAGGTCCCCAGAATCTCGATGATCGGGGTGGAGTTGGCCCGGAAGCCCTGCTGCTGGGCCAGGGCCGGTTTGGCCCCCGCGAGCAGTGAACCAACCACCACTCCGGCCGTACCTGCGGTAGCCGTTCTCAGAAACTGCCTGCGATCCTTTTGCTGGCTTTCAGACTTGGGGTCCGTGGGCATCGCCGCCTCCTTTTGCAAACTGACTGGAAGTCGCTCCCTTAAAAATTCCAACCCACCATATTCGGTCCCAGACGAAGATGTCAATAACGAAATATACTGGATTAAGAGATCGTTAGGAGGATGATGAGGGACGGTCGGCCCGTTTCGGGGGTTAAAATGATGACTCAATTAATTTACTAATATATAAAATATGATAATATTAAAATCGGCCTCAAAGGAGAGCACTCCGGGTTTGGAAGGGGATTTGGGGGAATTATCAGTTGAACCAGGTGATCTTGGGGGAGAGCGGGCCCCGGGGCCAAGATGTTGTGTTTTTACTCCTTGGAGCCCCGTAAAAATATTTTCCCCCGCCGGAGGGGAGGGAGGTTCTCTCCCGGCCTGAAGCAGCCCCGGGAACCACCCTCGATCCGCCGGGGGACCGGGCTCAGCCGCCTCCGGGACCGACGCCGACCAGGTAGAGGGTCGAATGGGTCAGGCCGTCCAGCCCCAGCAGCTCGTCGGCCTGCCGGTCAAAGTAGCCCCCGATGTTGACGCTGCCCAGTCCCAGGGCGGTGGCGGCCAGGTTCATGTTCTGGGCCACGTGCCCGGCCTCCAGGAGGACGAACCGGTAGCCGCGGTCGCGATACTTGAAGAGGGACCGTTCGAACTGGGCGGTGATGAAGATCATCATCGCCGCGGGGAGAAGCTCCGGCTGGACCAGGATGCTCCTGAGCTTGGCGCTCTGATCGGAAGGGGTGAGCAGGCGGAGGCCGGGTCCGGTGGGGTTGAAGTGGTAGACTCCGGGCTCAAGGCCCTGGATGTTGGTGGCGTGGAAGTAGATCTCCAGGGGGTAGAGAGCGCCCCCGGAGGGGGCGTTGCGGAAGGGGCGGGTGTACTCGGTCCCCTCGTTGGTCCGGTTGATGCCGTAGGCGTAGTGGAGGACGGCCGCCGCGTCCTCAAAGGCCATGGGCCGGTCCGGATCGAACGTCCTTACCGTCTCCCGGCGGCTGATGGCCCGGCCGAGGCTCATCCGGAGGGGTTTGATCTTGGGAGGCAGAGGCACCTCGGGCTTGTGCCGGTAGTCCAAGGCCTCCACGTAGCGGTCCATCCAGTCCAGAACCATCTCCCTGGGGGCCACCTCTCCGAAGCGGCCCATCTTGGTGTTCCGGTGGAACTCCTCCCAGACCCCGCTCCCGGGGCCCACGCTCTGCTGGAGAGCCTCCCAGACTTTGCTTCTCAAGGTTGAACCTCTCCTTCAGGGATATGGGTGAGGCAGGGGGTTGTCCCCTTGGGACGGGCTCCGGCCCTGGTAGCCCAGCTTCTGGGGCACGGTCCACAACCGCCGCCCCCCCAGGGCCCTGGTCTGATAGCCCATGTAGAGGGGATGGAAGCCGGGGATGACCGCCCGGACCACCGCCAGGCCGAGCTGGCCCACGTCCGGGGTGGTCAGGTTGCGGAGGAGGACCCGGTGCCCCGCCTTCCGGACCCGGAGGCAGAGCTCGGCCACGTCCGAGAGGGGATGGCCGGTGGAAAGGTCATCCATCTCCTCGAACTCGACCCTCTCGGGGGAGGCGTAGAGGAACTCGGCCAGGGGCAGCTTGTCCTGGTCGGCCCAGTACCTGAGGTGGCCGGTCTGCTCGTGGACTTGGCAAAAGTCCGGTCCGGGATCGAAGTGGACCATCTTGGACTTGATGAGCTGGCTGTAACGGCGGGTGTGGACCAGCTCCTCCAGGCAGGTCTTGACCGCCTCCCCCGGGCTGAGCCGGGTGGCCGCGGCCAGGGCCAGGGCCGGGGTGGAGGCCACCTGGGAGCGGGCCACGGCCAGAACCGTGGGCACCCCGTGGTCCAGGGTCAGGTCGAAGAGGGTCACCTCGGCCTCGGCCCGCTCTATCCGCTCCAGCAGATCGTAGGCTTGGTCGTCCAGGGTTTCGGGGATGATCTGGGGCGGTGAGAGGGCGGCCTGCCAGGCGATGGTAAAGGCGTCCCGCTCGATGACCTCCTGGATGGCCGCACGGGAGGCCTCGGCCAGGCCGAGATGACAGGCCAGGCCGGTGGAGATGGGCTGGGTGATGGCCGTGTCCCCGGAGTCCTCGTAATAGTAGTAGGGGACATGGATCAGGCAGGCCGGGACGTGGACCTCCCGGCGGGCCAGGGGGTCGTACATGGCCGCCCAGCGGACGGGGGTGGAGGGGGTGAAGGGGCTCCAGGGGAACCCGGCCGAGGCGTACTGCTGGGGCGAAAAGAGAGCCAGGCTGTCCGGCTCGAGGCACTCGAAGGGGGCCTCCTCCTGGGAGAAGAGGGGGTAATCCTCCACCTCGAAGATGGCCGAGCAGTACCGCTCCACGGCCTCGCCCACGGCCTTGGCCATGGCCTTCTCCCGGACCACCGAGGCCCCGCCGGTGTTGCCGAAGTTCTGGTTGCGGGTGAAGGCCGAGGTGTCGGAGGCCTGGGCGTACCAGAAGAAGAACTCCCCGATCCCCGGCTCGCGGGGGGTCTCGCCCAGGCGGCGGATGATCCCCACCTTCTCGTCGACCAGGTAGTCGAGAACGCCGATCAACCGGTCCAGGGAATCTCTAGCCATTGATCCGTTCCAGGAAGTTGGCCAGGGAGAAGGCGTCCCTGAGCGGGGTCTGGGCCGGCTTCCTGGTCAGCTCCCCGCAGACCTGGCAGCGGGGCACGGCCAGGACCTTGCGGGCGGTGAGCTCGGGGGCCAGGAGGTTGACCTCGATCAGCTCCCCCACCCGCCAGGGAAGGTTCCAGGTGGAGAACTTGATCAGCTCGAAGACGGCCATGTCGGCCAGGGCCGAGGCCATGACCGGATGGAACCCGGCCACGGCCTGCCCGGCAAAGGCCTCGTACTCGCTGATCCGGGCCGTCTCCGGGGCGTCCAGGTTGGCGTTCTCCCGGGCCCGGAGGCACTCGTAGCAGGCCGTCTCGCCGGGGATGACCAGGGGGCCGATGCGGCCCACCGCCCGGCTCAGGACCACCGGCAGGAAGATGATCCTGTTCTCCACGCAGTAGCGGTTCCAGTCGCGGAGGAGGTGCTGCCCGCCGAAGTCCGAGAGGGCCGCCAGGCAGCCGATCTTCCCGGGCTCCACCGACTCCACCCAGGTCTCGTCGCCGACCGGCTTTTTCAACCCGGCCGGCCACATCTCCTCCTTGAGCTCTCCGGAGTCGTCGAAGAAGCGGTAGTTCCGCAGCAGGCTGTAGTCCACGACCTGGTAGTTGGCCGCCCGGCTTTCGGCCAACCCCTGGCAGAAGGCCCGGCTGAGGTGGTTCACCCCCACGACCACGATCAGCTTGTCATTGAGCATTGCCGCGACCTGGCCGGTGCTCAACCCGAAATGCCAGTAGAAGACGTCCTGGTGGGACTCCGCCTCCTCCCCGGCCGGGAGGAGGGGCGAGCCCTCCTCCACCACGATCCGCCTGGCCGCCAGATGGTCCAGGAGCTGCTCCACGGAGGGCCGCTGGGGAGCGGGGAAGACCTCCAGGATGTCCTGGCGGAGGCTTCCCCGGCCCGAGACCGCGGCCAGGATGAGCCCCACCGCCTCGGCCGCGCCCGGACCGTCGATCTTGATCTCGGTGCTGCCCCTGACCAGGAGGACGCCCTGATCGAGCTGGATGAACTGAACCGGCAGGGCCACGAGCCTTTTGTCCTGAGTCACGGCGCGATCCTTTTCAATGAAGGGATTGGGGGAGGGGTTGGGACAGCTCCCGCTGGAGGCGCTCGTACTGGGCCATGAACTCCTCCCGGGGGAGGGCCGTCTCGGTCACCGGGTGGCGACAGTCAAAGGCGGTCCAGTTGAAGCCGCCGTCCTCCAACCGTTCGATGATCTCCCCCTCCTTGGCCTGCCACAGCTCGGTCCCGGGCAGGGGGGTGATGACCCCGAAGGCCGGATACTTAAGGCCGTGGCGCTGGACGAAGCGGCGGACCCGCGTGAAGTCCCGGAGGGTGTAATCCGGGCGGAGGATGATGGCCGAGTGGACCAGGAGCCCCAGCTCCTCGGCGGTCTGAAGGGCCTTCTCGATCTGGAAGAGGGCCGTCTTCTTGTTGTACTCCTTGAGCTCCCGCTCGGTGATGGCCTCGATCCCCAGGAAGATGGAGTAGAGCCCGATCTCCCGCCAGGCCTGGAGAAGCTCCCTCTGCCTGGTCAGGGTGTCCACCCGGCAGTAGGTGATGTAGGTCTTTTGGATCCCGGCCTCGGCGATGGCCCGGGCCAGGTCCATCATCCGGCCGGGGTTGAGCCAGGGCTCGTTGTCCACGATGTGGACGGCCTTCTCCTGGATCAGGCCCAGCTCCTCGATGATGGAAGGGATGCTTCGGACCACGTACCGCCCGCCCATGAGCCGCCAGAGGGGGCAGAAGGAGCAGTTGAAGACGCAGCCCTCGGACATCCTGATCAGGGCAGCCGGCTGAAACCCGCCGATGCGGTAGTGGGGCCGGTCGTGGCGGTTGACCTCCCGGTCCGGAAGGGGCAGCTCGTCCAGGTCGACCACCGGCTCCGGGCCGCCCTTTTCAAAGCCGTTCCCCTGCCTTGCCCAGAGGCCGGGGATGGGCTTGGGAAAGGACCCTTCCTCCAGCCCTCTCAGGAGGCCCCTGAAGGCCTCCACCCCCTCGCCGCAGACCACGAAGTCGACCTCGGGGGTGAAGAAGTCCTGGGGCCGGACCGTGGCGTGATGCCCCCCGACGACGATCTTGACCCCCGGCAGGAGGGCCTTGATCCGCCGGGTGAGGCTCAAGACCTCCAGGGTGTGCTGGGTGTAGCCGGTCAGGCCCACCAGGTCGGGGTTGGCTTTCTGGAGGGCCGGCTCCAGGCCGTCCTTGTGGATCCGCAGGTCCAGGATCTCCGCCCGGTGGCCGTCCAGCCTGGCCGCCGCGGCCTGGTACTCCAGGCCCAGGGGCTCGCAGAGCCAGAGCAGCTCTTCCGGGTAGATCGGGTCTTCCTCTCCCCCCGGAAAAATAAGCAGTACGTTCAATAAATTATCCTTGAGCCCCGCTGGCCTCTGGTCCGGCCCGGTCCTGTTTTTCCACCTGAAGCTACCAACCGCGGCGAGCCCAAGTCAATCAATTAATCCAGATGTTTCAGGATGGCCGCCGAGGGGAAGGAAATGTCGGTCCTGGCCTGGCCAAGCCGACCTGACCGGGTCAACCTTTAACCTCCAGCGTCCTGACCGGCCCCCTCAACCCGGCAGGAGGTACCCCTCCCGGAGGGGGTCCCGGCGGTCGATCAGGAACCGGTGCAGACCGGTCAGGAAGACCGAGCAGGAGACCTGGGCAACGATCGCCCGACGACCCTCCAGCTCGGTGACCTCCTTGATGACCGCCTGGGCCAAGGTGGAAAGGATGCTCTCGACCACGATCATTTGGCCGACCTCCAGGCGGCCCTTCTCAAAGAGGACGGCCATCTTGGCGCAGGTGCAGGTGCCGCACGGCTCTCGATCGATCTGCCCCTGGCCGAACATGACGATGGTCCGGAGATCGGCCCGGGGATCGGCCGGGGACAACCGGAAAAGGCTATCCCCACGGGGTCGGAAAAAAGGGGACTTGACGGCGTCATCCTGCAAGAGTAGTATTTTAGCAGACACTTAAATGGAGATCCTCTTGAAGTCCAGCCAGGCCGAGCTTTTCAAGGTCCTAGGGGTCGAGTCGCGGATTAAGATCATCGAGCTCCTGAAGGAAAAGGGGCCCCTGGGGACCAACGAAATGTCGGAGGCTTTGGGCATCACCCCCTCGGCAGTTTCGCAGCACCTCAGAATCCTCAGGCAGGCCGGGTTGGTTCGCAACAGACGAAGGGGCTACTGGATCCCCTACGAGGTCGATCCCGCGGCCCTGGAAAGATGCGGTGAGTTCCTTTCCACGGTCTGTGCCTGCGGCTGCCAGGGAGGCGACCGGACCTGCCGGGTTGAGGTCATCGAGGCCGAGGACAAGGTCGAGCTGTTGAGGAGGTACGAGCGGGAGCTCAAGGGGGAGCTGGAGAAGGTTCAGGCCCGGATCGAGGAGCTGAAGAAGGCCTAATATTTTTTTCAAATATATTTCAGTAATTACTAAAATACTTATTCAACTCCTGGAGCAAGGGAGCTAGCCCTACGAACTCCCCCAAAAGGCCGGGAGGCCAATGTCCCGGAACGTAAGGCCAAGGGCTTGAAATAACCTGAACCGACTTGAAAGGCTTCAACCGGGTTCGAGATCAGGGAAGGCGAAGAAGTGCAACCAGAGGAATTTATGGAAATATTTCGAGGATTGCGCTTCAAGCCTGACGATGAAATCGGACCCGCGGGGGGGCTTTTGAAATCGGTTCCTTGAAAGGAGGTGATTCCAAGATGTGTTGCCACACCACGGCAAGGCCCGGGACCATGGAGATGAGGGATTACAACTGCGGCTGCGGCTGCGGCACCCCCTTCCGGAGGTTCGTCTCCTCCAAGGAGGAGCAGGAGCGCCTGGAAGGTTACAGCGACCAGCTCAAGAAGGAGCTGGCCGGGGTGGAGGAGCGGATCAAGGAGCTGGAGGGTAAGTGATACCTTCCAAACCGGCCCAGCGCGCAAATGGGCCGAGGAGAGGGCCTGATCCGTCCGGCCTCCCGGCGGGGCTCAACGTACCAGGCCGGGGGGCCCGGATCAGGCCCTGTTTAGCCCTCTGCCCTTCAGGCCAACCCCATCTCCTTGGCCTCCTCGGCAAAGCACCGGGCCAGGATTCCGATCCCCTGGTCGATCTCCTCCTTGGTGACGAGCAGCGGTGGGGCCAGCTCCAAGGCCTGGCCCATGAGCTTGATGATCAGCCCCTTGGCCTGGGCCCGGTCCACTCGGGATAGATAGGGTCCTTCCCACCCCCCGGAAAAGTAAACAGGAAGTTGAAAAAATAACCAGTGATTCAGGCCGGGCGATGGCTCGGCCGAATCTTTTTCCCCCCTGAAGGACCAACCAGGTCGAGCCCAAGCCAAACGTATTTAACGGCCTTTGGGGGGGCCGCGCCGGCCGGGACCGGGGTGCCCGGGCCTGATCCGCTCGGAGGGCCGATCCCGATCCGCCCGGCGACCGGCCGCGAGGCCGGCTGGTCGATTAGCGACGGCTTTTTTTCACCCCTCTCGGGGAGCTTCATTTTTTTCTTGATTCCAGCGAAGACATATGACATCTTATGTCTAACTTGATCGACCCCCTCAGGTGACCAGGTGGCCCGAAAGAACCAACAGCGAGTGAGCCTCATCGATTTCGTGGTCTCGGAGATAAAGACCAGGATCATGGACGGGCGTTACTCAGAGGACGAGCTCCTGCCCTCCCAGGACGAGATGGCGGTCGAGCTGGGGGTCAGCCGGGCCACCCTGCGGGAGGCCTTCAACCAGCTGTCGATGATGGGCCTGGTGGAGATCAAGCACGGCGTGGGAAGCTATGCCAAAAGGCCCAACCCCGTAGAGTTCTTCGATAAATTTTCATCCCTGGTGATCATGAACCGCCGCTCGGCCGAGGAGCTCCTCCAGGCCCGGGCCATCATCGAGCCTTCGGTGGTCGCCTTGGCCGCGGTGGAGGCCACCCGGGAGGACATGGACAACATCCTAAAGGCCCTGGAGGTGATGGAAAGGGAGTTCAAGGCCGGGTACATCGAAAACTACAAGGCCAAGGACCACCGGTTTCACCTCAGCGTGGCCTCCGGCTCCCACAATCAGGTCTTGATCAACGTGGTGGTGGCCATCAGGGAGCTCCTGCCGGCGGCAATTGACCGGGCCTTTGTCCAGTCCCGCCATCTGGTCGCCAGCGCCATGGACTACCATCGCCAGATCTACGAGGCCATAGTGCGCCGCGATCCCGAATCGGCCAAGCGTAATATGGAGGAGCATCTGCTGACGGTCCGGGAGCTGCACGACAAGGTCCTGGATTGACGGCCTTCACCGGGAAGCCGGCGGTCTTGTTTCAGTGGCGGAGCGAGGGCCGCCGCCGGCTGGACGGGTCATCAAAGAGCGGGAATGAATGAGGCGGAGCAGTCAGGGGAAAGGCGATTTTTTAATAAAGCAAGTCATCAGATATCATATGACTAAACCACAATCAGGTCCCCCAAAGAGAAGAAGGGAGATAAGGATTGGATTTGATAAATAAAATCGCGGAAGGAGTTCAACTGGGGAACGCCCCCGCGGTCCGTCAAGCCGTGGAGACCCTGATCCGGGAGGGCCTCGCCGCCCAGGAGATCCTCGACCGCGGGCTTTTCGCCGGAATGACCGTGGTCGGCCGGCTGTTCAAAGAAGAAGAGATATTCATGCCCGAGGTGATCATGTCGGCCAAGGCCATGCAGGCCGGGGTGGACCTGCTGGAGCCCCTCCTGCTGGCCGCGGGGGGCCGGAAGGCCAAGGGCAAGATCATCCTGGGGACGGTCAAGGGCGACCTGCACGACCTGGGCAAGAACCTGGTGGGGTTGATGCTCCGGGGGGCCGGCTACGAGGTCATCGACCTGGGGGTCGACGTGACGGCCGACCGTTTTGTGGGGGCGGTGAGGGAGAAGGGCGCCCAGGTGGTGGCCATGTCGGCCTTACTAACGACCACCATGCCTCAGATGGGGGTGGTCGTCGAGGCCCTGAAAGAGGCGGGCCTCGGGGAGCGGGTGAAGACCATCATCGGCGGCTGCGTCATCACCCAGGACTTCGCCGACCGGATCGGAGCGGACGGCTACGCCGAGAACGCCGGTGAAGCGGTGGACAAGATCAACCAGCTTTTGGCCGGCTGACCGCCCCGTTGGGAAGAAGGGAGTTCAAGGATGCCCCGGAACCTGGTTGAGCGCCTCCGCGAGACCGATGAGATCCTGCTTCACTACCTGCCCCTCCATTCCGCCCTGGCGGATTGGGGCAAGGACCTGGAGAGCCACCTCTCGGAGTGGATCGTCACCCATCCCGAGATCTATCAGGAGGCCATCATAAAATCCCTCGAGGCCGGGTGCGACTTCGTCTCCACCTCGACCCAGGCCGCCTCGCCCTGGAGGGCCCGGGTCTTCGGCCTGGAGGCCAAGGTCCGGGAGCACAACTACCTCTCGGCCAAGCTGGCCAAGGAGGTCACCCCGCCGGACAAGTACGTGGCCGGGTTCGTCTCCTCCACCAACCCCGATTTCCTCGAACCCCTGGGGGCCATGACCAGGCAGGAGGTCTACGAGGGCTACAAGGAGCAGGTCTCGGCCCTCCTGGAAGGCGGGGCCGACCTGATCATGATCGTCGGCAACCACATCGAGGAGTCCATCATCGCCCTGGAGGTGACCAGGGACCTGGCCCCGGTGCCGGTGGTGGTCCAGAACGTCTACTACCGGGGCCGGAAGGGTTTCCGGTCCATGATGGGGCACGACCCGGCCACGGCCAGCCGGATGCTGGCGGAGGCCGGGGCCGACGTGGTGGGCGGCTCCTGCGGCCTGATGAAGCGGGAGGAGGACGCCGTGGATCCGGCCAGCTACTACGCTTTCGCCACCCCCCTGGTGGAGGAGATGAGATCCGGCTGCCGGGCCGTCCTGTCCATCCAGCCCAACGCCGGCCTGGCCCGGCTGGTGGATGGCCGGACCGTCTACCCGGCCACCCCGGAGGAGCTGGCCGCCGAGGCGCCCAGGTGGATCAGGGCCGGGGCCAGGATCATCGGCGGCTGCTGCGGAACCGGCCTGGAGCATTACCGCCGGCTGGCGGAGGCGATAAAGGGTTACCGGGTCCAAGAGGGCTAGCCTCTCCCCGGCTCGGGCCGCGCCGGCCGATGGCCTGGGCGTCGGAGCCGGTCTCGAGAAGGAGCCCGGAGTATCTGAGGCCTTAACTGGTTCGCTAGGGAGGTAGGACCCCCATGAGCGCCGATCAAGACAAGACCGCCCGTCTGGCCGTGGATATCGGCGGGACGTTCACCGACATCTTTCTCCTGGCCCCCGACGGGACGGCCCACACCAAGAAGACCCTCTCCAGCCCGGAGGACTACAGCCTGGCCGTGGCCGAGGGGGTGGGCGAGCTGCTGGCCGAGGCCGGGACGGCCGCCGGCCAGGTCAGGGAGGTTCTGCACGGGACCACCATCGTCACCAACACCTGCATCGAGCTGACCGGGGCCAAGGTGGGCCTGATAACCACCCGGGGTTTCCGGGACGTGCTGGAGATAAGCCGGGGCCGGATGCCCAGGCTCTACGATCTGACCTGGGCCCGGCCCCAGCCGCTGGTGCCCCGCCGCCTCCGCCTGGAGGTCGACGAGCGGGTGGACCGGCACGGCCGGATCTTGAAGCCGCTGGACCTCAAGGAGGCCGAGCGGGCGGTCGGCGAGCTGGTGGGCCAGGGGATCGAGGCCCTGGCCGTCTGCCTGTTCAACTCGCCCCTGAACCCGGCCCACGAAAAAATGATCGGCGACCTCATCGCGGAGCAATACCCCGACCTCTACTGCAGCCTCTCCACCTCGGTCAGGCCGGTAATCAAGGAGTACGAGCGAACCTGCGAGACCGTGGTCAACGCCTACGTGGGTCCGGTGGTCTCGGACTACATGACCCGCCTGGACGGCCGCCTGAAGGACCTGGGGGTTAAGGCCCCCCTGCTGATCATGCAGTCCAACGGGGGGATGATCACCGCCGAGGCCAGCGCCCAGCGGCCGGTGGAGATAGTCGAGTGCGGCCCGGCCGGGGGCGTGGTGGGGGCGGCCTACGTGGCCCAGAACCTGGGCTTTGACAACCTCATAACCCTGGACCTGGGCGGCACGACCTGCAAGGCCTCCATCGTCGAGGAGGGCCGCTTCACCCGGTCCTCGGAGTACGAGGTCGGGGCCGGGATACACATGGCCAGCCGGCTGAGAAAGGGCAACGGCTACGTCCTCCGGGTCCCCTCCATCGACATCGCCGAGATCGGGGCCGGCGGCGGCTCCATCGTCGCCTCCGACCCCGGCGGCCTGCTCACCGTGGGCCCCCGGAGCACCGGGGCCGATCCCGGGCCGGCCTGCTACAACCGGGGAGGGCGGCACCTGGCCCTGACCGACTGCTACCTGGCCCTGGGCTACCTCAACCCCCGCCACCTCCTCTCGGGCGACTTCACCCTGGATCCGGACAAGTCCCTTCAGGCCCTGGAGCGGGTGGCCGGCGGGTTGGGGCTGGACCCCATGGAGGTGGCCTACGGGGCCTACCGGATCGCCAACTCCAACATGAGCCGGGCCATCAACGCCGTCTCCTCGGAGAGGGGGCGGGATCCGCGCAAGTTCGTCCTCCTGGTCTTCGGCGGGGCCGGGGCCCTCCACGGGGCCGAGGTGGCCCGGGGGCTGGGGATCAAGCAGGCCATCATCGCCCCCTATGCCGGCGTCTTCAGCGCCTTCGGCTTTGCCTGCGCCGACATCGAACGCTACTGGATCACCGGCTTCACCCGCCCCTGGGAGGAGGGCCTGACCCCGGAGCTGGTCTCGGCCTTCCGGGGATTGGAGGAGGAGGCCCTTGACTCGTCCCAGGGGTGGGGCCTGGGCCAGGCCGAGGTTCACCTGGAGAGGCAGGTGGACCTGCGCTACTTCCGGCAGGCCTCGGAGCTGACCATCCCGGTTCCGGCGGGCCCCTTGACGGCCCCCACCCTGGTCGATCTCCGAAGGGCCTTTGATCAGGAGCACGAAAAGACCTTCGGCCACTCCTTCCCCGATTCCCCGGTGGAGGCGGCCGCCATCCGGGTCGTCTCCAGAATACCCATGGACCGGCCGCCGCTGACCGGTCTGACCGGACGGGGCCGCCTGGGAGGCGGACCGTCCCTGACCAGAAGGGCCTACTTCGGCCGGGAGATCGGCTTTGTCGAGACCCCGGTCCTGGGCGAGGCCGACCTGGACGACAACCCCGTGGCCGGGCCTGTCTTGATCGACAAGTACGACACCACCCTGGTCGTGCCCCCGGATTGCCGAATCTCCGCCGCGGCGGGCGGCTGCCTGGTCATCAACACCAGTCCCCGGGAGGGCTGAAAGTGAAGGATAATCACAAGATCGACATCATCACCATGCACCTCATCAATAACTTCCTCTACTCCCTGGTGGACGAGATGACCGCGGCCGTGGTCAGAACCTCGTTCTCGCCCCTGACCAGGGACGCCTTTGACTTCCAGTGCGGGCTGTGCCACGCCAACGGGGACATAATCCTGGAAGGGGAGGGCTCCCTGCTCCACTCCCTGGCCTACAAGTACATCATCGAAGCGATCAACAAGAAGTACGCCGGCGACATCAGGCCGGGGGACGTCTTTCTGGACAACGACCCCTACTCCGAGGCCTCCCACCTGCCGGACGTCTACCTGGCCCGGCCGGTCTTCCTGGACGGCCAATTGATCGTCTGGACCGTCTCCGGCGGCCACATGATCGACGTGGGCGGCCGGGTGGCCGGCTCCTGCGCCTGCGACTCCACCGAGATCTTCCAGGAGGGCTTGAGGATCCCCCCGGTCAAGCTCTTCGTGGAGGGGGAGCCCAACCGGGCCGTGTTCGACATCCTCAAGGCCAACTCCCGGGTGCCCGAGGTCCTCATCGGCGACCTCTCGGCCCACAAGGCCGCCTGCCTGACCGGAGAGGCCCGCTTCCGGGACCTGATCGCCGAGTACGGCTGGGAGAGCCTGAGGATCTACATCGACGAGCTGCTGGACTACTCCGAGCGCCGGACCAGGGAGGACCTGAAGGCCCTGCCCGACGGAACCTACGAGTTCACCGATTACATGGATGACGACGGCTTCGGCTCCGACCCGGTCCCGCTCCACGTGGCCGTCACCGTCCGGGGGGACGAGATCACCTATGACTTCACCGGCACCGCGGCCCAGATCCCCGGGGCGATGAACAACCCCCTGGCCACCACCAAGGCCATGATCCTCATCGGGCTGCGCTGCCTCATCTCCACCGACATCCCCCGCAACAGCGGGGTCTGGCGGCCGGTGGAGGTGGTCGTCCCTTCCGGGACGGTCCTCAACCCGATCATGCCGGCCGCCGTGGCCGGGCGCGGGCTGACCCTCTCCCGTCTGGTGGACGTGATCATGGGGGCCGAGGCCCTGATCGCCCCGGACAGGATCCCGGCCTGCGAGCAGGGCTCCGACTTCCTGGTCTGCATGGGCTTCCGGAGCGGGGGGCGGATCGACTCGGTCCTGGTGGAGACCATCTGGGGCGGCTGGGGCGGCCGGCCCTTTGCCGACGGGATCGATTACAACACCCCCATCCTCCTGGACGGGGCCTGTCAGACCTGCGAGGGCAATGAGCAGGTCTACCCGGTCCACTACAACCAGTTCGCCTTTGTTCCGGACACCGAGGGGGCCGGCCGGTTCCGGGGCGGGCTGGCCACGGTCAGGGAGTGGGAGGTGGACTCCGAGGAAGCCATTCTCCAGATGAGGACCGATCGGACCAAGACCCGGCCCTGGGGCCTGGCCGGGGGGCTGCCGGGGGCTTTTTCCAGGACCAGCGTGGTCATCGGCGGACGGGAGCGGGTCATCGGCAAGGAGACGGTCAGCCTGGGCCGGGGCGATATCCTCCGCCTCCAGGTGGCCGGAGCCGGCGGCTGGGGGGACCCCCTGGCCAGGGATCCGGAGATGGTCCGCCAGGACGTGATCAACGACAAGGTCAGCCTGGACCGGGCCCGGAAGGTCTACGGGGTGGTCCTGGACCAGGCCACCCTGGAGCTCGACCGGCCGGCCACGGATGAGCTTCGGGCCCGAGGCTGAGACCGGGGAAAAGGGAGGAGATGACCGGAGGATCGATAATCGGCCGGTCCAAGTGGGAGGTGGACACCCCGGCCCTGCTCCTGGACATGGAGGCCGTGGAGGCCAACCTGGCCCGGATGGCCGAGTGGTTCGAGGACCGGCCCTGCGGGCTTCGGCCCCACTTCAAGACCCACAAGCTGCCCCTCATCGCCCGGATGCAGGTGGAGGCCGGGGCCGTGGGCATCGCCTGCGCCAAGCTGAGCGAGGCCCAGGTCCTCCTGGAGCATGGTATCCGGGACGTCCTGATCGCCAACCAGGTCGTCGGTCAGGAAAAGGTCCGCCGCCTGGTGGGGCTGGCCGGGTGGGGCCGGCTGACGGTCTGTGTGGACGACGCGGCCAACGCCGAGATGATCTCGGCCCGGGCTGCCGAGCAGGGGCGGAGGGTGGATGTTCTAATCGAGGTCAACGTGGGGCTCAACCGCTGCGGGGTGGCCCCCGGCCGGCCGGCCTTGGAGCTGGCCGGGCGGATAGCCGGGCTGCCCGGTCTCGGTTTCCAGGGCCTGATGGGCTACGAGGGCGGCCTGTTCATCAAGGACGAGGCCCGGAAAGAGGCCGAGTGCCGGAAGGCCAACAGGGCCCTGGTGGAGACCAGGGACCTCCTGGAGAAGAACGGGTTCCCGGTCCGGGTCGTCTCCGCCGGAGGCTCGAACACCTACCGGCTGACCGGAAGCTACCCCGGCGTGACCGAGGTCCAGGCCGGCTCCTACGTGACCATGGACACCCACAGCCAGGACCACGGCCTGGACTTCCGGCCGGCCCTGAGCCTCATGACCACGGTGGTCAGCCGGCCGGAGCCCGGCCGGGCGGTCATCGACGCCGGGTTGAAGGCCGTTTCCCAGGACCTGGGCCTGCCCCGCTGCGGGCGGCCGGAGATGGAGCTGGTCAAGCTCAACGAGGAGCACGGGCACCTGAGAATAAAAAACCCGGACCTGCCCCTCGGCCCCGGGGACAAGATCGAGCTCATTCCCAGCCACGGCTGCACCACCATTCCTCTCCACGACCGGTATGTCCTGGTTCGAGGCCGGATGGTGGAGTCCGTCACCCCCATCGCCGGACGGGGGGCGCTGACCTGAAGGGAGAAGATGATCCGGGAGCTCAGTTTTGGAAAGCAGGAAACCTTAAGGCCTTAATTTGGAATTTTTCCAAGAAGAAAGGGAGGGAGAGAATGGCCAGAGAGGTAGGACGGTTTATTGCCCTGACAATGGCTCTGACCCTGGTCTTGCTGTGGTCGGCCGGCCCCGCTTTTGCCGGGAAGAAGGTCCGCTGGCAGATAGACAGCGGCACGGCCTACTCATCCAGGGAAGACTGGTGCGTGGTCGAGCTGGACAAGTTCACCGCCGCCGTGGCCGAGAGAACGGGCGGTGACTTCAAACCCTTCGTCAGCATCGGCGGTGAGCTGGGCATCAAGAGCGGCGAGGTTCCCAACGCCCTCTCGGCCGGCCGGATTCAGGGCGGGGTCATGGCCACCGGCCACATCGCCGGGACCTTCCCCTTTCTCAACGTCTACGGCCTGCCCTTCCTGTTCACCTCCCTGGAGGAGGGGCTCAAGGTCCACCGGGCCATCGAGCCCATCGCGGCCAGGGAGTTCACCCAGAAGGGGTTCGCCCCGGCCGCTTTTTACATCATGACCCCGGTCGCCCTGTGGTCCAAGGTGGAGATCAAGGACCTGACCAAGCTGGACGGGCTCAAGGTCCGCTGCTGGGACGAGGTGACGGCCAACATCGTCAAATCCCTGGGCGGGGTGCCGATAATCATGCCGGTCACCGAGGCCTACACCGCCCTCCAGCGGGGGGTCATCCAGGCCGTCCTGACCGGGGCTCCGGCCATGCTCCACATCTCGGGGCATGAGATCTGCAAGTACGGGTACCTGGTCAACCTGGCCCCGGCCTGTATCTACCTTTGCTACAACACCAAGGCCTTTGACCAGCTTCCGCCCGAGTACCAGGCCGTCTTCAAGGAGGAGGCGGCCAAGATGGCCGAGGCCTTTGTCAAGGCCCAGCCCCTGGAGGACAACCGGAGCCTGGACCAGATGAAGGCCGCCGGGGTCAAGCTGATCAAGCCCAGCCCGGAGGAGGCGGCCGCCCTTAAAAAGGCGGTTCGACCCCTGTGGCAGAACTGGATGGACAAGAACGGCCCGGTGGCGGCCGAGGCCGCCCAGGCGGCGATGAAGGCCTTGAATATCGAGTAGAAGGTCGGACCAAACCGGGCCGGGGCGGCGCCGCCCCGGCCCCAGGAGAGGGGATCATGTCAAGGAAGAGCGGCCTGGTGGAGGGGATCGACCGCCTCGCCTCGGGGATGGGCCGGCTGGGCAGCATCGGCGGGTCGATCATGATCGCCCTGATGACCGGGTTGATCACCGTCGACGTTCTGGGGCGGTTCCTGCTGGGAGTGCCGACCTACATCGCCACCGAGGTCTCCGGCTACCTGATGGCGGCCCTGGTCTTCCTGGGCTTGGCCCGGATCAGCCGGATCGGGCAGCAGATCGAGGTGACCGTGATCATCGACCGGCTTCCGGCCGGCGCGGCCGTCTGGATCAGGTTCGCCACCCTGACCGCCGCCTCGGCCTTCATCGTCTGGTTCTGCCTTTTGACCATCCAGCCGGTCCTCCAGAACATCGATTTCAGGACCACCTCCATCACCCCTCTCAAGACGCCGATGTGGATCCCGACCCTTTTCGTGCCCCTGGGCCTGGCCCTCCTGGTCATGGAGCTGTTTTCCCAGTGGCTGCGGCAGGCGGTCAACATCGTCACCTTTGGGCGGCCCTATCCGGACCGGAGCCCAGAAGCGGCTTTACGATCGTAAGGGGGGCAAGTTGGATTATCCCATCCTGACCGGGGCCTTGAGCTTCGTGGCCCTGCTGATTCTGCTCCTGACCGGCATCCCGGTGGCCATCGGCCTGGGGCTGATCTCGGTGGCGGGTTACGTTCTGGTCCTGGGCGACAGCGGGCTTTCGGCCTACGTCCCCTTCAACACCCTCAACAGCTTTGTCCTGACCGCCGTGCCCTTGTTCATCCTCATGGGCGAGGTGCTCCTGAAGTGCGGGATATCGGAACGGCTGTACCGGGGGACGAGCCGATGGGTGGCCAGCATTCCGGGCGGCCTGCTCCACTCCAACGTGGTCAGCTGCTCTCTCTTCGCCGCCATCTGCGGCTCCAGCCCGGCCACGGCGGCGACCATCGGGACCATCGCCCTGCCGGCCCTGGAAAAAAGAGGCTATGACCGGCTCCTTTCCCTGGGCTCCATCGCCGCGGGCGGGACCTTGGGCATCCTGATTCCGCCCAGCATATCCCTGATCGTCTACGGCTCCCTGGCCCAGACCTCGGTCGGCCGGCTGTTCGCCGGAGGGGTGATCCCGGGGGCGATGCTCAGCCTGCTGTTCATGGCCTACATCGGTTACCGGGCCGTCCGGAACTCGGCCCTGACCCCGGAGAGGGGCTCGATCACCTTCCAGGGGCTCCTGGAGAGCCTGTCCGACCTGTGGCCGACCCTGGTGATCATGGTCATCGTTCTGGGCGGGATCTTCGGGGGGATTGTCACCCCCACCGAGGCGGCCGCCTTGGGGGCCACGGCCTCTTTCGTGATCGGCCTGATCTTGAAGAAGCTCACCTGGACCAAGTTCGGGGAGTGCCTGGCCGGGGCCCTGAACACGACCTGCATGGTTCTTTTCATCGTCACCTGCGCCAGCGTTTTTTCCAGCTTCCTGACCACGGTCGGCACCGCCCGGGAGCTGGCCGCCTTCATCATCGATTCGGGCGTCTCCAAATGGACCTTCCTGATCCTGGTCTACCTGGTGATGGTCTTCCTGGGCTGCTTCATCGACGGCTTGTCGATGATGATCGTAATCCTGCCGACCATTCTGCCGGTCCTCAGGCAGATGGGCTTCGACCTGGTCTGGTTCGGGGTCATCGTCACCGTGGTCATCGAGCTGGGAATGCTCACCCCGCCCATGGGGATCAACCTCTTTGTCATCCAGGGCATCTCCAAGCGCGATCTGACCGAGGTCCTCCGGGGGACGGCGCCCTTCTTCCTGATCATGGTCCTGGGGGTGATCCTGGTGACCCTTTTCCCGGACCTGATCATGTGGCTGCCCAACCTGATGGCCCAGTAACCCGAATATTTCATGAAGACCGCCAAAAAGATAAGGCAATAGACAGGTAATTCATATGGTTATATTAAATTTGCGACGATTTTGAGTGGTGACAGTTTGAACCCTCGGTAGTGAAAGAGAAATTTGGCGGTCTTCACCCTGCGGGCGAGCCGATTTGGCCGCATCTGCTGCGTTGCGTGACACTCGGCAGAGGACGACTATAGCCTCGTGTCCCGCGCCTTGCATCTGCGGCCAACTCGACTCGTGAAATATCCGGGCTAACCCGGATATTTCATGAAGACCGCCAATAGGTGTTTTCTGGATTCCCGCCTTCGCGGGAATGACGGAGGGGAGGCGGGGGTGTCGGTGGACAGGGGAGGCCTGGGAGTCGAACCGCTTGTGCCTTCGGCACCCGGACAACGAGTTGTCCGGGCTAACCGGGACCCGAGATCCGGTTGGCCACCGAACACTCCCCGAGCCCCTGGGTTCAATGACTCATGAAATATCCGGATTAAACCGCCCCCGGCCGGTTTAGGCCAACCCCATCTCCTTGGCCTCCTCGGCAAAGCACTGGCTTAAGACCTCTATCCCCTGGTCGATCTCGTCTTTACTGATGACCAGCGGCGGGGCCAGCTCCAGGGCCTGGCCCATGAGCTTGATGATCAGCCCCTTGGCCTGGGCCCGGTCGACCAGGCTCTGGAGGTTGGCCATGGGGAAGAGGGCTTTTGTTCTCTTGTCGGTGGTGCAGTCGATCCCCAGCCAGCAGCCGGTTCCCCGGACCTGGCCGACGATGGGGCTCTCCTCCAATATTTTCAGCCCCTCCAGGAAGTAGGCCCCCATCTCGGCCGAGCGCTGGATCAGCCTCTCCCCCTCCAGGATCTCCAGGTTCTTGAGCCCGGCCCGGCAGCTCACCGGGTGGTTGGCGTAGGTGTGGAGGTGCTCGAAGCTCTCCACCGGGTCGATGACCTTATCGGTGCAGCCCAGGGCCCCCAGGGGGACGTAGCCGCTGGAGATGCCCTTGGCCATGGTCAGCAGGTCCGGCTTGATCCGGAAGTGGTCGATCCCGAACCAGCGCCCGGTCCGGCCGAAGCCGCAGATAACCTCGTCGATGATCAGGAGGATCCCGTAGTCGTCGCAGATCTCCCGGATCACCGGCCAGTATCCTTCCGGCGGGGCCAGGGCCCCGAAGCCCTGCTGGATCGGCTCGCCGATGAAGGCCGAGACCTGGTCCGGACCCTCGAACTCCACTATCCGCCTCAGGTCCCGGGCGCAGGCCAGGTCGCAGGCGGGGTACTCCAGGTGGATGGGGCAGCGATAGCAGTAGGGCGACTCGATGAAGACCGAGCCCGGGGTCAGGGGCTCCATGGAGTGGCGCATGGGCAGGACCGTGCCCAGGGCCCTGAGGGCCATGGAGGTCACCCCGTGGTAGGCCCCCCGCCGGGAGACGATCTTGAACCGCTGCCTTTCACCCTTGTAGGCATGGTGCTGCTTGGCCAGCTTCATGGCCGACTCCACCGCCTCGGAGCCGTCGCAGACAAAGAGGAAGTTGTCGATCCCCGAAGGCGTGACCTTGGCCAGGGCTTTGGCCAGCTCCAGGGCCCGGGGGTTGGTGAAGTGCATGGGGGTGAAGTAGCCCAGCTCCCCGGCCTGCTCGGCCACGGCTTGGGCCAGGTCGGCCCGGCCGTGGCCGATATGGACCGGCCGGGTGACCCCGGAGGTGAGGTCCAGGTAGGACCGGCCCTCCTGGTCAAAGACCCGGCAGCCCTCTCCCCGGACGATGACCGGGACCCCCTTGTTGATGACCGCCTTGGAGGTCCGGCAGAGAATCAGGCCCGACCGGTCGTCGTTCTTCAAAACCGCCATGGCTGGAGCTCCTTCCCCTGGAAACAGATTGATTGATGACAGCCGCAAGGGGCCTCTCCGGGCCGCCCGGAGGATCATATTTCACCCCCGGCGGCCCGGTCAACCGGCCGGGCATTTCGGGGCGCCTAGGCCCTGTGGACCGGCTCCCCCCCGACCACGGTCATGGTCACCGGCAGGTCGGGAACCTCCTCCGGCCTGACCCGGCGGGGGTCCTCCTCAAAGACGGTGAAGTCGGCCCGCTTGCCCGGGGCCAGGCTGCCGGCGATCCCCTCCTCAAAGGCCAGCCAGGCCGAGCCGGAGGTGAACATCCGCAAGGCCTGGTCCATGGTCAGGGCCTCCCCGGGGCCCAGGGTCCGGCCGGAGGGGGTCCGCCGCAGGACCGCCCCGGCCAGGCCCAGGCGGGGGTCCGGCGGCGAGACCGGGCAGTCGGAGCTGCCCCCCAGGGGGACCCCGGCCCGGAGCATGCTCTGGAAGGGGTAGATCCGATGGGCCTCCTCCTCTCCCAAGGCCTCCACAAAGCCGTCGCCCAGAAAGGAGAAGAAGACCGGCTGGCTGGAGACGCCGATCTTCATGGCCGCGGCCCTGGCCAGCAGCTCCGGGTAGAGGCAGCCGGCGTGCTCGATCCTGTGCCGGAGGGGGTTCGGGGAGCGGGGGCCTAGGACCGCCTGGAAGGCGTCCAGGGTGTCCTCCAGCCCGGCGTCCCCCTGGCAGTGAACGGCCACCTGGAAGCCCAGGCCGTGGATCCGCTTCACCGCGGCGATCATCTCCTCCCGGGAGAGGACCTTCAAGCCTTGGCCGAAGGGGGGACACTTGTAGGGGCTCTTGACCGCCGCGGTCCGGTTGCTCATCCCCCCGTCCTCGAAGATCTTGATCGGGCCCAGCTTGAGCCAGTCGTTGCCGAAGCCGGTCCTTAAGCCCGAGGTCATCAGCCCCTGGGAGAGGTTCAGCTCGGGCATGGCGTAGACCCGGATCCGGGCCTGGCCCGCGGCCAGGGTCTCCTGGTAGACGGCCAGGCTGATCGGGGTGACCAACGCGTCGGCCACGGCCACCACCCCCAGCCGGGCAAAGGAGGTCATGGCCCGGGAGCACATCTCCACCCGCTGGGGGGTGGTCATGGCCAGGAGGTCGTTGACGAAGAGGGTGTTGAAGGCGATCTGCATCATCGCCGCGTCGTGGAGGACCCCGCTGAGCCGGCCGTCGGCAGGGTCGCGCTCGATGATCCCCCCCCCCGGGACCGGGGTCTCCTCGTCCAGGCCCAGGCGGTCCATGGCCTGGGAGTTGAGGACGCAGGCGTGGAAGGAGGTGTGGTAGAGGATGACCGGGTGGTTGGGGGAGACCGGGTCCAGGTCGGCCCTGGTGGGGTAGCGTTTCTCGGCCAGGAAGTAGTCGGCGAAGCGGGAGCCCCGGATCCACTCCCCGGCCGGCCGTTTGCCCGCCTCCTCCCGGATCAGGTCCTTGATCTCGCCGATGCTCCTGACCGCCGGCGGGGCCAGGTTCAGCCCGTCCAGGAGGTAGGCGTAGATCATCAGGTGGGTGTGGGAGTCGATGAGCCCCGGAAAGAGGGCTCCGCGTTCAAGGTCGATGACCTCGGTCCGGCCCGAGGCCAGCCTCCTGACCTGGGCCTCGTCGCCCAGGGCGGCGATCCGCTCGCCCTCCACCCCCACGGCCTGGTACTGGCTGTTGCGGTCATCCAGGGCGTTGATCCGTCCGTTCAAGAAGATCCTGTCCATGGCTCCTCCTGGTCGAGGATGAGAAACAAGGCCTGGGACTGCTGTCTCATCATCCCTGATCCGGGAGCAGATGGGAAGGTCGGAGAAGGCTTCCAAAGAGAATTTGGTTTTCAAGATGCTCAGCGGCCGGCCGGTTCAGCCCGGGTTTCCCGGAAAGACGACCGAAGGGGAGGGATGGATAGGTCGGCGGGGGCAGGGGGGGAGCCTTGAGGCCTCCTCACCCCGACCCTCTCCCCCCGCGGGGGGCGCGGGGGGCGAGGGGGGCAGCGGTCAACGAGAAGAGGGGCGAGTTAGCCGGAATCGGCATGAAGACCGCTGAAAGGGATGGAAAGGTTGGGTTGTGCTTGGCTAACCCAACCTAGGCGATTGCGGAAGGGATGGAGGTGTGACCCCGGCTAGTCCACCAATCTCAGCTCGGC